>Ga0302324_100002454_pt1 | contig 42857 bp, 42 predicted proteins | sample Palsa_T0_1_FD_201949 | JGI IMG/M metagenome (GOLD analysis project Ga0302324, IMG submission 201949) | Peat permafrost microbial communities from Stordalen Mire near Abisko, Sweden - Palsa_T0_1 | ecosystem: Environmental > Terrestrial > Soil > Palsa > Peat permafrost | place: Sweden: Abisko... | reverse complement strand
ACGCCAATGAAAAGAAGGAGAGATTCCTCGCCTCGCTCGGAATGACAAAATCGCGGGGGACTTTTTCCGCAGTCCGCCAGGCAAAAAGAGGGGAGAGAAATTGTGAGCGAATCCGAAATTGCCGAGTCCGGGCACGGCCCAGCGATGGAAGCATCGCCGTTTGCGATTCCGTCCAGAAAGCTGGCGACTTGGCTGTTCCTCATTTCCGACGCCGCAACTTTCGGATCCATGCTGTACGGCTACGGCTATTTGCGCACGGCAAGCAACGATTGGCCCACGCCTTTCAAATTCAATCCCAGCGTTGTAAACGTTCTGACCATGACCGCTGTCCTGCTCACCAGCAGCCTCACGATGCTGGGCGCGATGGATTCGGCCAAGGCCGGCGACAAGGCCAAAGCGGGACGTTTCCTGTGGTCCACGATCTTGCTCGGCGTGATTTTTGCCGGACTGCACATTCGCGAGTGGTTCGGACTGATCGATGAAGGCGTGCGGCTGCTTCAAAATCCCTGGGGTTCGCCGCTGTTTGGCGCGACATTTTTCAGCATCACCGGGCTTCACTTGCTGCACGTGATCGGCGGGGTTGTGGCCATCGCGGTGATCGCTCGCGGGTACGCCCGCGGATCGCTCACGGCCGGCCACGTGGAAACGGTGGGACTGTACTGGCACTTTGTCGACCTGGTCTGGATGTTTATCGTGCCCCTGGTCTACCTGTTGAATCTCTCACGCTAACGCCCGCGTGACTCGGAGGAGTGGAAGGATGACGCCCTCACAATATTCTGGGAACGTAATCGAAAAATATTTGTGGGTTTATTTTGCTTTGCTCCTCCTCGCGGTCTTGGAAGTGTTCATCGCCTACCAGCATTTCTCGACCCAGGCGCTGCTGGCACTTCTGCTGGCGCTCGCTTTTTGCGGCGCGACCCTGGCCCTCCGCTACTTTATGCACCTGGCGCAGGAAAGCCGCGGCCTCTTTTTGGCTCTGATTCCGGCCGTGATCTTCGTGCTCCTGATGATGAACATGATCTGGCCGGACAGCTTCCGCCTGCTGCACATGCGGCCTTTCGCGCACTAGCCGGCTATCCATGCGGACGAAAAACGCGACCATCGTTCCATTGACGGAGCGCGCGGCAAGGCGGATACTGCCCCAAGCGGGAGGAACCTGAAGAATGATGCGGAAAGGTGATCTCGAAATTTCGTGGATGGCCCGAGCGGCCGCCTTCCTCGCGTTCCTGGCGCTTCCTGCGAGCGCCTTCGCGCAGAATTGTGCGCTGTGTTACACCCAGGCCGCCTGCGCTGGCACGCGGATCATTCAGGCGTTGAAAGGCGGCATCGTGATCCTGGTGATCCCTCCAATCCTCATCTGCACCGCGCTTACCGTCATGGCTTACCGCAAGCGCAATCAGTTCGCCGATTATTAGTTGCCCAGGAGTGGTGCCGCGGGTTTTGTGGCGCCGGCGTCCCGCCGGTGGGTTTCTCTACGTGTCACGACTGCAAAAAGTCGCCGGAGAGACGCCCTCGCCACGACCCCAGCAGCGCGCACCAACGTCCCCCGATGCGCCCTATCCAAATTGCTGCTATCGTTAATTTCATGGATTTTAGAGGGCTGGATCTCAATCTCCTCGTGATGCTCGACGTTTTGCTGGAGGAAAAGAACATCACCCGGACAGGGGAACGAATTCACCTGAGCCAGTCGGCCACCAGCGGAGCGCTGTCCCGTCTGCGCTACTATTTTAAAGACGAGCTCCTGGTGCAAGTGGGCAACCGCATGGTGCTCACGCCTCTGGCCGAGGATTTAATCCAGCCGGTCAAGGATCTGCTAATGCAAGCGAGCCTGGTGGCGCACAGGACTTCGGCCTTCGATCCCGCGACCTCGACCCGGCGCTTCAAAATCGAGCTGTCGGATTACGTGGCCACGCTGCTCATGCCCACGGTGATTCGGAACGTCTATCGGGAAGCGCCGTCGGTGCAGATCGAGTTGCTGGGCCTCACCGATGCGCCCAATGAATTGTTGGAGCGCGGCGAAGTGGACTTCCTGATCCTCCCGGAAGATTACCTGGCCGGTTCGCATCCTTCCGCGAAGATGTTTGTGGATGAATACGCTTGCGTGGTTTGGAAGGACAATCCGGAAGTCGGGCGAAAAGTTTCGCTCGAGCAGTATCTGCGGACGGGACATGTTTCCATCCTGTTTGGGAAACAGCGTTCGCAGAGCTTTGACGACATGTTTTTGAGCCGCAGCGGCTTTACGCGGCGAGTCGAGGTCGTGGCGATGAGTTACAGCTTGATGCCGCACCTGGTCATCGGAACATCGCGTATCGCCACGATGCACCGGAAGCTGGCCCACTATTACACGCGGCACTTGCCTCTGCGCATGCTGGACATGCCCATTTCCATGCCCAAGATCGTTGAGACCGTCCAGTGGCACCAGTATCGGGACAAGGATCCCGCGCACCGATGGTTCCGCGGTTTGCTCCTCAGAGCGGGGCAGGAATTGAATGCCGCAGTGCCATCCTCCCAAACCGCCTAAGCTACCGCGACCGGCGTCTCTTCAGCCGCTTTGCTATCGGTGACAACCATTTCGAGTATCTATTCTTCGGCTTTGACACGGGAGACGCGTCTCGCGTACAAGTGGCGTGCAGGATTGTTTTCGCTCGCGGGCGCGATCGATTCCGGGCTTCAGGTTGAAACGGGGTGCGGAAAAGGTAGTTTTTGTCATTCCGAGCGAAGCGAGGAATCTCTCTGCGATTTGGCCCCGCGAAAAGAAAGAGAGATTCCTCGCTTCACTCGGAATGACAAAAATATGGGGCACTTATTCCGCAGTCTGTGAAAGCGTGGTGACAGTCCGGCGGTCTGCCCGCTTGCTTGATGATTGCTCGAAACCCGGGAGATCACTGGAGCCATTGAACAAACGCGACGCCCTCTTGGCCGAGTTGCCGCCGGCTCTGCGGGACCGCATCCGCGTCCGCGGTGAGAAGGGCTATGAAGAGGCCCGCGTTGGCCGCGTCTTCAACGCCCGCCGCCCGGACCGCTTTCCCATCGCCGTTCTTTTCGCGCAGAGCGACCAAGACGCGATCGCCGGCGTGCGGCTTGCCGCAAAAATCGGCGTCACGGTTTCGATTCGCTCCGGCGGCCATAGCTGGGCGGCTTGGAGCGTTCGGGAAAACGCTTTGCTCATCGATCTCGGCGGAATGGGCGAAAAGTCGCTCGATCTCGAAAACAAAATCGCGACCGTAAATCCGGGAGTTTCCGGTGGCGAACTCAACCCTTTTTTGAAACCGTACGGACTCTTCTTTCCCGGAGGGCATTGCCCTGATGTAGGCCTCGGCGGATTTCTGCTGCAGGGCGGCATGGGATGGAATGCGCGGGGCTGGGGCTGGGCGTGCGAGCAGATCGTGGGAATCGACGTAGTTACCGCGGAAGGCAATCTGGTGCACGCGGACGGCTCGCATCACAGCGATCTGTTCTGGGCAGCGTGTGGAGCGGGCCCCGGATTTTTCGGCGTAGTGGTTCGGTTTTACCTGCGTGTGCGCCCGCTGGCGCGCGCGCTGACCCGCAGCACCTACATCTATCCCATGGAAGCCTACGACGAGGTGATGCCGTGGATTCACAACCTGCACGGCAAGATTGCGGGATCGGTCGAGACCGTGGTGATCGGCATGCAAGTTCCGATTTCGCAGGAAATTCAACAATCGCAACATTCCACGGTCGTGCATTCGCTCGTTGTGCATGCGCTATGCTTCGCGGACTCGGAAGAGGAGGCGCGCGAAGCCCTCGCCCCTTTTGAGTCTTGCCCCGCAATCGACCGTGCCCTGGTTCGCGACGCATTTCTGCCGACTTCCGTCGAGGAAATGTACGACGAGCAAAGGCGCGAGAACCCATCGGGGGACCGCTATGCAGCCGACAACCTATGGACCAATGCGCCGGCGGAAGCCGCCGTGCCCGCGATTAGGAAAACTTTTTTCACCATGCCCACGCCGCGTACCTTTCTCGTGTGGTTTTCCATGGCGCCGCTGCGGCCGCTGCCTGACATGGCGCTCTCACTGCAGAGCGATATCTATTTCGCCATCTATACCATTTGGCAAAATGAGCGGGACGATGCTCGCTGCCGCCAATGGCTGCTCGAACAAATGAAGAGCATGGAGCCGATCAGCGACGGGCTGTACCTCGGCGATTCCGACTTCACCACCAGAACGGCGAAATTCGTCTCGGACGAAAGCTGGAAACGCCTCGGCGAAATTCGCGCAAAATACGATCCGCGCGGCCTGTTCGAGTCATACCTGGCGAACGAGAGCGCCGTGCTGAACAAGAATTCCACAGTCTAGCCGTGGGAGGATCGCCCATGATCGACAAGATGAATCGAAAAGCCCTTATGTAGCGCCCGCCTTCAGGCGGGCATGCGCCGGATTCCAAAAATGCCAACCTGAAGGTTGCCGCTACGTTGGCACTGCAAAACGGCGTTCTCACGCAGATTCTTGAGGAGCGGACTCATGCTGAGCGGACCCACGGATTTTGCGTTTCATCACGTTGGAGTAAGCGTTCCGGATCTGGAAGTCTCGATTGCCTGGTACCTGCGCGTCCTGGGATTTGAAGTCCAGCGCAGGATCCAGATCGACGCGATTCCGGCCAAGGTGGCTATCCTCGAGCGCGGCGCTATGCACGTGGAGCTTTTTCAGGTGGAGGGCGCGGCGCCTTCCACCGAAGACAGAAGCGATGTGCACGGCGACCTGCATACCTACGGAAACAAGCACGTGGCGTTTGTCGTACGTGATGTCCACGCTCTTGCCGACGAGTTGCGGCAGCGCGGCGCGGATATTATTTCCGTGAACGATTTTCCGCACGGCTCCAACGCTTTCATCCATGACAATTCCGGAAATATCATCGAATTCGTGCAGGCAGAATCCTAAACGCCGCGCTCGATGCCCACCGTTGTCTTTGCGGCTGGATCGCCCGCCACTGGTGCGCGCGCGGCCAGGTCACGCGCATGGACGCGTCCAAGCCGGATCAAGTGGCGCGGGCTTCAGCCTGCGGGGTTTGGTCGTCGCATGAACGAAAACCCGCAGGCTGAAGCCCGCGCCACTCACACCCTACACGCGAGCCGCTTCGACCTGGCCGCTGCCTGCATTGGCCGAACCGCGGAACAGCAAGGCCAGCGCCAGAGCCGCCGCGAGAGCGCACAAAACGGCATAGATCAGAACCGCCGCGGAGAGAGAGCCCGAAACACGGATCAGCCCCAGGATGACCAGAGGGCTCACGAACTGCCCAAAGAAAAACGAGGCCTGCCACGCGCCGGTTCCGCGGCCCATCACCTCGGGCGGCAGCTTTGAGAGGGCCCAGGTAATCAGCGTGGGCAGCGCCATCCCGGATCCGACGCCATTAATGGCCGCGCCGATAATGATCCCACTGTAGGAATGGCTGGCCGTAATCACGAAAAATCCTACACTCGAAAAGGCAAAACTGAGCGTCAGCTTGCCGGCCACCGGAACGCGCAGCAGCCGAAACACGAACGCGCCGAGAGGAACCGCGAGAGAGGACAGCGCCGCGCCCATTCCGATCAGCCGAGGAGAAGAATATCCTCGCTCGGTCAGAATGAATCCAAGCTGCACGATCACCACATAGAATGCCGTGGCCGCAAAGACAGTGACCAGGCAGATGGAGATCAGGCCGCCCCACCGGAACACTTCTTTCTTCTCTTCCCCCAACGAACCTTGCCGCTCCGCCGCAGCCGCTCGACTTGGTTCCCAGGTAAAATAAGCGACCAGCGGCAGCAGCAGGAATCCGAAGGCATACATCGTGAAGGGCAGCCGCCAGGTGCTTTCGCCCAGCGACCCGCCGATGGCCACCATAACGATGGCGATAATGGTGGCCGTGCCCGTTTCGTAGGCGAGCCATTTCTCCCGCTCGTCGGCCGCGAAATAATCTCCGAGCATCGCCGTGCTGCACGTCATAATCACAGCCTCGGTGATACCGACGCCGGCGCGCGACACGACGATGGACTCGATCGACTTCAGCCAATACGGCGCCGTCCCGCAGAACCCGTACACGCCCACGCCCCATAGCAGCGTGCGCCGGTGTCCGATCCTGTCCGCCAGCATCCCGAACGGGCCGGCGAGCAAAGCCACAAAAAGGGCGGGCAAAGTGGCGACGAGGGAAACCATCACGGCCACATGAGGAGCACCTTGAAATTGTTCGGCAATCTTCGGGAGCACCGGAGCGATCACCGTCGAGGCGATCACGGAGAGCCACGAGGCGGAAATCAGCACCCAGGCTTGCAGGGCCGTGGCCTCGCGTTCGTGGCGAACGGTGGAGGAAGCAGTTGCCATAGGATCGTTTCCTTCGAGTTTCTATCACACCAGCGGCGGATCAGCGGTACACTTTCTGCTTTGCTGGGGCGCGTTGGGAACTCGTCATTTCCGATTTCGAGTATCCGGTACACCGATAAGAGGCGCAACGCCGTATAACCCGTGTGCCAGGCATGCGCCGGAGCATGCAGCGCTCGCCTTCAGGCGAGCATTTGTGCGCCCCTAAAAATGCCCGCCTGAAGGCGGGCGCCGCAGCACGAGTGAAATTCGCGTTTCCTAGCGCTCGGCCGAAAGGAACGACACATGATTCTGGAAATTGCGCAAATCGAAATAAAAGAGGGAACGCAGTCGGCTTTCGAGCGCGGCGTGGCGCGAAGCCACGAACTTTTCCTGCGCGCGAAAGGGTTCTTGGGAGTTGAACTCCAGAGATCCGTCGAATTTCCCGGCCGCTACCGCCTGCTGGTGCGGTGGAATAGCCTGCAGGACCATACGATTACCTTCCGGAATTCCGCGGATTTCGCGGTCTGGAGAAGCAACGTGCAGGAGTACTTTGCGGCGCCACCCACGGTGGAACATCATGAAGCGGTCAATATCGAATAACCAGGAGCGCGCCGCTCGGAAATCTCGAATCTCAAATTTGAGATTTGAAATCATTACCGTTCCAATAGTGCACAGGATTAGTGTTTTTCTGTTTTATGCCTATCCTACGCGATCTCCAGATCGATTCTCGGATCCACAACATTTTCCATCCGACGGGCGGAATAGGTGAATGAGGACCAGTGATCATTGAAACCCGTTTGACGTTGGCTCGCGTCTACCTTCACCCGTCACCCGTCACCCGTCACCCGTCACCAATTATCACTCACTGATTTCCCCTGTTTCGCCTCATGACGTTCTCCCGCCCAGCACTTCCGCGATCCAATCGGACATGTAATCGATCGCCACAGCTGGATTGTCGAGGCTGCAATGCTCCGCCGCGCATTCTTCTTTCGTGTGGATTTTCAGTTCGCGCCGCGGGCTATTTGTGCAAGCGTCATAAGTCATCTCTGCATACTTTAGCGGGATCTGCCGGTCGCCTTCGCCGTGGCTGATCAGGATGGGAACTTCGATGCGGTCAAGGATGCCCCGCAGGTTGATCTGATCGGCGAAGTCGAGCGCTGCCTCCACGGTCTCCTGGCCCAGCGCCCACTTAAAATGATCCCAGAAGTGCGGGACAGGTTTGCCCCCCGGCAGGTTGTTGAAGCGCGCGCGTTGCACAGCGCCCCAGTCAAAATTTCCGCCGTAGGCGACGCAGCACTTGATGCGCTTCTCGAAGGCCGTGGCGCGCGGAGCGTAGTAGCCGCCCATCGAGAGCGCCACCATCCCGATGCGGTTCTTGTCCACCTCGGGCTGCGTCTCCAGATAATCGAGGGCCGCACCGGCTGCATGCTCGGTCTTCAGCTCGACGGTGAGCCCCTGCAAGCGCAGCGCTTCTCCGACGCCGGGATGGTCGACAATCAGAGTCGAAACGCCGCGCCTCCCCATAGCCGCCGGGAAGCCATTCAGATACAGCAATTCCTTGTAGGCGTCGAAGCCGTCAAAATGCAGCATGCAAGGCGACGGCGAGGACGATGTTGCGCCGTCCGCCCTCGCGAAAAGCGCTGCGAGCTTCCTGCCGGCATAGCCAATCTCGACGCGCTCGACCGGGACGCCGGAATGTTGCGCGTAGCGAAGAAACGTATCCAGCACTTTTCTGTACAGCGCCATGCGCTCCGGGGCGCGCGGCGCATAGGCGCGTTCGGCCGTCGCGTAATAAACCGTGGCGCGGCGAAATTTTTCGCCCGCGCTAAATTTTCGACCCTTGGCCAGATCTTCTTCCGCCATCCGGCACAGGCGATCGCCGACCGCCGTCCAGGACTCGATGAAGACGCCCGTTCCCGCATCCTCGCCGCGCTTCGACGCTTCCAGAGCCGGGCGGCAGGCCTGGTCTACTTCGCCAATTTGAGCCCCGCTGCTCATGGCGATGTTGACGAAAAGATTCCAAACGTAATTGCCTGGGAAATACTCGAACATTATTTCCTCACTTTTCTCGGGTGGAGGTTGGGAGAGCATTCGCGAACGGGCGATCGAGGGCGTGCACCACGAGAGCATCCACGGAACCGTCATGAAGAAAACCCGCGGATTCAGCGCGCGTCACTTCCAGGGGAGGAAAGCTGGCCAGCTTTTTCTCCAGGGCGGGTTGCGGCCGGTAAGAGATCAACTCCCACGTTTTGGGCCCGTGCGCGCGCGCCAGGGCATCGACGATCTCGCCCATCGAGCAGCGCAGAGCGGGTAGCATCCACACCCGCTCGGGCGGCACGTCTCCCAATGGAACCGCCGCGGCATGCCGCAGATTCTTCGCGCAGCGGGAAACGGACATCCACCAAGCCGTCGCGGACCCTGAGACCGGGCAAATGTACGCCTTTCTTTCCGCGAGGTTGCGGATGAGGTCACTCATGAAACCGGAGAGCATCGCGCCACCAGGATTCGCGGGGCGCGCCACAATTCCCGGCAGGCGCACGCAGCGCCCATCGAGAAAACCTTTTCTGCTGTAATCGGCGATCAACAATTCCGCGACGAGTTTGTGGGTGCCGTAACTCCAGTCCGGCCGCGGTGGCGTGTCATCGGTCAACGAGCCGTGCAGCGGACCGTACACGCCAATGGAACTGGTGAACACCAGTTTCGGAGCGTTGCCTTGCAGCCGCAGCCTTTCCAAAATCCGCAGGGTTAATCCCAGATTGACTTGCCGGCCCAACTCGAATTTCTCCTCCGCCAGCCCACCGGCAATCGTTGCCAGGTGAAACACCAGATCGACCGGCGGCTCGAATGCGCTCGCAAAAACGCGCTCGTCGACCAGGCTGCCTTCCACCGACCGCAGGCGAGAGTCCGCTGGCAACTCTGGGAGACTGACGTCGACCAGCGTCAGCATATCGAAGACGGGAGCGCGCGCCGCCTCAGCCTCCAGAAGTTGCGAGACCAGCACGCGGCCGATGAATCCACCCGCTCCGGTAATCAAGATTTTCATCGCGCCAACCCGCACGTGATCTGCCTAAAGGTGGAGCAGGCTTCAGCCTGTGGGTTTTGACTTTGCTTGGATTGCAAAAACTCCACAGGCTGAAGCCTGTTCCACCACAATTGAAATAGCATCTAGCGCTTCCCCAACGCGGTCTTCGTCTCCGCGGTATAGGCGCCATCGAGGAGAACGAACAGAATCCGGCACGGTTTCCCCGAGCGATTGCTCCAGGCATGATTGGTGCCGCGCTGCACCACGATGTCTCCCGCTTTCAGATCCACCTCGGAATCATCCAGAATGAGCGTCAGCTCTCCTTCGAGCACGACCCCATAATCGATCGTTTCGGTCCGATGCATCAGCGGATGGCGTGAAGGCCCGCTTCCCGTGGAAGCCTCCGGCGAACCCAGGCTGGCGAAGTGCGCCTTCCGCGCCTCGTCGTCCATGGGTTTTCCTGATTCTGGCGGAATTTGCACGAGGCGCACCGCGCTGCCCATCGCGTGAGGCGACATCTTGCGCGGGCCGAGCGTCGTATCCTCGCCGCGGTCGATCGGCGCGGGACTCGAAAATGTTTTCCAGACCTCGGTGAAATACTCGCTCGGAATCGCGCTGGCGATGACGTGCGGAGGATCTCCATCCATGCTGACGATGGCCTTGCCGAACTCATCATGGCCCGTGACCACCCTGCGCACCTTCATTCGTTCCGTCAAATGGCCTTCCTTTCTCGCGCAGATGTGTTCGAGCAAATTCTGAACGATGCCCGATCGGCGTCTGAAAATGGATCGGCTTCCGAAAATGGACCGGCGCCCTTCGCAACCAGGTCTGGATGGCTAGATCGGTTGAGAGGTGATCTCCAGCATTTCGTCCACAATCTTGCCGTTGTCCACCGATACTCCCTGCATCTGCCACTCGCCCAGTTGCGCGCTTCGCTCCACCACGTATTTGCAGCGTTCGAAGCGCCGCTTCATGAAGCGTTCCAAGCGGGTTTCGATGGGGCCGCTCGAATTTAGCTCCTCGCCCAGCACCAGGGCGTCCTCGATGGCGATGCCCGCGCCTTGCCCCAGGTGCGGCGTGGCGGAGTGCGCGGCGTCTCCGATCAGAACGACACGGCCCCGAAACCACGGCGCGGGCACCATGACCGTTTCCATGGGCTTGTAAACGACTTTGGCCGGATCGGTGATCCGCGGCCTCAGTTCGCCGATCCATCCCCCAAACTGCTGGATGCGTTCCTGCATCAGAAGGTGCAACCGATCTTCCGGCATCCAAGGATTGCCCGGCTCAAACGAAGTCACGTACATGTACATGAGTTCTTTCGAAAGGGGCACAAGACCCGCGCTTCGGTCCGGCCCGTTGAATGCCGCCAGATGATCGATTTCGGGAGGGCGGGGAAAGTTGTAGCGCCACACCGCCTGCCCCGTGAATCTTGGCTTCGGCGCGTCGGGAGATACCATCCCGCGCACTTTTGAGTAGATACCATCCGCGCCGACGACCAGGTCGTAGAAGCTCTTACTCCCGTCCGTCAACGTCGCGTGGACGAACTCGCCATCCTGCTCCAGCGTCGCGACCGTGACCCCAAGGCGAACCTGCGTGCCCCTGCTCCTCGCCGCGCTTGTGAGGATCTCATGCAGAGCGGGGCGGGAGATGCCCAGGTTGGCGGGGTACTGAGGCCCGGCCAGGCGCCTGCCTGGCACTTTGGCTTTCAGATTTCCGGCCATATCGTAAATGCCAACGTTGTCGAATGAGAATGAAGATTTTAAATAACTATCAAGCAGTCCGAGCTGGGCCATGGCCCGCACCACGTTGGATTGCTGGATGATCCCTACCCCGTAAACCGTCCACTCTTTTTTGATTTCGACCAGATCGGCCGCGATCCCACGATCGCGCAGGAACACGGCCAGCGACAACCCGGCAATTCCGCCGCCGACGATCAAGACTTTTTTTACTTCCGGCACGGCATTCTCCCACTTCCCAATCGGCGGAAAAAGTGTCCCGCCTATTTGTCATTTCCTCTGCCCTTTTGTCCGTCCCCCCACCGTTTTGTCCGTCCCCCACCCTTTTGTCATTCCGAGCGAAGCGAGGAATCTCTCCTTCTTTTCGCCGGCGCGAACCCAGGAGAGATTCCTCGCTTCGCTCGGAATGACAAAATAAACTGCTACCTCCACAGCATAAGCTGCTGCTTCAGCGGCCTGTACCGACAACCGGCTACGGCACGAGCGGAACGAAGCTGTGATCGATGGCGCCGAAGACGGAGGCTCCCCCGCCATTGCGCATCTCGATGCGCACGCGGTCGCCAAAGCGCAGAAATTCCGTTCGCGCCTCGCCGTATTCCAAAGTCTCCAGTGCGCGCTTTTCCGCCAGGCATGCGACTCCCGCGGAGGCATCGTGATTGGAGATTGTCCCGGAGCCAAGGATCGTGCCCGCGGCCAGGCTTCGCGTCCGGCAAGCGTGCGCGATAATCTCGCCAAAGGAATAATGCATTTCCCCGCAATCCAGATTGCCGATTTCCTGACCATTCAGCGCCACTTTCATTCGCCCGTACACGCGGCCATCACGCCACGAATCTCCTAGCTCGTCCGGCGTAACGGCCACGGGCGAAAACACGCACGTAGGTTTGGATTGCACCATGCCAAATCCCAGAGACATTTCCCCAAACAGGAGCCGGCGAAGACTCACATCGTCCAGCAATACGAGCAGCAACACTTTTCCGGCCGCCTCTGCGCTCCCTGTGCCCATGGCTACGAAATCCGTGATGACTCCTACTTCTGCCTCGATGTCGATTCCGTGGTCCTCGCTCGGAAGAACCATATTTTCCTGAGCCCCGAGAAAAGAATCGGAAGCGCCCTGATACATCAACGGATGTTTTACCTCCAGGGAGGCGTTCGAAAGTTTAAAGGCCTTCACCATGCGCCGCCCATGCGACAGGAACGACGACGAATCCAGCCACTGCGGCGCTCGCGGCAACGGTGCCGCCACTTGGCCGGCTTTGAAAGCGAAGGAGTCACCCACGCGCCCCTGCTCCAGCGCCAGAGCCCGTTCCCGGAGCGCGGGGAACACGGCAGCCCATTGCTCGACCGCTTCTCTCAGGCTTGAAACGATATCCGTCGCCATCACGGCTTGTTTTAAATCGCGGGACACCACCATGAGCTTCCCGTCCAGGCTGCCGTCCCTGAGCGTCGCCAGTTTCATTCCTTGTCCTTGGTCCGGTTGGTCTGTGTCGGGAATCTGTCAAATGGCCCTCCACTCGGAGAGGGCCATTCGACTCTGGCGCAGCGCAAGCCAAAGAACCGGGGGCTGGCTTGGCTGGCCAAATTCCGTCTGGATTAGCCGTACTTCTTCCAGGGGTTTACCGTCGCGGGTTCGCCGGGCAAATCGATATCCGGGACGGCTGGCGCGGCGTCGGGCGGAAAGGCTTCCAGCATCGAATCCGGCATGCCGATGTTTCTATACATCGTGTTCGCGCCTTCCGCCACGTCCCACTTCACCGGCTCCCAATCGGGGACGTAGTTGCGATAACCGCCCGTGTTCACCTCAATGCGCAGGCCGCCCGGCTCGCGGAAGTAAAGGTAAAACTGCTCGCCAATGCCGTGGCGCCCCGGCCCGTATTCGATGCCCGTGCCGGATTCCATCAGCAGATCCGCGCAGCGCAAGTGTTCATCGGGGGTATCCACCCAGAAGGCTAGGTGATGAAAGCGGCCCGGGATGGCGGAGAAGTCGACCCCGAGGCCGAAGTCGTGCGATTTTTCGTTGGTCGTGACTGTGCCGAAAACCACCTGGTTCCTGTGATCATGCATCGCGGCGTAGGCCATGAAACGGAAGCCCAGATGTTTCCGGTACCAGTGGGCGTCGCGGAGCACATCGTTCGTGGCCACGGTTACGTGATCGAGCTGGCGAGGAGCGATGCCGTGATTGGTGATCTTCTGAGGCCGCTCCGGGTAGATGGATTTCAGAGCGCCGGAGGCCGCGTAGCGCTCCACCTCCCACAGCAGTTCAATCGTGTGCCCGCCGGGCCCTTGGAAACGATAGGACCGCCCATGCCCGTAGGAATCGTTGCGCCACTGGCCCTTGGCGCCGGCCGCCTCGACCCGGCTTACGGCTTCCTCTAGCTCCGCCGGGCCCACCGAACGCCAGGCCGCATGGCCCATGCCCGGCTGGCTTCCCTGCGTGAGCATCAAGCTGTATTGATAATAATCGCCCCAGCAACGCAGGTAGGCGGACTCCTTCGTATGCTGGACCTCTGTCATGCCCATCACTTCGGCGAAGAATTTCGCGGACTCCGCCAGCCGGGGCGTAATCAATTCGACGTGAGCGAGATGCGACAGCAGAATTTTGGACATAGCTCATTTCCCTCTGGACTCGTTTCCTTTTGGAGAGGGGCGGCAAAGGATCGCACTCCCACCCAGCAACCGTAAAGGGCCCTGCGAAAAGCTCCCCCATTTTTATCATTCCGAGCAAAGTGAGGAGTCTCTCTTCGTTTCCGCGGGCCAAGACCGAAGAGAGATTCCTTGCTACGCTCGGAATGTCGAATTGAACCGTTTTTTCCACACCCAGGAACTTGAGTAAGGTAGTTCCATGCTGGACAAACTGGCCAATGGATTCTTGAGATTCCAGCCATCGGTTTCACCGAATGGCCGCTGAGCCACTCGGGACGTCAAAGAAAAAAGGCAATCTTCTTAAATCGATAGGATGGCTGCTTAAAAGATTATTTTGCGGGTTTTAAAAAATGCGGGGCGAATCCGGAAGAAAAATCGAGGTATCCGGGGCCTGCAAAAATTCACTTAAATTCACGGCCTTGCCGTGCGGATCCAGCTCTGTCGTCCACGGTCTCCTGCCGGGGCGAATCGCTCCGAATGCCGCCTCCGGGCGCGCCGGAAATTCCGGCGCCCATTTCCTTTCGCGCGGGACCGATCCAGCGGTTCGGGATCCGAGCAACTTTGGGCGCGGTCCGGAACTAGACGGTGACGGATTCGGACAAAAGAGTCGAGATCTCCGAGTGCGTCAGTTTGCCGTTGGCTTCCAGCAAACGGAGCAGCTTCACAAAAAGCGCGCGGTCCGTTAGACCGGCTGTCTCGGGCATGGCCGGCATGGCCGGCAGCTTTTCAGGCGCGAACGGCTGGTCCAGCGACGGGGCTGCGGCGGGGCGCTTGCTTAGCCAATCGACGAGGACCATCACTTGCTCGGGACCCAACTTGTCAAAGACAAGGCCCATGCCCATTCCCACGTGGTGGGTCACGACATGCGCTTTCACTTCGAAAGTGGTGTCTTTATAGGTGAGCTGCAATTGCACCTTGGCGTCGACAGGGAAGGGATTCAGCGTGTCGATGTAGCATCCAGCCACACTCAAGTCCGAGCAGCGCGCCTGCAGTTGCAGGTGGGTTTCCACTTCGGTGGCCTTGGCGCCGGCCGAAACCGCATGGCGGACGGCGAAGCGGCGTTCTCCCTTACCCCTGGCCGTGGAAGTGGAGAGACTGGGGGCTGGGGTTTTGGACTTACGAAATTGAATCGCGACTCCCATGCGTCCATCGGACTTGTGGTCCAGGCGCACGACTTCCGCGAGGTCTTCCGAGATGGAGACGGTGTCATGCGCGGAGTCGTAGGGGAAAGTCACGCGCAGCGACATATGCTTGTAATAATTCTGGCTCGTGGTGATGACGTACAGGTTGGCGCGAGAGGCATTCAAAGTACCGAGAATCTCCTCGAACCTTTCGTCTTTGCTATCCGCGGGACGGATGCGCGCCAGCACCTTCACGCTCGCGCGGCGCTGTCCCCTGCGTTCCTGTCGGCTCTGGGATGCGGTCCTGGGCTCTTTGGTCCCATTCATCGTTAGCGTGCTCATAGCGGACTCTTTTTTCTCCACGTCAAATTGCCGGTAGTGCGTTTTCACTTCGGCCGTCTTGGCCTTGGTTGTCTTCTCTTCTGCGGCGCCATTCTTTTTCAGCCGCAGGGTCCCCGTAATTCCGTTCATGTGGTCCCTCCCTCAGTGGGCCAAAGAGCGCTCCTTGCAGCTACGATAATCGCAACGGGGACAGGCTGGCTCAATGGGTGGAAGGGGCTAATATTAGGGGTACAAAAGTCATAGTACTTTATGCGGTGGGGGACAGACTGTTGGCGGGGGTACAAGCAAGATGCTTGGCATCATGGAGTTACCCATGCTGTGGGCCCTCTGCTGCGGGGCTCTGTCTTTGCGTTCCCCAGGGGGTTGCCGGTTCTTTTATGTTTGAGCAGCGGCGGCCCATTTGCGCGCCCGGGGTGTGGAACGCGGGAGCTAATTATCGACAGGACAACTCCATGAATTAGATTCTCACCGGCCTGCCGGATTTCGGTACGATTTCGATAGCCCCTTACGGTGTGGTGCAATCCGTCTCGGTAAGGAATAAAAGCGAACGTGCGGTCCCTGCGACACGAAAACGGCGGCCGGAAATGGCGCATCTTCTTCTGCGCCATCGTGTTTGTGTGCCTCGTTTTCGCCGGCGCCGCGAAAAGTTCTGCGCAGGATCTGGGCGCGTTGGCCCGCCAGGAGCAGGCGCGAAAACAAGCGCTGGCCAATCATCCGGTCCACGTCTACACGAATGACGACTTGGGGCGTCCGAAGATTCTCGTGCCGGAGGACAGCGCGCAATTCCAGTCCGCGCGAAAAGAGTTGCCGCCCGCTCCCGCTCTACAGGTGCCCGCGCCCGTGACACCATCGTCTGCGGCAGTACCAATGGCAGAACCGGAAACGCGGGAAATTTCTTTGGGAGAAGTTGCAAAAAAATATCGCGAAGAGAAACTTGCTCGCCGAGAGCCGTCGCCGGAAGCGGCGCCCGTCGCGGTTTCGACTTACGTGTACACCAACGATGACATGGTCCGCCCCAAGATCCTGACGCCCGAAGATCATGCCAAATTTGAAGCGGCGCTTGCGAGACCCATTCCGGTGGAGGCAAAGATAGAGACGGTATCCGTGCCCATCGTTGAGTCGGCGGCTCCCGAAGCACTCGTCTCCGAGGCGCCCCGCCCTGAAGTCCCTCTGGGCGATGTGGCCAGAACGATCTACCGGCAAGAGCATCCCCAGGAGCCAGTCCTCGTCGCCCGTAGGACGGGCAGATCCCGCTTTCCGTGGACTCGGTTGGCCGCGTACCGCACCAATCGTCTGCCACATTCGCCGGAGAGATTCCCTGCTGCATTTGCCAGCGTGCATGAAAAACGATTGGTGGATCCGCAATCGATGAAACCGAATGCCCCCGGATTTCTTTCCATCACGGTGCGCTCTGGCGATTCGCTTTGGAAATTGGCTCGCCGGCATTTGGGCCACGGCAATCAGTGGCGAAAGTTGCTCGAGGCCAATCCGTGGATCGGTAATCCGAACCGCCTCCGCATCGGCACCCAGATTCGCATTTAGAAAGCCGTCATTGCCGGGCTCCGCTTGCGGCGACTGATTCCTGACTGGCTTTGCCGGCGGAAGCGCTGGCTGCCGCGTCAGGTTTGACCGGAACCAGCAGATATCCCACCACAGCCTTCTTATTCACATCCGTGACCACCAGTTCGTACGGGCCGGTTCCATCCTTGTGGAAGAAGCGCACCGGTTCATGCACGCTCTGGTCCTTCAACCAAACGGTTCGGCGGTCCTGCAAGAGCCATATAGCCCCATGGTAGCGCTGGTAGGCCGGGTTCATTCCCCGGATTCGCAGCTCGATGCCGGGGGCCAGTTCCTTGCTTTGCCCCTTCGCCAGTTCGAAATCGATCCGGTCCCGCTCCAGCTTCTGGGACAGGGCACTGACGTCACGGGCGTTCGTTTCTTCCTGTTCGCGGATACCGGAGATATTCCGTCCGGTCTCCTGCTGCGCGGTGGCGATCTCCTGTTTCAGAGACGCCTGGACCTGGGCGAGCTGAGCGCGCTGATCGGCTTCCTGGGATTCCACCTGGCGGAGGCGGGCATCGAGCGGTGACGTGCGGGCATCCAGCTCGGCGGTCACTTGCGCGTGCAACTGGCGCGTCAGAGTCTCCGCATATTGGCGAGTTTCCTTCACGCTTCCCGCGACTCTGCCTTCCAGCTTCGTCACGCGTTGCCCGACGTCCTGCCAATTGCCGGCCATCTCTTGCAGCTTGCCCTCGGCGGCGTCCGCCCGCTGGCCAAGCTTACTCAGTGTGCCCTGGCTGGAAAATATTTGAGTGATTTGTGAATTCTGATCCTTGACCACCTGGTAGCCGTGGTAGGCCAGCGCGCCCAGGGCCACGGCCAGCAGTACAACCAGCCCCCAAAGCGCTTTGGAGTGGCCTCGGTGATCGGACTCATAGACCACAGCCCGGTCCCTAGGCCACTCCTTTTCGGTTTCAGTGGGGTGCAACATCGGATTGGTAAAGCCCATAGAAATTCCCCCCTTCCATCAATTCTCCTCGGGCCGTCGGCTGGAATGGTGGCACGATGGCTACCAGCCCGTGCCCGAAAAGATCAGGGCGATAAGGGGTTGAAATTTGGAGACTTAAGGCAGATGACGCTTGGCCGCCAGCGCCGTTTGGCGGGTACTGAACCTATGCAATTCTTTCATCCCGGCGGCATTTCCTTCCGGTTGGCAAGAAAGACGCCGTGACCCTATATTAGGAATATTAGGAGTCCTGCCAACCTGAAACGGCTGCGACAGGCTGGCTGCACTATTCGTCAAAAGTTATTTGCAGAATAATAGACAACATTAGTAACTGTAAGTTGACCGCCTGTCCATTTGGACAGGATCGGTACAGGCCTTAAACCTGTCCGTCAGGGTAGGGTTCTCATCGCGCTCGGAGTGCAAGCTTGCGAATCTCGTCCCGCGCCCCGAAAGTTTCGAGAACGATTCATTTAAATTTGTTCCGCCGCGCCGCGAAATCGCGCGACAGCAGCGTGGAACCACGGATTGCGACTTGGCGGATGGCCGTGACCGGCCTTGCTCAGTGCAAGTGCAAGGGAATCGAGGCCAGAAGGGCGCTGGCGCCGTTCCACAGGATCTGCACGCCGATGCATACCAGCAGGAACGAAGTGAGTTGCATGATCACGGTCATTCCCGTCTTGCCTAGGGCGCGTCCCAGGCGGTCTGAAAAGCCGTAGCAGAGAAAAATGCTGGCGGCGAGCAGGACGGACCCCACTAATGCTGTCAAAATGCCCAAGAGATTCAAGCCTTGATGGTGCGGGGCATTGGCGCCTAACGTGATCGCCACAGAAATCGATCCGGGACCCACCGTTAAGGGCAGGGTCAATGGGTAAAACGCGTTGTGGAATGGGTCCGGCGGTTTCATTTTCTTCGCGGCGTTCTTGGGATCGTCGTCATCTCCCTGTTTCAAGAGCGCCCAGCCGGTGGAGATGACCACCAATCCTCCGCCCACCTGGACGACCGGGAGCGAAATTCCAAAGAAAGACAGGATGTGCGTGCCGATGAAGTACGATCCCACCAGGAGGAAAAAGCTGTTGATGGCGATGCGAAAGGACAGCGCTCGGCGCGTACCTGGCGAGTATTCCCGGGTCATGGCCAGGAAGATCGGGCTTCCTCCGAGTGGGTCCACGATGGGAAACAGCGCACTAAGAATCAGGAACAGACTTTTTGCGGCTTCAATCAAGAGGTTCCTCCGATCCGCGCGCGGCGAGCCATTTTGAAGCGCCGATTATATCCCGCTAACGGCGGAAGTCGTCGAAATCGATGCTTCCCGCATGGCTTGCCAAAGTAGATTCCAAGCGCGTGTGACAGCGATTGGCCTCGTGTCGTTTCTCCGTGTTCCCCGTGTTAAAGCATTTGAAATTTTCTTGGCGGGGAATATCCCAACACAGAGGACACGGAGAAAGGCGAGAGCGCCAAAGTGGAACTCGCGCGCGCTCCGCGCAAACCCGAGAAATCATGGGGCGGGGGAATGAGGCATTGACACTGGATTGGCGCGGGAGTAGATTCGCGCCGTCCTTACGGAGGTGGTTGATGCGTTTGCTAATGAAAGTAAGTATACCGACAGTGGAAGGGAACTCTGCCGTCGCCGATGGGACGCTGGCGTCCACGATCGGATCCATCCTGGCCGATCAGAAGCCCGAGGCGGTTTACTTTGCCGAGGAGAACGGCGCGAGGACCGGCTATATCTTCCTCAACATCGCTGACTCTTCCCAGATACCCTCGCTCGCCGAGCCTTGGTTTCTGGCCTTCAACGCGAAGGTGCATTTGCACCCCGCGATGAACATGGAAGACTTGAAGAATGCGGGTCCCGGCATCGAAACCGCCGCCCGGAAATATGCGCCCACGGCCCGCGCGGCCGGAGCATAAGGGCTTTTCTTTTCGGAGAATCAAAAACTCATGGTGACCGAGCGTGGCTTGCGTCCTTCTCACGAAGGCGGCGCGGATTCGTCTGCGGCAGGCGCCGGGGCCATCATGCCTTGCGCGGCGACGAGATCGCGCGCTGGGGCGCGCAGGGCGGGCCACTTGCGCACAAAGACCAGTCCGCCGAGGCAACTGACGAGGCCGCCGATCGCCACCGTTATCGGCGCGCCGATGCGATCCGCCAGCGCTCCGGCCAGGAGCGAGCCGAGCGGCGACATGCCCAGGAACATCATTGCGTAGATGGACATGACGCGGCCCCGAAGCTGGTCCGGCACCATGGCCTGAATGAGCGTGTTGGTGGCGGTAAACTGCATCATCATCGTGAATCCGGAAATAACCAGAATTCCAAACGAAATCCAAAACCAGTGGGACAGGCTGAATAAGGCCAACGACAAGCCCAATGCCGTGGCCGAGAACCCCACCACGCTTCCCAATCCGCGCAATTGCTGGCGTATTGCCAGCACCAATGCGCCGAACATCGCTCCCACTCCGACCGCGCCCATCAGCGTGCCGTAGGCCGAAGCGCCGCCGTGCAGAATTTTTACCGCGAAGATCGGCATCAGCACGGTGTAAGGCAATGCCATGAAGCTCACCAGGCTCGCGAGCGTGAGAAGGGTGCGAATCGGTTTCGTATGCCGCACGAAGCGGAATCCTTCGCGGAGTTTTTCCAGGGGAGCGAGGCCGTCGTGCACCGGCTGCGATTTTGGAATGCGCATCAGGAAGAGGCCGGCGATCACGGCTAGATAACTTATGCCGTTCAGCAGAAAGCACCAGCCCTCGCCGACCACCGCCACCACGATGCCTGCGATCGCCGGCCCGGCCACGCGGGCGCCGTTGAACATCGAGGAGTTCAGCGCGATGGCGTTCAGCAAATCCTCGCGCCCCACCATCTCGATCAGGAACGATTGCCGCGCCGGCACGTCGAAGGCGTTCACGATGCCCAGCAGCGTCGCCAGGAAGATGATTTCCCACACGTTGATGCGCCCGGTCATGGTCAGCACCGCCAGGATGAACGCTAGCAGCATCGACGCGGTTTGCGTGGCGATGACCACGCGCCGCCGCGGCCAGCGGTCCGCCGCCAGGCCCGCCAGCGGCGAGAGGAGAAAGATCGGAATCTGGCCCACGAAACCAAGCACGCCGAGCAAGGCACCGGAACCCGTCAGGCGGTAGATCAGCCAGGCCTGCGCGACCGTCTGCATCCAGGTGCCGACCAGGGAAATAATCTGTCCACTGAAAAAGAGCTGGAAATTGCGATGCCGCAACGCGCGGAACGCAATGGCCGCCCGGCCTGCGCCGGCAGCGCCCGGCATGGGAGGCGTTGCCGCCCGTACATCCGCCGTGGTTGGAGAAGAGTCTGACATATCTGGCGACGCGAAGATTCATTGTAGCGCACGCCTCGCGGACTGCGAAAATTTCGATTTGGGGGTGGAGTAGCACAGCCACTCCTGGCTGTGCGGTTTTTGGCGTACGTGCAATGGATGCATGCTCGAGCGTGTGCGTTTTTCGACCATCTATAGTGTGAGGGTGCGCTAAAATTGAGAAAACCGCACAGCCAGGAGTGGCTGTGCTACACGGGTTCCAAGCGCAACCGGATTGGTGTATATTGCTGATTAGCTGCCTATTCAAAAGAGACATTCAGGAATGCTTCGTATCGCTTTTTCAGACCTTATCAGCAATGTTGGACGTTGCCAGAAGCGCGGTGCCATTCGCGAGCTGGCGAATTCTCAGTGAGTGAGGGAACAATGCGAACAAGATTTTTCTTTCTGATGACGGCGGTTAGCATGTTTTTTGCCGTTCTTCAAGCGGCGCCCAAACCCGCGCCCAAACCCACGCCTGCCGCCGCTGACCCGCTCGGGCCGCCGGCGCTCGTCGGACAAATCTCCTCGCAAGAGGAAGGGCCGATGGAGGGCGTGGTGGTCAGCGCCAAGAAAGATGGATCGACGATCACGGTCAGCGTGATCAGCGATAACAAGGGGCGGTACAGTTTTCCCGCCAATCGGTTGGATCCGGGCCACTACACGCTGAAGATTCGCGCCGTCGGCTACGTTCTCGATGCTCCCGCTTCGGTGGACCTCGCGACGCAAAAGCCCGCGACGGCGGACCTCGCGCTGCGCAAGACGAAAAATCTGGTCCCGCAACTCACCAACGCCGAATGGCTGCTGAGCGTTCCCGGCACGGACGAGCAGAAAGCGTCTTTGCTGAACTGCGTAAGCTGCCATACGCTCGAGCGCATCATGAGGTCCACGCACGACGCCGACGAATTTACGCAAGTCATCTATCGCATGATGGGCTACGCCCAGGTGAGCCAGCCGATCAAGCCCCAGCGGCGCATGGAAGCGAATCGCGGGGGATCACCCGAGCAATACCGCAAGCAGGCCGAATATTTGGCCAGCATCAACCTCAGCTCAGTCTCGCAGTGGGAGTATCCGCTGAAGACGCTGCCTCGCCCCACTGGCAAGGCCACGCATGTGATTATCACCGAGTATGATTTGCCGCGGCCGACCATCGAGCCCCATGACGTCATCACCGATGAGCATGGCAACGTGTGGTACACCGATTTCGGCGAACAGTTCATCGGCAAGCTCGATCCTAAGACCGGCGCGCTCAAGGAATATCCCGTGCCGGAACTTAAGCCCGGCTATCCGCAAGGGCTGCTGGACATCGAAGAAGATAAAACCGGAAATTTCTGGATGGGCATGATGTTCCAGGGCGGCCTGGCGAAATTCGATCCCAAGACCGAAAAGATCCAAACTTACGCGCTCCCGCCGGAATTCAACGACAACGCTGCACAGCCCAATATGCTCGGGTTGCGTTACGACGTGGACGGCAAAGTCTGGACGGACAGCGCCGGTCACTATGACCTGTTCCGGCTCGACATCAAGACGGGCACCTACGAGCGGTTTCAGCCCATGAAGCACCTCCCCGATGACCGGCCCGGCTCGGTCTATGGCATCGATTCCGATTCGCACAACAATCTTTACTTCACGGATTTTGCCACCGATTACATCGGCCGCCTGGACGCCAAGACCGGAGACTTCTCGTGGTTCCAGACTCCCACGCCACGCTCGCGCCCGCGACGCATCCGCACGGCGCCCAACGACGACGTATATTTCGGCGAGTATCAGGGCAACCGCATCGGCATGCTCGATCCCGAAACAAAGAAAATTACGGAATGGCCGTTGTCGGTCCCCTGGTCCGGCCCGTACTACGTGACGTGGGACAAGAGCGGCAACCTGTACACCGGTGGTATGACCACCGACCGCCTGGCGAAGATCGATCCCAAGAGCGGCCAGGACACCGAATACCTGATGCCCACGGAAACCAATATGCGCCGCGTCTTCGCCGACGATTCCACCACGCCCGCCACGATCTGGACGGGAAGCAACCACGGCGCGGCCGTCGTAAAGATCGAACCGCTCGACTAGAAGCGCCAAGCCGCCGGCGATTAGAATTGCTTCGGGTGCCGCACCCTTTGTGGGTTTCAAAGGGTGCGGTTCTTTTTTCGGCCCGTGCGAATTTTTTCTCCAGCCTGGCTACGAAGATTTCCCAATAGCACAGACAAGGTGTTCCGCAGCCAGTAGGACAGTGTACGGAATCAATACACACAAGAATTGACCTCCGTCCCACTTCTATGTACAATTTGAATGCGTACATTATTGTGCAGGAGTCGCTGCCATGCCGAGAGTCGCGGTGGAAGGCAACAGCCGAATGTCCTTGCGGATTCGGCCCAAGGAAAAAGCGCTGCTCCTGCGCGCGGTGGCGCTGAAGGACACCGACCTGACGGATTTTGTCCTTCGTCACGCCTTGCGCGCTGCCAAGGCCGTCATTGAGGAGGCGGACCATGTCCGGCTCTCCGCGAGAGACAGCTTGCGGGTTCTGGACCTGCTGGAGAAACCGCCCAAGCCAAATGGGAAACTGCTGGCAGCCGCCCGCGCATTGCCAAAGCGGCGGCCGTAATCGTGACGCCGTGGCACGAAGAGCCGATTCACAAGAAACACGATCGCGAAGCGTTCGACTGCGGCGACGAAGCGCTGAACAATTTCCTGAAACGATATGCGCGCAAAAGCCACGAGTTGGGCGGCGCGAAAACATTCCTTGCCATCGGCGATTCCGACAGGAAAACTATTCTCGGCTTCTACAGTCTGTGCCCTGCTTCGGTCGACTATGCGCGGACGCCGGAGATCGTACGCCGCGGGCTGGCACGACATGACGTGCCGGGCTTCCGCTTGGCGCGCCTGGCTGTTGATCGGAGGCTGCAAGGGAAGGGAATTGGCGGACAACTTCTGCTCGCGGCGGGCAGACGATGCCTGTTGGCCTCGGCGGAGGTTGGCGGCGTGGTGCTGGTCATCGACGCCAAGAATGAAAGGGTGGCGGAATGGTACGCCGGCTACGGCGCCGTGCCGCTGCTCGATGCACCTCGAACTTTGTTGCTGCCGCTCGCGACAATAGAGGTCGCGCTGAAACGGGCCGGAAAATACTGAGATTCCATTTCAAGCCATTGCCGGATGTCCCGCTCGCGCCGGGCGCAGTCTACGAGAGTCCCGGCACTCCTGTGATTTGAATTGTTTTGGGTGCGGTTTTTGGATCTTTGGAGCGGAGAGCTTAAATTTGAAATTTCAAATTTGACATTTGTAATTTACGGAATCAAAGTCGCACAACGGGGAATTGCATCAGTCGCAAATCGTAAATCAAAAGTCAGAAATCGCCAGTCACCAATCACGAGTCACCTGTCACTTCTTTCTTTTCAGCCGCAGATCGCGGCCGGTCATTTCCGGCGGCACAGGAAGGCCCAGCACGCCGAGCAGCGTAGGCGCGATATCGCGCAACGAGCCGCCCGGCGCAAGCGGGCCGACGCCGTCTTCCGTCGCGAGAATCAGCGGGACTGGATTGGTGGTGTGATAGGTATGCGGTCCGCCGGTGGCCGGATCGATCATGGTTTCGGCGTTTCCGTGATCGGCGGTGACGATCCAGGCGCCGCCGCGCGGCTGCAGGGCTTGGCGGATGCGGCCCAGGCAATCGTCCACCGCTTCGACGGCCTTGATCGCGGCTTCCAGGTTGCCGGTGTGCCCCACCATGTCGGCATTGGCGAAATTCATGACCACGGCGTCGAAGCCGCCCTTCTCCATGGCTTTTACAACTGTGTCAGCAATGCCCGTGGCGCTCATTTCCGGCTTCAGATCGTAGGTGGGCACCTTGGGCGACGGGACCAGGATTCTTTCCTCGCCGCCAAAGGGTTTTTCGATGCCGCCGTTGAAAAAATAGGTGACGTGCGCGTATTTCTCCGTCTCCGCGCAGCGCAAATTTTTCAGATTTTGCTCGGCGAACACCTGCGCCAGGATGTGCGCTATTTTTTCCGGCGCGATCACGTAGCGCAGCCAGGGCCAGGTTTTTTCGTACTGCGTCATGGTCACATAGAAAAGATTCGATGGTCGGTTCGGATCGGAGAATTCCTGGAAGCCGGGCTCGGCGATGGCGCGCGTCATCTGGCGCGCGCGGTCGGCGCGAAAGTTGAAGAAAATCACGGCGTCATCATCGCGGATGGGTCCGGCAGGCGGCGCGGAAGGAGAAGCGTTCGCCGCGATCACGATGGGATCGACGAATTCGTCGGTCACGCCGCGTTCATAGCTGCGGCGCATGGCCTCGAGCGGATCGGCCGTTTTCACCGGCGCGTCGCCGTGGACCACGGCGCGATAGGCGCGCTCGACGCGTTCCCAGCGGTTGTCGCGGTCCATGGCGTAGTAGCGGCCAGTGAGGGATGCGATGCGCCCCACGCCAATCTCGCGAATTTTCTGCTGCAGTTGCTGGATGAATTCGACGCCGCTGTGCGGAGGCGTGTCGCGCCCGTCCGTGAAGCAGTGGATGAAGACGCGCTCGACGTGCTGCTCGCGCGCCATCCGCAAGAGCGCATAGAGATGCTGCATGTGCGAGTGCACCCCGCCGTCGCTGAGTAGGCCCAGCAGGTGCAGGTTGCGCGCGCGCCCCCGCTCCATGGCCTCGACGAGCAGCGGCTGCTTGAAAAATTCCCCGTTGGCGATCATCACGTCGATGCGCATAATGTCCATCAGAATGATGCGCCCCGCCCCCATGTTCATGTGCCCCACTTCGCTGTTGCCCATCTGCCCCTCGGGCAAGCCGACAAAAGGCCCGGAAGTGTGGATCAGCGTGTTGGGGAAATCTTTAAGTAATCGGTCGTAATTCGGCTTCCGCGCGAGAGCAATTGCATTCCCCTTGGTCTCGGCGCGGTAGCCCCATCCGTCGAGCACAGTCAGTACAATCGGTTTCGGTCGTTTTAGCATAGGCCGTCAAGAATACACGAATGCGTTTCTCAGTGTAGCGCCCGCCTTCAGGCGGGCATCTGGCGTTGCTTCCAATGTGGCGTCCAAGCCGCAACCATGGCCGCATTTTTCCAAGGCCGCAAGAACGACCCAGAAAACGGATACTCATCAAAGTTTTTACAAAGCCCCTTTCGGACAGGGTTCATCCAAATGTAAGCCGCAACGTGGTTCGATATCTCATTCGCGCGTAGAACATGATCGTAATAGTTCTTCTGCCACAGCCTCACGCCAGTTTCCTGCTGATAGGCATACCCCGTTTTTTGTTTAAAGCTTTTGGCTAGGACGAACAGATCGCTGGTTGGCGCCTTCCCGAAAACCAGGAAGTGCAAGTGGTCGGGCATGACGCAGCATGTGTCCACTAGAAATTGGTGAAGGATCGATTCGGTTCGCACCGTTTCAATTATCCAGGCGGCTCTGCCGCTGTCGCGGAAAATCGGTTTCCGATTCTCACAGCACATCGTAACGAAGGACCATTTCTGTCCAAGGTATTCTCGCGGGTCTAATCGGTGCGGTTTGCGGGTAAATTCCATTTCGGAAAAATCCAATACTTGCCCGTGCTGACATCGGCGGTCTCCGCTCAGCCGGATGCCCGCCTGAAGGCGGGCGCTACATACCGAGAGGAACTTCAATGCCGGGCTAGCGTTTGTTCATTTCTTCCCGCGTATAGGGCCCAGCCAAGCGAACTGTGCGCCGCAAGGGTTTCATCAGGGCATTGAATTCGCGCGCCGACCCCTTTTTCCGAGGGTAGGACTTAAGCCATTCGAGGATAACCCCCTCTAGCGTTTTCCTTTCTGACCTTGCGGTCCTTCGGGCTCGTCGGACTAAATCGTCGCTGGCGAAGATCGTTATTTTTTCATACAGGAACAGAGTACTGCAAATTCGCGTAATCCCGCGGAAGACTACTTTCGCGCGAGGGCCTTGCGTCCTGGGAACTTTGCGGCGGCGCCCAGTTCTTCCTCGATGCGCAGGAGTTGGTTGTACTTGGCGACGCGGTCGGTGCGGGAGGCGGAGCCGGTTTTGATTTGGCCGGTGCCCATGGCCACGACGAAATCGGCGATGAAGGTATCTTCGGTTTCGCCGGAGCGGTGGGAGACGATCGAGGCGTAGCCTGCTTTGCGCGCCATTTCGATGGCTTCGATGGTTTCGGTGACGGTGCCGATTTGGTTGAGTTTGATCAGGATCGCGTTGGCGATGTTTTCGGAAATGCCGCGCTGCAGGCGCTCGGTGTTGGTCACGAACAAATCGTCGCCAACGAGCTGAATTTTTCCGCCAAGTTCGGCGGTCAAGTGCTTCCAGCCGGCCCAGTCGTCCTCAGAGAGGCCGTCTTCGATGGAGACGATGGGGAACTGGCGGACCCAATCGGCATAGAATCTCGTCATTTCCTCGGAAGTGTGGATCGATTTGTCGGATTTCTTGAAAATGTATTTGCCGCTGGCTTTGTCGTAGAACTCGCTGGAGGCGGGATCGAGGGCTATGGCCACGTGCTCGCCGGGCTTGTAGCCGGCCGCTGTGATGGCTTCGAGGATCACTTCAATGGCCTCGTCGTTCGATTTCAAGTTGGGCGCGAAGCCGCCTTCGTCGCCGACGGCCGTCGAGTAGCCGCGCTTGTGCAGCACCGCCTTCAGGCGATGGAAGACTTCGACGCCCATGCGCAGGGCTTGGTCAAATGTTTTGGCGCCCACAGGCATGGCCATGAATTCCTGAAAATCCACGGAATTGTCGGCGTGCGCGCCGCCATTCAAAATGTTCATCATCGGAACGGGAAGCATGTTGCCGGAAGCGTCGCTCGAATATTTCGCGAGATATTTGTACAGCGGCAGGTGCGCCCCCGAGGCGGCCGCGCGAGCCGCCGCCATGGACACGGCGAGGATGGCGTTGGCGCCCAGATTTCCTTTGTTGGGCGAGCCGTCGGTTTCGATCATGCGGCGGTCGAGCTCTCCCTGGTTGGAAGCATCGAGGCCGGTAACCGCGCGGGCAATCTCGCCATTCACGTTGGCGACGGCCTTGAGTACGCCCTTTCCCTGGAAGCGCGACTTATCGCCATCGCGCAATTCGATGGCTTCGTGCTCGCCGGTGGACGCGCCCGAGGGCACCGCGGCGCGGCCTAGCGCACCGCCCTCCAACACGACGTCCGCTTCCACGGTGGGATTGCCGCGCGAATCCATGATCTCCCTGCCCAGCACCCGCGCTATTTTTGTCGACATGCCGCCTCCCGGAGAAATGCGGAATCAATTTAAACCACGGATGCACACAGATAAACACGGATAAGACCGTAAAAAGTTAAGAGTCAAAAGTCGAGAGTTGACAGTCGGAAGCAAACACGATTCGGTAACCGTTCTCAACTCCTGCCCTGCCACCTGCCCCCTACTGCCTAACCCCTGCTCTTCTCATTCCGGCTCCTCGATCATGGACTCCTCGCGGACCACGACGACGATTCCGCCTTCGGTGACGTGGTAGCGCTGGCGGTCGGCTTCGAGGTCGTAGCCGATCTCGGCGCGCTCGGGAATCGTGACATGGCGGTCGATGATGGCGTTTCGCACGCGGGCGTGGCGGCCGACGTTCACGTGATTGAACAGGATCGAGCTTTCCACGTCCGAGTAGCTATTAGTGCGCACGTCGTAGCCCAGCACGGAGCGGTTGACGCGGCCTCCTGAGATGATCGACCCGCCGCCCACCATCGAGTCCAGCGCCACGCCCATGCGGTTGGGGTCGGCGAACACGGTTTTTACCGGAGGATACTGGTGTTGCCAGGTGCGGATCGGCCAGGTCTTGTCATAGAGATTGAAAACGGGAGACACGGACACTAGGTCCATGTTTGCTTCGTAGTACGCCTCAACGGTGCCCACGTCGCGCCAGTATTGCGCACCCACTTTATTTTCATCGATGAAATTGTAGGCGTAGACGCGATATTTCGAGAAAATGCGCGGCAAGATATCGCGCCCGAAATCGTGCTTCGAGTTGGGGTCCTCAGCGTCCGCCAGCAGCGCCGGAATCAAAAGCTGCGTATTGAACACGTAGACACCCATGGAGGCGTTGACCATGTCCGGATGCAAGTGCGAACGCCTCGGCGAAACGGGCTTTTCCTCAAAGCCGACAATGCGCCAATTCGCGTCGGTCTCGATGACGCCGAACCGGCCCGCCGCCTCCAAGGTGGGCACCTCGAACGTAGCCACGGTCACATCGGCCCCGGAATCCACGTGCTGCTGAAGCATTTTCTGGTAATTCATCTTGTAGATGTGGTCGCCGGACAGGATGATGACGTAGCGAGAGTGCTCGCTACCGATGGAATAAATGTTCTGGTAAACGGCGTCGGCGGTTCCCAGGTACCAATTGGTGGAGACACGCATTTGCGGCGGCAGGACTTCGATGAATTCGCCGAGGCCCAGCAGTTGCGACCAGCCCTGGCGCGTGTGCCGGTTGAGCGAAAGGGCTTTGTATTGCGTCAGAACAAAGACGCGGCGCAGATCGCTGTTAATGCAGTTGGATAACGTTATGTCAATAATCCGGTAGACGCCGCCGAACGGTACGGCCGGCTTGGCGCGGTCGCGCGTCAGCGGCCATAGCCGTTCCCCCTGGCCGCCCGCCAGCAGAACGCCGATCGCATCGCGCATCAGGGACATTCGAGCATCTCCCTGCCCGCCCCCGAGTGGCCGGGGGCCAGGGCCAGGTGCTCCGACATTCTAGCAGGACACTGGAAAGTCCCATACACCTCTGTCCGGAACCCCGCCAGCTGGCAGAGAACTGGCAAGCGAAGGCTTGGCGCTTCATAAGCTAATTGCACCAGACACTTCGCGTGCCGCCGGCAATTTCGCATTTCGCTGTTGACACCATCCGAACGATATGCTATTTCCTCCATCAGGCTTGATGATTAAGTTTTGTAATTTTTCGTTCCGTTGATTTTGAAAGGCAATTATCGGCTTTCGTTTATCGAATTTACTCAGCAACACCCCACCCCACCCCGGGAGGTGATGGCCAATCTGGTTATCACCTCCCTTTATTATCTGCCTGGATGATTTGTCGCCTTCGGGACCTGCAATGCCTAGAGTGATGTGAAACTTCTAACTCATTGTGTCGATGGAAGTTACATGGTAATGGCGGGTGCGAATCTGGCCTGCGTCAGAGGAGATCTCCGGACGCTTTAACTGTGCCTTTTGGCATCCGGGCTTTTCATGGACCAATCGTCAGGGGGGAAGCTTATGCGCCAGAAGCCCGGATTGGGATTCAGGAACTCCAGCGCGGTACTAAATTTCCCGGCTGAGGCGGGGGTGGCCAGCTTAACCGTGCATTCGGTCTTGTCATTGGTGCGCAGGTTTTGCAGGGTGACGGTCTGGCCTGGTTCCAGAGCTACGCCCATTTCCACCAGGGCCCCATGCGCGTTCACGACGCTGGTATGAGTCTCTTCCTTGACCGCGGATTTGCCGGCCAGTTGCCCTTCCACAAGCACGCGCACCTGGAGAAACAGGCGCTGGCTGCGTCTTTTGCTGCTGGTGGTTTCCATGGTCGCGAAGGCTCGAGGGTTCCGGAGAATTGGCTCTGGCGAAACCCTTCAATTCTTATAGCACGGCGGGGACGATTGCTGTAAAAGCGGAAAGGCGAATGTTCGTCGAATAGTAACGCTCTTTCAAGGACTTAACTGATGGATTAACTGAGGCCGGCCGGGAAGGGGCGGCGGCGCGCGGGTTTGCAGGCAAACCATTCGCGAGTTACATGACGGCCTGAAATTCTCTCTCTCTCGCTCTACCCGAGCGCTTTTCCGCGTACAGGACGCGGTCGGCGCGCTCCAGAAATCGTTCCGTGGATTCGCCTTTTTGGTATTCCACCCATCCCGCCGAGAAGCAAATCGGGATTTTGGCGCCGTTGTATTCGGTCTCCATGGGGCGCAGCCGGTCTAACAGGGCCTGGACCTGGCCGGTGTCGCATTCGGGCAGCAGAATCAAAAACTCATCCCCTCCCATGCGAGCGGCGCTGTCCGACTTTCGGATCACGGAACTGAGTTTCCGGGCGAACTCCCTGAGGACTTGGTCGCCCGCCGGATGGCCGTGGGTATCGTTGATCTCCTTGAACCGGTCGAGATCGAAGGAAATCACGGTCAGCGGGTGGCCGTACCGCCCGGAACGCGACGCCTCGGCCGCCAGACGCCCCTCCGCGACGCGCCGGTTGAAAAGGCCTGTCAGCGAATCGACCAGCGCCAGCCGCTCGAATTCCTCGGCCCGCGCTTGCAGGGTCCGCATTTCCTCGATCTTGTAGGAGAAATCCCGCCGCAGCCGCTTTACCGCGATCTGCTGGTAGATGGTGTACGCGTTGAAAATCAAGACCAATCCAATCAGGCCGCGCACGGCCCGATTCATGTTGGATTGAAAGAACGGGTCCTCCACCTTGATGAGCCCCGGAAAGGTCATCGCGAACACGGCGAACGTGAGCAGCAGCATGACGGCGATGGCCATGCTCCACATCCACCAGTCCCGGCGATCCAGCTTCCGCAACCCCTCCTGCATCTCGGGGAGGCGTTCTTCCCGCGGGGCTCCCGGCTGGCGCGCACTTCGTATTGGCAACGACGTTTTCATGTTTCGCGGCGAGTTTCGTGTGAAATCGGAAATTCGCGTGACCAGTATAGGTCCCGCGCAAATCGAAAATCGAAGGAAAAATGAGCCAGGCGTATCGCATCGTCCACCGGACTGAAGGACAGGTTGTCGTAAGAGAATTTTATAAGAATGACAACATAGACGGGCGGCCCTGGTTTTGTAGTTGAACTTGGATGCCCCGTCCTTGACCCTGTTCAAGGTCGGGGCTTTTGATGTGAACCGCAACATTGGATCAACAAAGGGTCCGCCGCCCACGAAAAATCTAAGCCAAAGGCTGGCGCGCTCAGGTTAATCGGTTTTCTGAACAAAGACGAACCAGTTGGGCTCGATCTGACGCAGGTACACCCCTCCCATCGCCAACGAGGCAAGTTGATCCAGATTTTCCTTGATAGGCCCTACACGATCGGTGTTTCCTGCGACGTACTCTATTCCCTTTGCCCATCCTGGCCCTATGGCAAGCAGTCCTCCGCCTGCAAAAATAAACCGAGTCGTTTGATAGTCTCCTCCCATGCTACGGCAGGGACGAATTTCCGATAGAAGACTCTTGTACTCATGTTTCCGCTTGTCACCGAGTCGTGCATCTAGATGCGACTCGCTGAGGTACCCCGCCGAGTCTTCAGCTGCCATTTGCCGCAGTTTTTCAAACGCCGCACGATGATCCTGAAAGAACGTAATTAGCTCACGACCCTTCGGCGCCTTGAGATATAGAGGATCAGCCAACCAGAAGAGGATGACTCCGACAGCAATGAAACAAACAACCAGACCTAAGGCAACCTTGGTGAACATAAAGGCGGGTGGGCCCCTCGTGGATTACGCCGGGTCGGTGGGTTTGTCACGCTTGGGACTTACCCGCCTTTTTTCAATTCGGCGAGAACCAGCTTGGCGACTTCGCGCAGGGTCTCGAATACGCCCTGGCCGTTGATGGCGACGCCCTCGGTCACCGGCTCGTTTTTCGCTTGCAACTGCTTGGTGAGCACTTCGACTGGGAGAACGCCGGGAAGATCGCGTTTGTTGAGCTGCAGGACGTAGGGAATCGTGTTGAAGTCGAGCTTGTGTTCCTTGAGGTGCTCGCGCAGATTTTCGAGGGTTTCCAGATTGGCGTCGAGGCGCTCTTCCTGCGAATCGGCGACGAAGACCACGCCGTCGGCGCCCTTTAAGATCAGCTTGCGGCTGGCTTCGTAAAACACCTGGCCGGGCACGGTGTAGAGATGAATGCGCGTCTTGAATCCGCGCACGGTGCCCAGGTCGATGGGCAGAAAATCGAAAAAGAGCGTGCGGTCGGTTTCCGTGGCCAGGGAAATCATCTTGCCTTTTTGCGCGGTCCCGGTGTGGTCGTAGATCCACTGCAGGTTGGCGGTCTTTCCGCCCATGCCTGGGCCGTAGTAGACCAGCTTGCAGTTAATTTCGCGCGCGGGAAAATTGATAAAAGGCACGGTTATCCGGACGGACCGGGTCTTATTTTATAGCACACGCATGAAAGCAGGCCAATCCTCAAACCTGGGAATGTTACGCGGCGGGCATTGGGAGTGTCCCGGCCCCCGGCCACGTATTCAGGGATATGCTTGCGGGCTGGGGTTTTGCAGAGGGAATCGGCTTTGTTTCGTTGGATGCTGGGCCGCGTCCTAATCCGGCCCGGCGCCACTCACCTGCATACATTCGATGGGGATGAGCGATTCCAAAAGAGGTTCCGTGCGGCTAATTTTTGATTCCCGAAAAAGAAAGCGGTTGATCTATACTCTTTTTCGCCAATTCCGTTTCGAGGAGAGGGCCGCGTATGAAGAGTTTTGTGATCGGTGTGCTAGTGGGGATTCTGTTGTTCGGGGGCGGCCTTTACTATTACTTTGTTTCCGGTGCGGCTCCCGCGGCGGTTTCGGATCCTCCCATCATGATGGAGCGAAGGATTTCCAACCGATCGCTCGATGCACATATCGACAAGGCCAACGTTCCGGCGCCGCCGATCCAGCCGAGCGAAGATAATTACGTCGCCGCCGCCAAAGTGTACAAGGAGCAATGCGCCGTATGCCACGGATTGCCCGATCAGCCCGGTCCGGCGATCTCCGGCAATATGTATCCTGAGGCGACGCTGATGTTCAAGGGCAAGGGCGTCACGGACGATCCGCCGCAAGTGAGCTATTGGAAGGTGAAGAACGGGATCCGGCTGACCGGAATGCCGACTTTCAAGGACATCTTGAACGACACGCAGATGTGGCAGCTTGCGCTGCTCGTTGCCAACGCCGATAAAATTCCTGATTCCGCGAAAAAAATATTGCTTCCCGAACCGCCTCCGGCCGCCGCAGCTCCCACGCCGGCCCCGGCGACGATAAAGGCAACCGCCATGAAGAAATAGTTCGCGGCCTTGGGAAAGATACGCCAAAATTGCGTTTCCGGGGGATAAGCCAGGGGTTGCGTTGACGATAGCGGGGTCCTCTGTTAGACTCCGGCGAATGGCCCGGACTGGAAAGCCGACTAAACGCGCGAGGCACGGGGCGAGCCCCCCTTCCAGAACCCGTAAGATATTGAAAAATAAGGAAGATAGCAAAGTCGCAGCACACGCGGAAGCGGTTCGTCAAATGGTTGACCCACAATTCGAACAACAATTAAAAACCTACGAACAAGCCGTTCAGCATTTTCACCAACAAAAATTCGCCAAGGCGAAAGAATTGCTCGAAAAAGTTCAAGCGGGACCGAGCAAGGAATTGGCCGATCGTGCGCAGGTTCATCTCCGCATTATCGACCAGCGTCTGGCCAAGCAGCCCGCGCCCTCTTTGCGCACGCCGGAAGATCACTATCAAGCCGGTGTGGCCATGATGAATCTGGGGCGCTGGGACGAAGCGCGCGATCATCTGCTGCGCGCGCGTAAGATGGCGCCGAAAGCGGACTATGTTTTTTACGCCATGGCGGCGCTGGATTGTTTGACCGGGGAAGCCGAATCGGCGATGGAAAATCTGAAGGTCGCGATTCAATTGCGCCCGGAAAACCGCTACCACGCGCGCAATGACGAAGATTTCGCGTTTTTGCAGGAAGATCCCCGATTTACCGAATTGCTCTACCCCGAGCGCGAAGCTTCCGGCGCCTGAATTTCGTTGTGCCGTGATTTTGCTTCAAAGCGATGCCTTCCCGATGAAAAAAAGAACGCGACAACGCGCCGTGATTCCCGGTGGCGTGCGCGTCGTCGCGATTGGCGGCGGCACGGGACTTTCGATGCTGCTCCGCGGACTGAAACATTTTGTCGCGCGCCGGGGGCACGAATCGGAGCGCCATCCGATCGGCGACCTCGCCGCCATCGTCACGGTGACCGATGACGGTGGAAGCTCGGGCCGCTTGCGCCGCGAATATCGCATCCTTCCCCCGGGAGACATTCGCAATTGCATGGTCGCGCTCTCGCAGGATGAAGCGTTGCTCGGCCGCTTGTTTCAATACCGGTTTCACGCGGGCCGGGGATTGCGCGGGCACAGTTTTGGAAATCTTTTCCTCACTGCCCTGAGCCACGTGACGGGCGATTTTGCCGAGGCCGTTCGCGTCAGCGGAGAAGTTCTGGCGATCCGCGGACGAATCTTTCCGGCCACGGTCGAGAATGTTTCGCTCGAAGCGGTGATGACGAACGGGAAGATCGTGCTGGGCGAAACGCGAATCGCGAAAAGCGGAAGCAAAATACGCCGCCTGAGCCTGCGTCCCCGCCACGTTCGCCCGCTGGCTGAAGTGCTCGAATCCATCCGGCAAGCGAACCTGATTTTGATCGGCCCCGGTTCTCTCTACACGAGCATTCTTCCGAATTTGCTGGTTTCGGGCGTCGCCGAAGCGATCGAGAAATCCTCCGCGACGCGTGTGTACGTTGCGAATCTGATGACTCAGCCCGGAGAGACCGATGGATTTTCGCTGGCGGACCATGTGCGCGTTATCCACGACCACACGCGGCGCAAGCTCATCGACTGGGTGGTGGCGAGCAACCAGCGCGTCTCTCCGGAAGTGGCGCGCCGTTACAGCCGGCGCGGCGCCGAACCCGTGCGCGTGGACATTTCCGAGCTGCAACGCCTGGGCGTGCGCTGCCTGCTCGACAATTTGCTCGAGGAGCACGGGGTGGTTCGACATGACTCGGCGCGTCTTTCGCAACTCCTGATCGAGGAATTCGTCGAGCGCCGGCCTCCCGCAAACTGACCCGTGCCGATCGCTTGCGAACTTCCATTCCTTGCCTTGCGCCGCGCGCCGTTTGATTCGTATACTGACCTCGGCCGGTCCGGGTGCCCAAATATTTCGGAAGGTTGGGCCGGCGTCAATGCGTGGGGAGTTTCCTTGCGGGTTGCCATTGCAACCCGGAGAATCGAAGAGGAGCGTTTTCCATGGCCACGCTTGCCGTGCAAAATGAATTCAATATTTACGAATCCGCAGACGCGCGCTTTGAAGCGGCCGCGCGAAAATTGGGGCTCGAACAGGGGCTGTACCGCTTCTTGAAGTATCCCAACAAGGAAATCACCGTGTACATCCCGGTGGTTCTGGATAGCGGGCACCTCGAAGTGTTTGTCGGGTACCGCGTCCATCATTCCATCGTGCGCGGGCCGGGCAAAGGCGGCGTTCGCTTCGCTCCTACCGTGACGCTGGATGAAGTTCGCGCGCTGGCCAGTTGGATGACCTGGAAATGCGCGGTGGTCAATATTCCCTTTGGAGGGGCGAAAGGCGGCGTGGTGTGCGATCCCTCCAAATTATCCCACGGGGAACTGGAGCGCATCACGCGCCGCTATACGGCGGAGCTCATCGAGTGGTTCGGGCCGGAGCGCGATGTGCCAGCTCCCGATCTCGGCACCAACGAGCAGACCATGGCCTGGATCATGGACACCTACTCGATGCACGTGCGCCACACGGAGACCGCCGTCGTCACCGGGAAGCCCATCGACCTTGGCGGATCGCGCGGCCGACACGAAGCCACCGGGCGCGGCGTGCTTATCAATTGCGACCGGGCGTTGGCTAAATTCCGCATGCTCCGTGTGAACACGCGCGTCATCGTGCAAGGGTTCGGCAACGTCGGCTCGATGGCGGCGAAATTGCTGCACGAGGCCGGCTATAAAATCGTCGGTGTCGCCGACGTAAATGGAGCGCTGTACAACGAAAGCGGTTTTGACATACCGAAAGTGATGGATTGGGTGCTTGTCCAGCACCAGCCGCTTCCGGACTTTCCCGGTGGCGGAGCCAAAATGAGCGCGAACGAAATCCTGTTTCAGCCCGCCGAAGTCGTCATTCCCGCGGCCATTGAAAATCAGATTACTTCCGAAAACGCCCACCGCCTGCAAGCCCGCATCCTGTGCGAAGGCGCCAACGGACCTTGCACCTCTCTCGCGGACGAAATCGTGGATCGCAAAGGCATCTTCGTGATTCCCGACATTCTGGCCAACGCCGGCGGCGTCACGGTCAGCTATTTCGAGTGGGTGCAGGACCGCCAGGGATATTTCTGGACCGAAAAGGAAGTGAATGACCGGCTGCGGGAAGTGCTCGAGCATAGCTTTGAGGAAGTGGTGCGCTACGCGGAAGCTCATCAAGTGAATAGCCGCGTCGCCGCGTACATGCTGGCCATCGATCGCGTCGCTTTCGCGTTGAAGGAACGTGGAATTTACGCCTGATAGGAGTACTATATCGCGGCCTGCCCGCGGGCTTCTCGAACCCCGGCCCTGGGCGGAAGGTTGCGAAAACAGCGAGGTCGCCGGCGGCCGCCCCTTTCCGATGATTGCCGATTCCATTTCTCCGGGAGCCATGAAGTCCGAGGACGAACACCGCCGCGATATCTGCACGGTGGGCCGGTGGATTCACGCCCGAGCGTTTGTCGCCTCGACCGACGGGAATATTTCCGTGCGCCTCGATCCTCGCCGCGTTCTCACCTCTCCCACGAACATGAGCAAAGGGATGATGGTCCCGGACGATCTGGTGATTACCGATCTGCGGGGCCGCAAAGTCTCCGGGCGGCGCGAGGCTTCCTCGGAACTGGCGATGCACAATTTGATTTACAATCGCCGGCCCGAGGTTCACGCGGTGGTCCACGCGCATCCGCCGGCGGCGACGGCGCACGCCGCCGCGGGAATCGCGCTCAACAAGGCGCTGCTCAGCGAATTGATCATCGCACTGGGCTGCATCCCCGTCGCGCAATACGGCACGCCCGGGACCCAGGAACTTTCCGAGGCGCTCGAGCCCATGGTGCAGCATTTCGACGCGATTCTCCTGGCCAATCACGGCGTCGTGACGTGCGGGCCGGATTTGCTGACCGCATTTTTCCGCATGGAGACCGTCGAGCATTTCGCGCAGGTGTCGCTCATGACGGAGCTGCTGGGCAAACAGGTCTTGCTTTCTGCGCGCGATGTGGAAAAATTGCTCGTCGCTCGCGCGCGTTACGGCACAACGACCGCGTCGACGGTAGTTCCTGGCTGTCCCATCACGAGCGACGACGCGGCCGGCGGTGAGCGGCGGCCGGAACGCATCTCGGTGACGCGCCAAGAGCTGGAAGCCCTGATCGAAGAAGCGGTGCGCAAGGACCGCGCGCTGCGATAAGTGCGGTAGGACGGGCTTCAGCCTGTCTGGTTTTATTTGGCGCTAGACAAAATCAAAACCAGACAGGCTGAAGCCCGTCCTACCGCTCGGAATGACAAAGGGTGGGGCGCTTTTCGGGGCAGCCGGACATGCGCGCGAAGCGGCGATTGAATTGTAGGCCATTGGGCTTTTCAGCAGTCGCATCGGCCGGATTTTTTTCACGGCCGGACACGGAGGAAAAAGCATGGGCGAAGCACTCGGCATGATCGAGACCCGCGGCCTGGTGGCGATGATTGAGGCCTCGGACGCGATGGTCAAAGCGGCCAAGGTCACGCTTGTTGGCTGGGAAAAAATCGGTTCGGGCTACGTGACGGCCATGGTGCGCGGCGATGTCGCCGCCGTAAAGGCCGCGACCGACGCCGGGGCCGCCGCAGCGCGGCGCGTCGGCGAATTAGTGGCCGTCCACGTTATCCCGCGGCCGCATCAGTCGCTCGAGGACGTGCTTCCCATCGGAAAAACGGGCGTCGCTGTCTGACACAGCTCGCGCGGGCCGGCGGCCGGCACAGTGGCCGCTTGGTGCATGGCGGCGTGTCGCCGAGTGTTGCCTTACCGTGCCGTAGATTATTTGACGCTTTTCTCGCTGCAAACCCTTCAACTCCTTGTGAATGGCTTTGCGGAAATTTTGGATTCGAGGTTGCTGCTGGCCCCATGATTCTCGCTCGCATTGTCGGCACGGTGGTTTCGACGCGCAAGGACGCTCGCCTGGAAGGAAAAAAACTTCTCGTCGTGAAACCCATTTCTCCGCAGGGCGACGATGAATCCGGTTACCTGATCGCCGTCGACACGGTGGACTCCGGCTTCCGCGAAACCGTCCTGGTCGTCACCGGCAGCTCCGCGCGCAACGCCGCCGAATGCAAGGACCGCCCTGTGGATGCCGCCATCGTCGGCATCGTCGACGAAGTGATGCTCGACGCCCTGCACGAAGCCGAACTCGCCGCCGCGAGGAAAAAATAACATGCTCCTTGGGCGCATCATTGGCAACGTCGTCTGCACGATGAAGGACCCCGCGCTAGTCGGACAAAAGCTCCTCATCGTCCAGCCCCTCGACCGCAAGGGGCGCGAGAAGGGCCGCCCAGTCATCGCCCTGGACGCCGTCGGCGCGGGAGCCGGAGAAACGATCTACTGGTGCCGCGGCAAGGAAGCCGGCTTCCCCTTTCTCCCCGCCGAATTGCCCACCGAAGCCACCATCGTCGGCATCGTCGATTCCGTGAATGTCCCCTCGTAACCGTGGCGGGGCAGCCTAAAAAATCCGGTCGGAAGGGAAATCTCAAATCGCTCTCCCGGCTGGCGCAAACTCTCCAATCATTATTTCCTTCCCACGATCGCCCTTCGCCCATACACTCCTCCGCATGCTGATCGGGCGCGTCATCGGCGATGTGGTGGCCACACAGAAAGTGCCCTCGCACGAAGGGCGCAAGATCCTGGTGGTCCAGCCACTTCAACTCGATGGCACGGACCGCGGCGATCCCGTCCTGGCGCTCGATGCCGTGGGCGCGGGCGTCGGCGACCGCGTGTTGCTGACCACGGATGGCTTCTCCGCCATGACCGCCGTCGGTCGCCCCAACTCTCCCATCGATTCCGCCGTCATTGGAGTGATCGACGCGGTGAATTTGTCTGAGAATTTATTGCGTTGAATTGTCTCAAAATGCCCGAGCTGCTACTTTTTCCCATGGGCTTGCCGCATTCTTATCAGCGTAGGGTCCTCGCGAGGAATTTCGTTGAAAAAGGTGCCGTTTGAGGCGGTGTTGCGTTCCGCGCGCTGCGTCCTCAGAGCCCTTACCCCCACAGAGGGCTGCCGCTTTCCCCTATTCGTCCGATTGCCGCTCTGACGCACCTACGGTGGACGCGATCATCCCGCATGCCGAGAAATTCAAGCAATGAGAGGCTTAATTCCCCGCCGCGCTCACGCGGCCGCTATCGATCGAATGCGCCAGCCCCCGGCGGACTGGAGCCAGCAACACGGCCGGAACAGGCTTCTCTGGCGAGAGGGCCACATTCGCAGAACGGCGCGGGAATTCGATCCGGCGATCCAGGCGCAGCCCCGCTTCGCGGACCAGCTCCTCGGAAAAATTAGGGTCGTCGGAGTATTCGACGCCCCAGAACCACAGGCGTTCTTCCTTTTGCTGCAGGAACTGCAGCACTTGTTCCAGTTTGCGCATGGCGCGGTCAAACGTGGACGCCAGGAAATAAACGGGCAGAACCCAGGCTTTTCGCGCGAAGGAGGCTCGGATGCGCACGCAGTACTTCCCGGTCTGGTTCACTTCGATTGTGCATTGGTACTCGTTGCGATGATTTGTTTTCCCCTGCATAGTGCACCTCGCTGAATTCCCCGTGTCTCGGATTCCGGATAGGATGTGCTTGTAACGGATTTCGACCCCTGTTGCATGCCGAACGATGATTACGTCATGAAAGCACCGCGGTCAGGATTAGAAGAACTAAACCGACGAGAAGCAAAACACGCTGGGAAGGCGGCAGCCTCAAAACCTTGGCCCCTGGCGTAGGGCTCATGGCTGCGGACACAAATATGCTAGCTCACGGCTGGGGGGAAAGCAAGTATTGCCGAGGAAATTATAACACTATTATTTTCTGTTAGTTACGCCCTAGGCGGGGTTCGTCAGACGCTTCAAATTTTCCGCGTTGAACTGCAACTGGCCCTCTTGCTGGAGCCGCGTCTTCAAGGCGGCTCGGAACAATTCGTAGGCAGCTTGCCGCTTCCGCTGCAAAACTTGCTCCTCGATTTTGGCCTTTTGCTTGTCGAAATCATCCTGGTTGACAGGATCGTGTTGGGCGACGCGATAAATGGCCCAATTCTGTCCGAGCGGGAGAGGTTCGCCGGTCTGGCCGACCGGCAGAGTAAAGGCGACCGCAAACTGCTTGGCGCTGCCTACGTCGGGAATTGAGCTCGTTCGAGAGAGGAACTCCGACGTTTTTACGTCCAGGCCCAGGGCCTTGGCGGCAGCGGCGAAATTCTCGCCGGATTTGGCGCGCTTGGCGAGTTCCTCGGCGCGGTCCTTGGCGAGTACAACGGCTTTTTCGTGCCGGTAATCGCTGGCCACGCGGTCGTGAACCTCAGCCAAAGTCGCGGGGTGCGCCGGAAGGATGTCCTTCACGGAAAGCACTACATAGCCGAGATCTGTGCGGATGGGGGCACCTACATCGCCTACGCGCTGGTGAAAGATGGCATCCACTAGGCCGGGCGCGTTGCCGAGTTCCGGAAGCGGCTGAGTGGCCTCGACCAACTTTGCTTCGCCGGTCATCATGTTAAATTTCTTGGCTAGCTCATCGAGCGGGACTCGCCCGCCGCGGCGGATTTCGTCGGCAATCTGCGTGGAAAGGTTCTCCCCCAACTGCTCCGCTTTATCTTGTTGCAACTGATTGACAATGCTTGCCTTAACTTCATCCAGCGTCTGCGTCCGCGCGGACTCTCGGTCGATCACCTGGATGATGTGGAAGCCGTACTGAGTCTTAACCAGATCCGAAATCGATCCCTTAGGCAGGCTGAACGCAGCAGCCTCAAATTCGGGCACCGTCTGCCCCCGGACGATCCAGCCCAGGTCGCCACCTTTATCCTTGGTCGTGTCCTCGGAGTATTGCTTGGCCAAGTCAGCGAAATTCCCGCCATGCTTGGCCTTGCTGAGCACGTCTTCTGCCTTTTTCTTGACCTCGGCGGCCTCGGCATCGGTCATCCCCACGGTCTTGAAGAGGATGTGGGCCACGTGGGCGCGGTCCTCCAGCTTGTATTGATCGATGTTTTTCTGGTATTGGATCTTTTCATCGTCCTCGGTCACCGGGGAGCGCTGGCGAAGGTCGGCGAAAGTCAGAATGGCGTAATCCACGTTCCGGCGCTCCGGCACCACGTACTGGGCTTTATGCTTGTCGAAATACGCGGCGAGATCCGCGTCGGAAACCTCTACCTTGGATTGCAGGTCCTCCGGCTTGATTAGCACGTAATCGAGCTTGATCTTTTCATTCTCGCGGCGAAACTCCTCGCGCACTTCGTCGTCGCTGGCCGTAATGCCATCGGTGACGAGTTGCTGAAATTTCTGTTGCAGCAGTGCGTTTTTCACTTCTGTTTCAAACTCCGGGACGGTCATCTGAAAGCGGGTCTGGACTTCGGCGGAGTAGCGGTCCATGCCGATAAAGGTGTCCCCGGTAAAGGCTGTTGGGACGAGTTTCTTCAGCAGGTCGGCGTGCTCTTCGTCGGTGACGCGCAGCCCCATGCGCTCGGCTTCGAGCACCAGCATTTTTTCATCGATCAACTGGTCGAGCGCCTGCTGCATGTAGATCGATTGCAGGGCGGGGGGAATCTGGCTGCCTCGGGTAGCCTTGGTCAATTGGTTCTGGACATCGACGACAGAGATGGTCTGGTCCCCCACTTGGGCGACCACGTCGGCCGAGTTCAAATCGTTGGTGCCCTGCGGCACGAGGTACAGGAGCATGCCGATCCCCAGAACCCCGACGACGACCCCGAGCAAAATGCGCACACCTATCTTTTTTTCACGAAGAGCGTCCCACACGTCCGAAAATCCTCCCGCGCAACGCTATCTGGATGTTCCGCGATTCCCAAAAGCAGACAGCCGCTGCACCCATTGCAAAACAAGGCATTATAGTAGAGCCGAGCACATACACTCAATCTCTAATGTCTTAGCTCCATAATTTTGTCACCCCATAACGGCTACGTGAAAATGTCACCCCTATGGGACAGGGGACATTTGCATTGAGCCAGAAAGAATTGCAGCGAGTAGCTGTCA
>Ga0302324_100002452_pt1 | contig 42890 bp, 33 predicted proteins | sample Palsa_T0_1_FD_201949 | JGI IMG/M metagenome (GOLD analysis project Ga0302324, IMG submission 201949) | Peat permafrost microbial communities from Stordalen Mire near Abisko, Sweden - Palsa_T0_1 | ecosystem: Environmental > Terrestrial > Soil > Palsa > Peat permafrost | place: Sweden: Abisko... | reverse complement strand
GCACCCGGACACCTTTCTGTTTCATCTCAAAGAGTGTGAATTCCGCTTCAACCATCGACGCCAAAGCCTGTATCATGTGCTGCTGAAACTGTGTCGAAAATGCCCGCTCAGCTAGTCATGACCCTTCAGATTTTCAGATTTCAAATTCCAGATTTCAAATTTGGCCCATGTTGCGTTGACCTTGCTATTTTGGGCGGTGTAGGTAGTGGGTATCGCAACATGGACGCGATGACGATTCAACAATCGTTCGAACTGGCGGTGCAGAATTTTCGCGCCCGGCGGCTGCGGGAAACGGAGCAAATTTGTCGCCAGATTCTCGCGCAGCAGCCGGATCACGCCGATTCACTGAACCTTCTGGGCATGATAGCGTCTCAGGCTTGCCAGTACGACGCGGCCGTGGATCTATTCTGTAAAGCCGTCGCCTTGGTGCCCGACCGCCCCGCCTTTCACTCCAACTTAGGCAATGTGCTGAAGCATCTGGGCCAATTAGATCAGGCCATCGCCGCACACCGGACCTCCATCGCACTCGATTCCGGTTACGCCGCGGGCCATTACAATCTCGGAAACGCGCTGAAGAGCCGGGGCCAACTCGACCAAGCTGTTGCCGCCTACCGTACAGCGATCCAACTCAATCCTCGGCTCGCGGGAGCCCACAATAATATGGGCGCGGCCCTGAGGGATCTGGGCCAACCGAAGCCGGCCATAGACGCCTACCGCATCGCCATCCAGCTCGAACCTCCATTCGCAGGGGCGCACAATAATCTGGCCACCGCTCTGAAGGACCTGGGACAGATGGAGGACGCTGTCGCCGCCTGTCGTGCCGCCATCCGGCTCGATCCGCGTCTGGCCGACGCCCACAATAATCTTGGCGCGGTCCTGAAGGATGTGGGCGAACTCGATCAGGCCATTGCTGCGTTCCGAACGGCAATCGAGCTCAATCCCCATTTCGCGGAGGCTCACAGCAATCTGGTTATGAGACTGCATTTCCACCCCGGCACCGAAGCATCCGCTATCGCCGAGGAGGAACGGCGCTGGAACCAGCGGCACGCCGAGCCTTTGAAGCACCTCATCGAGCCGCATACCAACGACCGCTCCGCCGATCATCGCCTGCGCGTGGGATACGTGTCTCCGGGTTTCCACATGCATCCGGTGGGCCGTTTTATGCTGCCGCTGCTGGAGAATCATGATCACGCGGCGGTGGAGATTTTCTGCTATGCCGATGGTCTTCCCAGCGATGAAATGACCGAGCAACTGCGCCGCCATGCCGACCAATGGAGGAATATCCGCTGGCTCACCGATCAGCAGGTGGCCCAGATGGTGCGGGGAGATCGGATCGACATCCTGGTGGACCTGACCATGCACGCAGCCGGCAATCGCCTGCTGGTGTTCGCCCGCAAGCCGGCGCCGGTGCAGGTGACCTGGTTGTCCTATCCCGGCAGTACGGGAATGGAGGCTATCGACTACCGCCTGACCGACCCGCAACTGGATCCGCCCGGTTCCAACGACGCATACTACTCCGAGAAGTCCGTCCGCTTGCCCCACAGCTTTTGGTGTTTTGGTGAGCCGGCCGACGCACCCGAGGTGAACGCTCTGCCGGCGCTTTTGACCGGCAAGATCACATTCGGATGCCTGAACACCTTCGCCAAGGTAAATGAGATGATGCTGTCGGTATGGTGCCGGTTGCTGCAAGAACTGCCGGATGCGCGGCTGCTGCTGCATGCCTTGGAAGGAAGCCATCGCCAGAAAGTACGGGACAAACTTGCGCACGAAGGAATCGACCCCGCTCGGCTGGAGTTCATCGGATATGCGCCCCTGTCGGAGTACTTTCAGTGTTACCATCGCATCGACATCGCGCTGGATACCTATCCGTTCTGTGGAGGGACAACCACCTGCGATGCCCTGTGGATGGGCGTTCCGGTGGTGAGCCTCGTCGGTCAGACAACGGTGTCGCGTGGCGGACTGACCATTCTGACCAACGCGGGCCTGGCGGAAGTGGCGCGGAGTACTGTCGAAGATTATGTGAAGATCGCTAAAGACCTTGCCAGTGATTTACCGCGGCTGGCGGATCTGCGCGCCGGGCTACGGCAGCGTATGCGGCAGTCGCTGCTGATGGATGCCCCACGCTTCGCGCAAGATGTTGAGGCGGCGTATCGAGAAATGTGGAAACAATGGTGCGTTGGGACAGGACCCAAGGAGATCAACGGTGAACAACAGGTCTGATTTGAAGCTGCGGCGGGGAAAGGATAGTGTTGTGCGCCAGGATTCGCGGGCGGCACAATGGGCGCGATGACGATTCAACAATCCTTCGAACTGGCGGTTCAGAATCATCAGGCCGGGCGGCTGGGGGATGCGGAGCAAATCTATCGCCAGATACTCGAGCAGCAGCCCGATCACGCGGAGTCGCTGCACCTTCTGGGCGTGGTATCCAATCAACTTGGCCGCCATGACACGGCTGTGGATCTGATCCGCAAAGCCATCGCCTTGAAACCAGACAGTCCCGCCTATCACTCCAACCTGGGCAATGCGCTGAAGGATCTGGGGCAATTGGATCAGGCCGTCGCCGCATATCGGACGTCCATCCAACTGAATTCCGGTTACACCGGTGTTCATTATAATCTCGGCATCGCACTCCGGGGTCAGGGCCAGATCGATCAGGCCGTTGCCGCGTACCGCACCGCCATCCAGCTCGAACCTCGTTTTGCGGCGGCGCAAAATAATCTGGGCACGGCCCTGAAGGATTTGGGACAATTGGATGAGGCCATTGCCGCCTACCGCACCGCCATCCAGATCCATCCCCAATTTGCGGAGGCTCACAATAATCTGGGGACGGCCCTGAAGGATTTTGGGCAATTGGATGAGGCCATTGTTTCCTACCGCACCGCTATCAAGCTGAACCCCCGCCTGGCAGCGGCGCACAATAATCTGGGGACAGCGCTGAAGTATGTGGGCGAATTGGAGCAGGCGGTTGCCGCCTTCCGCAAGGCCATCAAGCTTAATCCACATTTCGCGGAGGCCCACAGCAACCTGATTTTCTGTCTGCATCATCATCCCGGCTACGATGCGTCCGCGATCGCCGAGGAGGCAGGGCGCTGGAATCAGCGGCACGCCGAGCCGCTGAAGCATCTTATTCAACCGCACGGCAACGACCGCTCTCCGGATCGTCGGCTGCGCGTGGGGTACCTATCGGCGGATTTCCGAAAGCATCCGGTGGGTCGCTTTTTGCTGCCGGTACTGGAGCATCATGATCACGCAGCTTTTGGGATTTTCTGCTACGCGGACGTCCGCCATGGCGATGACATGACCGAGCAACTGCGCCGCCACGCAGATCAATGGAGGACAATCGTTGGGCTCGGCGATCAACAGGTGGCCCAGACGGTGCGAGAGGACCGGATCGACATCCTGGTGGACCTTGCAGGCCATACCGCAGGCAATCGGCTATTGGTTTTTGCGCGCAAACCCGCGCCGGTGCAGGTTACCTGGCTGGGATTCCCAGACACCACTGGCCTGACCACCGTGGATTATCGCATCACCGACATCCATGCCGACCCGCCAGAGGTTGGCGATGCGCTGTATTCGGAACAATTGATCCGTCTGCCGCGCACCAACTGGGTATACCGGCCGCCGGAGAATTGCCCGGCACCGAGCGAACGCCCCGAGAACGATTCGATCACGTTCGGTTGCTTTAACAACCTCAACAAGGTTACCAAACCGATGTTAGAATTGTGGGGGACGATTCTTGCTTCGGTCCCCAGTTCATCACTGCTTCTCAAGGCCCGGGCCTTTGCTTCGCCGGAGGTTCAGCAGCGCGTGCGGCGAATATTCCAGGACCAGGGCATCGCACTGGAGCGCGTGGAACTAGCGGGATGGGAAGGATCGACCGCAGACCATCTTGCCCGGTATCACCAGATCGCGATTGGACTGGATTCGTTTCCTTACCATGGCACAACCACGACCTGCGAAGCATTGTGGATGGGGGTGCCGGTGATCACGTTGGCAGGCCAGACCCACGTCTCCCGCGTGGGGGTGAGTTTGCTGACCAATGTGGGACTTGGGGAATTAATTGCCGACAGCCCCGCGGATTATGTTAGGATCGCAGTGCAACTCGCCAACGATTTTCCCCGCCTTCGGAGCTTGCATGCGACATTGCGGCAGCGCATGGAGCGATCGCCGTTGATGGATCCCCCACTGTTTGCGCAGAATATTGAGGCGGCATATCGAGATATGTGGCGACGATGGTGCGCTAAGCAAGCCATTTAGCCAGCGCCAGCCGACTGGCCGCATCATCAATCGCCAAGTGAATTTTTCCAATGAATGAAAGTTGAAAGGCTGAGCCCGCATAGATATGCTATTGTCCGAAGGGCGGAAGCCTTCCCCGTTACGGGTCCCCCCCTCCCGTGACAACTTCCGCTCTTCTTTTTTTTCATCGTGGCTGGCGTGCAACACCTCGCTGGCCATAGGGTAACTAGATTGCTGAGCCGTATTTTCGACCATCATTTAAGTGACTGCGTTTATCGACACCGCAAGCCATGTATTTGCGAGTAATTAATGTGATCGCATTGTGTTGTTGCGTCGGCTCGGTTGCGCCGGCGTATGGAGCAGCTTCGCCGACCACTAAACCATTTACACCTACGCAGTTAGAGTTTTTTGAGAAGAATATTCGGCCAGTTCTGGTCAACAGTTGTTATCGCTGCCACAGTGCCCAATCCGCCAAATTAAAGGGAGGTTTGCTGGTTGATTCGCGCGATGGCCTGCTCAAAGGTGGCGACACCGGACCGGCCATCGTGCCGGGCGATGTTGGCAAAAGCCTGCTGATTAAAGCGGTTCGTTATGGCGATTCCGATTTGCAAATGCCGCCCAAGCATCGGTTGGCGGAGGCGCAAATCCAGTTGCTGGAACAATGGATTGCGATGGGCGCGCCCGATCCACGAGTGGGCATCGCTCCGAGCGGCAAGGCGACGCCGCTGAATCTGGAAGCGGCTAAAACATTTTGGTCGTTTCAGCCGCTGCATGATGCGACGCCGCCGACCGTGGCAGACTCCGACTGGATGGCCAATCCGATCGATCAATTCGTTCGTGCCGAGCAAGTAAAATGGAATCTAACGCCCGCTCCACTGGCGGATCGGCGAACGCTGATTCGGCGGGTGACTTACGATCTGACGGGGCTGCCCCCCACGCCTCGGGAAGTTCAGGCGTTTGTTGAGGATCAGTCACCAGACGCCTGGGAAAAAGTTGTCGATCGCCTGCTGGCATCTGCCGGTTATGGGGAAAAATGGGGCCGGCACTGGCTCGATCTGGCCCGCTACGCCGACACCTCCGGCTGCACGAGCGATTATCCGATTCCCCAGGCATATCGCTATCGCAATTACGTAATCGACGCCTTTAATCAAGACAAACCGTACGATGAGTTTCTCAAGGAGCAATTGGCCGGCGATCTGATGCCTGCCAAGAACGATGCCCAGCGCCGCGAGCACATCATCGCCACGGGCTACCTGGCGACTGCCCGCCGATTTGGCGGCGGCGCCGATTCGTTTTACCTGACCATCGACGATGTCATCGACAACATCGGCAAGTCGATGATGGGCCTGTCGGTCGGCTGTGCCCGATGTCACGATCACAAATTCGATCCGATTTTTCAGAGCGATTATTACGGCTTGTACGGAATGTTTCAGAGCACGCAGTTCAGTTTTCCCGGAACCGAACTGTATCCGCATTCCAAGGATATGATTCCACTCGGTTCTGCCGAGGAAGCCAAAGCATATCAAAACCGTGCCGCGGAAATGGCGGCGATGGATGCCCGTCATGCACAGTTGTTTCAGGAAATCCTCATTGTCGGCGGCCTGCAAAGGGGAGCCGAGGCGGAAAAATCCCATGCTATTTCAGGGAATCTGCTCAGCAAATTTGCCTTGGCGATCACGCCCCTGGGGCCGGCGCGCGCCGCTGCGGGTCTGGCGTTCGATCAGGAAGAGGCCATTCTCGTCAATAAGCCGACGGTCGCCTCGCTGACCCAGGAGATGAAAGAGCTTCGCATCAAGCAAAACGAATTGCTGTCGCATCCTCTGCCGATCGAGACCGCTTACGGTGTTTGCGAAGGACAGCCTCAGGATGTTCAGATTTTCCGCGCCGGCAATCCGGCGGCGCTGGGAGATTTGGCGCCGCGTGGGTTTTTGCTGATTCTTGGAGGCCAAAAACTTCCTCCAGGCGAAAAGGGCAGTGGCCGCCTTGAATTGGCGGATTGGATTACCTCAAAGCAGAATCCGCTGACGGCGCGCGTCTGGGTCAATCGCGTATGGCAGTGGCATTTCGGCGCCGGCATCGTGCAGACGCCGAGTGATTTTGGCGTACGCGGCAAAGCACCGACGAATCCGGCGTTGCTCGATTATCTGACCACACGGTTCATCGACAGCGGCTGGTCTACCAAATCGCTGCACAAACTGATTTGCATGTCGCGCGCTTATCAGTTGGCGTCAGACAATCTGAATCAAAAGATGGCTGAGCGCGACGAATCGATCGACGCGCCCAATACCTATTTGTGGCGCTTTAATCCGCGGCGGCTTGAGGCCGAGGAGGTGCGCGATTCACTGTTGGCCGATGCCGGGATATTAAAACGGGGCGAGGACGGTCCGCATCCGTTCCCAGAAGAAAGCACCTGGCACTTCACACAGCACAAGCCGTTCGTCGATGATTATCCGACTTATCATCGGGCGATTTATCTGTTGCAGCAGCGAATTCGCAAGCAGCCGTTTTTGGAAGTGTTCGATGGTGCCGACACCAATTCTTCCACGGCGATCCGCGACAACGAAACCAGTCCGGTGCAGGCGCTGTTTTTCATGAACGATCCGCTGGCGTACGAATCGGCGGATCATCTGGCCACCCGGTTGCAACTGGCCGCTCGAAATGATGACGATCGGCAGATTGATATGGCTTTTGAATTGTGCCTCAATCGCCCCGCCACCAAGCCGGAGATTGCCGCGGCCCACGATTACCTGGCCCAGGTCGGACCTGAACTTCGCAAAGCCGGTGTCCCCGCGGAATTTGAGCCGCACCAGGCGATGGCCAGCTATTTGCGCATTTTGTTGAGCAGCGATGAGTTTTTCTTTATTGATTAAAGCAAGTAGCAATATCAACAACAAAGAGCCGCGCACGAAGTAAGCGGAATAGGTAACAAAATGAATTTCGGTTGTCAGAACAATATCACCTCTCGCCGCGGCATGCTGCGTTCGCTGGCGGCTGGATCACTTTTATTTCCCGGGATTTTGTCCCAACTGTTGACGCAAGATGCCTCGGCGTCGGCGATCCACAATGACTACACCAATCCGCTAGGTCCTAAAAGTCCGCACTTTGCGCCGCGCGCCAAGAATGTCATTTTTCTATACATGAGCGGCGGCGTGTCGCACGTGGACACCTTCGACCCCAAGCCCGAGCTCAATCGCCTCGACGGTAAAAGCGGGCCGGGCAAAGCCAGGCAGCGCTACCTTCGCTCTTTTTGGAATTTCCAGCGCGGCGGCAAGTGCGGCACGGAAGTCTCGGATCTTTTTCCCCATGTCCGTGAGTGTATGGACGATATCTGTCTGCTCCGCGGCATGCATGGCGATGCCGGCGACCATTTTCAAGCCACGCTCGGGCTGCACACGGGTTCCGTCAGCGTCACCCGGCCGAGCATTGGCTCGTGGGTGACATACGGCCTGGGCACCGAGTGCGCCAATCTTCCCGGTTTTGTGGTGCTCGCTCCGATGCTTCCCTACGCCGGCAGCCAGGTTTGGTCATCCAATTTTTTACCAGGCACCTACAACGGCACGCGCGTGCTGCCCGGAGCCGAGCCGATTCCCGATTTGAATCGCCGGGCTGTTAGTGCTGAGCTGCAATCCAGCGAATTGGGATTGCTCGCACAATTTAACCGCCGCCATCAAACTGGGTCGCCGAACAATTCCGCCCTCGCCGCCCGGATCAAGAGTTTTGAAACCGCTGCGGGCATGCAAATGGAAATGCCTCAGGTGCTGGATTTGTCCAAGGAAACCGATGCCACGCTTGATCTTTATGGCCTGGAACGCGGGAACAATAAAGGTTTCGGTTGGCAATGTCTCGTGGCCCGGCGATTGGTTGAGCGCGGCGTGCGGTTTGTCGAGTTGATCGACACCGGCTCCTCGGACAATTGGGACAGCCACGCCGACATGCACCAGCATGAACCGCTGGCCAAGAATGTGGATAAGCCGATCGCCGGGTTGCTGCGCGATCTGAAAAGCCGTGGCATGTTGGACGACACCCTGGTTGTCTGGACCACGGAATTCGGCCGCTCCCCCAATGCCGAGAGCGCGCTGGGCCGCGGCCATTATCCTTACGCCTACAGCAGTTGGCTCGCCGGCGGCGGTGTCAAAGGCGGCATGGTTTACGGCAAAACCGACGAAGTCGGCGCGCACGTGGTTGATGAAGATTGCCACGTTCACGATTTCCACGCCACAATTTTGCATCTCTTGGGATTGAATCACGAGAAGCTGACGTTCCGTTATGCCGGGCGGGATTTTCGGCTGACCGATGTGGCGGGGAAAGTGATTACGCCGATTTTGGCATGATGCATCGCCGCCTAGATTCAATCACACCGTTCAACGCCGCAGTTCAACTCGCGGCGTTTTTTCTTCTGATGGTTTGCAACCTCGCCGCCGGACCGACTTCGGCGCCGTATTCACCTGCCGAGGCGGCGTCGCATTTCACATTACCGCCGGGTTTTGTCGCCACGCTTTTTGCCGGGGAGCCGGATGTGGTGCAGCCGATCGCCACGGTCATCGACGATCGGGGCCGGCTGTGGGTGGCGGAGTGTTTGTCGTATCCGAATTGGCAGATGCACGGAGAAGCGGGACCGGATCGGATTATCATTTTTGAAGATCAGCGTGGCGATGGGCATTTTTCCAAGCGGACCGTTTTCGCGGAGCATTTGAGCAATGTAAGCGGATTGGAAATCGGTTTCGGCGGTGTATGGATTTGCTCGTCGCCGAATTTGCTTTTCATTCCGACCGATAACAGCGGCGATAAACCGGCCGGGCCGGCGCGGGTGGTGCTGGATGGGTGGAATATCAAGGATGCCAAGCACAATGTGTTCAATCGGCTGACGTGGGGACCGGATGGCTGGCTTTACGGCTGCAACGGGATCGGGTCGAAAAGTCTGGTGGGTTTGCCTGGCACGGCGGATGCGAAGCGGATTGCGTTCAACTGCGGCGTGTGGCGATATCATCCAACGCATCACATTTTTGAAGTGGTTGCCAACGGCACGACCAATCCGTGGGGACTGGATTTCGATGATGAGGGGCAAATCTTCATCACCAACTGCGTGATCGAGCATCTGTGGTACATCATTCCCGGCGGGCATTACAAGCGCATGTTCGGCGAGGATTTTAATCCCAATCTTTACGGGCTAATGCAAACCTGCTCGGACCATATCCACTGGGCAGGCGGGGACTGGACCACGTCCCGCACCGGCGAGGCCAACAGCGCGGCGGGCGGCGGACACGCTCATGCCGGCTGCATGATTTATCTCGGCGACAATTGGCCGGATCAGTACCGCAACACCGTGTTCATGTGCAACATCCACGGCAACCGCGTGAACAACGACATCCTCCAGCACCAAGGCTCCGGTTACGTCGCTCGGCACGGCAAGGATTTTCTGCTGGCGAATGATTCCTGGTTCCGCGGACTGAATCTGATCTATGGTCCCGATGGCGGCGTCTATATTAATGACTGGTGCGACACCGGCGAGTGTCATAATTATCAAGTGGTCGATCGGACCAATGGCAGGATTTACAAAGTGACCTATGGCAATCCCGCCGCGGTGCAGGTGAATTTGGCGGGGATGAGTGATCGGGAATTGGTCGAATTGCAGTTGCGGAAAAATGATTGGTTTTGCCGCCATGCTCGGCGAATTTTGCAGGAACGGGCCGCTTCCGGAACTCTCGATGCTACAACCGCCCCGCTGCTCAAGAAAATGCTGGCGGAACAGACGGAGTCGAGTCGAAAGCTGCGGGCTTTGTGGGCGCTTTACAGCATTGATGCAGTGGATGGTGAGTTACTTAAAAGTTTGCTGGCCAGCCCGGAACCGATTGTTCGTGCATGGGCGATTCGGCTCTCGGTGGATGATCCGAGCAAACCCATTCCTCTTCCACTGGCCGGGCAGGATTCATCGCCGATGGTGCGGTTGGCGTTGGCGTCGGCCTCCCAGCGGTTGCCGTCGGATGTCGCCACGCCGTTACTGCTGCAATTGGCTTCACACGCCAGAGATACGACCGATGCAAATTTGCCGCTGATGGATTGGTATGGAATCGAGCATGTTGCTGAGAGCAATCTCGATTTGCCGGCGCGGATTATTTCCGAGGCAAAAATTCCCCTGCTGCGGGAATACGCCGCCCGGTTTTTGGCATCGCATGATTTGGCGCGGACGGTGCAGGTGCTGAAAGCGACCGATGATCCGCAGATTCAGGTGCAGATGCTGCGGGCCATCCAGACGGCGCTCAGCAGCCAGCGGCAGGTCGATCCGCCGGGGCAATGGTGGCCGGTGGCGTCGAAACTAATTGACAGTCCGCACAGTGAAATTCGGCTACGCGCGTTGCTCTTGTCGCTGACATTCGGCGAGCCCAGCGCGGAAGTCGGTGTGCGTATGGTGGTGACAGATACCAAAGCCTCGGTATCGGATCGGCGTGAAGCGTTGTCGGCATTGGTGCAAGCCAAAGGCGGTGAACTTGGCGAATTTCTGCAGCGGTTGCTCGACGATCGTGATCTGCGCGAAGTGGCGATCCACGCCTTGGCAGAAGGAAATGATCCCGCGACACCCGGCGATTTGATCGAGCATTTTCAATCGTTCAATGCTGAGCAGAAGCGCGGAGCCATCGCCACATTATCCAGCCGGCGCGATTGGGCGCTGCAGATGCTGCAAGCGGTCGGTGACGGCAAACTAGCTCGCGGTGATTTGGATGCCCTGACGATTCGCCAACTCGGCCAGCTTGGCGATCCGCAGATCGATGCGACGGTGAAAAAAGTCTGGGGCACGATTCGGCCGGCTTCGGCGGATCGCGTGCAGCTTCTGCCTAAGTATAAAGCGGAGTTGACGCCGCAGGCATTGGCCAAGGCGGATTTGTCCAAGGGCCGGGCGATTTTCAACCGCACCTGCTCCCAGTGCCACACCCTTTTCGATTCCGGCGGCAATGTCGGCCCCAATCTCACGGGTTCGCAGCGGTCGAATCTCGATTATCTCTTAGAAAACATTCTCGATCCGAGCGCGATTGTGGCCAAGGAATATGAGATGACGACCATGAAAACGACCGATGGCCGGGTCGTGTCCGGCGTGATCGAAAAAGATGATGCGAATGGTTTGACGCTCCGCATGCCGGGGCTAAGCGAGATGATTCCGGCTCGGGAAATTAAGTCTCGTAAAACAGAAGCGATCAGCATGATGCCGGAGGGATTGTTGCAGGGGTTGAGTCTTGAGGAACGAAGGGATTTGATGGGGTATTTGCAGAGTGATCGACAGGTGGAGTTACCGGGGCTGGGGAAGTAGACGTCCCTCGAAATGCGAAGAAACCCCGCATATGCATGCGGGGCTTTATTCTTACGCTTGCGCCACTTTTGTCAGAAGCCCCGCATGCAAATGTGGAGCTCGGGGCGAGACAGTTGACACAAGCATGCTTCAAAGTTTAATCGCCTGGCCACTGCGGATGCTTTCCACTTCCGCTTCGACAATCCTAACCGCTTCGGCGGCATCTTGGAGAGTGACGGTTTTCGGCCGCTGGTCTTTCTGCACGCACTCCAGGAAATATTGAATCTCATGCAGATAGCCCATCGTGGCGTCGAGCGGCATCGGCTCGGCTTGGCCATTGCGATAAAGCACAAGCGGTTGGGCGGCGCTGAGATCGAAGACAGCCGTGGCGCGCTCGAAATTGATTTGGTACTGCATTTGAAAATTGAATCCCTTGCTCATCGCCCAGGCACCCTCGGCGGTGACGAGAGGAACATCATCGAATTGATATTGCGTGAGCAGATGATCGATGCCACCGGTAACGAGGGAATAGCCTCTGCTGAAGACGGATTTGGGAGTGCCGAAAAGGAAGCGTACGAAATCGGTGTCGTGAATGTGCAGATCGAGGGCGGCGGCGCCGGAGAGTTCGGCGTTTTCGTAAAAAGCTCCGCCGGGATGGGTGGCGACGCGGCGGAAACTAGCGGCGAGGACGCGGCCGTGCTCTTTTTCATCGACCACACGTTTCAGTTGCGACCAGCCGGGCCAGAAGCGCATACACATGGCGGGCATGGCGAGGGTTTTGGTTTTGGCGTAAGCGGCATCGGCGGCTTTGGCAATGGCGAACGCATCGGCGGAGGCGCGGGCCAATGGTTTTTCCACCAGGACATGCTTGCCGGCTTCGAGGGCGGCGAGAGTAAATTTGTGATGCAGCGGTGTCGGCAGACAGATGTCCACAACCTGCACATCGGGATCGCCGATCAGCTCCAATCCATCGGTGTAGCGTTTGACGGTGGTGATATCAAAATTGCCACGGGCCATTCCTTTGACGTTGCCGCCGGCTTTTTCCTTGCCGGCCAGACGATCGGCCATCGCATCGGCGACAGCGACAACTTTCGCCTCGGGTAAAGCGATATACGCATCCAAATGGGTCAGGCCCATCATTCCCAAACCGACGACGCCGACGTTGATCATGCGTACTCCAAAAATTGAAGGCGGAGGGCAGAAGGCGGAAAAATGCGTGGATTTTTTCCGCCCTCTCCCTTCCACCTACTGCCTTCCGCCTACTTCTGATCTATTGAAGCGGAATTCCTCGCGACATGCCAATTTTGCACAAGAAGGTTGCAGCGAATTACCGGACGTTTCCGATAGCGAGGGTACCGGGACCGCGATAGCAGTGCGTCCCGGTTTTGTTGTTGGCGTCGTTTTCGACGCTTGTGGAGTTTGCCATGGATGGTGTACGCCGCGGAACATTTTTTAAGGTAATGATCGGCGGCATCGCGCTGTGGGTTGCGACCGGGTCAGTGCATGCGGGGGTGATTGAGACGAACATGGCGGCGGTGCAGGCGGATCAGAGCCGCTCTTTGCTCGGCGAGGGGAAAGGGGTTTTGGTCGGCATCGTCGATACCGGCATCAATGACACGCACCCGGCCTTGCGCGGCTCGGAAGCGGCGGCGAAGGATTTTTCCGGCAGCGGCAACACGGATGACAACGAGAACTCCCTCGGCCATGGCACCGGCGTCGCGGGGCTGATCGTCGGGCATGACAGTGGCGAAAATTATTACGGCGTTGCCCCCGAGGCGAAGTTTCTCAACGCCAAGGTCACGGACGGCGACCAATCCAGCATGTCCGACGGCACGATCTGGGCGGCGGAAGAGGGAGCGAAAGTTATCAACGTTTCCGTGGGCAATTTTGTCGCCAACGGCTCGACGGCCAAGTACGACCTGATCTGCGATTACCTGACCCAAAAATACGGCGTGCTGATCGTGGCGGCGGCGGGCAACGAAAGCTGGGAGTCGGCGGTCAACGGTGTGCCCAATGGCAGTTACGACGGCATCGCGGTCGGCTCGACGGTGGGTACGAAATTTCAATATGTGGCGGCCGACAGCAGCGTCGCCCTGCCCACTGATTCACGCAGCAAACCGGAATTGGTGGCGCCGGGGGATGATGTGACTATCGCCACGGCCAACTGGGAGACCGCCGATCCGTATACGGATCTGGCCGACGGCACCAGCTTCGCATCCCCGATCGTGGCGGGGCTTGCGGTGCAGATGGTCGGGTTCGGCAAAGCGCACAAAATCAGCACCGATCCGATCGTGCTCAAAGCGGTGTTGATGACCAGCGCGACCCACGTTCTGCACAACGACGGCACCACCTGGGATTACCGCTCGGCGGTCCATGAATCCGATGGTCTGCACATTCTCCAGCCACTGGATGCCGACGAAGGGGCCGGCCAAGTGAACGGCGTGCTGGCGTATGACATTTATGATCGGCACCCCACATCGACGGTGAAATACGCCAACTGGCGTGAATCCAGCCTGAAAGAAAACGGCCAGTACATCATGAACCTGGGCCATTTCACCGCAGGCCAGGAATTGGACACGGCGTTGACGTGGATGATGCACGTCGATCGGAAGCGCGTCGGCGGGCCGGGATTGAAATATTCGGACGATTATTATCAAGCCGCCTCCCTGGCTGATTTCAGTTTGACGCTGCTGGAAAATGGCACGCGCGTCATCAACAGCGACAGTTACACCGACAATTTTGAATATCTCTCGCTGACGCTCCCCGCCACGGCGAATTATTCACTGGAAGTTTACCGCTATACCGGCAGCGGCGAGCCGGTCGAGGATTATGCGTTGGCCGCGCGGGTCACGGACATAACCGTTAGCGGCCATCACGTGCGCGCTGCCGATCTGGCGAAGCCGGACCTGGTGCATGCGGATGAGGATTCGGCGGTGGCCAATATCAATGTGCCGGAGCCGAGTGGATTGGGGTTGGTCGTTTTAGCGGTTCCGTTGATGCGACGCAAAAGGCGCCCTGGCCGGTAAAAAATGCGTTCTGCATAACATTTCCTTGTTTCACGCCGCAAGCCCGCGGTATACTGCCCGTATTGCATCTGCTGGCCTGGAATGGCTCCCGGTCACGCCGGATGCGAACGGGGAGTGCTCCCATGGTCAATGCTTTACCTTCGGCCCGTCGCGGCGTATTGGTTTTTATTGCGATGCTCGCTTTACCAGTGCTGTCGACATGGGCTGACAATCCGCCCGCAACTCCAACTACCTCGCAGACACCGGCCTTGACGGAGCGTCAAGCCTCCTTGCTGATGCAATTGGCCGAAGCGGAAGCCAACATCAAGACGATCAACAAAGCTTTGGTGCTGACTGGTTACAAAGTTGGCCTTGCCTACGAGCAAATTGAATCGAGCCAAGGTGGCAACGAGCTGATGGATCGCAAAGGCGGCGGCCCAGTTGGCTGGGAACAGTTCTATGGCAAGACCGCCAGCAATTTCTACTACCATTCGTCTGAGCAGTTGCACTTGAATAAGGGTGGCGGCAACACGACTCTGGACTATCAAGCCAACGGTAGCCGCCTCACTCGTATCAATCGCCCGCCGCAGTTCGACTTCATTTATCGGGCTAACGATCAGCAAATCGCGCGAGCCAAGGACCAGATCGCTTCGCTGTCACAAAATCAGGCAGGACTGCTCGCTCGCCGATGGCAACATGAAATGGACGAGAGCCGATTGTGGGCTGTTTTTTCCTGGGAGCAGGTGCGCGATCGAGAGATTCCGTTTCGTCCGCTGTATCGATTTAAACTCCAGTCGGATGATGAGAGCCGCGTCCAACTCCTGCGCGGCCCAATCCTTTATTTGCGGACGGCTGACAAAGCGCTGGCGACCGCTCTGGACTCGATCGACACCGATCAGAACGCCGCGTTTTTTGACCTTCAGCAGAGGACGAAAGCTGCGTATGCCGTCCTTCAACAGTCGATGGCGGACACTCTATCTTCGCCGGGGCTTAGTGCCGCTCACGCTAAAGATGGCGAGGAGATGAAGGCATTGTGCAAGCAGTTGACCGAGGAATGCACGGTTATCACCGATAATTACAAAAAGGCGCTAGAAAGCGACAAAGCGAGAGAAGACTCAAGCAAGCTTGCCTTCCGTGGCCAACTGCAATCCTCTTTGGCCAGCCTTCCGTCCATGTTCGCGGAGATCGACGAGCGGTTGACTAAAGCCGCCGACAGCTGGCATGTCACAGCGGTGGCGAAAGTCGACTCCCCAGATGATCTACCTGTTTGGCCGCAGCGTAACGGCACGGCTGCGGCCACGGCTGGCCCGGCGCCAATTGGGGTGCCCACCGCCGACGGCCAATCAGTCCTTGCCACCATGTCGGCCAACGCCAGCGCGATACTCCAGCAAACGGATGATGGAGTCCGCATCGCCGGCAAAAGTTCTAAGTCTGAAGGCCGAGTCGAGACCACCTCGCTTTACGCTGCACCATTGGTCATCACGGCGGTCGTCAAGGCTGACTCAAAATCTTTTCATCTATTTTTCAGAAGAGACGGCATGGTGGCCTTCAATTGGGGCCAACGTGAAGGGGATCTGCATTACCAGGATCCTAGGTCGGGTAGGGCAAGAGAGGTTGCCGACCAAGGTCATTTGCCCAAGGACACTTGGGTCACCGTCCGCTGGGTGATCAGCGATGACGGGGCAAGCATCGACGTGGACGGAGTGCAGCGCGCGACGTTCAAGGCAAACTATCAAGGGCTTTCAGGCCGGATCGGCGTCGGTGTAAACGGAGCCAATTCGGTCGCCGTCAGATCGTTGGTAGTGACCCCCGGCCCGGCGGCCATAAGCGCACCGCCGTCCACTGCTGCTAATTGAAGAAACCCCCATTTGCATGCGGGGCTTTGGGGGGCTCGACTTCAAATTTGAAATCTGGAATTTGAGATTTGAACTCGCTGCCACTCACGCCGATTCACGGCGGCGTTCGGGTTTGGTGTCGGGCTTGATTTCAAAAAGATGCCGGACGCCTTCGACGATGGCTTCGTCGATTATGAACTTGCCGCCCTGACCGTGGTCGGGAAGTTTGTACATGAGATCGAGCATGATCTCTTCACACACGGCTCGCAAAGCACGGGCGCCGGTGTCACGCTTGAGGGCGCGGCGGGCGATGGCTTCCAAGGCGCCTTTGGTGAATTCGAGATCGCAATTCTCCATGCGGAAGAATTTTTGATACTGCTTGACCAAGGCGTTCTTAGGCTCGCAGAGAATGTTGATGAGCGTGGTCACATCGAGCGGCTCGAGGGTGGCGGCGATGGGCAGACGGCCGACGAATTCGGGGATCATGCCGAACTCGACCAAATCTTCCGGCTGAACTTGCGAAAGCACGTGAGCGCGATCCCTTGCGGTTTCGCCGGGGGCGTTTTCGGCGTTAAAGCCGATCTGGCGTTTGCCGAGGCGTTTGCGAATCAGGTCTTCGAGGCCGACAAATGTGCCGCCGCAGATGAAAAGAATCTGTGACGTGTCCATTTGAATGTATTGCTGCTCGGGATGCTTGCGGCCGCCTTGCGGAGGAATGTTGGCGACGGTGCCTTCGAGCATTTTCAGCAAAGCCTGCTGCACGCCTTCACCGCTGACATCGCGGGTGATGGAGACATTGGCGCTGGTCTTGCCGATCTTGTCGATTTCATCGATGTAGATGATGCCGCGCTGGGCCGCTTCAAGATCGTAATCCGCATTCTGCAGCAGCTTGAGGAGAATATTTTCCACATCTTCGCCGACGTAGCCGGCTTCGGTGAGCGTGGTGGCGTCGCCGATGGCGAAGGGGACATTCAAAACTTTGGCCAGGGTGCGGGCGAGCAACGTTTTTCCGCTGCCGGTCGGGCCGATCAGCAGCACATTGCTCTTGTCGAGTTCGATGTCATCTTTGACGGCCGCGGTCGCAGTGGCGGAATTGCTGGTGTCGCTGGAGCTGAGCCGCTTGTAGTGATTGTGGACGGCGACGGCGAGGGCCTTCTTGGCGTAGTCCTGGCCGACGACGTATTGATCCAAAAATTCCTTGATCTGCCTCGGCGTAGGAATCTGTCCGAAGCTCGGGGCGGAGGAGCTGGACATTTTGCGCTTTTCCTGGCGGATGATGTTGTGAGCCAGGTCAACGCAATTGGCGCAGATGTAAACGTCGGATGGTCCTTCGACCATGGGGCCGACATCACGGGAGGATTTGCCGCAAAAGCTGCAGGTGGTCACGCGTCTACCTCGAAATCCGCTCGGGTTGCCGCTGTTGGAGGCTGACCCGCCGTGAGAACTATTGTTGCTACTGCCGCCGCCCTGCCCACCGATCGGCCCAGCCGGTGAATCTTTCGATCCGCCGTTGCCGCTTCCTCCCTGGCCTCCGTTGCCGGTGCGATTAGAATTTGGCATCGGCTCGCCCTTCCTTACTAACTGCCGCCCACGACAACCATCCTACCGGCCGGATCGCTCGTCAGCATACCATCCTGCCACCACACTGGCACGCCCGGTGAAGGTCCGGATAACCGGCGCTGGCCACACTCGGCCCCGCTGTCCATAGCACGTCGCAGCTTTGGCAAGGGCCAAGCGAACTCGCACCGACGCCGCCGCTCAATAGTTTATCGTGCAGGCGACGGGGGCTACTTGACTTACGAAAAGCCGATCCCGATCGATTGCTGCTACCGAAACATAAAAACCACTGTATTCGATCCACCGGCCAAAGTGAAAAAACCGCGGAATTCATCACCATCGAACCGGCTGTCGGGTGATTATAAGCCGCCCGCCGGTGGCGGACTTTGCGAATCCTGTGGATTAGACGCTTGAGGAGGCGGCTGGGTTTGCGGTGATGAGGTTAAATCGCTTGGAATTGTTGGACCATTCGTGGTCGGTTTTATGGGAAATGGCTTGGACGCCGCCGCAACCGACTTGGCTGGACCACCCATTTTTTCCGCCGCTATTTTAACCGCCCCGACGATTTGCAGTTTGGCTTTTTCGTATTGTTCATCGCTCATCTGGCCGCTGGCTTTTAAACGGCGAAGATCGCCGAGGGTGAAACCGCCCATTTCCGAATCGTCGCTAGCCATCCATTTTTTCAGCCAGAGAATCGCCATGAACATCAGACCGAGCAACACCAGCAATACAAATGACCAGAAAATGACGGGCAGAATGTCCTGCGTTTGACAGACGGGGAAGATGCCAATGGGCCAATGCACCGGCCAAATGCTAAGGGGCAAGGGATCGGAGGGTCAACCTCGGGCGAACGCATGTACCTTATTCTCCCTCCACCGGTACGCCGGGGGAGGGCTGGGGAGGGGGTGAATCTGAAATCTCAAATTCGAAATTTCAGATTGCAAATGTCCCCCTCCCTAACCCTCCCCTCTTCGAGCCTGAGCCTCAGAGCCGAAGGCCGGATTACCGGGGGCGGGAAAAGACGCTGCCACACGCCTTCAACTCAGGGGTGGAAAAACCACTTGATAATCCAGCATGACAGTAGGATGCTCGACACGTCCGCGATGATCCCCGCAGCCATGGCGTGGCGGATTTTGCGGATGTTCACGGAACCGAAGTAAATGGCAATGACGTAGAACGTCGTCTCGGTCGAGCCGTAGATCGTCGCGGCCATTTTGGTCAGGATCGAGTCGGCGCCGTATTGCTTGGTCATGTCGGCCAGCACGGCCAGTGAGCCGGATCCGGTCAGCGGGCGGACGATCGCCATCGGCAAAACCTCCGGCGGCATGCCGACCCAACTGAGCGGCTTGCGCAAGCCTTCTTGCAAAAAGCCCAGCGCACCCGACGCGCGAAACATCGCGATGGCGAAGAGGATCGCGACGAGATAAGGGATGATTTTGACGGCGGTGCTGAAGCCGTCCTTGGCGCCTTCGACGAATTTTTCGTAGACCGGCACGCGGCGGCATAGTCCGTAGACCGGCAGGCCGATCATCAACACCGGGAACATGAACAGACCGATCAGATCGAGATACTCTCGTGCGCTCATTGGGCCACCTCCGCTGGCAGCGAAGAAAGCAGTTGCGGGTCGGTGCGGCGATAGATCGGCAGCCGGCCGAGCAGCTTCGTCGTGATGATCGCGATCACCGTCGCCAGCAGACCGACCAGCAGCATCGGCACGAAGACCTGCATCGCCGAGAACCCCATGATCGCAACGACCGTCGCCGGCGGGACGAGTTGGAACGCGGCCGTGTGGATCGCCAGCAGCATCACCATCGGATCGGTCGCGGTATCGTCGCTGGGGTTGAGCTTTTGCAGTTCCTCCATTGCTTTGAGGCCCATTGCCGTGGTGGCGTTGCCGAGGCCGAGGATGTTGCCGGCGAGGTTGATGGCGATGTACCCCATCGCCGGGTGATTTTTCGGAACTTTCGGAAACAGCGGTCGCAGGATCGGCTGGATGATCTTGACCATCACGTCGATCAGCCCGGAAGCTTCACCGATCTTCATCAATCCGAGCCACAGCGCCAGCACGCCGATCAGGTCAAGGGCGAGCTTGACTGCGGTGCCGGCCATGTCCATCCCGGCGGCGGTCATCGCGCGGAGCTTGACGAAGCGCACTGGCTCAAAGCGGAGCATCGCGGTCGCGCTGCCGTTTTGTACATGGCCGAGCTTCTCGACCGTGGCGCTGAGGATTTTGGAATCATCCACGTCCCGCATCGCCGTTAGCCGCGGTGGCAGCGGCGTTGCGGTCGCGATTCGCACCATGCTGCCGTTGTCGCCCCTCGACAGCGTCGCCGGAATTTCGCCGCTCATCGGCTCGCTCACATGGAAATGATCCATGTATTGCTGCTGATCGATCACCAAGCCGACGCTGGCTTCGCGGAGATTGGAGTCAGCGTCGCTACGGAAATGAATCTTCACGGCCAGCGGCCGCCCGTTGGCGTACTTGTCGGAGTGGAGGTCCTGCACATCGGCGGTGATCGCAAAGATCAACGCAAAGGCCAGCAGGCCGGCCCAGATGTAGTTGAGCATGGTTGGTAGCGTATCGAGACAGTGAAAAGGTGTCGATGATCGACGGCAAATGCGCCATCGGAAGCGCCCAAACGCCGACGTGTGTTAGCCAAGGAGGAAGGAGCCCGCTAGGGGTCGCACCGCGGACCATTTGTCGAGTCATAAAGGGCGACACACATACTCTCTCTCCCACCGGCATCAGTACGTCCAGATTTCTCCTTTGAAAAGTTTCTCAGGCACCTTGTAGTCTCTCACTGCTGGATGATTGGCCAACATCAGACGAATCGTTCGCACCGCATCGTATGCCCGCACTGCGAGCTCACGCTGGTCCTTGAAAATCTTCTGATCAAAGATGCTATCTTCGGCTGTATGTGCCGGATGTTGCCGAGCCTTCCGAACCTCTCTGAAAATCGCGAGCATGTCGTTGAAGGGCTGGGGGTCACTGAACCGCATCTTTTTCTGAAACCATTGCTCGAGTAGTTGGATTGTGCCCTTTTGCGCAATGACGATTTTCCCGTCGGGGCGGGTTGTTTCAGACTCAAGATCAATGTCTCCCCGGAAAAAATCCTTATTCAGGTTGTCAGACATCGTCTGATCGAGGAGAAGAACAAAGTCGTTGAACTCCTTAGTCGTTGGTCGCACTAAGAACGAGAAGCCGCGCGGCCTTTCCTCGAACTCATTTCGAAATAGCGCGGGTTTGCCGATCAGCTTTGCCATTGCGTTGATGTGCTTCAGCTCCTCGAGGAAGGCCTGAAAAAGTGAGAGCTTAGTACCCCACGCGCCGACAATGGCGTTGCGGTAGTAATCTGGATGTAGCTTGTAGCTGCCATTGAGCCGCTTTGCATTCCAAATCTGTTGATGTTCGGGGGATAGATCGTGGAGATATCGCGTAAAGACCATAACGGCTCTGTTGAGCGACTCGTCGTACCCGAAACCGAATGTCTGGAGGAGCACACGATCGCGCTCATGCATCTGAGCGTGTTGGTAGAATGCGTCATGGATTGAAATGGAACCGCGAATATCGTCGCTTGTGTAGTAGTACCGCGGGTCATTGCGGTAGAGTTCCAAAACGCTGAGGTCGAAGGCGTGAAACGCCAACTGGGCCTCCCCAAGCATCAACCGGCGTGTGAAGGGGCGGTCATGACATTCTGAGGAGCCCACAACTGTTGCGAGCACCGCCGGTGATGGATAAGCGCACACGGACTCTAAATCATTCTTGGCCAATTCCTGAAGCTGCTCGTTTTGTGACGGATCCGGGGGTAACGCCTTGATATGCGGATTAATATGGCGGATCCCAAACTCCATCGTGATCTGACCGCCATCTATGAGCTGCCTCAGAGTCGTGCGAACGAGTGCCTTTGTGGTGTCATCCTTGTAAAGCGTCCGCACAGGTAACCCATTGAAGTCGCCCGAGGCCAAGTAGTATTTGGCCACTGCTGCCAAGATTTGCTCGGCCGACTTCCCGCGCCTCTTCTTCGGTGAGTTACCACTTGAACGTCTCTTTGCAACAGGCTTCTTACTAGCTTTGCGGCCTTCCGGATTTTTCACCATGGTATGTATTATTGGCAGGTCAACGCCCCGTGGGCAATGGACGTGCTGCAGGGAAACGGGAAAGTGATACGGAGACCGGTCAAGTTCGTCGCCCCCCACACCAATGCTGGGGCGGGTGGCATGCCGATGGGGTGCCACATCCTAAATTGCGGGCGAAGAAAACAGGCCAGCCCTGAGTTTGGTAACGCATTGCCAACCGGTGGCGTATTTGGCATCCACTCGAACTGAATACCCGAATGCGATAAAATGCTGGCATGGCTCAGAACCAGCAAACCCCGCCGGCCAATTTCGAGGCGGCATTGGCTGAAATTGAACGCATCCTTCACGAGATTGAGGCCGGGGAAGTCGGCCTGGAGCAAAGCTTGCTGAAATACGAGCGCGGCAATTTTCTCATCCACTATTGCCGTGGCGTGCTGAGCACAGCGGAGAAGCAAATCGACCAATTGCACAAAGCGGGCGACGGTTCGTTGGAAGCCAAGCCGCTGAATAAGCCGGCGGTTGAATCATAAGCGGTGAGCCGAGGAGAATCAGTTTGCCTCATCAAACCCTGCCGATCGATGCGGATGTCGCCGCGGATTTGCTGCGCACGCATGGGCAAGCGGTGGAGCAATATCTGCGCGAGTTTATCAACCGTGGCGATCAGACGCCGCCGCGGCTGCGGGAATCGATTTTGTACAGCTTGATGGCGGGCGGAAAACGGTTGCGGCCCACGCTGGTGCTGGAAGCATTTCAAGCCTGCGGCGGAAAGCCTCACCACCATGCTTCTGCCTTGGCCGCCGCGGGGGCGATCGAGCTGATTCACACGTTTAGTCTGGTGCATGATGATTTGCCGGGGATGGATGATGATGATCTGCGACGGGGGCGGCCGACCAATCACAAAGTTTTCGGCGAGGCGATGGCGATCCTGGCCGGCGATGGAATGGTGACCTTGGCGTTTGAGCTGATTGCCGAGAATGCCGAGGCGGCGATTGCCCCGGCGTTGATCCGTGAATTGGCCCAAGCCAGCGGCCCAGCCGGGATGATCGGCGGACAGGTGCTGGATATCGACGGCGAATCGCAAAGTCTTTTGCTTAATGAGCTTCAGCGATTGCACGCCATGAAAACCGGGGCATTGCTGACGGCGGCCCTGCGGCTCGGGGCACTCTCGGCGGGGGCACCGGCCAATGTGCTGGAGAAGACGTCCGATTGCGGACGGCACCTCGGCTTGGCTTTCCAGATTGTGGATGACATCCTGGATGTCACCTCCACGGCCCAGCAACTCGGAAAAGCGACACAAAAGGATTCCGCCAAAGGCAAGAATACTTATCCATCGCTGCTGGGGCTTGAGCAAAGCCGCCAGGAAGGGCAAGTGCAATTGAATCAGGCACTTGCGATATTAAAATCGATGGGCCCCGCCGCTGCGGGATTGTCGGCGTTGGCACGCTTTGTCGTGGAACGGCAAGTCTGACGATAAGCTGGCCACTCTAATGAAAGTTCTGAATCTCTATCCGTCGATCAAGAATGAACGTAATGTGTTAAGGCCCGTGGACATGGATGCATCGATCGTCTACCCTTTTGGGCTTAGGAATGCCGTTTTGCAGCAATGCCTGGATGCTTGCAAACGGATGCATGGACGCATGCAACGTCCTGGAGGTTTCGCTGATGGCTGAATTGCCGACCCCCCCGGCACATCCTCACCGCCCTGCACAATTGGATTCCATACGAAATCCAGCAGCTTTGCGTAAGCTGAAGATGGATGATTTGCTTGCCCTGGCTGATGAAATTCGCGAGCGGATTATTCAGGCAGTCAGCACCAACGGCGGACATCTCGCTTCCAATCTGGGCGTTGTCGAACTCACACTGGCATTGCATTACGTTTACGATTTTGGCCCCTACCCCAAGGGTCCGGACCGTTTGCTATGGGATGTCGGGCACCAGAGTTACGCCCACAAGATGATCACCGGCCGGGCGAGTGATTTTGGGCAACTGCGCAAAAAAGGGCATGTCAGCGGATTCCCCAATCCTTTGGAGAGCGCCTACGACCTGTTCGCCGTCGGCCATGCCGGAACCGCCATCAGCACCGCTGTCGGGATGGCCCGGGGCGATGCGATGCAGCGGCGGCAGAACCATGTGGTGGCGGTCATCGGCGATGCATCGATCGTCAACGGCTTGGCATTCGAGGGCCTCAACGGCGCCGGGATGCTGCATCGGCAATGTTTGCTCGTGCTCAACGACAACGGCATGAGCATCAGCAAGCCGCAGGGTGCATTTGCCCATTATCTGGAACGGGTGCGCGTCAGCAGCACTTATGAAGAAGCCAAGCGGATGGCCGAGAAAATTGTCGGCCGTTTGCCCAACAGTGTCGGCAGCACCATCGAAGCGGTGTGGCATCATCTCAAAGAAGGATTCAAGGGCGCGATGTGGCCGGGGCAGATTTTTGAGGCGCTCGGCATCAAATACATGGGGCCGTTGGATGGCCACGATTTGCCGGGCCTGATCAACATGCTGGGCGAATTGAAGCACGTGAACGCCCCGGTGCTGCTGCATGTGAAAACTGTCAAAGGCAACGGCTACGAAATCGCCAGCAACGAGCCGACTCGGTTTCATTCGCCGGCTTCTTTTAGTGTCGAGCAACTCGACGAAGGTTGCCGGGTCATTATCAACAAAGGTTCCGGCAAATCGTGGACAACTGCTTTTGCCGATGCGATGATTCAGTTGGCTAAGAAAGACAAGCGTGTGGTTGCCCTGACCGCCGCCATGCCTGACGGCACGGGATTGAGCAAATTTGAAGCGGCCATTCCCGACCGATATTTCGACACCGGAATTTGCGAAAGCCATCTGACGGCCATGGCCGCCGGTATGGCCAAGAGTGGTTTGCGTCCGTTCGCCGCCATTTACAGCACTTTCCTCCAGCGCGCGTTTGATCAGGCGTGGCAGGAAGTGACGCTGAACAATCTGCCGGTCGTTTTCTGCATGGACCGCGCCGGCTTTGTCGGCGATGACGGAGCGGTGCATCACGGTTTCTGCGATCTCGCATTCCTGCGGCCGATGCCCGGCATCGTGCTGATGGCTCCGAGCGATGAAGCGGAACTTAACCGCTGCCTGCGATTCGCTCTAACATTGGAAAGCGGCAGTGCAGTGCGCTATCCGAGAGACAGCGTGCCGGCTCAGAATTTTGAGCAAATCATCGCCGAGCCTTTGCGCTCCGACGCCTCCGCGGAATGGAAACTCGGTGTGAGTCGGCTGCTGCGCGAAGGAACCGACGCCACGCTGCTGGCTTACGGGGCGATGGTGGAACATGCGATGCTCGCCGCTGAGGCTTTGTGTACCGAAGGCATTTCCGTGCAGGTGATTGATGCGCGATTCTGCAAGCCGCTGGATGAGGCGATGCTCGTGCGGATTTTGCGCAGCGGCCACCCGGTGCTGACGGTTGAAGATCATTCGCTACAAAACGGTTTCGGCACCGCGGTGCTGGAACACGCCGTCGCCCATTATTTGCCGACTCGCTGGATTACCCGGCTCGGCATGCCCGATCGGCTGATTGCCCACGCCACTCGTCAACAACAATTGGCCGAAGTTGGTTTGGATGCCGGCGGGATCGCAGTGAGTGTGCGAGATGCGATTCGCCGGGCGAAGGTGAGCACACGCGGCCGGGCCGAGCAATCGACTGGCGAGCAAGTCGAATCAACCCGCTGATTACAGGAAGCCAGCCACGCGACCGGCCGGCCATCACCTGGCGTCGGCGACGACTTTGTCTATGTATTTCTTAGGATCGGCGGCGAATTTGGCCTGGCATTTTTCGCAGCAGAGGCCGATCACTTTTCCCTCAAATACCACGGTTCGCAGCGGATTGATCGCTTCGCCGCTGATGGGGCATTTGGTGTTGATCGGTTTGACGGCGGCGGCTGGCGCTTGTGATTTGGCGCCGAGGTATTTGGCGTCGATGGCTGCCTTGGCGGCGGCGGCTTGGGCATCGATCGAGGCTTTGGCGGAGCTGGCCTGAGCGTCGATGGCGGCTTTGGCTTCGGCAATGGTTTGTTCCAGGCTGATCTCCGGCGGAGCAGCGACGGTTGGCTTCGGAGCGGCGGCGACAGTGGCCGGAGGAGCAACCGGTTTTGGAGCCGGGGCGGGAGCGGCTGCTACAGGGGTGGCGGCCACCTTTTGCTCGGCGATCGGCTCCGCGGGTTTGGTGGTGATGGCTAATTCTTCACCGTGATTCACGTAGACGCCGGGAAGTGATTTTTTCAATTCGGCGACACCGCTATCTGTGACTTTAGTTTCCCAGAGATAAACGCGCTTGAGATTCTTCAGGCCGGCGAGATTGGCAACGCCTTGATCGGTGACGGCGGTGTTGAAGAGATTCAGATATTGCAGGCTGGACAGGTTTTTCAGATTCGCCAAGCCGCTATCTGTGACGGCGGTGCCTTCCAGGTGCAGGCTTTCCAGAGAGCTCATGCCTTGGAGAGAGGCCAGGCCCTTATCAGTGACGGCGGTGTTTCGCAAATCGAGTTGCACGACCTTCGGCAATTGCTTGACGAGATCGAGTTCGCTATCGCCGGCTTGCTTGCCGGCGGTGGCCAGGCTGACCACCAGGGAATCAGAGTTGGCGGCGAGCGGAATGACCAGGCCGCCTTTGGCTTGAATCTTGGCGACCGCATCCTGCTGCGACGGGGTGAGCGCGGTTTTTTTGGCGTCGGCGGCCGGTGCATCGGCGGCGAATAACGCAGAGCGGCAAGTCAGGATCACTAAAACGGCAACGCAAGCTTGTGTTCGCCATCGCATCACAATGGTCCTCCAATAATTCGCTGAAATTCGTCTATGCCCGACGCCACTTGGATATACACACGAAAAGTCGCGGCGTCGCCGGCCAATTGAAAATAGGCGGAAATGCGCCCTTTAGTTTTTAGTGCCCGTGGCGGCCTTCTGGGCAAGCTGCAGCCGGGTGTCGATATCCGACGGTCCGACTCCATCGGGAAGGCCCATTTTTTCAATCCATTGATAATCTTTCACCGCCTGGGTGAAATCGCTGCGGCGTTCGGCCTCGATCGCCCGGTCCCGCAGTTCCCAGGCACGGGATTCAGCCGTCTGCGGATCGGTCGGCGGCGGTGTTACGACCACGCTGTTTTCGGGGACAGTCCGGGCGGCGGCGGGAACGGCCGCGACGGATGCGACCGTCGCGGGCTGCACTGCCGGGGCGGCACCGCCATCGCCGGGACCGATGTTAACCTGCGCCGGCGTCAGCGATTTACCGATGTCTACTTTAGTGTCATTGGCGGCAACCGGCGCGTTCATCAGCGGCGTGGGCACATCGGGCGAATCGGTCTTGGGGTCGGTGTTTGCCTGCCCGTTGGCCAAGGCACTGTTATCCGTGGCGTCCGCGTTGTGCAGCAGTTGGTGATTGGCGGTGGCCACGTGAGCGAGCAGGGTGTCGTAACTGTGCCGACAATATTGGAGGAAGTCCGGACTATACCAGGCGGCCCCGCCGCCGCAGGCCAAGGCGATCACCGCGGCGAGCAGCATTTTGCGGCCGAGGTGCAAATTGCGCGGCTTTTGATTGTGGACAGCGGGCAATTCAAACGCCCGCATTTCCGCCGCCGCGGGGATGGCGTCGGCGCCCATGTCGATGATTGGCAATGCACCGCTAAGCATCTCCGACGCGGCGGCGGCTCGGGTCATGGGAGATTTTTCTTCTGGGGGAGCAGCGGCATCGGCGGAAGCATCACGACCGGCTTGCTGGGCGAGACTGAGCAAACCTCCGCCGCGCGGATCAGCCAGCGGCCGGCTTTGCGCAGTTTGTGATGCATCGGTTTCCAATAGCATGTCGGCGTTGATCGGCGGTTGCTGCAGCCGTTTGCACGCGGAACAAACCCTGGCGGTATTTTGAATGGAGCCGCCGCAATGCCAGCAGATGCCAAATTCGCGGCTGACACCTTTCACCCGTGCGGCGAAGCGCCAGAGTTGGCCGGTGGTTGGCCCGCGCATGATCGACCGGGGCGTGATGCGGCCTTTTTCCACCAGCGACATCAGCGTGGCCCAGTTCATGCCGGGCGCGGATGGATTGCGCGCCTGCCAGACAAACCAGGGGCCGATTTTGTTTCGGGTGGCGGTGCGGGTCGCATGTGAATTTTCCAGGCCGCAGTGTTTGCAGGTGGCGGAGCCGACTTCGGCAACATAGCCGCAGAAGGGACAAACGGTGTGCTGCACCGGCCGACGATTGGGCGTCGGCGGCGGCAGATCATCGAGCGGAACCGGAGGCGCGGCCGGCTGCGGCGCAGCGGCAGGTGGCTCATCGATGTTGACCGGATCAAAAGCGCGACTCATTTCCTGAGCTTCCGTCGTAAAGAAAGGGTCCGCAAACAGCCAATCGCAGCGCGCCTCTTCCATGATCCGACTTGGCGCACCAGACACGCAACTCCACCAGGCGATCAGCCAATGCCTGATTTTATCTTGCCTTCCTTGCGATACGCTCAAACCTGGAAATGGTTTAAGGCGTAACGGTTCGCCGAGGCGAACGCAGCAACGAAGCATGCGGAGTTGTCAGCGGGGTCTGCGCTCCAAGCTCCTAAAATACCCTTGCCGATGCATTCGGCGAAGAATGCTCGGCCTCGTTGGACTTCCTGTTCCTCTGTGACTGCGGCTCTTTATAACCAATTTGCGGAGATTTGTCGCTAATTCATCGAGAAATTCACATGACCGGATCGTAAAGCGATTGGCAGTGGAAATTTGGGTAAATCAGTCACGCTGGAAATATTGGCGGATCATGTCGGAGTATGGCTGATATTGGGGGTTGGCTTGCAGGTCGAAGGGGCCGAAAATGGAGGGGAATGCATCGGTGGTTGTGGTCCACAGCAATTCGGGCCTGGCCTTTGCCTGTCGATCGGCAAGCGAACCGTCCGCCGTGGATGGGCCCGCGGGTGATGCGGAATGGTTGGCCATGCTGCCGCCGTTGGCCGAGCCATTGGATACGGATGGGCGGGATTGGTTGGTGGATTGTCCAAGGGATGGCAATGGCATGTTTTGTTTTGACGGCGTGCGCGCCATGCCTGCGCCGGCATCGTGGGAATTGATTTGGCTTGCGGTTGATGGGCTTTGGGCATCGGGGGATCGGGCGGGTTGCGAATCGGGCTCGGATTGCAAAGTGGATTGGTTCGCGGGGGATTCGGTTGCTTCATCGGGCAAGGATCGGGATCGGTAAACAGGCGACGCCGGGGTATACCAAGTTGTGGCGGTGTTTTCGGCTGGCGACGGAGCGGTCAGGGATTGGGAAACATCCGCGGGATTATTTGCGGCCCGGGTGTTTTCGGATTGTTCGACGAGAAGCGATGCACAAAGCATTAGCAGTGACACCAAGGCAACGCTGCCCCAGCCGCGCTTGCCCCATCGACCGAGCAACACAGCGGCCGGCGACAGGCCGTGGCAACGCACATCCGCACAAATCAGAATCTGCCTAGCCCATGGATCATTGGCGCGGCGAAGCGACCATGCAGTGCTGAGCAGATCGGTCATATCGAGTTGGCGATCGGCTTGCATCGCCGAATCGAGCATGCTCGGTCGCCGCACCCAGCCGGCTGCCATGCCGAGCAAACCACCGCCGAGTGTCGCGGTTGCCATCATCCACATTGCGATTGGCTGGCCGCCGGTTACCGCCGCTGTGAGCAGCACCGCCAAGGCGAGAAATCCGCCCACCAATAAGCCGATGCCGCCATGCTCCAAGCAGCGCAGCAGCACATGTCGGCGATGCACCGCGCGGAGAAATCGAATTGTCGGGTTTGGTGCGGAAGGCATAGCCATCAGTTTAATCGGTCCGCTGCCGTGGGAAGATTTTGCTCACATTGCGGCGACCCTCACTCGCATTCACCCTGGCATCGCAGCGTCGTGAGCGCTTCATCCACCTGATCGAGATGCGGGTTAATTTCGAGGGCTTTGCTGTAACATTCGATGGCTTTGGAAGTTTCCCCCAGGTGTGCCCAGCAGTGTCCCATTCCGGCCCATGCACCGAAATGACATGGCATCCGCTCGAGCACGCGCTGACAATCTTCGATGGACTGCGGATAACGCTCGGCCAGATACCGCGCAATCGCCCGCTGGTTGTAAGCTTCGGCAAATGTCGGATCGGCCTCGATGGCTTGGGTGAATAATTTCTCCGCCTGCTCCAATTGTTTTTGTTCCAGGGCGTCGGCTCCCTGTTTAATCAAGACATTGGCCTGATCGGAGCCGCATCGAAACCAAATCGACCAGAGCGCGTGCTCGGCCATCTGATTGGCACATGGCTCGGGATCCTTCAAGCGTTCGGTAAGTACGGGAATCGCACATCGCCCCCCCACTAGAGACAAAGCAAGCATCGCCACTTTGCGGGCATCATGATGCGGCGAGCGCATCAAGTCCTTGAGCTGATCGTACGTCCAACGTGATTTAAGTAATTGAAGCAGACCCGGCAAGTCCCGCTTTTCGAGCAAAGGCTCAACTTGTGTAACGAAGTCAACGGGATTAATCGATGAAGAACACGGCACAAGCAACTCGTTGCAGGCAACTTACCGCCCGACCGATCATTCGTGACAATTTATCGCCATCCAGCGTCGCCACCGGCGGACATGACAGTGGTATCCTAGGGTTGCGACTGGCATGTATCCACTACCAATTGATCCAGCCATCCTTTAATACCTCATGCCCGCCCCGCCGGGATTCAGGGGTACGTCGGCTTTTTTATCCGCCTTGGCTTCGGCGGCTTCGGGAGAGAACTCCGGGGCGTACAGGCCATGGATTTGGCTGGCGGTCATGTTCAACCGTTTGGGTTGATAACCGGTATCCGTCGGCGTCGCGGCACAACCACCCAGCAGGCAGAGTGTGCCGATCAGCCAAAATTCGCCAATTTGACGCTTCATCCCAGCTCCTGAGAAAAGGGTGATGGAATAATACTCCGCCAGCACAGCGGCGCACAGCATCCATTTGTGCATCGGCGTAGAATATGCCGGCCCGTGAAAATCGCCACCTCAGTTACGAAATGTGCCGCCCTAAAGGCCCGCATCGGCCGGCGTTATCAAACGGTGACGCAGCCGATTGCCCTGGGCGGTCGATCTTATCCGTTCACCCGCATCGCCGATCCCAACCGGGTGCTGGATGACGTTGCGGCCGAGGAAGATCGGCTGGAAAAAATCAACGGCCGTCGCAAGGATGGGGATTATCTGCATCTGCCGTATTGGGCGGAGCTTTGGGACAGCGCCTACGGCATCGGGCAATTGCTGCTCGATCGGTTTACTGAGCCGGGCTTGAACGTGCTGGATTTGGGTTGCGGCATGGGGTTCACCGGCATGGTCGCCGCATCGCTCGGGCATCGGGTGATGCTGGCCGATCTGGAACCGGATGCATTGTTATTTGCGCAACTCAACACGTTGCCGTATGGTGATGATATTCGGGCACGCCAACTCGATTGGCGAAACGACCGACTCGGCGAGCAATTCGATTTGATCCTCGGAGCCGACATCCTCTACGAACGGCGGCAATGGGAATTTTTGGAACCGTTTTGGCGGGAACATTTAGTGGCTGGCGGACATGTGCTGCTCGGCGAACCCGGCCGCAAAACCGGCGATGATTTCCCGGCATGGATTGAGCCGCTGGGGTGGAACATCGTGCATCATCCGTACCTGACCGCCACCGGACGCAGCATCCGGTTATTCGACGCGCGCCGAAAATGACCGAGATGTTCCCCGCCGACCTCGACGCAATGCAATCAGGATTTGTAAGTCCCCTCGAGCACCGGTCGTTCATCCTTGATCGTCGGGTCCAGAATCGACAAGCTCTTCTTTAATTCAATGCGAACGCGATCGCCGTCGAAGTAGCACGTTACACGCTGATAGTGTGCAGTTTCGAAAAACCGCCAATGCATGACGAATGTCTTCTCGTTGCTCCACGCCCCGGCTGCCGCGATTCGGGTTTTGCTTTCGCCGGGGACAGCCGTGGGGACGAGTTTCAGAGGGACCGAAGAAAGGTCGGATTCTCCTTCGAGCCATCGGTCGACGCCGCAAGTGATCTGGTGTTCCATCTGGGCGTCCTGCATCGTGAAAACAGTCTTGTCCTTTGCGAAGCTCATTGACACCCGCTTGATGCCCAAGGGATTGTCGGCGATTGAGTAAGCGCTCGCCCCAACGCGCGCGGCAATGGTTGATGAGAAATCGCCGGCGGGCAGCGGCAGCGTCAACGACGCCAACTTTTCTTTGAGCCGCAAATTCGCTCCGCTGCCATGAGCAACACCTACCCCCTGGAGTGCGGGCAAGAGGTGCGTCCAGACGGCATTGAGAACGGCCTGCATGTCGGCGGTCTCGGACGTCATAGCGATGACAGCGTCTTCCATCGGCAGGACGAGGCAAAACTGGCCGAAAGCGCCATCGGCCCGGTAGGCACCGTGACGGCAACGCCAGAACTGGTAGCCGTACCCCTGCGCCCAGTCACTGGTCTGCGCATCGGCAGGGGCGAAGTCCGCGTCGATCGCAGTCGGAAGCTGGGCTCGCGTGGCCTGATCGACCCATGATCCCGCCACGATGCGTTGGCCGTTCCAGTCACCCTTTTGAAGGTAGAGCTGTCCAAATTTAGCGATGTCCTCGGTTCGGACGCGCAGACCCCAGCCGCCGGCATTTACGCCTTCGGGGCTGTTTTCCCAGTCGGCACCCTCAATTCCGAGCGGATCGAAGAGGCGCGGCTGGAGGTAAGCCAACAACGTTTTACCGGTGACCTTTTGCAGGATCGCCGAGAGCAGATAAGGTGCAGCGTTGTTGTAGGTGAAATGGATGCCGGGCTGAAACTTGACCGGTTGGCTGAGGATGAATCTCACCCACTCCTTCCCAGGCGGCGTGAAATTGACATCCAGCAGCGCGTCCTTGGCATGGCCCGCGCCCATCATGAGTAGATCATTAATCCGCATGGCAGCGAGCATCGGACTGATGGTAGATGGAAGCTCCTGTGGAAAAAAAGACGCCACCAGGTCGCTAAGCTCGAATCGCCCCTCCGCAACGGCAATGCCAATGGCCGTCGCGGTAAAGCTCTTGCTGAGCGAATATAAGGTATGCCGCAAATGGGCGGCGTAAGGCGCCCACCAACCTTCGGCGATCACATGCCCGTGCCGGAGAACCATCAGGCTGTGCAGGTTCAGACTCCGCGATTCGATCTCATTGACGAAATCGAGAATGCCCGATGAGGCGACGTCTTGCGATTCCGGCGAAGCGCGCGGGAGAGGCGACGGCCTATCCGATGTCGCCGACGCAATCCTCGGCAACAGCTTAAGTCCCAGCGCGGTGGCGCCGAAACCCAGACTTTTGAGAACCGTCCGCCGGTGGAAGAGGGGTTTCGTCATTGGCTGATGATGTTATCGGGCCACAGCCGCCATGGCCGCCAAAAATGGTAATGGTAGACGACTAATACGGATTCTCATTGAATCGCGCGCCGCCGCATCGTCGCTCTTGCCCCCTCCTCCGGTACCCCGGGGGAGGGTTGGGGTGGGGGCAAGTCACGCGGCACATAAGCCCCCTCATTCATACGCCAGTCGCGCCGAACCCCCACCTCTGTCCTCCCCCGGTGTACCGGGGGAGGAGGAAATACAGTCTGGCGCGAAGTCCAAGTTCATTCCGTATAATTGGTTTTTCCTGCGGGCCGCACTGTCCCACGTAAGGCAGGTAAACTAACTATGGGGCGCCTCCATTCTTGTGGCAATCGAGGTCGTGGGCTTTGAACTGCTAATTCTTCTTCATCGCCTCAATCACGGAAACCGATGCGCTCATGCCCAATCGATCCGCTCCGGCGGCGAGCATTGCTTGTGCGGTCGGCAAATCACGGATGCCACCGCTGGCTTTGATCAGCAGGGACTCGCCGTATTTTTTCATGAGCTTGATCGCTTCGACGCTCGCACCGCCGGAGGGATGGAACCCGGTACTGGTTTTGATGAAATCGCAGCCGCTTTCCCGCACCGCTTGGCAGGCGGTGGCAATCGCCTTTTCGCCGCGCTCGGCTCCGAGCGAAAGCAGGTACGCTGATTCAACAATCACTTTCAGCACGACATCCTTTCGAGTCGCCCTGGCGGCTCTGGCGAATTCCAGAAGCTCGCCTTTGGCGGCACTGACATCCTCGGCCGCCAGCGCCGGCAAAAACGCCACGACATCGACTTCCTCCGCCCCGTCTTTGATGGCGCTGGTGGCTTCGATGGCTTTCAGCACCGCCTTGCTGGTTCCATGCGGGAACGCCGCCACGGCGCAGGTCAGCACGCCGCTGCCGCGCAGTTTTTCCGCCACCCGGCTCACCCATCGCGGAGCCACGCACACCGAGGCGAATTTGCATTGCAACGCCTCGGCGATGACTTTGTCGACTTCCGCCGCCGTCGCTTCGGGCTTGAGAATGGAGTGGTCGATTTTGGATGCCAGCTCGGTTGCCGTAAGTGGGTTCTGCATGGCCGCTTAGCTTGCCGCAGAATCGCCCGGAAATCAAAAGCGGATTTTTTTGTTCTTGACATTACTATGTGGATAGTATCTACTATGGCGATAGTATCAAGGTTCGGAGTTAAGGCCCAAACGGAGAATCATGTCTCGTTCACAAGCTAAACCAACGGATGTGGAATTGCAGGTGCTTACGGTGCTGTGGGAACGCGGCCCCAGCACGGCGCGGCAAGTGCTCGAAGCGATGCCCGACGGCAAGGCCCGGGCGTACACCACCGTGTTGACAGTCATGCAGGTGATGGAGAAAAAACAGCTCCTCACTCACACAAGAGACGGCATGGCTCACGTTTACAAGCCGGCCATCACGAAACGGCAAGTGCTGCGTCCCATGATGAAATCGCTGGTGCAGCGGCTTTTCGGCGGAAGCACCTCCGCAGCGGTGCAGCAACTGCTCAGCGAGAGTGATGTCACGGCTGAGGAATTGGCGAAGATTCGTCATCTTCTGGCGGAACATGAGCGGGGACAACAGATCAAATAATGGTCCTGAACTGGAGACCGGCCATGGAAACCATTTTGCGGTTGATCAACGGCGTGGCGTGGGAGCGCGTGATTGTGGCGCTGCTACATTCCCTCTGGCAAGGAGCGATTCTCGCCGTGGTGGTGTGGGCATTGTTGCGAAGCATTTCGGCAAGTCGGGCACGGTTGCGATACGGCATCGCGGTGGCCGGGCTTTTTGCCGCGCTGGTGACGACGATGGCCACATTGCAATGGCTAGGCGAATCCCCAATTCAGCATTCTGCCCCAGTTGCGGTCGTGGCGGATTCGATATCTCACAATTCCAACGCGGTGGCCGACGTTCAGTCCGTGGCCACTCCGCAATCAGCACCTGTCGCCAGAGCAACGCAACGCTGGACATGGGCCGCATTATTCTGGCTTGCTGGAACGATCGTGATGCTCGGCCGGGCGGCTTGGTCGCTGATCGGCGCGGGCAGATTGCTGCGAAGTTGCCGGTTCATTGAGGATGAACCGTTGACCACGTCTGTCGACCAATTGAAGCGGACGATGGGAATAGCTCGGCCGGTGCGGCTGGCGACGGGACCGGCGATCCATGTTCCTGCGGTGTTCGGCACGTTTGTTCCGGTAATATTGCTGCCGCTGGCGGTGATGAATGAGATGCCGGTGGCGCATCTGCAAATGATTCTGGCCCACGAGCTGGCTCACGTGCGGCGGCATGATTACCTGATCAATCTGCTGCAACTGCTGATCGAAGCGCTGCTGTTTTTCAATCCGGCCATCTGGTGGCTGAGCCGGCAGATTCGCATCGAACGGGAAGCATGTTGCGACGCCGTGGCGGTGGCGGCGACCGGCAGTGGGACGGATTATGTCCGATCGCTTGCCGAGGTTGTGGGAGGAATCATCGGAACGCAACCGGGATTGCAATTAACCCCGGCAATGCAAGGGGGCGGCATCGTCGATCGGGTGCGGCGTGTGCTGGCTCCGACATGGCGGCCGATGGTGCGGCTGCCTTGGTATAGCTTGATCGGGACAACGGCGGTGGCAATCGTTTTGCTGGCCGGCATGTGGGGCGGGACGCATGTGGCGGTGCGGGCGGCGGAGAATCTTCTCAATCCGGCTGAGCAAGTCGAGAAGATGGCGAAACTGCAAAACGAAATTGCGCTCCCAGCCGGCGTCAATGCAGGTGAAAGTCACGTTGTCAGCGGCACGATTCGGACCGAAGACGGCAAACCGCTGCCGAAACAGACGCAGCTTATTGTGCTATCGCAATGGGCAAACAGCTCGTCGATTGGTCCGGCGTCGTACGACAAGCAGGGTCATTTTTCGGTTAGCGCCGGCGGGAATGTCATCATATCAGTTCAGTCGCCCGGCTACGCACCGACTTTTGCCGATCCGATCCATGTCGGGCACGACGGGAAGTTTCCGCCTGTCGATTTGGTTTTGAAATTGGGATTCGATCAGAAGCTGCGGCTGACGGATCAAATAGGACAGCCGGTCGCCAATGCACCGGTCACCGTTGGAATCGATGGGGGCAACCCAAGCATCCTTCAGCCGGAGCATTTTACGACAGATGCGGCCGGCTATTTTGTGATGCATCACGCCCCGGAGCGAACCGCGTTTGTCACGGCGGAGATTCATGGATTCCAATACGATCAGATCACCACGAAACTCGCCCCCGGCACGGAGCCGACGATCAAGTTGATGGCGGCCATCCCGACAGATGGCACCGTGACCGATTCGGTGAGTGGCCAACCTGTCGCCGATGCAAAGATTTCGCTGGTGCAGCGCGAGGGATTTAACGATCAAGTCTGGCCGCCGCATGCTGATGCGGTCCAGCCGCCTCTGATTGCGACAACCGATGCCCAGGGGAAATTCATCCTCGATACGCTGCGACAGGGTTGCAGTTACACATTCTGGGTTAGCACAAAGAACCAAGGCTCACTGCTAATTCGTGAAGTGCGCGCGGGGCAATCCGGGCTCAATTGGACACTGGGAAAGCCTCATTCCATCGCCGTGACCATTCACGCACCGGCAGGGAAAATGCCTAAGACCATCACTGCCACCAGTCCATACAAATTCGGCGACACGGAGTACGACTACGGTTTGACTTTGCCGGTCAAGGTTAAGGACGGCATCGGGACGGCGGTGCTGACCGATCCGCTTCCTGTGTCCGTTCGATTTTGGGTCGGCGATCACGAAGTCAAAGCGGATGCCGATGAGACCGGTCCGGTGGTGCTAGATCTGACCGACCAGCCCAAACCGCAAGTGCCGCAAACCATGCGGACGGTCGTGCTCAATTTGGACTATCCGAAGGATGGGGCCGAACCGCGGGGCAAAGTGCATATCGATGCCGCTCTTCCCGGAGCCAACGCATACACTCCGTTGCAAGATGCGGAGCTCAAAAACGGAAAGGCCCAAATCAGCGTTGCGACGCCGAGCAAATTGAGCATTTCGCAGGGAAGTGTCGTCGGCTATTGGGTGGTGCCGCAGAATGAAATCCAGGTTCAGGAAGGACATGATCCGTTGGTGGTTCCCGTTTCGGTGTCACTCGCCGGCGCGATCCACGGCACTGTCACTGACGAGAACGATAAACCGTTTGCCAACTATTTCTATGTTTCGCTGCTGACGATTCAGCCGTCGCCCGAGATGTCGGCCCAACATCAGCCTGAGACGCTGCAACCGTTCAACGGCCACGATGGATCCGGGAGATATCTAATGAGCCCAGTGCCGCTCGGTGGAACGTATCGTGTGGTTGCCTGTGCCGGGCCACGTTTGGCGCTCAGTGATGAAATCAAACTGGAACCTGGAAATCCGATTCAGCAAATTGATCTGAAGTTCGCCTCCGGCGTTGCGGTGAGCGGAACGGTAACGGCCCCGAATGGCGAGCCGGTCGTTTCGCGGAAAGTCCAGCTCGATTGCTTCCCGGTCGAATCTAATGATGTTGGAGTGAGCACTACCACGGATCGTGAGGGAAAGTTTGTCTTTGAGCATGTCGATGCGAAAGCGGCTGATTACAACCTGAGCGTGGCACCGGACGCCGACACGCAGGGCTTCGAGGCCAAACACCTGGCCGTCAGCGACACGCCACTGCAAATTCAGTTGAAGCCCGGATTGACCGCCAAAGGAAAAATCATCAACGTGGATACGGGCAAGCCGATAGCGAATGTGAAAGTCACGCTGCAGCCGAAGAATCCTGGGCAGGCGCAATATGGGCTGTCCATTGAGGCCGTGACCGACCAGGACGGCGTCTTTGAGGCGCGGGGTTTGGAAGAAATTGAATATAACGTACCTTTCATGGTGAGCACGATTCCGCCTGATTGTGTCATCCTTCGTGACGCCGCCGGCAAAGTGACGGGGATTCAGTGGGGCAATTCAAAGCCGCCTGTCATCAAGGGTGGCCAGGAAGGGGTTACGGAAATTAAACGAATGGTGTCGCCTTGGTGAGGGCGTGGATTATTTCCGCCCGAGCCAGTCGATGAACGGCGGAAAGGTGCCGAGCACACCGATAAGAATGAGAAGTAGCGACATGCTGAGAACCAGGCCGCCCAGTTTGGTTGACCGCGTTTTCCAGCAACGATGCAGCAAGATCCAACTGATAATCCAGACCAACATGGTGAGTGTGGTGACACCGCTGAGATTGCCGGCGGGCTTGATGAACGTCATAAGTTTCGCCATGCGGACAGAAATCTCGATGAAGAATGTAAGAACGCCGAGAACGGCACAGCCGAAAGCGGCGGCGAGGATGGCGGCCCACACGGGACCAGTCGCCGTCGCGGAATCGGCACTGCTGGGTGTTTGATTCGATTCGTTCATCGTGTCATCTCGTCATCTTATCGGCGCAGCCTTGTTAATCATTGCACCGAACAGCCCCGCCACCGCGGCACAGAAGAATGAAACCGTCAGCAGCATCATCAAAGCCCGTCGAATCTTCGGGTGATTGGTGACACCGCTGCCAAGCCGAGTGATGGAGTAGGCCACGGCCGTGGCCAGGATCGGAGCGAGCCAAGCGATGTGCTCTTTCCATTCCATGCCAAATTCGTGCCACTGTGCGGTTCGGGGATTCGCCAGTAATAGAGCTTTCGGATACGTCCCCGGCGGCCCGCCGCGATACCAGGGATAGATCATATAAGTTCCAACAAATACGGCCGCCCACGCCAGCAGAGCCATTCCCCATGCTCCGATGGCGGTGCAGCATGCGCACATCCGCGCACCAGCCTCGGTCAGGCGATTCCCTTTCAGCATCCACAATCCAGCCAGCACGCCGGTGAACAGAATTAAAAATGCGGCACCCAGCACCATTCCATGGATAGCGGTCCAGAATTCCCGTCGGGTGAGATACATGCCATGCATCATATTTCCAGACGAGCATTGCTCAAACCGGGCTGATTCGTATCAGGTCTTTCCGATCAGCACTGTGCCGCACTCGGGACACCTGTCATTGCTCGCCCGCGCATCGTAACCGCAGTGACCGCAGATGCTGCCCGTTCCCCATTTCCGCCGCAGCCAGAATGTTCGTAGGCCAAGCAAAAGCCAGAGGGCAGCCAGCGCGCCGGGATAAATCAGCGGCACGATCCAATACGTGTAGTGAGCGCCCTTCAAGCCAAATGGATCGACCGGACTGCCACCGAGGTATGTGCCGAGAATTTTCTTTGGCAATGGTGTTGTCTCGTACAAGAGCGTCCGTATATCACTGAATTGGTCGTCAGCAACGCCGATGTGCTCAAGCGTGAATGCGCGTTCCTTGCCGAATTCAATGTTTGATATCGCCACGATCACGCGCCCCTGATCGGTGCCGAGCAACTGCACCTGGCCGTGATGCAGGAACAGCGCGAGCAAATCGGATTCCCGGCGGCTGCGGAGCCACAGGCCGATGATCAGCACAACAAAGACAAACCGCACAAATGGAAACCGACTGAGAGCCCGGCTCATCGGAAGTGCCTCAATTTGAACATACGAGTCGGCTGCGTGCTTGGGTCAACCTGCGTGCTTGCGTGTTCCATCTCGTCAATTTCCTGGATGCCTGCCGGCGAATGAAGATAGATGAGCAGACGGTCAGTCGTTTCAAGGTTTCGCGCCGATTGTTCGACGACCAAAACGTAATTCAGGTCGAATACCGAGCCGATTTGGCCGCCGTTATCCCGCCAGGAATCCGTATCGACGTTCTCCTCTACCAACTGGCAAAGAAGATCAAAATAGACGTCTTTATATGCTGGCGCAAGAGTCGTCGTATCCATGGGATATTTTTTCGACCAGCTTTCGAGCAAATCATCCACATCGTAAAAGCGTACGAAGCTAGCTCGACAGGATTCGTAGCGAGTTTCGAGATAAATGGTGCCGTTTGGGTCCCAGGTGACTTCGCTTTCACTGGAGTTCAGCCGATCCTTGGACCGCACGAGTGATCGAAGGCTTTCCTCGAGCGACATGGTGCCAAGCTCGATGCGAGTTCTATCGGTCGGCTTCAGCTCCATGCCCTCTGCCTCGAAACTCTGCCAACGAACGACGACATTCGCTCGCGCTGCCATCGCCATCCGATCGACGATAGATTCAAACGTTCCGTCATAACTCGCCGCCGGAATCATGCGGTCAAGCGCGGGCGGGCGGCCAAAGCCAACGGGAAGCGGCGCCGCTAGCAATCGCGCCTCCCTGGTCGGTCGAAAATGCAGCGAACTCGCGGCTACTCCAGCGGAAGCTGCCAAGAAAAGGCAAAGTAGTTTGTCGATCCATTTCGGCACAAATGCCTCGCAGCAATACGGTCGACCAAAAGAGCCAAATATCAAGGTGAGATCGCATCCACTCCGCGCGTTACTGGCTTTCCTCTTGTGCGCGCCGCTTCCACTTCCCGAACTCGGTCAAGCATTGTGGCGATCGCGCGCTGGTTGCGCAGCGACTGAATCACGATCATCCTTTCACCAATGAAGTTCAAGGATGGGGACCCCGCGCCGTTGTCCCACGCCACTGAATCCAGCTCTCTCGTAATCATGCTCCTAAGAGCCAAGGAGCGATCTTGTGGCTCGCCACCAAAGCCATTTCCCATCATCTGCCTGTCGTCTGCCGCTCGTTCGCGCGCCGCTTCCGCCACTGAAACCCTAACCAGGTCCGACACGTCATAAGCCCGGACCACCACGCGCTCGAGGTCGGCGCTGCTGGCGATTTTGATCTTACCGGCGTCGAGCAAAAACTCCGGCACGCCGCCTTCTGGAAACTCCAGCGTCAACTCGTCCATAACAGCTTTGAGAGCTGAATTCAAAGAGGCATCAAACATGTGCAGCGTGACGGCAGAATCGCGCTCTACGCCGATCTTCTCCAGGCTTTGCCAATTCGGCTCGATAGGAACGCCGCTTTTGTCGGCCAGCGAGGTGATGACTTTCTCAAAAGGCGCTTGGTCAAAGCGCAGTTCGCCGAGAGGTTTGTTTAAGATCGAGCGTTGCGGGTCCTCTTCCGCGGTTGCCCGATACGGAGCGGAGATATTCCATGCCATGCCCAGCAACACGAGCGATGCGGCCAGGATCGACCAACGAAGTTTTGGGCTCATGGCAAATCCTCCGGATCAGCGTCCGTCGATGGAGCATCGGGCTGGCGGCATGGAGTCTACCGCGCGGCTTGTCGGCGATGAACAAGGGCGATATGGTTGGCTGCTACGTTCCCGTAGCTCAATTGGAAAAGGCGATCAGCAGAATTCCTCGGAAAAACAGCAGTGTTCAGGCCCAGGTGGACACGTGGTGGACACGGCAGTACCGCTAGACGGCGCAAATTGCTATCCATCGGCTGAAACCGATTCGCAACTGGCTACGCTCATTGCTGGGTGGACGAAATTACCTGAACCAATCAGGTTAGGGATTATTGCAATGGTCAAGGCGGTGACGTAGCGCAGTTGGCTGCGATCTAACCTAAGGTAATTCTAAGGACTTGCAATCTACCCCCAATTCACACGCAGCATGTTTAACAGCAGATTCCGCCGATCATGATCTGGGCACCATCATCGCTGCCTGGCCAGAGTTATCTGACGCCATGAAAGCGGGAATCGTGGCGATGGTAAGGGCAGCGAGCAAAACTGTGAACGATCGGGACGCTTCGTAGCTCAGTTGGACAAACTGAATAATCATCCTCAAGCTTCGCTTGGGTCATCAATGGGCTTGAGCAATACATGCGGAACGAGTGTTCGTAGTTGTCGCTTTCGATCATCCAGCGGGTCATCGTTTGGCATCATTACGTGGCTTACCCCGACAACCTCCATCTGCTCGCCTTTTTCGGGCTCAACGATTTCTCCGATACGAGGTACGCATGGCGAGCGTACTGCGAACATTCTTCCCTGCTGCGTAGTGTCAATCAACTCCATTAATGTAGCGCACCTGCCCAATCTGTAACTGGCGAAGGACTACGCAAAAGAGAGGGAAAGGGCGAACCTTGGCCTTTTGCGATCTTTTCGACCCCATCGCCAAATCGGCTTTGCAGTATGCACAATCGCATAATTACGGAAGCGTCGTGCTCATTGATTTGATCGCTTTGGAGTCGATCTTTGATTGCCATGCCGTCGGATGATTGTTTTCCGGATTCAACGTCCTGGAGAACGTCTTCGACCGCTTCCTGTGTTTTGGTGGAAATCGTCTTTGGGCGAATTTCGGCGATGATCGATTCAACCCCATTTGCAAGTCCATAGATCGTTTCCAAAGAAACGGCGCTGCCGCCAGCCCAGCGGTGCAACTGTAAGATTTCGGCCAGAATCTTCGCTTCTGAAGTCGCGAGCCCGTTCATAAGCAGTCTCCGATCACAATACGCATTGTCATCGAGCCGTCGCCAGAATTCCACTACGACGCCTAGCAAAGTGGCCGAGCACATTATTATGCCTAAGAGCTTCTAAAAATAGCCGCTGAAACTATGAAGCCTTCGCCAGCAAATCATCGAGCATCCAAGGCTCATGAAGGCCTCGTGGACATCATCGCGCCGGTCAAATCGGGTTCGCAAGCGGCGG
>Ga0302324_100002450_pt1 | contig 42905 bp, 39 predicted proteins | sample Palsa_T0_1_FD_201949 | JGI IMG/M metagenome (GOLD analysis project Ga0302324, IMG submission 201949) | Peat permafrost microbial communities from Stordalen Mire near Abisko, Sweden - Palsa_T0_1 | ecosystem: Environmental > Terrestrial > Soil > Palsa > Peat permafrost | place: Sweden: Abisko... | reverse complement strand
CCGAGCGGCGCAGTACGTCGCCGAGCGGTGTGCCGAGCGGGATCTCCCGCACGCCGGGCCTGCCGACCGCCCCGGTGACGGTGACCAGGGCGGACCCGGGCGCGCCCGGAGTTCCGGCGGACCGGAACCAGCCGCCCCCGAAACGCGCGATCAGGGCGACGTTGGCCAGGGTCTCGACGTTCAGCACGAGTGTCGGGCGCCGCCGCACGCCGCGATCTGAGGGGCGGGGCGGCACGAACGTGGGCAGCGGCGGACCGCCATTGAGCGCGCTGATCAGCGCGGTCTCCTGGCCGGACAGGTAGCCGTCCGGTGTTGCCAGCACCTGAACCGGCAGGCCGCCGGGCCGGGCACGGTCCCGCTCGGCGACCGCCTGTGTCACCGCCTGCGCCGCGCCCGGGCTCTGCGGGCTCACGCATACATAGCCGGTGCTGGCACCAACGGCGCCGGCGCACAGCTCCACGCCGTCCAGCACGAGGTGCGGCGCATGGCTCAGCAGAACGCTGTCCTTGCGGCTGGCGGGCTCTGACTCCGAGCCGTTGGCGACCACGATGGCGCCGGAAGCGCTCCTGGCTCCGGCTGCCTGTGCCACGGCGCGGATCTTGCGGCCCGCGGGGAAGGCGGCACCGCCTCTGCCCGTCAGGCCGGACCGCTCGATCTCGGCGATGAGATCAGCCGGCCGGCCCGGGGCCGGCAGCGGGCCGTACCACCGGGCATGTTCAGCCAGCGACAGCGGCTCATCCCTGACGATGAGCCTGAGGTCGCCAGGGGCAGGGGCCCGGGCGCCGGGCATGGCGGTCATCGCCGTTCCCTGTGCGGGGGCGGCTCCGCCCTCGCCTGACTCGAGCTGTGCGTGCCCGACCGGGCGCTCCAGCCGGGCGCGAGCGGGCCGGCCCGCAGCCAGGCTCCGGACGCGATGAGCACCAGCACGACCACGACCAGGCCGGCGGTGCTGGCAACCGGCCGGGCCGGCCAGGCAAGCGCCAGCCGCCACAGCGTCAGGCCGGTGATGGCAAGGACGCACAGCGCCGTCAGCGCGAGCACCCAGCGCACCGGGGTGTCCGTTCCGGTGCCGAGGCCGTGCAGGACCGCCACCGGCCAGCAGCCATACGCGGTCCAGTGCACCAGCCGCCAGCTGCGCAGGCCCATCCGGCCGCGCAGCAGGCTGGTGATAATCAGCGCGAGCATCAGGTCGAACGCGATCGCGCCGAGCCCGAGCCAGATCGGGCGGTACGAGGAGATGAACGGGATGAAGGCATCCTGCAGCGGGATGGCAACGAAGCTGTCGAGCACGGTGGTCAGGACATGGACGACGGTGAACGCGAGGGCGAGCAGCGAGAGATTGCGGTGCAGTCCGAGAGTGACGAACCGGGGCCAGTCCGGCCGCTGGAAGCGGACTGACGACAGCAGCCCCATTGCCATGCTGCCGGTCAGCAGCACGAGCGCGACCAGCCCGGTGGCCCTGGTCGCGTACCACAGCGGTGTCGACGAGGTCACGACGATGGCGCTGATGTGGCCGGAGGCGATCACGCGCCGCCTCCCGGCTCATCGCCCGGCCAGCCAGCCGTGGTCTCCACCGTCCCGTCATGCCTGACCAGGCGGGCTGGCAGCCCCATGTCGCGCAGCCAGGCCGGAGCCGCGGCGCTGCGGATGATGGCCGCCGTGCTCGCGGTATTCGCGTCGGTGCAGGTTCCGGCCGCCACGCTGACCGTGCGCCAGCACGAGGAGGCCGGCTCACCGGTCGCGGGATCGATGATGTGATGAACCGGGCGGCCTGCGACCGTCCAGGCACGGACGGTCGTGCTGGACGTGGCGAGCCCGCCGCTGGTGATGGTCACCGTCTGGCCCGGGGCATCCGGCGGCGCCGCGTGATCATCGGCCACCCGGATCTGCCATCCCTCTGGCGGCGGCGTGCCCGCGACGGCGACATCTCCGCCCAGGCTGACCAGCACGCCGCAGCCGGTCCTGCGGGCGATCTGCTCGGCGCAGGTGTCAGCGGCCCAGGCCTTCGCGGTGGCGCCCAGGTCGAGCTGCGCGCCGTGCTCCAGCCGGACACGCCGGGCGCCGTTGTCGAGGCGAACCCGGCGCCAGCCAGGAACCGCGCCTGCCGGGCCGGCGAGCCGCAGTGGCGTGGCGCCGCCGGCGCGAAGCTCAGCGAAGTCGCGGTCGTAGCCGAGACCGGCCAGCGCCTGTCCGCAGGTCGGGTCGACATCGCCGCCGGTCAGCCTGGCCGCCCGCAGCGCGGCCGACAGCAGGTCGGCGAAGGTGGCGCTGATCATCATCGGCTCGCCGCCGGCCTCGTTCAGCCGGGTCAGCTCTGAGTCCGGCCGGAACCGGCTGCAGGCCAGGTCCACGTCTGCCAGGACGTGCTCGGCGAGGCGGCGCGCCGGGACCGCGGCGAGAGGGCTGGTGACGAGCAGGACCGCGGTGGTGCCCCACACCTCGAACGAGTCCTCGGTGATGGCGTTCGCGGTCATCGTCTGCTCGCCGGGGCGCGGGCCCGTGCTGCCGTCACGGGCCGGCTTGCGTCAGGACCCACCCGAGGTCACCTGGCCGGAGCCGGAGCCGGCCGCGGGCTGCGGCGGCCGCGCCGGTATGACGATGGAGGCGTGCTTGTGCCGCGAGCGGTGCGTGCTGGTTCCGGGCGTGCTGGTTCCGGGCGTGCTGGTTCCGGGGGTGCTGGTCGCGGGCGTGCTGGTTCCGGGGGTGCTGGTGCCAGGGGTGCTGGCGCCGGCCGTAGCGTGCTGGGCGAATGCCAGCGCCGCGACTGCCGCGGCGGCGAGCCCGGCAGCTGCCGCCCGCCAGGTGATCCGGCCGACCCGCCGCAGCCCGGCGTCACGCTGGCCGGCGGCGCGGCGCGAGTCGTACACGGGCATCGGGCTGTCCCTTCCAGGTTGCCGGGATGCTGCCCCAGCCGGCGCCGGGTGCGGCCATGCGGGCTGAGTGCCTGCTGGCTAGTATTCCGGTCCTGCCAGGAGAATCGCTGAGCGCCCGCTCCAGGTTCACGCTGAAGCTGCCGGCAGCCCTGTTAATTTTCTACCTTGTCCTGCTGTCATACGGTACGCGCGCGGCAGCCGGCGTCTCTGCCAGGGAGGAAGGCGCCGGTCAGCCCGCTGCCGGATGCCGCCGCCTCCGTGTACCGTCAAGTCATGCACGGTTACACGCAGGACAAGGACGCTTATCTCAAGCGCCTGCGCAGAATCGAAGGTCAGGTCCGGGGCCTGCAGCGGATGGTCGAGGAAGACGTTTACTGCATCGATGTGCTGACGCAGATCTCGGCAGCGACCAGGGCGCTGCAGGCAGTGGCGCTCGGGCTGCTTGAGGATCATCTCGGGCACTGTGTCGCCCAGGCGGTCGAGCAGGGCGGCCCGGAGGCACAGGCGAAGGTCAAGGAAGCGGCCGACGCCGTCTCCAGGCTCGTCAGATCCTGACCGGCTCAGGCGCCGTCGTCGCGCAGGCGCGGCCCGTCACCGGCCCCGTCCCCGGATGCGCCCGTGATCCGGCCGAAGGCCTGCAGGTTAGCGAGGCTCTCGCCGCGCTTCACCCGCCAGGCGTACTCCTTCCTGATCGCTGACGCGAAGCCGATCATGAGCGCCTGGTCGAAGATGTCGTCGGAGTAGCTGAGCACGCAGCCGAGCAGCCGGTCGACCTCGCTGGTGCTAATGGACTCCAGTGGCAGCCGGCCGACGAGGTAGACGTCGCCCACCGGGTCGAGAGCGAACTGCACGCCGTACATGCGCGCATTGTGCTCAAGCAGGAAGCGGTAGAACTCGGCATGGTTCTCGTCCGGCTGGCGGCAGAAGAACGCCTCGACGTACAGGCTGTGCGCGCCGGCGATGAGCCAGGTCATCGTCTTCAGCTTGTGCTGCCCCGGAAGGGTGACCAGGTAGCTTCCTGGCTGCGGCGACTCGTAGCTGACCTCAAGGCTGTCCAGTGCTGCCCGGAGCGCGGCGGCGTGATCTGCTCCCGTCATGCGTCGACCGCCGCCGCCGCCTCGGCCGTGACCGTCGCGTACAGCTGCAGCAGCGCGTCGACGGTCGCCGACCAGCCGAACCGGGATGCGTGCTCGCGCGCGCCGCGGGCCAGGGCGGCCAGGCTCGCCGGGGCCGCGATCAGGTCGCGGACCGCCCGGGCGTACTGGCCCGGATCGCGCGAGTCCACCAGGATGCCGGAGTAGCCGTGCCGGACCGCGGTCCGCAGGCCGCCGACAGCCGCGGCGACGACTGGCGTGCCGCAGGCCTGCGCCTCCATGGCCACGAGCCCGAATGATTCCGAGTACGACGGGACCATCACGAGCGTGGCGGCGCGGTACCACTGTGCCAGCTCAGGCTGCGGGCACGGCGGCTCCAGCCGCACCACGCCGGCCAGGCCGAGCCGGGCGGCGAGCTGGGTCAGGCCGTCCGGATCGTGCCGCCCAGTACCGCTCGGCCCGCCGACGAAGGCGACGGTCAGCCGCCTGGCCAGGCCGGGATCGTCGGCGATGAGCTGGGCGGCCGCGTGCAGCACGACGTCGGGGGCCTTCAGCGGCTGCACCCGGCCGGCGAACACGAGCACCACGCCGTCGGCAGGAAGGCCCAGCGTCCGGCGTGCCTCCGGCTGCGAGCCGGGCCGGAAGACCGACAGGTCCACGCCCGGATTGATCGTCAGGACCCGCGCCGGGTCGGCATCGTAATAGCCGATCAGCTGGCTGGCCTCGTCGTCGGTGTTGGCGACGAGCCGGTCAGCTGCCGCGACGACCTCAGCCTCGCCGCGCAGGCGCACCTCAGGCTCGGCCGCGTCTCCGGCAGCCAGCGCTGCGTTCTTGACCCTGCCGAGGGTGTGCATGGACTGCACGAGCGGGACGCCCCACCGCTCCTTGGCCACAGCGCCGACCTGGCCGGACAGCCAGTAGTGACCGTGCACGAGGTCGTAGCGACCGGGGGCGTGGGCCGCCTCGGTGCGCAGGAGCTCGAAGGTGAACTGGCAGAGCTGGCCCGGAAGATCCGATTTGTCGAGATCCTCGAACGGGCCCGCGGCCAGGTGCCGCACCAGCACGCCCGGTGCCAGCTCGGCGACCTGCGGCTGGTCACGCGAGACAGCCCTGGTGAAGATGTCGACCTCGACACCCCGCTCCGCCAGGCGCCTCGCGACCTCGACAACGTAGACATTGAGACCGCCTGCGTCGCCAGTGCCCGGCTGCTCAAGCGGTGATGTGTGAACGCTGACAGTCGCGATCCGCCGTGGGTAGCGTCGCGGCACGGCCCTCACCTCCGGAACAGAGCAACTCCGGAGCCGGCCGTCAGATTCCCGTCAGAACGGGCGAGCCCGGCGGGATGCCGTGACTGTTATGACCACGTTCCCGGCATGGTTTGTAGGGTTTTAACCGCTGGACGCGGTCGGCGCGCGCCCGCTCTGTCGCACCGTCCGGGCTAGGATTCGGCCCATGGGCACCCTCATCCTGATCAGGCACGGCGAGAGCGAGTGGAACGACAAGGGGCTGTTTACCGGCTGGGTCGATGCCCCGCTGTCCGAGCGCGGCCGCACCGAGGCGGCGCAGGCCGGGCAGCAGCTCACCGGGGCCGGGCTCCGGCCCGACGTGGTGCACACCTCCGTGCTCAGCCGTGCCATCGAGACCGCGAACATCGCCCTTGATGCCGCCGATCTCAGCTGGCTGCCGGTGCACAGGTCCTGGCGGCTGAACGAGCGGCACTACGGTGCCCTGCAGGGCAAGGACAAGGCGCAGACCCGCCACCAGTACGGCGACGAGCAGTTCATGACCTGGCGGCGGTCCTATGACGTGCCGCCGCCGCCGATTCCGGACGACGACCCGCTCTCCCAGTCCGGCGATCCCCGGTACGCGCTGCTGCCGCCCGAGCTGCTGCCGCGGGCCGAGTGCCTGCGTGACGTCGTGCTCCGGATGCTGCCCTACTGGTACGACGCGATCATTCCTGACCTGGCCGCCGGGCGGACCACCCTGGTCGTGGCGCACGGGAACTCGCTGCGGGCGCTGGTCAAGCACCTGGACGGGATCAGCGACGCCGACATCGCCGAGCTCAATATCCCGACTGGCATGCCCCTGGTCTACGAGCTGACCGGGCAGTTCGCTCCGGTGCAGCCCGGTGGCCGGTACCTGGACCCGGAGGCGGCGGCGCAGGCCGCCGAGGCGGTGCGCTCCCAGGGCCGCTGACTGCCGCCGGCGCGGCCGCAGGCCGGAAACCCGGCGGCCGCCCAGTTCAGGCCGTCCTGGCTGTTCACTTCACTGGTGCCTGGCGGGCACAATCGACATGGACGCTGGTCGTCGGCATGGTGAACATTTCGCGAATAGCCGCAGGCCCTGGCGCCCACCAGTGGGCGCGGCGAGGCCGCGCGCATAACATCGGACCGTGGAGATGGGGGTGCAAGCGGTCATGTCTTCGGACATGTCAGACGCGGGCCTAGTCCCGGACGGCAAACTGCCCCCCGGCATCAGCTCGGTCCTGGCGGTCCTGCTGTCGTCCGCCGTCGTGCTCGACAGCGAGGACCGGGTACTCAGCTCCAGCGCGGCAGCGCGTGAATTCGGCCTGGTCGAGAACGACCGGCTGGTGGTTGGCGAGCTGGTCGCGCTGGCCCGGCAGGTGCGCCGCGAGGGCATGCCCCGCGAGGGCGAGATCGACATCATGACCAGCCGCTTCAATGGCCGGGCGACGAGCTTCGCCGTGCGGGTGGCACCGCTCGGCCCCGCGGTCGGCGACGGCGGGCTGATCCTGCTGCTGGCCGAGGACCAGACCGAGAGCCGCCGGGTGGATGAGGTCCGCCGTGACTTTGTCGCCAACATCAGTCACGAGCTGAAGACTCCCGTCGGCGCGCTGGCGCTGCTGGCAGAGACGGTCGAGGAAGCAGCGGACGATCCCGAGGCGGTGCTCCGGTTCGCCGGCCGGATGCGGCAGGAAGCCGCCCGCCTCACCGACCTGGTGCAGGACCTGATCATGCTGTCCCGGATTCAGGCCGCCGAGCCGGTCCCGGATCCGAACCCCGTGGTGCTGGACGACGTGGTCGCCGAGGCTGTGGACCGGTGCCGGATGCGGGCCTCGGCCCGCGGCATCTCCCTGGAGGTCACCGGCGAGCGCGGCATCACCATCATGGGTGACGAGGATCTGCTGGTCACCGCCCTGCGCAACCTCCTGGAGAACGCGGTCGCCTACAGCCCGGATAAGACCAGGGTGCTCATCACGACGCGCGCCGAGTCCAGCTGGATGGCTGAGGTCAGCGTGACCGACCAGGGCATCGGCATCCCGGAACGGGACCGCGAGCGCATCTTCGAGCGGTTCTACCGGGTCGACCCGGCGCGCTCGCGCGCGACCGGCGGCACCGGGCTCGGCCTGGCCATCGTCAAGCACGTCACGGCGGCGCACGGGGGCAACGTCGCGGTCTGGAGCCAGGAGGGCAACGGCTCCACTTTCATGCTCCGGCTGCCGCTTCGCCCGCGGCGCGGCATGCCGGCCGGCACGACGGAAGAACCAGCAGCGCGAACGGACCTCCGGGCCGCGCGATCTGTCAGGGAGGCAGTCAAGTGACTCGGGTGCTCGTTGTCGAGGACGAGGAATCCTTCAGCGACGCGCTGTCGTACATGCTCCGCAAGGAGGGTTTCGAGGTCGCCGTCTGCCCGACCGGCCCGGACGCGATCGAGACCTTCGACCGCACCGGTGCCGACCTGGTCCTGCTTGACCTCATGCTGCCCGGCCTGCCGGGCAGCGAGGTGTGCCGGTCGCTGCGTGAGCGCTCCAACGTTCCGGTCATCATGCTGACCGCCAAGGACAGCGAGATCGACAAGGTCGTGGGCCTGGAACTCGGCGCGGACGACTACGTCACCAAGCCGTTCTCCTCGAGGGAGCTCGTCGCCAGGATGCGCGCGGTGCTCAGGCGACGCGGCGATGTCGACGAGCCGATCAGCTCGATCATGGAATCGGGCCCGGTCCGGATGGACGTGGACAGGCACGTGGTGACGGTGCGCAGCGAGCAGGTTCAGCTCCCGCTGAAGGAGTTCGAGCTGCTGGAAGTGCTGCTCAGGAATGCCGGGCGGGTGCTCACCAGAATGCAGCTCATCGACAGGGTCTGGGGCGCCGACTACGTCGGGGATACCAAGACGCTCGACGTTCACGTCAAGCGGCTGCGCGCGAAGATCGAGACGGAGCCGACCAGCCCGCGCCACATCGTGACGGTGCGCGGGCTCGGGTACAAGTTCGAGCCGGTCGGATAAGCCCACCTGCGGCCGGTCAGGCCGCGGCTACGGCTACGGCGCCGGGGCTGCTGCTACGCCGACGGCGAGGGGCTGGGCGATGCGGTCGGGCTCGTGCTGGCCGACGGCGTGGCGGAGGCGTGTGCCTTGTGCTTCCGGGACTTCGCCGTGGTGCTCGGGCTCGGCGACGCGCTTGCCTGCGGCGGCGCGTAAGTCTGGTAGTGGGCCGCGCGCGGGAACACGGGAACCAGCAGCGTGATCGGCCCGGCCTTCTGGAAGCTGAGCACGACCCGGACCGAAGAGCCGCTGGTGACAGTCCGGGTCAGGTTCACGAGAACGACCTGCGGCCTCGGGCCGGTGAGAAAGACCGGGTGCTGATTCAGCACGGGCACTCCGCCGGCCGGCAGGGAGACCGAGGTCGCAGTGCCAGGAGCGCTGATACTGAGGAGCTTGTCCGCAGGCCCGGTATTGACGATCGCCAGGAACAGGCTGGCCGACTGGCCCCTGCGCAGGTTCGAGTTGAGCCCGGCGCCGAGGATGAACACGTTCCTGATCGAGAGATCTCCGACCGCTGTGCCGGCCGCATCAGTCGGGTAATGGAACAGCAGCGTCGGTGCGTTGTTGCCGGCCTCGCAGCCGGCCAGAACCGGAATCAGCGCAGCGGCCGCCACCAGCATCAGCCGACGCGGCGATGCGCCTCTCCAGCCGCTCCGGATCACCGCATGCTCCCCTCGTGTAGCCGTCCTAGGGACGTCGCAAAGCGTAGCCACCCGGCCAGCTCGCATCGCCGCCGGCCCGGACGTTTGACGCGGGCATGATTCTGCCAGGGTGCGGGATCAGCCGTTGAGTGCTTGGACCAGCCAGCGGGGGTTGTCGGCGGTGCTCAGCTGCTCGGCATAACTAATCAGCCGGGTCGGAGCGATCAGCAGCACGGTCAGCCCGCTGACGGGGACGGCGGCCTCCAGCTCGTCTGGTGCCTCGGTCGCGACGGCGACGTCAGCGCGCTCGGCCGGAGTCAGCCCGGCGTACAGCCGATTGGTCTGCGCAGCGGTGGTGGGCGTGCCGACCAGGTAGGTGGGGGCCCTGTCGCCGACCCCGATGCCGGCCAGCCAGCTGACGGTGGCGGCACAGTGGCAGGCCGGCGGTATCAGCACCAGCATCGTCCCGCTGAGCGACGCGAACGGAATCGTCTGGTTGCCCGCCAGCGTCAGACTGCCGGTGTTGAGCATCTCGGCAGTGGTGTGGATCTGGGGGACCGGCTGGCCTGCCGCCTTGGAGGGTGATGCGGAGATAGCGGACGAGGAGCCCGCGCTCGCTGAGGCGGAGGCCGAGGCCGCACGGGACGCCGCCGCCCTGGAGGCCGACGCCGCGGAGGACGCGCCCGAGTCCGGCGTGTGAGCGCGGCCGGTGCCTGGCGTGCTGTGCAGGCCGGGCACCCTGGTGAGGTCCTGGTCCGAGGTGGCAGTGAAGATCGTCAGCAGCGTGCCGGTAATGAGCGCCAGGACCAGGCAGCAGGCCAGCAGGGGCAGCACGATGCCGTCCCTGGCGAGCGTGCCGTGCAGCCTGAGCCGGCGCTGGCGGCGGCGCTGCGCGCGCAGCTCCCGGTAGTACGCCTGCACGTCACGGTCAAGATCCCGCGCATCATCGGGGATCTCGATGTCGACCGGTGGCAGGCCAGTGTCGTCCCGTTCCGGTTCGCCGCCTGAGTTCACGATTACCTCTCCGGCAGGAGCGAACGTCTACTCACCAGTATGAGCCAGGCGGCGGCAACAGGGGACAGCCAGTTCCGAGGTCATCCGGCCAGAACGGGCCGCAGCGGCCGCGCTCACCCGCCCGATCCGGTGCCTGACGATTTTGAGGGCTGACAACTGCGCCATTGACCTGCACCTTTGCCGCTAACGTCGGCTTATCGCCCGCAGTGAACGTGGTAAGATGGGTTCAGCGGAAGGGGTACATGCCACATGTCATTCAAGGTCGGCGACACCGTCGTCTACCCCCACCATGGGGCTGCTCGGATCGAGGAAATCGAGATCCGCGTGATCAAGGGTGAGGATAGAACCTACCTCGTGCTCAAGGTCGACAAGGGCGACCTGACTGTGCGTGTTCCCGCGGATAACGCGGAGCTTGTCGGTGTCCGGGACGTAGTCGGGCAGGAGGGGCTGGAGCGCGTTTTCGAGGTGCTGCGGGCCCCCTACACCGAAGAGCCGACCAACTGGTCGCGGCGGTACAAGGCCAATCTGGAGAAGCTTGCCTCCGGCGACGTCAACAAGGTCGCTGAGGTAGTTCGCGACTTGTGGCGCCGGGACCGTGAGCGCGGCCTGTCAGCCGGCGAGAAGCGGATGCTGGCCAAGGCCAGGCAGATCCTCGTGAGCGAGCTGGCGCTGGCTGAGAAGACGAACGAGGACAAGGCCGAGGCCCTGCTCGACGAGATTCTCGCTTCCTGACCGCTGTGGCCGGCTTGCTGCCGCGAGTCGGCATCGGCGTTGACGTTCATCCCATCGGCCCGGGCAGGCCGCTGTACCTGGCAGCTCTGTTCTGGCCGGATGAGGACGGCCTGACCGGGCATTCCGATGGCGATGTGGCTGCCCATGCTGCCTGCAGCGCGCTGCTGTCCGCCGCCGGGCTCGGCGACCTTGGCACCCAGTTCGGCACTGACCGGCCGGAGTGGGCAGGAGCGGCCGGAGTTGCGCTGCTGGGCGAGACCGCTCGGCTGGTGGACGTCGCAGGATTTGAGATCGGGAACGTGGCCGTCCAGGTCATCTGCAACCGGCCGCGACTGGCGCACCGGCGAGCCGAGGCCGAGCACGCGCTGTCGGCAGCCCTCGGCGGCGCGGCCGTGAGCCTGTCGGCCACCACGAGTGACGGACTGGGCCTTACCGGCCGCGGCGAGGGCATTGCGGCCATCGCGACGGCGATTCTCGGGCGCCTGGGTTAGGCCGCCCGACGGCGGACGCGGAACCTGCGGCCGGCGCTACATGCCGGCTGGCGGCGTCGGCGAGCTCCACATCCGGTGGAACACCGGCATGTCCGGATCGGGCTCGTCATCCGTACTAGCGTCTGGACCGGCGCCCGCGTCTGAACTAGCGCCCGCATCTGAACTGGCACTGTCGTTTGGGCTGGCAGCGGTCGCGGCGTCGGGATAGGGCACGTCCCCTGCGGCCGGGTCGGCTGCGGCCTCGTCGCTGGTCGGGTCATCGTGCGGCTGATCGGTCTCGACGGCGAGATCCGGAAGATCGCTGTCGCCGGCGGTGAAGGCGGGATCAGCGTCAGCGACCACGGACGGTCCAGGCTGCCGCGGCACGGCCAGCACTGGCTGCACGGTGGGATAGGCCCCGGCCTCCGGATCCTCGTCGGCCTCTGAGTAGTCCGCGGGCTCAGCCTCGGACTCCGAATAGGCCGCAGCCTCCGGGTAAGCGGCGGCCTCCGGATAGGCCGCGGCCGAGATCGGCTGGGTTACCTCGCGGGCCGCTCCGTCCGCAGGACCCGCCTCGTCGTCGTCGCCGTCGTCCTGGGCCTCGGCCTCGGCCTCGGCTTGACCATCCGCGGCCGCAGCGTCCGCGGTCTCGGCCTCAGCCTCGTCGATCTCTGGCCCGTCGAACTCTGATCCGTCGAACTCTGATCCGTCGAACTCTGTGCCGTCGGCGTCAGCCTCGTCGGCCTCAGCCTCGTCGAACTCGGGCGTGAACTCGCCAGCGGTGTCGCCAGTCTCCGACACCTCTGCCACTGCGCTGGCCCACTCGGCGCTGGCCGGCTCACCGATTGCCGGGACAGCGATTGCCGGGACAGCGATTGCCGGCGCGACGCTAGCCGGAATCGGGGCCGTTGCCTGCGGAACACCGGCGAACGCGGGCGCGGCGGCGGGAACCAGCTGCCCGGCGGACAGCTCGCTGGCCGGCTGCCAGTGCGCCCTGGCCTCGCCATGGGGTACTACGCGGCTGCGCGCGGCGGCCTGCCGGCGAATCCGCGCGTACCGGAGCATCGCCAGCAGCAGCGAGAACGCCAGGAACACCAGCACCCACGGCACGACCGCGGCCGTGATGGGAGCGACATGGTCGGGAAGCTTGCGGCCGGCGGCGTGCAGGGCGTCAGCGCCCGCGGCCGCGGCCAGCACCACAATCAGCGTGGCCCACGCGAACAGCTTGCTGGGCAGGCCTGCACCCCGCAGGGCGAGCACGGCAGCGAGGACGATGACCAGCATGGCGTCGATGACAAGCGGGTAGCCGCGAGCCAGCCGCGGCGCGATCCCGGCCTGCAGCGCCAGAACGTGAATGCCAGAGTAGGACAGCACGAACGTCGCGCCCGCGAGCGCGGCAACGCCAGTGCAGACGGCGACCAGGCCGAGTATCCGCAGGGCTCGCGGCGCCTTCTCTGGCTCGGTGTTACCCGCAGTCGGGCGCCCGTCGATCCGGGTCTGCGCGCTCATCAGCTGGAGGGTCCTTCCTCGGCGATGTCGTGTGGCCGCGTCCCCTTATTGCCAGCAAGGTAATACCTGCGAGCCGCTCGCACATGCCCTGAGCTGGGGTTTCACTCGACAGGTGACAAGAGATTAGCACTCTCAGTGCCCGATAAAAGAAACATTCTGCGCGTGTCAGGGCCGCCATTACCGCCCCTTACGGGCAGAGATCAGTGCTGACTCGCGTCATGGGCAAGCCAGCAGCGCGTGAATGCCTCGGTAGTGGGGCAATAGCGCCACCAATGAGGCTCCCACGACCTGTATGCGGGCCTGTTCTATAGTCAGGACAGGCCCGCAGGCAGGGATCAGCAGGGAGCGGATACCTCGTCAAGGGAGACGAAAATGCCGTATTACCGGATGGCCGGGGAGATCCCGCGGAAGCGGCACATCCGGTTCCGCGATGCGGCCGGGAACCTGTACGCCGAGGAGCTGATGGGCGAGGAAGGCTTCGTGTCTGACTCGTCGCTGCTGTATCACGTGCACCCGCCCACGGCGATCGTCAAGAGCGAGGGCCTGGGCGACGCAGCGGGCGAGGTGGCGCTGCGGCCGAACCATCCGCTGCTGCCCCGCCATTACCGGACGCAGGACCTGCCGTCTGGCGGCGACCTCGTACTCGGCCGCCAGCTGATGATGGCCAACGAGGATGTCAGCATCAGCTTCGCGGCCGCCGACGCGGGCTCGGAGCTGTACCGCAACTCAGCCGGCGACGAGGCCGTCTACCTGCGGTCCGGCTCGGCCACGTTCGAGTCGGTCTACGGCACTATCGAGGCCGGGCCGGGCGACTACGTCATCGTGCCGCGCGGCACGATCCACCGCTGGATTCCGGCGGCCGGCGGCGTGCACGCGCTCGTGGTCGAGGCACGCGGGCACATCCGGCCGCCGCGGCGGTACCTGTCGCAGTACGGGCAGTTCCTCGAGCACGCGCCGTACTGCGAGCGTGATCTGCGGGGCCCGGCGGCCCCGCTGCTCGCCGAGGGCGAGGACGTTCCCGTCATCGTGCGCAACCGCTACGGCCTGACCAGGATGACGTACGCCTACCACCCGTTCGACGTGGTGGGCTGGGACGGCTACCTCTACCCGTACGCGTTCAACATCGCCGACTTCGAGCCGGTCGTGAAGCGCACGCACGCGCCGCCGCCCGTGCACCAGACGTTCGAGGGCCCGAACTTCGTGATCTGCTCGTTCTGCCCGCGTCCGCTGGACTTCGATCCTGAGGCAGTGCCGATCCCCTACAACCACCACAACGTTGACTCCGACGAGATGATGTACTACGTGGCCGGCGACTACTCGGCCCGCAAGGGCTCCGGTGTCGGGCTCGGCTCGATCACGCTGCATCCGTCCGGCTTCACGCACGGGCCGCAGCCCGGTGCGGTCGAGGCGGTCATCAGCGGTCTCGCGGCGGGCAAGACGACGACAGACGAGACTGCCGTGATGATCGACACGTTCCGCCCGCTGCTGCTTGCCGATCCGGCCGGCGCGGCTGAGGATCCGGAGTACGCCTGGAGCTGGGCGAGCGCGGCCAGGGGCAGCGGCAGCTCCCGGCCAGCCGACGAGGGACCTGGCTTCTGAGCTGCCGCCGCGGGGCTGCGGTCAGAGCATGATCTTGCCGCCGGCGACGTCGAGTGTCGCGCCGGTAATCCAGGCTGACGCGTCGGAGGCGAGGAAGAGCGCCGCGGCCGCAACGTCGTCGGGCTGGCCGATGCGACCAAGCGGGAAGCTCGCGCCGAGCGCGGCCCGCTGGTCCGCTGACATCCAGGCGCGCATCTTGTCGTTCTCGGTCGCCGACGGCGCGAGGCAGTTGACCCGGATGCCGCGCGGCGCAAGCTCCGCGGCCAGGTGCCGGGTCAGCGCGATCACGCCGGCCTTCGCCGCCGCGTAGGCGGCCGATGACTTCGCGGCCTGCCGGGCCGCCGCGGACGCCATCGTGATGATCGCGCCGTGCCTGCGGCCGGTCATGGCCGGGAGCACGGCACGGATGGTGTAGAAGACCGAGTCCAGGTCGGTCTCGATGACCTCGCGCCAGTGACCGGGGGTCTCGCGCTCGGTCGGGACTGGCATGCCGTTGCCGCCGGCGAACGCCGCGAGGATGTCCGGCTCCCCGAGCTCGGCAGCTACGGCCGCGGCCATGCGCTCGGTATCAGCGGGCCGGCTGCAGTCGGCGCCCGTCCAGATCGCCCGGCCGCCAGCCTCGTTAATCCGCGCGGCGACAGCTGCCAGCGCTGTCTCATCCCGGCCGATCAGGGCAACCGCGGCCCCGTTTTCCGCGAGCCTGGCGGCAGTGGCCGCGCCGATTCCCCGCGAGCCGCCGGTGACGACGGCGATCCGGCCGGCCAGGTCGCGGTAGCTGCCGGGCCGGGCAGCCGGGGCTGCCGCGGTCCCCGCCGGCGGTGCCAGTTGTGTCATCTGCGGCCTTCCGTGAGTGAGCCGGCCAGCGGCCGTCGTTCCCGGCCATAAGGTTAGATCTCTAAGAGTTTGATGTCAAACTACGGAGCCGGACCACGCGGCTATCGGCAGTCGGCCGCAGTCGGCCGCTGCAGTCGCGGCGCGCTCAGCGCCTGCAGGACCATCGCGGTGACATCGGGATTCACCGGCAGCTGCGTATGACTGATGCGGGCCGCCGGGCACAGCGACTGGACCGGCACGTTCACGGCGCCAGGCAATCGCGCCGAGCCCGGCGGCGTCACCACGGCGTCATCGGTCGTCCACAGCGACAGCCATGGCGGCAGCCCGGCAGCGTTGCTGACGTCCAGGCTCCTGAGCAGGGCGCTGTCAGGGACCAGCTGCCGGCAGGCGGCCGGGCACTCCGACGGCACGAAGGACTGCGCTGCAGCAGCAAGCCCGGTGCCGTGGAAGGGCGAGCCCAGGGTGATGATCCGGCGCGCCCGGGCGATGCCGTCGTCACGCCGCGCCCAGATGAGCGCAACGACACCACCCGCCGAGTAGCCGACGATGTCGACGGACGGGGCGCCGTGTGCCAGCGCGCGGGTTACGGCCGCGTTCAGGACCGCGGCGTCGGCTCGCAGACTGCCGGTACCGCTGCCGGGCAGCGGCACTACGGTGGCATCCCGGCCGGTGGCCCGGATCCGCGCAGCCAGCGAGCTCAGCGAGCCGGTGCTCCCGCCGTAGCCGGGAACCAGCAGTACGGGCCCGGGCTTGTCTTGCGGCGGCCCGGCTGTGCTGACCGCCCCGGCGCCAGCGGCTGCCGGCGACGCCGGGCCCGGTGGCGACGGCGTGCTCGCCTCGGACGGCGTGCTCGCCTCGGACGGCGTGCCGCCGCTCCCTGAAGCCGACAGTCCGGCAGCGATGCCGGCGCCGGCCAGGACTGCGATCGCGACGACGGCCGCGAGCACCCGCCGGCGCGGCGAGAGCGCGGCCAGCCAGCTGGCGAGCCCGCCTCGCCCGTCCCGTCCGCCCCCCATGGCCTCACCGTACGGGAGCGAGGCCGGTGCAGCCTGCCTGTGCGGCACCCGTCCCAGAGCCTGCCGTCACCGGGCACAAGCCGCGGTTGCCCGCGCGCATCCCGTAACCTTGGGCCGTGACGCTACGCCTCTACGACACCGCAACGCGCTCGGTGCGCGACTTCACCCCGCTCCAGCAGGGGAAGGTCTCGCTGTACCTGTGCGGCGCGACCGTGCAGGCTCCGCCGCATATCGGGCATATCCGCTCCGGCGTAAACTTTGACATCCTGATCCGCTGGCTGCGCGCCTCGCACTACCAGGTCTCCTACTGCCGCAATGTCACCGACATTGACGACAAGATCATCCAGGTCGCCGGGCAGGAGGGCGTGCCCTGGTGGGCGGTGGCCGAGCGGAACCAGCGCGCCTTCACCCGCGCCTACGACGCGCTCGGCTGCCTGCCGCCGGACGTGGAACCGCGAGCCACCGGCCACGTGCCGGAGATGATTGTGCTGATGCAGCAGCTGATCGACAGCGGGCACGCTTACGCAGCGGGCGGCGATGTCTACTTCGACGTGCTGTCCCAGCCGGACTACGGCGAGCTGTCCGGGCAGCGGCTTGAGCACATGCGGGCCGCCGCAGACACTCAGGACGCCGGTGCCAAGCGCGACCCGCGAGACTTCGCGCTGTGGAAGGCGGCCAAGCCCGGCGAGCCGCGCTGGCCGACGCCGTGGGGAGACGGCCGCCCCGGCTGGCACCTGGAGTGCTCGGCAATGTCGACCAAGTACCTGGGCCCGACGTTCGATATCCACGGCGGCGGCCTCGACCTGCTGTTCCCGCATCACGAGAACGAGCAGGCCCAGTCCCATGCCGCCGGGGACGGCTTCGCCCGGTACTGGCTGCACAACGGGCTGGTGACCATCAGCGGCGAGAAAATGAGCAAGTCGCTCGGCAACTCGCTCCTCGTCGACGAGATGGTCCGGCAGGTCCGCCCGGTCGAGCTTCGCTACTACCTGGGCCAGGCGCACTTCCGCTCGCCGCTCGACTACTCGCCGGAGGCTCTGACGGAGGCAGTAACCGCCTACCGCCGGATCGAGGGCTTTGTGACCAGGGCCGCCGAGCTGACGGGCGGCGACCTGGCCGGCGAGCCGGCCGCCGGCCTGGCGGCCCTGCCCGCCGCCTTCACCGGTGCGATGGATGACGACCTGGGCGTGCCGCAGGCCCTTGCGATCGTGCATGACTGCATCAGGGACGGGAACGCGGCACTCGCAGCCGCCGATGCCGCCGGGACCGCCAAGAGCCTGGGCGAGGCAAGGGCCATGCTCTCGGTACTCGGCCTTGATCCGCTCGCCGCGCCCTGGGCGGACCGCTCGCCAGGCGGCGACCTGCGTCCGGTAGTAGACGTGCTGATCAGCGTCGCGCTCGAGCAGCGGCAGGCGGCGCGGGCCCGCAGGGACTTCGCGGCTGCCGACGCGATTCGCGACCAGCTCCTGGAAGCGGGCATCGTGGTCGAGGACACGGCCCGCGGGCCGCGCTGGGAGATCCGCGCATGAGCGCCAAGTCAGGCGGCGGCCGGACGAAGTCCGGCAAGCCCCGCCCCGGCACAGGCGGGTACGGCAAGCGCAAGCTCGAGGGCAAGGGACCCACTCCGCCCGCTGAGCAGCGACCGGGTCACCCGGCCCAGCGCCGGGCGTCCCAGGCCAGGAAGGCCGCCGCCCCGGCATCGCCCGCCAGGGGCAGGGGCTCCGCCGCGAGCTCCGGGCGGGCAGACGGCGGCCGGGCGCGGGCCGATGCGCGGTCCGGGCCCGGCGGCGCGGGGCGCGGTACCGACACGCGGACCCGCGGGGCAGGCAGCTCCGGCCCCGAACTGGTTGCCGGACGGAATTCCGTGCTCGAGGCGCTGCGGGCGCGAGTCCCGGCTACGGCGCTGCACGTCGGGCCGCGGCTGGACAGCGACGAGCGGATCGGCCAGGCCGTAATGCTCGCCGCCGATGCCGGCATCCCTGTCGTGGAAGCCGGGCGATCGGAGCTCGACCGGATCACCGGGGGCGCCATCCACCAGGGACTGGCGCTGCGGATCAAGCGGTACTCCTACGCCGATCCCGCCGACCTGGTTGACGACGCTCGCGCAGCAGGCCAGCAGCCGCTGATCGTGGCGCTCGACGGCGTGACCGATCCGCGTAACCTCGGCGCGGTGGCCAGGTCGGTTGCGGCGTTCGGCGGTCATGGCATCCTGCTGCCGGCCCGGCGGTCGGCCGGAGTGTCTGCCGGGGCCTGGAAGGCGTCAGCCGGCACCCTCGCCAGGGTGCGGGTTGCCCAGACGGCCAACCTTGCGCGCGCTCTGGTCAGCTACCAGGAAGCCGGCCTGTTCGTGGCCGGGCTGGATGCCGGCGGCAGCACCGATATCGGCGACCTGGAGCTAGCCGACTCGCCGCTGGTGCTGGTCGTCGGCTCGGAAGGCAAAGGCCTTTCCCGGCTCGTGACCGAGCGCTGTGATGTGGTGGCCAGCATTCCGATGAGCGGCCCGGCCGAGTCGCTGAACGCCGGCGTGGCAGCCGGGATCGCGCTGTACGCGGTGTCCCGGCGGCGCGGCTAGCCGCGCTGACCCGATCGGGGGCGATGTCCTGCCGGTGCCGCGCCTATCGTGGACTGCGGAGGTGGTAGCGCCATGCAGCCTCTCGAGCCCGCCTGGATCCACCGTCAGGAAACCGCCGACTCCGCTCGCGCCCGCCTGGTTGAGGAGCTCCGGCGCCGCGGCGGCAGCGCGCTGAGCCGTTCGGTGCAGGATGCGTTCGCCCGCGTGCCACGGCACGTGTTCGTGCCTGAAGTCGGCCCCGCGGCCGCCTACCGGGACGAGGCCTTCGTGATCAAGTGCGGGCCGGACGGGCTGCCGGTGAGCTCGTCGTCCCAGCCAGCGATGATGGCGATCATGCTCGACCAGCTCGGTCTCGAGCCGGGGCACCGGGTTCTCGAGATCGGGACCGGCACTGGCTACAACGCGGCCGTCATGGCCGAGGTGGTCGGCCCCGGCGGCCAGGTGGTCAGCATCGACATCGACCCCGACCTCATCGCACGCGCGAGCGCGGGCCTTGCGGCGGCAGGCTACGACCAGGTCACCGTCCTGTGCGCGGACGGCGGCTACGGCGACCCGGCCCGCGCGCCGTTCGACCGGATCATCGTCACGGCCGGGGCGTGGGACATCGCCCCTGCCTGGCTGGACCAGCTTGAGCCCGGCGGTCTGCTGGTACTGCCGCTGTCCGTCCGCGGCATCCAGCTCTCCGTGGCGCTGCGGCGCAGCTATCGGCGAGATCGCGACCGTCATGAGCCCGGCGCAGCCGCTGATGAATGGGCCGCCATGTCGGCGTGGCGATGCGGATTCGTGCCGATGCTCGGTGCCTTCGCCGGGCCCGAGACCGTCTTCCGGCTGCCTGAGCCTCGCCCGCTCACGGCTCAGATGGCAGACGGCCACCCGGTTGCCGGGCCGGCCCTGCAGGCCGCGCTGGCCGGGGAGCCGTCCGACGAGCAGGTCGTGCCACCGCTCGGCAGCCCGGCCGAGCTCGCCGACCTCGATCTCTGGCTCACGATCACGGCGGCCGAGCTCAGCCGCATCATCATCCTCGCCGCGCCGGGCGGCTGGTTCCCGATGGCAGGGCTGCTGCCGTTTGGCGGACTGGTGGGCAATGCGATGGAGCCTGAGCTGCTGGGAGCTGCCATTCTGCTGCCGGCCGAGGTCGCGCACGGCCAGCGGGCACAGCGAGCCGGACCGGACATGCTCATCCGCGGCTTCGGCCCGGGCGGCGCCGACCTCGCCGCATACCTGGCCGGCCTGACCGGCAAGTGGGCTGAGGCGGGCCGGCCGGGAACGGCGGAACTGCAGCTCACGGTGCGGCCGGCCGGGGCACCGGCGTCCGGCGCCAGCCGCCCGGGCAGCACACTGGTCCTGCAGCGGCCGAGCGTCTCGATCGAGGTGGCCTGGGTGCGCTAGCTGGCGCGGCGGGACGGCCGCTCGCCGGTCTCGTACATCAGCGGCGCGGGCCCGACGATCAGCGGATCGGGCAGGCCGACAACGGTTTCGTCCCGCCCGGAGTACTCGACCTGGCGCAGCACGTGCCGCATGGCCTCGATCCGGGCGCGCTTCTTGTCGTTGCTCTTCACCACAGTCCACGGCGCGTCGGTCAGGTCCGTGAAGAAGAACATGGATTCCTTGGCCTCGGTGTAGTCGTCCCACTTGTCGATCGAGGCGAGGTCGACAGGGCTGAGCTTCCAGCGCTTCACCGGATCGAGCTGCCGGCTCACGAACCGCCTGAGCTGCTCAGCCCTCGACACTGAAAACCAGAACTTGACCAGCGTGATGCCGTCCCTGGCGAGCATCCGCTCGAACTCCGGCGCCTCGCGGAGGAACTCCATGCACTCGTCCTGGCTGCAGAACTGCATGACCCGCTCCACGCCGGCCCGGTTGTACCAGGACCGGTCGAACAGGACAATCTCCCCGGCAGCGGGCAGATGCGTGATGTACCGCTGCAGATACCACTCGCTCCGCTCGCGCTCGGTGGGCTTCTCCAGCGCCACGACCCTGGCTCCGCGCGGGTTCAGGTTCTCGGTGAAGCGCTTGATCGTGCCGCCCTTGCCCGCCGCGTCGCGGCCCTCGAACACGATCACCAGACGGCCACCGGTCGACTTGATGTGATGCTGCAGCTTCAGCAGCTCGATCTGCAGGCCGCGCTTCCCCTCGTCGTACTTCTTGCGGGACAGCCGCTCGTCATAGGGGTAGTCCTGACGCCAGGTCTCGGCAACCTTGCCGTCGCGGTTGACCAGGACAGGACCGTCCTTGCCGGTCCTGATGCGGTAGCCGAGCTGGGCCGCGAGGTCGTCCAGTAGCTCGCCGGTGCGGATTCCGGCGGGCGTCACCGGCTGCGGCGCCGTCCTGGTCACCGGCCCCGTCCTGATAACCGGGGCCTGCTGTGTGGTGGTCACTGCTGACCAGGCCGTCGCGGCCGGGCGTTCTTCACCGCGGACGTCGCCTTGCCGGAGATCTCCCGGACCTTGCCGGCGGTCGGGGTGGCGGCGGCCTTGCCGGACATGCCGCGGATCTTGCCCGCGGTCTGGCTGGCGGCGGCCTTGCCGGAGATCTCGCGGATCTTCCCGGCGGCCTGACCGGCCGCCTGGCCCGCCTGCCGCCCCGCCTTCTGCATCGTGTCACTGCCGGCGTACCTGGCTTTGGCCTGGCCGTACACCGAACCCGCAGTATCCCTGACCTTCGTGACCAGACTCACCCCGCAGCCCCCCGTCCAGCGATCGCAGCGTCAGCGCGGCTGCCGCGCTGAACGACGGCCGGTAGATACCCTCTGGATCGGAGCTGCACACCCGGGGTCGGGCGGGCGGTCGCAGGCGGTGGCGCAGGCAGGTTCACGGATAACCCGAGATCATTTCCCGGCAACCGGGAGCTAGCCTTAAACGTCTACAAGTCCGAACAGTCTTCTTTGGCGTTCCCGCAGACGCTTTGGCATCTTTACGGTTACGGCGGCGGCTCAGGGTGGGTACTAACAAGGGGTGACCATGAGGAATGCAGTTCGGGGCTGGCTGATCAGCGCGGGGGCCGTGGCCGCTGCCGGGGCGATGGCGTTCGGTCAGGCGGGGCCGGCGAGCGCGGCCGGGACCACGACCGTTGCCCGTGAGGTCAGATCCGCTCCGGCCACGTACGTGCCGCCGGGTCATGATCTCTACTACGGCGATCACGGCGCGGCGGTCAAGAGCGTGCAAAAGCGGCTTAATCGATTGCATTACTACGCCGGACCCAACGACGGGGTCTACGGCGACGATCTCGAGGAAGCGGTCTGGGCCTTTAAGGAAGTCCAGGGCCTGCCGATGAACGCCACCAGCAACTCGATTATCACCTATGCCTTCCGGAAGGCGCTGGTGCATCCGCGGCAGCCCTACTCCCGCTATCCCAAGGGCGGCGCCGGCCGTATCGAGGTCAACCAGAGCATCCAGGTGCTGGTGCTGTACCGGGACAACAAGCCGCACCTCATCCTGCACATCTCCTCTGGCGGCCGCTACTACTACTGCAACGACGGCAGCTGCGGCTACGCGATCACGCCCGACGGCCGTTACAAGGCGCTGTCCTACCTGGCAGGCACGATCACGGTGCCGCTCGGCTTCATGGAAAATCCCGTCTTCTTCATCGGCCGGGCCTACGCCATCCACGGCGGCGACGCGGTGCCCTGGTACCCGGCATCGCACGGCTGCGTCCGCCTCTTTAGTGACGTCGTGAACTGGTTCCACAAGGAAGTGCACATCGGTTCGACCCACATCTACATCTTCGGGACGGCACCGCAGTACATCAGCTAGCGTCAGCCGAACCGGCACTGACCTTGTGTTATCTGCCCGTCCCTGCTTGTCAGGGACGGGCAGATCCGGTCTGCGGGGGATATAAGCTACCCGGCAGCAGGAAATCGCCGAGATCGGAGTAAACCATGATGCGTCGGGTGGCCCTGGCCGCGGTGGCCGCGACGGCCGCTGCCGGGCTGGCGGCGTGCGGAAGCAGCGCCGGTACCAGCGCAGGCGGGACCGCGAAACCTGTCAGCTGCACGTACTCAGGCGTCCAGCCAGAGCTCTACCAGAAGGGCGTGCTGACGGTTGCGACCGACAAGCCCGCCTACCCGCCATGGTTCGAGAACAACAACCCGGCCAATGGCAAGGGGTACGAGAGCGCCGTCGCCTACGCGATCGCGAAGCAGCTCGGCTTCAGGCCGTCGCAGGTGCGCTGGGCCTACGAGCCGTTCGACGCCTCCTACGCCCCCGGCCCGAAGAAGTTCGACTTCGACATCAACGAGATCTCCTACACCCCGCAGCGGGCGACGGCGGTGACCTTCTCGTCCAGCTACTACGACGTGCAGCAGGCCCTGGTCGCGATCAAGAGCTCGCCGATCGTCACTAAGCACTCGCCCGCGCAGCTGAAGAGCTACGTGTACGGCGACCAGATCGGGACCACCAGCCTGGCCTTCATCACCGGCAGCATCCAGCCGACCTCCCAGCCCAAGGTGTTCCAGACGCTCAACGACGTCAAGCAGGCGCTGCAGACCCATCAGATCGCTGCCTTCGTGACCGACACACCCACTGCCCAGTACATCTCGTCGAGCGAGATTCCCGGCACCGAGATGGTCGCCCAGTTCCCGAGCACGGGCGAGCACTACGGCCTGCTGTTCAGCAAGGGAAACCCGCTGGTCGGCTGCGTCAACAAGGCCATTGCCTCGCTCAAGTCCGATGGCACTCTGGCAGCGCTGCAGAAGCAGTACCTGCAGCTCTACCTGACCGTCCCGACCATCCAGCCGTAACGCCCGGCCTGCCCGCTCACGCAGATGACCACCAGCGATCCCGGCACCGGCCCGGGCGGTCCCGGATACGGCGAGGACGGCCCCAGCCTCCTGTCGGAAGGACTGAGCGCCGGCACTCCGATGGTCGGCTTCGGGACGGCCGGGCGCGGGCCCAGGCTGCTGTCCGGCGGCGGCGGCCGGCGGGCAACCGTGGTCTCGTCCGTCAGCACGCTGCTCGTGCTCGCGATCCTGGTGGCGCTCTTCCTGGCCGCGCCGGGCAGCAGCCAGGTCCGGCACACCTTCTTCGACCTGCATGACATGTGGCAGTCCTTCATCGGCAATCCGAAGAAGGGCTACTACTCGGTCGGCGAGGCGCTGTGGCTCAACATCCGGATGTTCCTGGTCGCCGAGGTGCTGATCCTGATCCTGGCGCTGGTGATCGCCCTCATCCGGCAGTCCACCGGGCCCGCGCTGTTCCCGCTGCGGGTGCTGGCGATGATCTACGTGGACTTCTTCCGCGGGGTGCCGCTGCTGCTCGTCGTCTACGCGGTCGGATTCGGCATCCCGGCGCTGCGAGTGTCGGTTATCTCCAGCCAGTCCTACGCCGTCTACGGCGTGATCGCGCTGACCCTGTCGTACTCTGCCTACGTTTCCGAGGTCTACCGGGCCGGCCTGAACTCGGTGCACCAGAGCCAGGTCGCGGCCGCCCGGTCGCTCGGGCTGTCGCAGTCGACCGCGCTGCGGTACGTGATCCTGCCGCAGGCCATCAGGAATATCGTCCCGCCGCTGCTGAATGACTTCATCAGCCTGCAGAAGGACACCGCCCTGGTCGGCGTGCTCGGTGCCATCGAGGCGAATCAGGCGGCCCAGATCTACGGCAGCACCTTCTTCAACTACTCCAGCCTGACAGTGGCGGCAATCCTGTTCCTGATCCTGACCATCCCGCTCGCCAGGTTCACGGACCGGCTGATCGACCGGGACCGGCGGCGGCGACTGGCCGGAGGTGTCGCATGAGCGGCGGGCTGGCCGCGCCGGAAGGGGACCTGGCGATCGCCGTCGAGTCCGTGCACAAGTCCTTTGGCCCGAACGAAGTGCTCTCCGGTATCAGCCTGGCCGTCGCGCCGCATGAGGTCATCTGCCTGATCGGCGCATCCGGGTCCGGAAAGTCCACGCTGCTGCGGTGCATCAACCTGCTCGAGCCGATCAGTTCCGGCCGGATCAGCCTGCTCGGCCAGGACGTGACCAGACCCGGTGTGGATGCCAATGCCGTCCGCCGCAAGGTGGGCATCGTCTTCCAGTCGTACAACCTGTTCCCGCACATGACCGTGCTGCGCAACGTCACGCTGGCGCCGACGAAGGCGCTCGGTGTGCCGCGCCAGCAGGCCGAGGAGCATGCGGGGGAGCTGCTCGCCCGTTTCGGGCTGGCGGACAAGCGCGCGGAGTACCCGGACCGGCTGTCCGGCGGCCAGCAGCAGCGCGTCGCGATTGTCCGCGCGCTCGCCATGCAGCCTCAGATCATGCTGCTCGACGAGGTAACCAGCGCGCTGGATCCCGAGCTTGTCGCCGAGGTGCTCGACGTGATCAGGGAGCTCGCCGCGGGCGGGATGACAATGCTGATCGCAACGCATGAGATGGGCTTCGCCCGCGACATCGCGAACCGCGTCTGCTTCCTCGAGGAAGGCCGGATCATCGAGGAGGCACCGCCTGCTGAGCTGTTCACCAGCCCCGGGGACGAGCGCACCCAGCGCTTCCTGCGCCGGATCGTGGACGCTGGCCGGATGCAGGCCTAGCGGCGCTTCGCCGGCCCTGTTCTCGCCAGCCTCCACCAGGTCAGGATCGCGAAGGCCAGGCCAAGCGCCAGCAGCGCGCCGATGTCAGTCAGCCAGGCCGACGCGGTGTGATCCCACAGCGGATCGGGCTGCACCGCCGCGCCGCTCGCGGCACTGGCACCGGGCACTTGCCCGATGACATTGAGGTTCGAGGTCGAGGCGGTGGCCGCGAAGCCCCAGCGCGACGGCGACAGCCAGGACAGCTGCTCGATGCCCGCCTTGCCGGACAGCGAGAAGATGCCGCCGCTGAGCACGACCTGGGCCATCACCATCACCACCAGCAGGGGCAGCGTCTTGTCCGAGGAGTTGACCACGGCCGAGATGAGCAGGCCGAGTGTCATCGAGGCGATCGTCAGCCCGGCCAGTGCAATCAGCAGTTCCAGCAGCGGGTAATTCGTCAGGACCGAGCCGTGCTTGGGCAGCGGCCGGCCGAGCAGGCCGATCGCGATCATCACCACCGCCTGAATGATGCTGATCACGCCCAGGATTAGCACCTTGGACAGAAAGTAGGCACCGGCCGAGAGCCCGGCCGCACGTTCCCTGGTATAGATCGGTCGTTCCTTGACCAGCTCCCGCACCGCGTTCGCGGCACCAGCCAGGCAGCCGGCCACGGCCAGCACCAGCAGCAGGGACGTCGCGTCGGCATTGTCACGCCCGGCCAGTCCCTGCGGCGAGGGCACGACCTTGATGAGCAGCCCCAGCAGGATCGGGGTTGCCGCCAGCATGCCGAGGTAAACCCGGTCCGAGGAGATGACCGCAAGGTAGCGCCGGCACATCGTGCTCAGCTGAGCCAGCCGGTTCCTGGACCGGTGCGGCTCCGGCGCGGCGGCAGGCGGACGCCCGGTCCCGGCCGAGCCGCTCATCTCGCTCACGATGTAGCGCTGGTAGTACTGCGAGCGACGGAAATCGCCGGCCCAGTCCCGACCGGGCTCGGCGTCGAAAGCCTGGAACACCTCGGCCCAGCCGGGCTTCCCGAAGTGCCGCAGGCCATCCTGCGGCGGCCCGAAGAAAGCGATCTTGCCGCCGGGCACGAGCACCAGCAGGCGGTCGCAGAGATTCAGGTTGGCCACGCTGTGAGTGACGACGATGACCGTGCGGCCGTCATGAGCCAGCCCGGACATCATCTCCATGACTGACTTGTCCAGCCCGGGGTCGAGGCCGGACGTGGGCTCGTCCAGGAACAGCAGCGATGGCTTGGTCAGCAGCTCGAGCGCGACGTTGACGCGTTTCTGCTGGCCGCCGGACAGGGCGGAGGTCCTGGTGTCGGCATGCTGGGTGAGCGAGAGCTCGGCGAGGACCTCGTCGATCCGCCGCTTTCGCTCGGACTTGCTCGTGTCCGGCGGGAAGCGGAGCTCGGCTGCGTACCCCAGGGCCCGGCGCGCTGAGAGCTGGGTATGCAGGATGTTGTCCTGCGGCACCAGGCCGATGCGGTGGCGCAGCTCGGCGTACTGCCGGTACAGATCGCGGCCGTCGTACAGCATCGTGCCCTCGGTCGCCGGCCGCATCCCGGTGAGCGCGCCGAGCAGCGTTGACTTGCCGGCGCCGCTCGGTCCGATGACGCCGAGCAGGCAGCGCTCCCCGAGCGAGAACGTGACATCGTCAAGCAGCACCTTGCCACCGGGCAGGCGCACGGTCAGATTCCGCGCCGACAGCGAGATATCGCCGGTGTCGATGAACTCCTGCAGCTGGCCGCCGACGAGGCGGAACGTCGCCGGCCCGATGCCGATCAGGTCCGTCTCGGTCACCGGCGCCACGGTGACCCGCTGCCCGTTCAGGTAGGTGCCGTTGTGGCTGGACAGGTCCGCGATCTCGTAACCACCGCGGCTGGTCCGGCGCAGCTCGGCGTGGTACCGGGACACGCTCAGGTCAGAGACAACCACCTCGTTGTCGGCGGCGCGCCCGATGCGCAGCTGCCGGCTGGGCAGTTTCATGATCGCGCTGGGGCTCCGGTCGGGGCCCGAGCGCGGAGCCGGCGCGACGGCCGGGACCGGGGCGCGGAGGCCCGCATCGGGCGACTCGAGCGGCTGCCACACAGCCGTGGCGGCCTGCACCCGCCCGGGCGCGGCGGGAGCCCCGCCGTCGCTGCCGGCCAGCGAGCAGGTCAGCAGCGGACCGTCGTCAGGATGACCAAGCCGCACCGGGCACGTGCCGCTGATGACCACCTCGCGCACGCGCTGCCCGCTGACGAATGTGCCGTTGGTGCTGCACGCGTCCCGGAGCAGCCAGCTGCCGCCCTTTTCCTCGATGACGGCGTGATGCCAGGACACGCGCGCATCGGCCAGCACAATGTCGGCCTGCGGGTCGCGGCCAATGCGATAGGCGGTGCCCGCTGTCAGCAGCCGGTCAGAGCCCTGGCTCTCGATCCGCAGCTGCCGGACCAGGGCGCGCGGCTCGGCGCTGGGGGGCTCAGGATTCATCGTCCCAGCTCCTGGGAATCGGCGGTCATCTGCCAACTGTAAAGCGCCAGATCGGCAGAAAGGATAGGCCAGGCTAGTATTCGCTGTCGTTAAGCGGAAGGGCTAGTTGACAGACGCGGTCCGGCTAACTGGATACTTGGACCGCCCGGGGGTGCCAGCGGGCCGGTTACTGCCATTTCGGCGCCTGATGCAGCACGGCCGGAGGAGTTGTGAGCGACCAGATCCCCGAGGACATCCGGGCCGGGTCGCTGCTCGCCGGATACCGGCTCGAGGAGCGCATCGGGCTCGGCGGCATGGCCGTGGTGTTCCGCGCCCACGACAGCCGGCTGGACCGGGACGTGGCGCTCAAGATCCTGGCACCGGCGCTCGCCAGGGACGACGCATTCCGGCAGCGGTTTATCCGCGAGTCACGCGCAGCCGCCGCGGTCGACCACCCGCACATCATCCCGGTGTACGAGGCAGGCGAGTCAGACGGCGTGCTGTTCATCGCGATGCGCTACGTCCGCGGCGGTGACGTCCGGTCGCTGCTCGACCGGTCAGGGCCGATCCCGGTACCGCGGGCTGCGGAGATCATCTCCCAGGTCGCGTCCGCGCTTGACGCGGCACACGCCCGCGGCCTGGTACACCGGGACGTGAAGCCCGGCAACATGCTGCTTGAGTCCGGCGCGGCGGCGGGCAGGCCCGATCACGTGTACCTGTCCGACTTCGGCCTGAGCAAGGGCTCGCTCGCGGTCAGCGGCGGCCTGACCGCGACCGGGCAGTTCCTCGGCACGCTTGACTACGTCGCGCCGGAGCAGATCGAGAGCCGGCCGCTGGACGGCAGGACGGATGAGTACGCGCTCGCCTGCTCGGCGTTCGAGATGCTGTGCGGAGAGCCGCCCTTCAGGCGGGACCAGAGCGTGTCGGTCATGTACGCGCACCTGTCCGAGCCGCCGCCGCTGATCCGCACCAGGCGGCCCGACCTGCCGCCGGATATCGATGACGTCCTGGCGACCGGCATGGCCAAGGCGCCCGGCGACCGCTACGAGAGCTGCCTCGCATTCGCGGCGGCGCTGGGCCGCGCCATCGGAGTCACATCCGGCGATGCGGCGCCCCCCGCGCATCCGGTCACCCAGATTGCCGTTCCGGGGATCAGCCAGGCGGACTCAGCGGGCGCGGCAGCGCATGAGCCGGCCGCGCGTGAGCCGACCGCGCGTGAGCCGGCCGCCGACGTGCCGGCCGCGGACGTGCCGACCGGCGAGGTGCCGGTCGCGGACTACCGGACCGAGCAGGCCAGCAGCCCGCCCGGCGACGGGCCCGGCCGCCACCCTGGCCGGGAAGCTGCCGCACCGGAGCGCCGCCGGTGGTGGCGCTCGCCGGCCCCGCTTGCGGGACTGGTTGCCGCGGTACTCGTGCTCGCTGCAGGCGGTTACCTGCTGGCCTCCCGCAGCACCGGCAGCGGCCATTCTGGCGCGTCCGGAGCCGGCGGCCCGGCACTGACGGTTCCCGCCTGCTCGACAGCGACGGCGAAAGCCGGGAACCTGACCGGCATCAGCACCGCGACGACGCCGCTCGGCGGAGACCCGTTCGGCGCGGTGGTGACGGGAGGTGGCTATGCCTTCGTCACGACCGGCAATGCGGTGGCCGTGCTGCGCACGCGTACCGGCCTGGCGCCGACGCTGGTCAGGACGATCCCGGCACCCGGCGCGAACAAGGGCATCACGCTCACGCCGGACGGGGAGTTCGCGCTCGCCGCAGCTGGCAGCGGGGCCGTGGTCATCAACGTCGCGGCGGCGATCAGCGACGACGCCAGCCCGGTCGCCGGAACGCTCACCAGCCCGACGGGCTCCGGCGCGGTCGAGGTCACGGTGACGGCCAACGGCCACTACGCGCTCGTGACGCTGCAGGACAGCGCCGAGATGGCCGTCTTCAACCTGGCTCGCGGATTCGGGCCGCATGCCTTCGTCGGCTACGTGCCGCTGGCCGCCCAGCCAGTCGGCATGGCCTCCTACGGCACCTGGGTCTATGTGGTCAGCCTGGCCGGCACGCTCGCGGTGCTGAACCTGCACACCGCCGAGACCGACCCGGCGCACGCGGTCGTGGCGACGGTCAGAGCCGGCTGCGGGGCGGCCCGCGCCCTCGTCTCCGGCGACGGCACGATTGTCTGGGTCACGGCCAGGGACAGCGACACGCTCCTCGCGTTCAGCACCGCGCGGCTGCGGGCGAAGTCAGCCGGCGCGCTGATCGCCCGGGTGGCGGTCGGCGAGGCACCGCTTGGCGAGACGTTCGCTGACCACGGTGCCCGGATCCTGATCGTCGACTCGAACCTCGACGGCCGGCCGGGCGTTACGTCGAACATCGCCGTGGTCAGCACGGCCAGCGCCCTGCGCCGGCGGCCTGCGCTGCTCGGCTACCTTCCGGTCGGCCTGGTGCCCCGGCAGTTCGCGGTCGAGCCTGGCGGCAGGACGGTCCTGGTCACCGTCCAGAAGGGGCACCAGCTGGAGGCGATTGACGTCGGTGGCCTGCCATGATCACGACCGCCGGGACCCGCGGGCGCGGCCGGACGGGCCCGCCCTCCGGCCGGGCCAGGCATCCGGGCAGATACCGTACGATCGGGCGGATGAGGGACCTGCGATGACCAACGCGACCACTCGCGTGATGCGCTCGCCACGACGACGCGGCCGGCGCGGACGCCGGTGGATCATCGCGCTGGTCGTGGTCATCGCGGTGCTTGTCGCGCTCGACTTCGCGGCCAGGGCAGCAGCAGAAAGCGTGATGGCCAGCAAGATCGAGCAGCAGGGCCTGCAGCACAAGCCAGGTGTGAGCATCGACGGCTTCCCGTTCCTCACTCAGGTCGCCAGCCGCGACTTCCAGCAGGTCAACCTGACGGCCGCCGATCAGACTGAGGGCCCGGTCACGATCACCAGCATCAATGCGACCGCCCGCAACATTAAGCTGAACTCGTATGCCTTCTCCAGCGGCACGATCGGCTCGCTTTCCGGCACTGCGCTGATCAGCTTTTCCTCACTCGGCAACACGCTGACTCAGGAAGTCGGGCCGCTCGGCACGCTGCTCAATGGCGCCGGGCTCAAGCTGACCGCCGCCGGCCCGGACGAGGTTAAGGCAACGCTGAACCTGCTCGTCACGACGGGCTCGGCAACCTGGCGCGTCAGCAGGCAGAGCGGTGACAGGCTCAACATCCGGCTGGTCAGCAGCAGCGGGCTGCCGTCATCGCTGCTGGGGTCGATTCAGGACATCACCCTGCAGATCCCGAAGCTTCCCCTCGGCCTGACCATCGACAGCGTGCAGGTCACCACGGCGGGCGTGGTCGGGCACGTCACCGGCACCAACGTGCCCTTCGGCAACTGACCGCGCAATTCGCCCGAGCGCGCCCGGCTACTGCCGCGATACGCGCTAAAGTCTGCTTAACCGGGCGCTAGCACCATCGCCGGAGCGATTGAGCCAGCCATTCTCCGGCCAATGCCCGGCCGATGGTCGTAATGTTGTCACTTCTCAGCGGTATCGGTTGCCAGGGCGGTTTGTGGTGCAAATCAACATGGAGACGGGCGAAGAGAGCCCGGCACCCGTAGCAGTCGCAGGCCCGCTCATCGCCACCGCCAGCTGGCCCGTCCGGTCCGGTGCGATTCCTCCGCTCGCTGACCGCTTCAGCACCAGGCCCGAGACGGGCCCGGACCTCAGGATGGCGCTGGACCGCAGTCCGGTGGTCGCGCTGACGCCGCGATCGCGCCGGCTCGGGGCCGGATCGTCACATGACTGGCTGCGGGTGACCGGCAAGACGCAGCTGGCCGCGTATCACGCCGAGTCACAATGGCACGACCACGCGATTGACCTGCTGATCTGGATCGACGCGAGCAGCACCGCAGCCATTCTGTCCGGCTACGTAGCCGCTGCGAGGGCGCTGACCGGGACGCGGACGCCCGGCACTGCCGAGGCAGTCTCCGCGAGCCTGCTGGGCTGGCTCAGCGAGACCGACCATCGCTGGCTGGTCGTGCTCGACGATGTTCCCGACAGTGCTGTCCTGCAGGGACTGTGGCCCGCCGGCCCGGCCGGGCAGGTGGTGCTGACATCACCGAATGCACAGGCGATGGCGGGCCTGGCGGACGTGCTGACAATGGAGATCGGCCCGCTCAGCCGCCGGGAGGCGATGAGCTACCTGGTCGGCAGGCTGTCCTCAGATCCCGATCAGCGCCGCGGGGCAATTGACCTGCTCGAGGATCTGGACTGCCAGCCACTGGCTCTGGCGCAGGCAACGGCCGCCGTCGGCGGCTCGTGGATGACCTGCGCTGACTACCGCGAGCAGTATTTCCTGCGGTCGTCAGTCTTCAGCTCACCTGACGCAGCTCCGCTGCCAGCGGCCGGAGTGACCTGGACGCTGTGCGTCGACCAGGCCGATCAGCTGATGCCGGGCGGCGCCGCGCAGTCCTGCCTCGCCGTGGCGGCGCTCCTCGACGGGCACGGGGTGCCGGCCTTCGTGTTCGCGGCTCCGGCCGCCTGCGCCTACATCACCGGCAGTTCTGCCGCCACTCCCCAGGCGATGGAGCGTGCCAGGACGGCGCTGGCGGCGCTGGATCAGGCGGGGCTGATCAGCGTTGACGGCGGCGATCCGCCGGTCGTGCGGATGAATCCCATCCTGCAGCGCGCGGTACGGGCCGCGATGTCCGCCGAGATGCTGGAGCAGGCCGCGCATGCGGCCGCTGCCGCGCTGCTTGAGTCGTGGCCGTCCCCCGAGCCGGGGACCTGGCTCGGGCAGAGCCTCCGGGCGAGCGCGGCATGCGTGCGGCGGGCCACTGGCGGTCTGCTGTGGACGGGCGGGTGCCATCCCCTGCTGCTGCGGGCAGGCCAGAGCCTCGATGAGGCCTCGCTGACCGGGCCGGCGGTCGACTACTGGGCCGAGCTCACCGCCATCGGTGACCAGGTCTTCGGCCCCGGCCATCCGGAATCCATGGTCACCGTCGAACACCTGGCCGGCGCATTTGTCGCAGCCGGGCGGGTGGGCGAGGCCGTGGCCTGGTATCAGCGCGTGATGGCTGAGTGGGGCAAGGCTTACGGACCCGACCATCCCCGGACGCTGGCGGCCAGGGTCCGGCTGGGACGCGTGCTCGTGACGGCTGGGCTGTTCGACGAGGCCATCGCCGTCCTCACCGCGGCACTGAACGATGCCGAGCGCGCGTACGGGCCGGGCCATCCCGAGTGCGCCATCATCAGGGACGAGGTGGCGGCTGGCTACCGCGCGGCCGGCGAGCTTAATGAGGCCATCAGGCTGTACCGGCTTATCCTCGGCGACCGGGAGCGCAGCCTCGGCGCGCAGCACCCGGACACGATGGCGACGCGGCAGCTCCTGGCGGAGAGCTATCTGGCCGACGGCCGGGTCAAGGAGGCGTTCTCCCAGTTCAAGAAGGTCGTCGGTGACCGGCAGAAGAGCCAGGGCGCCGATCATCCGGACACGCTGCGCGCGCGGGGAGCCTTTGCGCTCGCATGTCACCAGGCCGGGAGGATGGCGCAGGCCGTTCAGCTGTGCGAGCAGGTGCACGCCGGATTCGTCCGTACAGTGGGGCCTGATAATCCGGATACGATCGCGGCCGCGCTTAGCCTCGGGCGGGTGTATTACGCGGTCGGCCGTCTCAGCGACGCGAACCGGATACTGCAGGACGCCGTCTCCAGCGGCGAGCGGGCGCTGGCCCCGGCCGATCCGATCACCAGGAACGCGCGGGAGAGCCTGGCCGCCATCGTCGGCGATCAGCCGGTCTGACCGCATTCCGCGGCATCGCATTCCCGCGGTTCCGGTACCGTAATGGCTTCTCACGGCCCTTTGCGGATTACGGGAGGACTGGCGATGGCAGTCACAGGCGGGAACGGCAGCGGACTGGCCGGCCAGGTGGCGCAACGCTGGCGGCTGATCGATCCGCTGCTGCCCGAGCCCGCGGCCGCACCGCCGGCTGGCGCCGGGCACCAGATCGCCGTTACGCTCGCCGGCCGGCAGGTGGCAAGGGGATGGTGCGAGCACTGGGCAGGCGCGCCGGACTCACTTGACCTGACCTGGGGAGCGGCGCGCCGGTTCGAGCTGACTCCGCAGATTCCCGGCCCGGACATCGAGGGCCCGCTCGACCAGCTGCTTGAGCGCTGGCGCGACCATCTCGCTGGCGAGGCGGGGACAGCCGACGGGGACAGCGCGGCTGTCGTTACCTGGCCGAGCCGCGACATCGGCGGTGTCATGGCCTTGCTCGGCCGCGGCTTCGCCCCGCTGGCGGTCATCGCAGCGCGGCAGACCCGCCGCGACAGTGACGCCGGGTCACCGCCCGCGGCTATGGCGCCGGGGATCAGCATCAGGCGTGCCGGGGCTGCGGATGCCGACGAGATTGTGCGCCTCGGCCTGGACGTCATCCGGTTCGATGCGCAGGTGAGCGGTGTCACTGAGCGGCCGGAAACGGCTGCCGCGCTCCGGCGCGAGATTGGCGGGCTCCTCGCAGACCCGGAGCCCTGGGTCTGGCTAGCCGAGCGGAGCGGCAGTGCCATCGGCATGCTTGCCGCCGAAAAGCCAGCTACCGCTCAGTGGATCGCCCCGCTGGCACGCGTGGCTCCGGTCGCGTATCTCCTGCTCATGGGTGTGTCTGCAGGCCGGCGCGGCTCGGGCGTAGGTGCAGCCATGGCCGCGCAGCTGCACCGCGAGGTCGAGTCAGCGGGCGTTGCGGTGACATTGCTTCATTACGGGCAGGTCAATCCGCTGTCTGCGCCGTTCTGGAGCCAGCAGGGGTACAGGCCGCTGTGGACCGTCTGGGAGGCGATGCCGGCCCTGGCCGTTCGCTAGCCTCCGGCTGCGTGGTCAGGTGGTCCTGCCGTCACGCCTGGCCTGAAACCAGGACCAGGCGTGACCGCAGCAGCAATGCTCAGGCGTGGCGCCCGCGGCCGGAACTCACCGCCTGCTCGGGGTCGCTCTCGCGCCGGATCTGGAAGAACGGCGACTGCGCGCCGAAGCGGGCGTAAAGCATCAGGACGAGCCCGACTGCAACGACGCCGATCAGAGACCAGTTCAGCGATGCGCCCTCGCCCATCACCGACTTCACGAACATCCAGACCAGGAAGCCTGCCGCGCCCAGCGGGAGCGCGCCGAGGATGATGAAGTTCCACACGCTGCCCACGACGCGGCGCCGGTAATACACGATGGTGGCGATCGCGGTGAGGATGTAAAAGACGGCGAACAGCAGCCCGGTCACGTCGACCACGTCGGAGAACGCGTTCTGCACGGTGGTAGCCAGCAGGTAGACCCAGGTGAGGGCGATGATGAGAACCCCGACGACGATGCTGGCAGCGACCGGCGTCTTGTAGCGCCGGGAGACGTTGCTCAGGAAGGCAGGCAGCGCACGATAGCTCGCCATGCCGTAGACCATGCGGGCCGTGAGCACGATGCCGGTGCCCGTTGTCGCGATCACCGACAGGGCCAGCGCCAGCGCCATGACCTTAGCCCAGCTGCCTCCGCCCAGCGCATTGGCAACGTAGACGAGGATGTCATCCGAGTTGCTCGATAGGTTCTTCGGCGACACAGTTCCCTGCAGCCCGACGGTCGCGAGCGTGTAGATGATCGCGAGCAGACCGACGGCCAGCATGGCCGCCCGGCCAGGGTTGACGCGCCGGTGCTTCACTTCCTCGTTGACGTACACCGTGCCGTCCCAGCCGGTGAACATAAAGACAGCGATGAGGAACCCGGCCACCGCGTCGCCCTTGCCGCCGATGCCGCTGACGCTCAGCCAGCCGCTGCTGAATGACACGGTGCCCGGGTGGTGGTTGATGACGGCGATCAGGCCGACGATCGCGAATCCGATGAGGATCGCGTACTCAACCACGGCCATGCCGACCTGAGTGCGCGCAGTGATCTTGATGCCGACGACCGCGATGATGAGCATGATCACGCCGACGCCGGTGCCGATGCCGATGTTCGCCCACGTGCTCGTGGAGTTGGAGCCGAAGACAGCCAGCACCGACGGGCCGAGTACCTCAACGCCGCTCACTGTCGCGATAATGTACGCCGCGATCATCAGCCAGCCGGTAATGAAACCCAGGTAAGGGCTGATAGCGCGGCCGACCCACTCGAACGACGCTCCGCAGTTGGCGTTCCACAGGTTGAGCCGCCGGTACGCATTAGCAATGATGAGCATCGGGATGGCAGTGATGATGATGATCGGCCCGCTGCCATAGGCGACGGCAGCGGCAAGGAACGGCATCGTCAGTGCTATCGACGCTGCCGGCGCCGATGATGCCATCCCGATGACGGTGTCCTGGGCAACGCCGATGGCATCCGGCTCAAGCCGGGCTGCCGGTGCTGTCGAGGCCCCCGCCAGTGCAGCGGATTGGTCTGTCATCTGAATGCTCCTCTCGCACGGAGGGGGACCTATTCGCCTGCTGTCGGCCCGCACGCGTGCGCTGTCAGGAAAGGTGAGCTATTAGCCGCTTGCGCGATCATAGCGGCCAATTGCTGATCTTCGACAGATCATCGGTGAACTTCAGGTGCGACATCCTATATCGGCCTATCTCGACCTGTGCGGGTATCGGCTGCGGACCAGAGCCGCATTGCAAATCCCGAGGTCAGCCCAGGTGGCCCGGGGCGGTACGGGCCCCGCTTGACGGCTGCGCGACAGGCTGCCGCCGGCCCGGCCGCCGGTGAATGGCGCCCCGTTAACCGGGCCGTAACTTGCCCCGGTGCGCACGCCCGCGCCAGGGTGGGATTCCGTCCGTCGTTGCCACTGCCGTTTCTCTGGAGGCCGCCCCATGACTGAGCCGCAGGTGCTGCCGTTCCGGCCGTCGGCCGGGCAGTTCGCCTGGACGTTCGGCGGAGCTGCGCCCGTCGCGCGGATCGCGCCGGGGACCATCCTGGAACTGTGGACCGAGGACTGCTTCGCGGGCCGGGTCCGCGGGCCCGGCGACCTTGTCTCGCGGGTCTGCGAATTTCCGTACCTCAATCCGCAGACCGGGCCGTTTTACGTCGATGGCGCCGAGCCGGGCGACACGCTGGCGGTGCATTTCATCTCGGTAGAACCTGCCAGGGACTGGGCGGCCTCAACAACCGTGCCGCTATTCGGCGCGCTAACTTCCACGCATCTGACAGCCACGCTTCAGGATCCGCTGCCGGAGGTCGTCTGGATCTGGGAGCTGGACCGGTCTGCGCGCCTGTGCCGGTTCACGGCGCGGGACAGCGATATCACGGCCGACCTGCCGATGAATCCCATGCACGGCACGGTAGGCGTGGCTCCGGCGAACCTTGAAGTCCGGTCGGCACTGGTGCCAGACGCATTCGGCGGCAACATGGACACTCCGGAGATGCAGTCGGGAGTGACCTGCTACCTCGGCGTGAACGTGCCCGGAGCGCTGCTGTCCATCGGGGACGGCCATGCCCGCCAGGGTGAGGGCGAGACGTGCGGCGTCGCGGTCGAGTGCGCGATGGACACGGTCGTGGTGGTCGATCTGCTCAAGGACCTGCCGACGCCGTGGCCGCGGCTGGAATCAGACACGCACATCATGTCGGCCGGATCAGCCCGGCCACTGGAGGACGCGTTCCGGGTGGCCCAGCTTGACCTGGTGCAGTGGGTGACCGCCCACTCCGGGCTGTCCCCGCTGGACGCCTACCAGTTCCTGAGCCAGGCCGTTGAGGCTCCGCTGGCCAACGTAGTCGACACCAACTACACCTCCGTGGCCAAGATCCGCAAGGACTGGCTGCCGGGGAATGCGAGGCCGGTCATGCGCGGGATGCATGACCACCTCAGCGAAGTGGCGCGTCGCTACCGCGGCTAGCCCGGGACGCCGGGAAGAGCGCGGATGCCCGCCGCGTGCCGGCGCGCAAGCTCGCGGTAGATCTCCGGATTCGTGTCAACCCACTCCCTCGCCCTGCCGCTCACCTCGCGGGCGACCCTGGCCGGAGTGCCGACGGCCAGCATCCCGTCCGGAACCGTCATGCCCGGCGGAACCGTGGACCCGGCCGCGACCAGCGCCCGGCTGCCGATGACCGCGCCGTCGAGGACCGTCGCGCCGTTGCCGATGAGGGCCTCGGTGCCGATGACGGCGCCGTGCACGACGCACAGGTGGCCAATGGTGGCGCCCTCGCCGACCTCGGTCACCGGGTCGTCGCCGCCATGCAGGACCGAGCCATCCTGAACGTTGGCGCCGCGGCGGACGATGATCGGCCCGAAGTCAGCACGCAGGACGGCCCCGTACCAGACAGAGGCCTCGTCCTCGACCCGGACGTCGCCGATCAGAGTCGCTGTCGGAGCGATCCAGGCGGTGGAGCTGACAGTCGGCTCACAGCCCTCGAAGGCAAACAGTGGCATCCGGCAATGATCGCAGGCACGTTACGGGGAGCGGACAGTAGCCTGACATCAGCCGACGTCCGCGCAGATGAGCTGGAAGGTCCTATGACCAGACCGGGGGATCAGGCCCGGCAGGCAGCAGCTGCCCCCGGTCAGCCCGAGCCCGACATAAGCTGGCTGCGCCCGTCACCCCGGCTGCTTCGCGCACGCCGCATCGAGGCCGCCGCCGTGACGGTGCCGCTGGCGCTTATCGGCGGTCTGGTCGGCCAGGTGATCTCGGCCGGCGCGGGGATCGGCATCGCGGCTGCTGTGCTTCTGGCCGGGCTCGTCGCGGAGCGCTTCCTCGCGCGCAGGGTGGCGGCCTGGGGATATGCCGAGCGCAGGGAAGACCTGATGATCCGCCGGGGTGTGCTGATCCGTCGCCTGTCGGTGATCCCCTATGGCCGGATGCAGTTCATTGACGTCACCGCCGGCCCGGTGGAGCGCAGCATGGGCCTGGCCACCGTGCGCATGCACACCGCAGCGGCGGCGAGCGACGCCCGCATTCCTGGCCTCGACACCGCAGCGGCGGCAGTTCTCAGGGATCAGCTCGCGGCGCTCGGCGAGGCGCAGGCAGCCGGCCTGTGACGACGCCTTTCCCGGACGCACCGCCCCTGACGGAGGGGGCCGCCTGGCACCGGCTGCATCCGCTGTCGCCATTCGTGCGGGCCGGCCGCCAGATGATGAGCCTTGTCATCGTGCTGTTTGCCCTGGCCGTCCTGAACGAGCGGCAGGCGCGCGGCGATGTGGTGATCGACGCGGTAGTGATCGGGATCGCACTCGCTGGCGGGTTCATCAGCTGGCTGGTTACGCGCTGGCAGATCGCCGGCGATGTGCTCCGCGTCGAGACCGGGCTGCTGCGCCGCGACTCCCGCCGGATACCGCTGTCGCAGGTACAGGCAGTGGACGTCAGCCAGAGCGGATTCGCCCGCGTCCTCGGACTTGCCGAGCTGCAGCTGCGGGTTGCGGGCGGCGACTCCGAGCGTGGCGGCAGCCTGGCCTGCCTTCGCGTGGCGGAGGCGGAGGAGCTGCGCCGGCAGCTGCTTGCACTGGCGGGCGCGGCGCGCCGTCCTGCGAGGGCTGCGGAAGCAGGAGTCGCGCAGGCTGCGGAGCCAGGCGCAGCCGAGGGCACCGCGCCTGCCGGGGGCTCGGCGCCGACTGCGGCGCCGACTGCGGCTGCGCCTGGGCCGCTCGCTGCCGGCCCGCCGTCTGCGGACTCTGCCGGGTCGCTGGCCGGTGATGTCAGGGAGGCGGCGGCGCCGGGAAGGCAGCTGTTCCGGGTACGGGCGGGTCGTCTCCCCGCCGCCATCGTGCTCACCGCCTCGGGTGTGCGGGCCCTGGTCATCGCTGCCGCCGCCGGCCTGACCGTGCAGCTCACCGGTTCGCCGGGGGTGCTGGGTCCCTTTCTGCCCGTCGTTCTCGGCGTTGTGCTCGCGCTCTGGCGCCAGTTCAACGGCGAGTACGCCACGACGATCGTGGCGGCACCGGACGGCATCCGGCTGAGTTCCGGTCTGATTCAGCGGACCGCCGAGACCATCAGGCCCGGCCGGATCCAGGCGGTCAGGCTGGTGGAACCGCTAGCCTGGCGGCCGTTCGGCTGGTGCCGGCTTGAGGTGGACGTTGCCGGCGCCCGGCAGCGTCACGAGAACCAGGCCGAGGGCCAGCGGCTGCGCGCGCTCATTCCGGTCGGCTCGCGCGCCGAGGCCGACGAGATGCTGGCGGAGCTCCTGTCCTGCCGCCCGGTGCCGGACCGGCGGCCGCCCCGCCGGGTCATCTGGAAGGCGCCGCTGGGCTATCACTTCCTCGGCTGGAGCGGGGATGAGCGCTACGTCGTCGCCTCTCGCGGCCGGGTGTCCCGGCAGACGACGTGGGTCCCCCTGGAGAAGATGCAGAGCGTTCGCTGGGTCCAGGGACCCTGGCAGCGGCGGCTCGGCCTCGCGACGGTGCGGCTGGACGTGGCCGGCAAGCGGGTCAGCGCGAAGGTCTCCGACCGCGATGCCGCCGAGGCTCTGGAGATTCTCGGCCGGCTGCCTGACCTCGCCCGGGCGGCGCGGGCGCGCGCGAGCTAGACCGACAAGCCAGAGTGCGAGCTCGCCCGGACGCCTCCGCGGCTCTGCGTCATGGCTGCAGCACGGCGAACGCGATCACATTGCTGAGGTAGTGACCGGTCGCCGGATCGAACGTGCCGCCACAGGTGATGAGCCTGAGCTGAGCGTTGGGAACGGGACCGTAGATATCGGCGGTGGGGAACTTCGACTTCAGGTAGGTGCGGACGGCGGTCACCTTGAACACGGCAAGCGAGCCGCGGCCGCGCTGCACGTACACCAGGTTGCCTGGCCGCAGGTCACGCAGGCGGAAGAAGATTCCGGGCCCGATGTAGGAGTCAATGTGCCCGGCGATGACAGCCGAGCCGGGCTCGCCGGGCCGCGGGCTGCCGGTGAACCAGCCGGCGACCGACGTGCTGGCCGGCACCTGCAGCGTTCCGGCGGAGGTCACGCCGAGCTTGATGAGACGCGTCTTTACCCCGATCGCGGGAATGACCAGGCCGGTAGGCCGCGGCACAGTCTCAGGCTGCGCCGGCGGGACGGCCGCGACCTTCCCGGCGGGGATGGGCACAAGTGAGGGCGCCCCGGTCGGATTAACCGCGGGCCGCCCGGTGTGGCTGGCCCGGGCGAGACCGGCCGCGGCCCCGCACACGATGAGGACGCCGACAAGGACGGCCGCCACTGCCCATGGCCGGCGGATCAGCCGGATGGGCGAGGCGTGGCGGCCGTCCCTGTTCGGGCGCTGCTCTATCGGAGAATCAGCGGGCATGCAGTGCAGGCCGCCGCCGGCGCGTTACCAGAAGCAGGCCGCCTGCCGCGAAGAACAGCCCGGCGAGACCTGCGGCAGCCCATGGCAGCAGCGCTGCGCCGGGACGTGGCGCCGTCCCGCCGAACCCGGTCTGCGGAGCGCCCGCCGGGTCGACCTTGCTGCCCTCTGCGTCCATCAGATCGTCGATCGCCAGTTTTCCGTGCTCGTCCAGGATGACGAGGGTGTGCAGCGAGCCGGCCGTCAGGCTGACCGATGCCGTGGCCTTCTCGCTGCTCCCGGTCACGTGAACGGTCCAGGTACCCGGGTTGACCGCGACGTAGGACGTCACGCTGGCGAACTTCAGGTTCGTTGCCAGCGCGGCCGAGCCTGCCGTGACGGTCACGACGTCCTGGTCCATGGACGCCTGGATGACCCGGACCAGGGACTTGCCCGGCGGGGTGGTCAGCCGGTCGGGGATCACCTGCAGCCGCAGTCCGGATGCTGGCCCGACCCCGGCGACGGTGTAGGCGTGGCCGGAGTGGATGTCCACTGCCGTGGACAGCACCGGCTTGGTGCTGGCGGCGGCTCCGGCTGCGCGCATCGCCACCGTGTAGTCGCCGGCTGCCACCTGCTCGAACGGCGAGACGGTGCCGTAACTGACGTGCCTGAGGACGATCATGGCGTTGGAGTTGCCGAACGAGTACAGGTAGACGTCAACTGCCGGGGTGTTAGGCGACAGGTGCGCGAGCCTGATCCAGCCGACGCCGGTCGAGGCGGAGGCAGACGGGGCGGCGACCGCAAGCTGGCTCATGGTCAGGCCGACAGCAGCGATAGTGCCGGCTGCCGCGACCCGCGCCAGCCTGCTGAGGAAGGTTGCTTTTCTCATCTGGAGTCCCTTTCAGAGCAGGGAGTGGGTAGGTGGCCGGGTCTCACGGCGAAACCCCGGCGCCGAGCAGCCCGGTTGGGCTGGGGGCAGTGAAGGTGATCTGGACTACAGTCGTGCGGCCGTGCTGGTGCTGAGAGATATCCGGCCGCAGCGGAGGCCGCTGCGCCCGCAGGAATCCGAGTAGCTGACTGAGGTAGCCCGCTGTCGGAGCGGTGACTGTCAGCTCGCGGAACGGAACGCCCGGCGCGGCACCAGGGCCCGCATCCCCGAAACTGACGATCTGGACCCCGAGCTTGTGCGTCAGGGCCGCGAGGGTGATGAGGAGCCGTGAGTCGACGCGGCCGGCTGTCAGCTGCGCAAGAGCAGGCGCCGGAGCGCGGATGGCCTTGTTGCCTGCGAGCTCGCTGCCTGCCTGCTTGCGAGCCGCCAGGTCGGCACGCAGGGCGGGCAGGTAGGCGACGGCGCCGCCGACCGCGGTGACGCGGACCTGGACCAGGTTCCCGCTACCGCCGAAACTGGCGATTACGAGGGGTGCGTAGACGGTTGCCAGCCGGGGGCCGAGCTGGCTGCGGACTGTTGCTGTGGCTACGACGATGCCCGAGCCGAGCGGATCACCGGAGGAGGAACTGATCGGGGACAGGCTCGCGGCCGGGAACCCGTCCTGCTGAAGCGCGTCGCACATGAGCTGATCGCACGAGACGATCACGCCGTGATCAACCTGCCCGGCGACCCAGGCGGCTGCCTGCTGCCGGCTGGCCTCGGCGGCCGCCAGTGCCGCGGAGCTGCCCGGATTCGCCGGGCCCGCCGAGCTGGCCGACGGATCGGCCGGGGCTGATGACTGCGTGGCGGGCGTTCGTCCTGCCGTCTCTCCCTGGCTCTTGCCGACGACGACGGCGGCCGTCAGCGCGCCCGCCACAACGAGAACGGCCGCGGCCGCCTCGGCCAGGCCGCGGTACCGCCGTGCCCGCCCCGTACGGCCGCGCCGCGCAGGAACGACATGGCGCTGAATCCACAGCCGGAGCGTTGTCGCAATCACCGTCGCCCATGACGGTTCCGGCGGCGGACGGCTGTCGTTCGTCAAACCTAGCCACCCCCAGACCGCGTTAGAAATAAGACGCGGTCCTAACCGCGCTAGTTCACCACATCACGGGCAGTAGTTGTAGCGAAACGTGATATTTATGGCATGGTTCTCAGCATCTGGGCGGCAGCGGGCTCTTTGCAACATGAAACGTGCACATTGCCCCGGTGCCCGATTGCGGCGATCCGGCCGCGGACGCGCGTCCGTTCTCGAGGCTGG
>Ga0302324_100002448_pt1 | contig 42936 bp, 34 predicted proteins | sample Palsa_T0_1_FD_201949 | JGI IMG/M metagenome (GOLD analysis project Ga0302324, IMG submission 201949) | Peat permafrost microbial communities from Stordalen Mire near Abisko, Sweden - Palsa_T0_1 | ecosystem: Environmental > Terrestrial > Soil > Palsa > Peat permafrost | place: Sweden: Abisko... | reverse complement strand
CGCGCGAATCGACGACCATGTCGTTGGCTCGGTGCACGGCGATGCTCCTCAAGTCGGCGTGCACGGCGAGCCCGCCCGCATCCTGGCGCATGACTTTGCGGGCGCGCATCGCAACGACGAGCAAGCATCCATCCGGCAGCCAGCCGAGGCCCGACGGGTGATCGTCGAGTTCGACCTCGGTGCGCACGACTCCTTGCATGTCGAGAGATTTCACGGCTCGATCGTAGAAGTCGCTGAACCACAAACGCCCGCCGTGCCAGCGCGGTCCTTCGCCGAAAAAAAGCTGATCGGCCGCGTTTCTTGTCCGAGGCATGCTCATCCCCCGCGCGGCGCGGAGTCAACCGCGCGTCCGCGCCCTTTGAAGAACCAATGCTGGATTGCGAATACGGCAACCGCCAGCCCGCACGCATCATGGATCAGGGTGGCGATGTGCAGGCTAGCATCGTCTATCAGGAAAAAAAGCGCAAAGCCGCTTGCGGCAAGAACCGCGAGGAATGCCGCGAGCGCCCCGCCGCTCAAGCGGCGCCGGCGCGCCGGCCACCAGCGCAGCACGTGGCGCGCCGTGATCCACCCGAACAGGTACATGCTGATGATCGCGACGACTCCATGCAGCAACAACAACGGCGCTTCCATCGGATGCGGTGTGATGCCGAACTCGCCGCGCTTGGCGAAGAACTCATCCAGCAACAGCCACAAGCATCCGCTCAACCATAGAGAACCGATGATCGCGTAGACGGCTGACCGCTGACCCCGCGACATGCGCCCGTGCCGGGTCGCGCGCCCGCTTCTTCGCATCACGATTCAACCCGCGGCGCTGGCCGGCCGCAGGGTCGCTTGCCACAACGCCATGAGCCAGCGCACACCCTCGGTGACGTGCTCCGACGATAGAGTGGCTCCCGAAATGTTCTTGATGTCGGTTCGGAAACGCAGTTGTTCCAGTTCATTGCGGCGGTTGAATTGCGCACGCCACGCGGGATTGCGCACTTCGCCGCCATGGCTCTCCCGATACGCCATGATTTCCAAATTACGCAGCGCGCCGTCGGCGTCGATCCCGACGGCATAGGTGATCAAGCTCTGGCGGCCGATGACTTCATCGACGAACACGTGACCGAGCAATTTCCCCCCCTGCGTTGCGCTCCAAATTCGAATCGTGCCGTGCGGCGGCTGTGGTCCGGCACGCGCCAGCAACTCCTGCAGCTTTTCCGGGCTCTGAGTAACGATGATCTCTTGAAAGCTGTCCGCGTCGGGATACACCGCCCTCTGCGCCGCATCCAGACTGAGGTAGTCGGCGGCAATTACGATGGGAGCCGGCAGCAGTGCTGCCAGTAAAACCAAGGGAATTTCTGACCGATGATTCACGGCGCACTTATGGTGGATAATACTAATGGAAATCATTATCATTTAGTTTCGCCGCAATGACAACGTTCGAACCATATGTATAAACCCTCGCGCGCCGTATCGCGGCTGCGGGTGGCCATGGGCACATTTGTCGCGATCGATGCCGAAGCGGGCAGCGATGCCGTGGCCCAGGAGGGGTTCGAGGCGGCGTTCGCTGCCGTCTTGGCGGTACAGCGGCTGATGCATCCAACTCGCGGCATCGATCTGGCCGCCTTGGCCGCTGCCGCGCCCGGGACGCCGTTGACGGTGCATCGCTGGACTTGGGAGCTCCTCGATTTGTGCCGCCAATTGCATCAGGCGTCGCGCGGCGTATTCGATCCCTGCCTGGCTGAGGCTCCCGGCCGAATGGCAGATCTGGAGCTGAAAGCCGCGGACACGCTCATTGCTCATGCGCCGATGCGTATCGATTTGGGCGGAATCGCCAAGGGCTACGCGGTCGACCGGGCCATCGAGGCGCTGCGCGCCGCGGGTTGCGATGGCGGACTGGTCAATGCCGGCGGCGATCTGGCCGTGTTCGGTCGGCGCACTCACCGGATACTGTGTGGTGATCCGCATGCCGGGGGCGTCCTGATCGAACTGCGCGATGCGGCGCTCGCGACCAGCGACGCGCAGGGGCACGATTCTCTTCAGGCAATGCGCCCCGGCGAACATCGCGGATATTACGACGGCGGCGATCGCCGTCTGCCGGTAGCAGGCACGGCAACCGTGATGGCGGCACGGGCGGCCGTCGCCGACGGCCTGACCAAATGCCTGCTGTCCACGGAGCGTGAGTTCAGCGCGGGCCTGCTCGCCGCCTTCGGCGCACGGCTGATTCGCCATCCGCGGCACTCAGCCGCATCGGCGCCTAGAACGCGAGGCCAAGTCCCAAGTCAAAGCGGCTGAAATCGCTGTTGTAGTGAAACCATTGATAGTCCGCCTTGAAGACCAGATGCGGGCTCGTGTAGAAGTTGGCGCCCACAGTCCACACGCGATCCTGGTTGATGGGCCAGTAGCCGTAGTCCCCGGGATTGGCGGAGATCGGCACCAAACCCGTGGGCACCACGGGCCCGCTGGTGCCCTCGTAGCGTGAACCCATGTCGTAGCGCTCCCACCGTACGAACGGAGCAAACCGGTAATCGTCTTGATTCCACGCCGTGTAGGCGCCTTGCACGAAGTATCCGTAGAACTGCGAGGGAATCGGATTCGGCGAACCCGGATTGGATGCATTCGCAATGCTCAAGTTGCTGATCGCGCCGTGTGCATACAGCGCGGACAAGTCGAGGTTGCCCGGCGTCCAGCGCGCATGGCCCTCCCACAATGTCACGCGCTGATTGCCGGGGATCGGTACGTTCGGCGGCGCCGGTACTTTTACCGCGTCGCCTGTGCTGATCGCTGCGCCCAGGGTGAGGCCGGGCACCCCGTAGTACCCCAACGCCGCGTATTGACTGAGGTGTTGGGCATTGGCCAATGCCAGTTCTTGGTGGGTGGTCTGCAACGGCGCCGAATCGCTGTCCTCGAGTTCCAATGCCGTGGTGTACAGCGGAAACTCCGGTGCGAAGTTCCATTTCGACAGATCGAAACCCGTGGTGAGTCCGGCGTTCCACTCCAACCCGAAGCCGGTGTCGCCGTGCAGGTTGAACCCGCCCTCGCGCCAGGTGCTCGGTATGATCAAGGTCTCGACGAAGTTGCGCTGCACGCCGTAGAAATTGGTCGGCTCGTGATGCTCATTCAGCAGGCCGAACGGCATCAGGAACAGTCCGGCACGCAAAGTAACCGCGTCATTGAGGCGCCGATCGATGTAGAACTGCTCGACTTCGAACTCACCCGGATCGTCGGCGGAAGAGACGGCATGTTCGATTTCGAACTCGGAATTGAATTCGGTGCGGCTGTCGAAGACATAGCCGATGCCGAACACCGCGCGAGCAAGATCGGCCTGCGACTCCTTCTCATCGTGAGTGGGCCGGGTGTAATAGATCTCGCCGTACCCCCACAGCCTCAGGTCGCCGAAAGGCGAGCTTGCATTCGCCGCGGGACTCGGTCCCGACGGTGGCGGCGGGGTCGGAGACGCGGGCGGTACTGGATTCTGCGGCGGCTGCGCGGCCACGGCCGGCGACGGTGCAGCCGGCAGGGTCTTTGCCAATTGCTGTTCCAGTTCCTGCTGCCTTTGCAGCAGCGCTCGATTCTGTTGCATCAATTCCTGCAATTGCGCTTGTACGGCCTTGAGGCTTTGCGCCAACGCGTCGATCTGCCGTTGAGTACTGTCGGGCGCCGCGCTGGAGCCCTGGGCGGCGGCGGAATTCCAAGCCCAGATGGCGACGATCAGCCCGGCAAAGCGCAGAGTCATCAAGCGGGTATGGGCACGAGCGGGCAGCATGCGAATCATTTCTTGGTTCCTCGTTTATCTCGCCGCTGAGGTCGCGGCGGTCGGTTGGCATTGGGCCGGTACGTTATAGGCGGTGGGATTCTGCGGATCGAAGCCGTCGGTCAGCGTGCACAGGAAGGCGACGATGTCGTCGATGTCCGCCGCGGAAAGCGTTGGTGCCTGACCGCCGCCGAAGGTGGGAGGCGTGTAGGGAACTTCGCCGACGTTGACGTTTGCGTCGTACTCGACCGGCAGATCGTTGTATTCGTACAAGTCCGGCGTGCCGTTCGCCGCGGTGTAGAACGTTCCGACAGCTTCGTAGGGATTGCCCCCCGGCCCGGCGGCGACGGGGTTCGGATTGTTGCCGGTGTTGTTGTTGATGTCGCGAGTGACATACCACTCGAGGACCTGGTGCAGATCGGTGAATACGCCGTTATGAAAGTACGGCGAGGTGACCGCGATGTTGCGCAGCGTGGGTACCTTGAAAATACCGCACAGGCTCGTGGTCGCGGACAGAATCGGACGCGCATTCACATCGCTCTGCGACGGCGCAAACGGCCCGCACAGCCCCATGTCGTAGTAAGCGTATTCTGCGTCCGCGGGTACATCGACCGGGGTCAGCACCGTGGATTCGGGTGCGCCGTCGATGGGACTTACCGATCCCTGCGTGTTGGCCGGAATGAGCCAGTTTCGGGGCACGCCGATGTTGTCGAACGTGAAATCGGTGAACAGCGCGTGGCTGCTGTAGCCCTGCGCTTGACTGGGATGGCAGGCGGTGCAATTTCCCTTGGTCGGATTATTGAACAGATTCAGGCCGTTCTGTTCCTGCGCGGTCAGCTGTGCCTGGCCCTGCAGCCAATAGTCGTACTTGCTGCTGAAGGGATGAAATTCGTCATCCTGGGTTTCGTATGCCGCGATTGCCAGGCCCATGTCCTGCAGCGTGGCTTCAGGATCGCTCAGCACCGATTCGCCATAGGCGGCCACGAAGGCGGCGAGTGTCGCCGCTGAATTCCGCAGCCTCCCCACGACCTCCGCAGCATCGCTGTTCGCCATTTCGAAGGGCGTAACGAAGGGTTGCTGCGCCTGCGCGGCAAGCGATGAAGCCCGACCGTCGCGGAAGAATCCGCCCGTCGGCCCGTTGCTGAGGGAGAACGGCGGGGTAAATGAGGCATACATCAGCGAGGGCGCGTTGCGAAAACCGGTTTGATCCATGTTCGGGCCGCCCAGCGGCACCGGCAATCCGTGATCGGTGACGGGATCCGCGGTGAACGCGTGGCTCGGCACGTGGCAGGTACTGCAGCTCTGTTGGCCGGAGACCGACAAGCTGGTGTCGAAGAAGATCGCTTTGCCGGCGGCAGCGGCCGCCGCGGCTGCCGTTGCGGCCGAGCTGGAAGCACTGGAGCTTGCCGCGCCTCCCGCCACGCTTCCGCCGCAACCCGACAACGCGATCGCCATCGCGAGTCCGAAAGCGCCCCACCCCGCCACACTTTTCCGAAGCATTTGCGACATCCCGCACGAGCAATCAAGCTCGTGTCAATACGAGTGAGAATGCTATCGCGAATGATTCGTATTTACAATGCTATCCACCATCGTCGATTTCGATATTCGTGCGCATTGCCGCGGCGGCCCGGCACTCGGCGCTCCTCGGAAGTTGCCCCCGCCTGGTTTAAATATTATCATCGAGATAATAAAACCAGCGCTTGTCATTCTCCCGCACCGCAGGCCATAGGGGTATCCGATGAATCACGACGTCATCATTTCTTGCGCCGTTACCGGCGATGACACGAAGGTTACGAAAAGCCCGCACTGTGCCATCACTCCCGAAGCTATCGCTGCCACCGCCATCGCGGCTGCCAAGGCAGGAGCCGCCATCGTTCACATACATGTTCGCGATCCGGAAACCGGCGATTTCAGCATGGAGACGCGGCACTATCGCAAAGTCGTCAAGCGCATCAAGGAGAGCAAGGTCGATGTCATCGTCAACCTGACCTGCGGCATGGGCGGCTACATCGTCGTCGGCGATGACGGGCTGAAAGGCACACCGGGCCCCGGCAGCGATTTCGTCAGCCAGGAAGACCGCATGCGCCATGTGATCGATCTTTGCCACGAAGGGCTATATCGGCCGGACATTGCCACCTTGGACTGCGGCAGCCTGAACTTCGGCGACGGAAACCGTGCCTACGTCTCCACGCCCAATTACCTGCGCAAGGGCGCGGCGATATGCAAGGACCTTGGCGTCAAGCCGGAGCTGGAAGTGTTCGACACCGGCAACCTATCGTTCGTCAAACAGATGATCAAGGAGGGATTGTTGGTGGCGCCTTCGATGATTCAGTTGTGCATGGGCATTCCGTACGGCGTACCGGCCGACGTGGGTCATCTCCTGGCGATGGTCAATGCATTGCCGGAGAACTGCAATTGGGGCAGTTTTGCCATCAGCCGCATGCAGATGCCATGGGTCGCACAGGCCGTTTTGCTCGGCGGCAATGTGCGGGTCGGGCTCGAGGACAATCTGTACTTGAGCAAGGGCGTGTACGCGAGCAATGCCCAACTGGTGGAAAAGGCGCGGGTCATCATCGAGGCCATCGGCGCCCGCGTGCTGACCGCCGCGCAAGCGCGCGAACGCCTGCAGCTGCATTGAGGGGCGCCGACATGGCGGAATTGCCGGTGTACCGCGCCGTCATCGAACCCGACTGGATCGACTACAATGGCCACGTGCGCGACGCCTATTACGGCCTGGCGGCCAGCTACGCGATCGACGCCGCAATGGATCATCTGGGCCTCGACGCCGGCTATCGGACGAGCACGAAGTGCACGCTCTATACGCTCGAGATGCACCTCCACTACCTGCACGAAATCAAGGCCTCGGACGAGCTGCACATCACGACATCCATTTTGGATTTTGACCGCAAGCGGATCCACGCCGGCTGCACCTTCACCGTCCCCCGCGTCGGCGACCCGGCTGCGATGGCGGACATGATGCTGTTGCACGTGCATCAGGGCGAGAAACCGGCCGCGGCGTCCTTTCCGGATTCGGTGGTTACCGCGCTCGGTGCGTTGAAACTGTCCGGCGCCGAGCGCGAGGCGTTTGGTCCACGCTCACGCAGGATCGAATTGAAGCCTCGCTGAAATGCCCATGCCCGACATCCGGCGATTGATCGCACCGCGCAGCATCGCCTTGATCGGCGCAGGCGTTTGGACCGACGCGGTTGCCGTCGGCAATGCCGCCCTCCGCTATACGGGCTCGATTTGGCGCGTGCACCCGACTAGGGATTCCACGCAAGACACCCCGTACTATCGATCGGTTGCCGAATTGCCCGGCGCCCCGGACGCAGCGTTCATCGCCGTCCCAAACCACGAGGCCCCCGCGGTGGCGGCGGCACTGGCGGCGCGGGGTGGCGGCGGATTTGTCTGTTTCAGCGCCGGCTTTTCCGAAACCGGCACCGACATCGGCCGACGCCTCACCGATGAGTTGTCCGACAACGCAGGCGCCCTGCCCTTCTTCGGACCCAATTGCTACGGCTTCGTCAATTTCTTCGATCGCGTCGCGATGATGCCCGATCAAATCGTCGGACGTGCCGTCGAACGCGGCGTGGCGCTCATTTGCCAAAGCGGCACGATTGCACTCACGCTGATGTTCAACGACCGCTCGCTGCCCATCGGCTACGTGTTTACCGTCGGCAATCAGACGCGCTTGGCCGTGGAAGATCTGATCGAGATGCTGTGCGACGACCCGCGCGTCAGTGCATTCGGCCTGTATCTGGAAGGCATCAAAGACGTGCCACGGTTTGCGCGCGCCGCAACCCAAGCGCGCGCGGCGGGCAAACCCATCGCGGTCATCAAGTCCGGCCGCACGGCCGCCGCGGCGCGTACCGCGCATAGTCACACCGGCGCGCTCGCCGGAGCGGACCAGGTGTTCGAAGTTTTCTGCCGCCAGGCGGGGATTGCCCGCTGCGATACCTTGAGCACACTCTGCGAAACACTCAAGCTGTTCCACGCCGGCGGACCGCTGACCGGAAACAAGGTGCTGATCATGGGCGCTTCCGGCGGCGACATGGCCATGACGGCCGACGTGTCTCGCGGCCTCGAGTTGGACTTTTCACCCGTTCCGCCGGCAACCGCTGCCGCGTTGGGCGAGTTGCTGACGGATCGCGTCACGATCGCCAATCCCTTCGACATTCACACCTACACCTGGTTCGATCCGCCCGCGCTCAAACGGGTGTTCAGCCAGGTGCTCAATGCCGGCTATGACGTTGCCGGTTTCATGCTCGATAGCCCGCCCACGGAGCAAGCCGACACCGCATCCTTCGACGCTGTGATCGATGCGTTCATCGACGCTGCCCGCGGCGCCCCGACGCGCGCGGCATTGATCGCCTCGCTGCCCGAGACGCTGAGCGCCGCGGTACGCCGCCGCTGTCTGGAAGGTGGCGTCATTCCTCTGCAGGGACAGCGCGAAGCGCTCGAAGCCCTGGCACTGGGCGGCACCGTCGGCACGGCATGGCGGATCAATCCAGCCGTGCAATTGCAATTGACGGCGCCGCAGGGGCCGGCAACCCGGCCCATTCATGCATTGTCCGAACATCAAGGCAAGACAGAACTCGCGCGCTTCGGGCTCAAAGTTCCCCGCGGCCGGGTCGTGGCCGCTTCCCAGGCCTCCGAGACCGCCGCCCAATTGGGCTTTCCGGTGGTTATGAAAGCGGCCAGCGCGGACTTGGAGCACAAAACCGAAGCGGGCGGCGTGATGCTCAACATCCGCAGCGCCGCAGAAGCCGCCGCCGCCGCCCAGCATTTGGCGAAACTGTCGCCGTTGTTGTTGGTGGAGGAAATGTTCACGGACGGCGTCGCTGAAATCCTCATCGGCGTCACGGTGGATGAGCAATTCGGCCAGGTACTTACGCTCGGGGCCGGTGGCGTGTTCACGGAAATCATGGCGGACAGCGTCAGTCTTCTGCCGCCGTGGTCGCGCGCATCGATTGCAGAAGGCCTTGAAGGGCTGACCATCGCCAGGCTGCTCGCAGGGTACCGCGGCAAGCCGGCCGCCGACTTCGACGCATTGGTCGGCGCGGTCTTGAGCGTGGCGCGTTATGCCGCCGCCAATGTCTCGCGATTGGTGGAGCTCGACGTGAATCCCGTCATCGTCCGGCCGTCAGGCCGCGGCGCGGTCGCGGTTGATACGATGATTCGCTTGCAGAACTTGGAGGGAGCCTGAAATGTCCGACGGAATCCTTACCGCGCAACACGGCGCCATTTTTGAAGTCACCATCGACCGCCCCAAGGCCAATGCCATTGATTTAAAGGCCAGCCGGCGTTTGAACGACGTGTTCACCTCATTTCGTGACGATCCGGCTCTGCGCGTCGCCATCATCACCGGCGCCGGCGAACGTTTCTTCTCTCCGGGATGGGACTTGAAGGCGGCCGCCGCCGGCGAGAAGTCCGACGAAGACTGGGGAGTCGGCGGCTTCGGCGGACTGAACTACCCCAGGAATCTCGACAAGCCCGTGATTGCCGCAGTCAATGGCATCGCCTGCGGCGGAGGCTTCGAGGTGGTTCTCGGCACCGACATCATCGTGATGGAAGAACACGCGAAGTTTGCTTTGCCCGAAATCCATGTCGGGGTGCTGGCCGACGCCGGCACCATCAAACTCCGCCGGCGCATTCCCTACCATGTGGCGGTCGAGTTCCTGATGACCGGCCGGTGGATGGACGCTGCCGAAGCCAAGCATTGGGGGCTTGCGAACCACGTGGTCCCCAAGGGCACGGGCCTCGCAAAGGCGCGGGAAATTGCCGCGGAGCTTTGCAACGGGCCGCCCCTGCTGTTTCCGGCGATCAAACAGCTGCTGCGGCACTCCGAAATGGTCACCGAACACCAAGCCTTCGAAGTGCACGATGCCTTGGACGCGGTGCAGCGGGTGGTCAGATCGGATGATCTCAAGGAGGGCGCCGCCGCATTCACCGAGAAGCGCAGCCCACGCTGGAGCGGCCGCTAGTCCGCGGCTGTTAGCCGCCCAAGGGCCGTAAAAGGCTGCGCGAAATGATGTGCCGCTGCACCTCGCTGGTACCGTCCCAAATCCGCTCGATGCGCGCATCGCGCCAAATTCGCTCCAACGGCAGGTCGGCCATCAGTCCCATGCCGCCGTGAATCTGCAGCGCTTCATCGGCAACCATGGCCAGCATTTCCGTGGCCTTTAGCTTGGCGATTGCCATGTCCATATCCGTGTCGATGTGTTGATCGTGCTTCCAGGCTGCCTCCAGCACCAGTAATTCCGCCGCGCGCAGCTCCACCGCCATGTCGGCCAACTTGAAGCTCACGCCCTGAAATTTTCCGATCTGCTGTCCGAATTGCACCCGGTCCACGGCCCATTGTTTGGAGAGCTCGAGCGCACGCTCGGCGCGCCCCAGGCAGGTGGCCGCGACCTGCAGCCGGGTGGCCCCCAGCCAGGTATTGGCCACCTCGAAGCCGCGGTGGACTTCCCCCAACACCGCGGATTTAGGCACCCGGCAGTCGCTGAATTGCAGAATGCTGTTGCCGTAGCCGCGATGCGACACGTTCTTGTAGCCGGGCAGAACTTCGAAGCCCGGATGCCCCATGTCGATGAGAAATGCAGTCATTTTCTTGCGGCTGCCCTTCGCCGTGCTTTCCTCGCCCGTGGCCGCGAACAGAATCACGTAGTCCGAATGGTCGGCGTGACTGATGAAGTGCTTGGTGCCGTTGATGATGAAATCCCCGCCCGCCGCCGTGGCTTGCGTTTTCATGCCGCGCAGGTCCGATCCGGCGCCGGGCTCGGTCATCGCCAGGCATTCGGTGCGTTCGCCGCGCACCGTCGGCAACAGGTAGCGCTCTCTTTGCTCGCCTTCGCAAGCGAGCAAAATATTCGAGGGACGGCCGACGCACGAAAAGTGCAGCGCATAATTGGCGCGGCCGAGTTCTTTTTCATAAAGCGCCCAGGTCACGGTGTCCAAACCCGCGCCGCCCACTTCTGCCGGCATATTGGCGGCGTACAGCCCGGCCTCGATGGCTTTGGCCTTCAATTCCTGATGCAGGTCCGCACGCAATACTCCGGTCCGCTCCACTTCCTCTTCGTGTGGGTAGAGCTCGTTCTTGACGAAATCGCGTGTGGTTTTGACGACCAGTTGCTGCTCATCGCTGAGAGAAAAATCCATGCTCGTCCCCTTTGGGATTATTTTTTCAAGATAAGCGCTTGCTGCCGCGTTTAACGGAGGCCCACTGCCGCAGCAAGTTCAATTGCAGACGCAGCTGTTCCACCTGGGTGCCCGCCGGCCAATCCCGCGGACTGGTGACGGCGCTGGCGGTCAAGCCGTTCATGAACGTCATCACCGAGCGCAGGACTTGATCGCGCACGGGCGGCTGCCATGCGGACCACTCCGGCCAGTATTCTTGAAGACAGCGCTCGAACAGGCGCAGGTACTCGCGATGTACCCAAATGTTGAGCCGCTTGAGCTTTTTATCCGCGGACACCTGGCCCCAGAAGGCCATCCAGAAGGCGCACTCGGTGAACCGTTGCTCGTCGATCGGCAACGCTTCGACAAGCACGTCCAACAGATTTGCCTCGCCGCCGTTGCGCTCCCTCGTGAGCCGTTCCTCGATGCGCAGCAACATCAGGCGCAGCGCCGCGAGGATGATTTCCTGCTTCGACTCGAAGTAATGCGCCACCATGCCGGTGGTGTAACCGGCGGCGCGGGCGATTCGCGCCACGGTGGCCTGCTCGAAGCCGTAATTGGCCACCACCCGGCAGGCGACCTGGGCGATCACGTCGCGGCGCTCTGCATGATCGACGACCTTGGGCATGCTTAAAGCGCTTGGCCGATGCAGCGCCCCGCTTCAGCGGGAATTGGCAATCCCGACTGCCGTTTGAGAATGGCCTGCAGTTTGGCTCGCACCTCGGCATCGGCAGGGCACGCCTTGGCGCCGGCGGTATCGACGTGCAGGTGCATTTGTTCCGCCGTCGCGATCAGCACATCGCCGCGGCTGCGATACAGTCGATGAAACACGCGCAGCCGTTTGTCATCGACGGCGAGCAATTGTGTGGTGACGTACAGCGCGTCTCCCGCCTTGGCCTGCCCGAGGTGTCTGACATGGCTTTCCACCGAGAAGTACATGCGCCCGCTGTTTCGATACGCCTCGTCCACGCCTACCTGCCGATACAGCGAGTCCATGGCATCGCCGAACACCTGGCCGTAGCGAAAGTCGGTCATGTGCTGGTTGTAGTCTATCCATTCCGGCCGCACCACCGTGTCCAATAGCCGCAGCGGCTCAGGGTGCTCACGCGCGCCCGGTGTTTCGGATATGCGCGCGTTGGCGGCTCCGGCATCGGCGTACAGGCGTTCCTCCAAGGCGCGCAGCGTCGCACCGGCGCCGATGTCGTACTGGCGCAGAACTTGTTGAACTGCGACCAGGGAATCGTCGCGCAAACGCTCCAGTTCCCGAATGGAGCGTCCCGCCGCTTGTGCCTGGGTGCCTTCCACCATGCGGTCGATCAACGTGTCGCTGAGCTCCGGCGCCTCGAGCTTCGTCCAGGGCCACTTCAGGCAGGGACCGAACTGCGCCAGCATGTGCCGCATCCCGCTCTCGCCTCCCGCAAGGTGGTAGATGAGATTCGTGCCCATGGCCGCCCAACGCAGCCCGGGCCCGTACACGATGGATTCATCGAGCTCACGCGTCGTGGCGACGCCGTCGTTGACGAGATGCAGGATCTCGCGCCACAAGGCCTCCTGCAGACGATCGGTCAAGTGTCCCGGGACTTCGTGCCGCACATGCAGGGGATGCATGCCGATATAGGTGAAGAAGGCGGCAGCCGCTTCGATGGTCGCCGGCGAGGTCTTCGCTCCGCCCACCAGTTCGACCAGCGGCAGCAAATACACCGGATTGAACGGATGCGCGACACAGAAGCGCTCCGGCGCGCGCATGTTCACCTGCAGATCGGTCGGTGTCAGACCGGAGGTGCTCGATGCAATGATCACGTCCGGCGCGGCCAGGCGGCTCACCTCGGCCAACATGCGCTGCTTCAGCGGCAATTGCTCGGGAATGTTTTCTTGGATGAAATCGGCGCGCTCCGCCATCGACTTGAGATCGGTGGTGAAATGCAGCGTGCCCTTGGGCGGCAGCGGCGCCGCCGTCAGGCGCGCCAATGCCGGCTCGGCATTCGCCACCGCGCCGCGTATCCATTCCTCCATCTCGGGTTTGACGTCAGCGGCGATCACGTCGATGCCGAAATGCAGGGCGCGTGCGGCCCAGCCGCCGCCGATGACGCCGGTACCAAGAAGTCCGAGTGTCCTGACCTTGCGCATTGCGGTTCCCCTTGGGCGCGTCTTTGTAATGTCACGAGTATAATATAAAAAAGCACGCGCATCCACGCCGCGCTGGTGCACCCCGGGGCCCGCGCGCAGTGGGCTATCGGGCCATGGCGCCGCCGCCCAGAACCGCCGTGATGGGCTCCGCGGCCTGCGGCACGGCGGCGTGATAGTCCTTGCCGATGAAGGCGGCCACGGTGGCGGCGATCTGCGCCTGGGTCACGGCGGCAACGTGTGCGCGCTCGCCGCGGGCGGCGGTGTCCGGCCCCATCACTGCAATCCAGATATTCTCCGAGCCGGGCTCCTCCACGCCGTGTTCCTTCCATTGGGTGAGGCCGCCGCCCCGGCCATGGTCGGTGGTGATGATGAAGGTGGTCGTTCCCCGGTAGCGCGGCATCGACTGCATGGTGTCCCACAGCTGTTTGACGAAATAATCGAATCGATGCGCGCTGTCGAGCACCAGATCGTAGCGTCCTTGGTGTGCCCAGTTGTCGGTCTCGCCGTAGCCGACGAACAGCACGCGCGGCTGGGCGGTTTTCACGTAGTCCAGCAACAGCACCTGCAGAAAGGAGTTGCCCACGTCCTCTTCGTCGAAGCGCGTGGTGGTGGCAAATAACTCGCGCAGCAGCGCATCGCGCGGCGTATCGGCCGCGTTCTTCGGAAAGCTCCATCCGGTCTGCATGATGAGCCCGCTGCGGGCCTTGTTGAAAATGTCATCGTAGACGTTCCACGTGCCGTAGATGGCCACCTGTCCATGCAGCTCCGGGAAATTATTCAGCCATTCGAACACGCTGGCGTTGGGATTCGGGCCGTATTCGTTGCTGGTAATGGCCTCATTGGGATAGCCGGTGGACATCTCGTTGTACCCCGGATAGGAGAACGCCTTGCCGTTGGTCACATGCGCGTCGCTGCCTCGCCGCCGGTTGCCGAAGATCTGCCCCTGCCTGGCAACCGTTCCCCACAGAAAAGGAAACAGCAGCGCACGGCGCGCATCGGGATCGGCGCGCCAATAGCGCTCGCGCAGCTCGGATTCGGCCACCCAGTTCTCGCCCGTCTTGTCGGCGATCAGCCGTTCGTCGGCGCCAGTGAATATCTCCTGCCAGCGCAGGCCGTCGCTCACGACGAGCACGATGTTCTGCGTCTTGCCCGCAAATGCGCACGTGCAACCGAAGAGCAGCACCAGGCCCAAGGCTGCATCGCGAAGCAAGCGTCTGGGGTGCATGGCAGGGCTCCGGTATTTCACTGCTGCAGGAGCACGGCGCAATTGGCCGTCCAGCTCAAATAAACTTCGTCGCTCCAATCGATCGACCATTCGGACGTGCGCCGGTCGTTCTGCGCGAACACGGTGACCATCTTTCCGGTCTCGGTCTTGATCCGATAGGTGGATCGATTGCCCAGATATCCCAATTCCCACACCATGCCCTTGATTTGATTGATGCGCTCGCCGCGCACCGGCTGTTTGCTCAAGCGTATTTTCTCGGGCCGCAGCGCCACCCAGACGCGCTGGCCGCTGCCGAACCGGCCGAGTTCATCGACGATGAGATCGCAGCCGGCTTCGGTGCTGCTGACGATCAGATGCCCCGGTTCCGCGCCGCTGACCGTGCCTTCGAACAGATTGGTGGTGCCGATGAAATCGGCGACGAAGCGGTCTTGGGGGAATTCGTATATGGCCGAAGGCGTTCCGACCTGCACCACCCGGCCGCGGTTCATCACCGCAATGCGCGTCGACAGCGCCATCGCTTCGTCCTGATCGTGGGTCACGAACACGAACGTGATGCCCACCTGCGATTGGATGTTCATCAGTTCGAATTGGGTCTGTTCGCGCAATTTCTTGTCGAGAGCGCTCAAGGGCTCATCGAGCAGCAGCACCTTGGGTCTGCGGATCAGAGCGCGTGCCAGGGCCACGCGCTGCCGCTGGCCGCCCGACAGCTGGTGGGGCTTGCGCTTGGCCAGGGCGCCGAGCTGCACCATCTCCAGCGCTTCCCGGATGCGCTGGGTCCTGACCGACGCTTCGAGCGCCATGCTCCGCAAGCCATAGCCGACGTTGTCCGCCACGGTCATGTGCGGGAACAGCGCATAGGATTGAAACATCATATTGACCGGCCGCCGGTGCGGCGGCACCTGCGTCATGTCGACATCCTCGATCAGGATGCGCCCCGAGGTCGGTGTTTCGAATCCCGCGAGCATGCGCAGCAGCGTGGTTTTGCCGCAGCCCGACGCGCCCACCAGAGCGAACATCTCGCCCTTGAAAATCCGCAGATTGATGCTGTCCACCGCGGTGAATGCGCCAAATGCCTTGTTGACGCCTTCGATGACGATTTGCGGCCGGGCGTCGGGATCGAGCCAGGGCCGGTCGGCGATGCATTTCTGCGTTGTGCTCACGTGGCTTAAGTATCCGCCGGCGGCGTCGCCCGTCTGCGCTCGGGCGCAAAGAACGGGCGTTCGACAACCAGTGCACGCGACATGCGACGCTCCCAGACGAGTTCACGGCTCAAATAGATTTCCGCCCACACGGTCGCGCCGATTTTGAAATGCGGCGCATCGACCATAGCAAGGGCGATGTTGCGCTTGCAAGTCGGCGACCAGACCGCCGAACTCACGCTGCCGACCTCACGCCTGCCGCGCTCATCGGCATACAACAGCGCATTGTGAGCCGGCTTGTTGCCGGCGATGTCCAGGCCCACGAGCCGGCGCCGCGGGCCTCGTTGCAGCTCGTTCTTGAGCGCCCGCCGTCCGGTGAAATGACCTTTCTCGAAGTCCACCAACCAGCCTAATCCCAATTCGAGCGGCGAGCGGTCGCGGCCGGTGCGAATGGTGTGTTCGGCCGAGACGAAATCGACATTCGGGCTCAGGAAGCCCGCCTCGATGCGGGCGATGTTCAGCGCCTGCGAACCGATGGCGCGGATGCCGCGCGATCGCCCCGCCGCCATCAAGGCATCCCAGATCTCTTCGGCCTGTTCCGGCTCCATCCACAGCTCATATCCCAAATCGCCGGTAAAGCCGGTGCGCGAAACGGTGAGCGCACGGCCTTGCAACGCAAAGTGGCCGATCTCGAACATCCTGAGCTTCTCCACCCCTTGCAGGCCGGCGGCCTTGAGTACGGCGCACGAGGTCGGGCCCTGCAGCGAGAGCGCTGCAACCTGCTCCGTGACCTCGCTGATCTCCACGTCGAAACCGATGCTCGAGTCGAGCAGCCAATCGATCTGGCGCTCGGCGGTGCACAGCCGATACTGCGATTCGCCCAGGCGAAAGATGGTGCCGTCGTCGATGAGATGTCCGGCGTCGTTGCACCACACGCAATACGCAACCCGGTCCGGCTTCAGTTTCGCGACATCGCGGGTGACCAGACGATTCAAATAGGCCAGCGCGTCGCGGCCGGCGATGCGGTATTTGACCATCGGGGTCAGGTCGTACAAGGTGCAGGCATTGCGGATCGCGAAATATTCCTGTTCCGCCGTCGTGAACACATCGACGGTGGTGTAGCCCGCCCACGCAATGAAGCTGTCGACCTGGCTCAAGGCACGGGCGCGCTCATGAAACGGCGTCTTCTGCAGCGGTTGGGTGAAATGCGTGGCCGGCGATTCGCTCATGGAGAAGTCCTCAATACCTGCAACGCCGCGTTGCGGCCGGCGACGCCCATGACGCCCCCGCCCGGGTGACAGCCGGCGCCGCAGAGATACAACCCGTCGACGGGCGTGCTGTATTGTGCGGCGCCCGGCACGGGACGCACCATCAGGATCTGGTCGAAAGCGAGGTCCACGTGGTGCCAGTGGCCGCCGCTGATGCGAAATTCCTGCTCCATGTCCGCCGGTGTCAGCAGTTCGGCCGCAATCACGCTGTCGCGCAGTCCCGGCGCGGCCCGCTCGAGGGTTTCGAGCGCGGCCCCCACGAGCCTTTGCCGCCCGCTCTCCCAGCCTTCCTTGAGCGCGTACGGCGCGTATTGCACGATGGCGGACAACACATGTTGGCCCGGCGGCGCCAGGGCCGAATCATTCATGCTGGGAACGGTGACTTCCATCGCCGGCGCCGCAGAGACTTCGCCGTACTTGGCGTGGTTGTACGCGCGTTCGATGTGCTCGAGCGAGGGCGCCACCAGCAAGCGTCCGCGCTGCGCGCTTTCGGTGAGGCCCGTGAATCGCGGCGCACGATTCAATGCAAGGTGCAGCTTGGCGGCGAGGCCGCGCGCGCGCAAATGCTTCACCCGGCGCACGAATCCCGTGTCGAGGTGCCGTGCGCCCAGCAGCTCGAGAAATGTCGTCTTGGGATCGGCATTGGAGATCACATTGCGCGCGAAGGCACGCTCGCCCGATTCCAGCACCACGCCGCCGGCGCGATCATCCTCGACCAGGATACCGTTCACCTTCGCTCCGGTGCGAATCACCGCTCCCGCCGCTTGCGCCGCCTGCGCCAGCGCGTTGCACAGCGCGCCCATGCCGCCCCTGGGTTGCGAGAAACCGGCGTTGCCGGCCGCCGACTCCGCCGCCAGCCTGTAAAGCAGCGTGAGGACCGTACCCGGCGAGCGCACGCCGAAATTCGCGCCGAGCACCGCGTCGAAGCCGAGCGCCCCTTTGAGAGCAGCCGACTCGAAATGCTCTTGCAGCAGATCGTAGACATTCATGCCGCCGATGCGCAGCAACTCGCGCATGTCGCGGCGGCCCAGCCTGCGGATCTGCCAACCGATGGAGAGCAGCGCCAAGCGATCCCCCCATGCCGTGGTGCCCAGGCGCGGCGGCGGCCGCGCGAACAGCGGTGCCAGCGCTGCGGCGAAGCGCCGCATGCGTGCTGAGTACTTCGCGTAGGCTTGCGTGTCGGCGGCGGACAACCCCGTTTGCGCCGCGGCCCCCTGGTCCAGCTTGAGCGGGGGCGCATCGGCGAGCAGCGCGGTGGTCTCCAGCCGCTGCGCCGCCCATTCCAAACCGTGCGCTTCGAGTTTGAGCTCTCCCTTGAGATCGGCGGGCATCAGATGCAGCAAGTGCGCGCCTGCCGAAACGCGAAAGCCAGGCGCGAATTCGCGCGTCACCGCGGCGCCGCCCACTTGCGCCGAGGCTTCCAGAACCAGCACCGAGCGCCCTGTCCGTGCCAGCAGGGCCGCGCATACCAAGCCGTTGTGGCCGGCACCGATCACGATGCTGTCGTAGCGCGCGGACGCCGGAGTCGCCACCTTCAGTGCGTCCTGCGAAGATCTTGCAGCACCGCGCGCGCCGCATTGGCGCCGGGCGCCCCCATCACGCCGCCGCCCGGATGCGTGCTCGACCCGCATAGGTACATACCCTTGACCGGACCGCGATATTGGGCGTAGCCGGGCACCGGCCGGTTGAACAGCAATTGATCCATGGTCAGTTCGCCTTGAAATATATTGCCCTCGGTCAGTCCCACTTCGTTTTCGATATCCCAAGGAGTGCGGATCTCGGCATGCAGGATCAGGTCCTTGAAATTTGGGCTGTGCGCGGCGATGGTATTGATCACGGTATCGCCGAAGGCCTGCCGTTTGGCAGCGGTCCACGGGCCATCGGCCAATTGGTAAGGACAATATTGAACGAACACCGACATGTAGTGCTTGCCGTCGGGCACCATCGTCGGATCGATCTGCGAAGGAATCAGCATGTCGATGTACGGCGCGCGCGACCAGCGTCCGTCCTTCCAGTCATCGTAGGCGCGTTCCATCATCTCCAAGGTATCGGTGACGTGCATGTCGCCGCGGATCGCGGGCGAGCCTGCGGGGATGGCGGGGAAGCTCGGTAAGCCATCGAGTGCAATGTTCAATTTTCCGGACGAGCCGCGAATCTTGAAATTCCTCACCTGGCGCAGAAACTCCTCCGGCAGGTCGTCGGCGTCCATGCTCTGCAGGAACGTACGGCGCACGTCCAGGTTCGAAATCACCAGGCGGGCATCGATGTGCTCGCCGTCCTCGAGAGTCACGCCGCAGGCGCGGCCGTTGCGCACGCGTATTCGCGCCACGGGCGCGGCGCTGCGGATGACGCCGCCGCTTGCCGCGAAAGAAGCGCCGAGCGCGTTGCTGACTGCGCCCATGCCGCCGCGCGCGAATCCCCACGCGCCCACTGTATCGTCGATGTCGCCCATGTAGTGATGCAAGAGTACATACGCCGTGCCCGGCGAGCGCGGCCCCAGCGCCGTGCCGATGATGGAACTGCCCGCGAAATGCGCCTTGACGATTTCACTCTCGAAGTACTCGTCGAGAAAATCCGCGGCGCTCATGGTCCAGAAGCGCAGCGTGTCGTACATGCGCGCTTCGCCGAGTCCGTGAAACCGCCTGGCCAGATACAGCAGTTCCTGGATGTCCCGCGGCTTGAAGGAGGTCGGATCGGGAGGCTGGCGCATCAGCAATGGTTTGATGAACTTGCACTGGCGCATGACGTCGCGCGAATACCGCTCGTAGGCCTCGGCATCCCGCTTGGAGTGGCGCGCGATTTCGCGGCGCAGCGCGTCGTGGTTGTCATACAGGGCCAGGTGGCCGCCGCCCCGCATCATGGTGCAGCCGCCTTCGTAGGGGATGATCTGCAATCCGTATTTCGGCAGTTCCAGCGTGCGCATGATCTCAGGCCGCAGCAAACTGCAGACGTAGGAGCAATTCGAGTAGGTGAAATCCTGATACAGGCGGCGGCTCACCGCCGCGCCGCCGATGTAGGGCTGGCGCTCCAGCATCAGCACCTTGAGACCCGAGCGCGCCAGATAGCAGCCGGCCACCAGGCCGTTGTGGCCGGCGCCGACTATGATGGCATCCAGTCCCTTCGGACGATTGGCCGCGGGCGCGCTCAAGCCCGTACTTTGTGCGCGGCGCCGCTCGATTTCAACGTCGCATCGACCGCCGTCTCGAAAGCTCTCAATGTGTCGGTGAGACACGAGTCGTCGTGGGCCGCGGAGACGAACCAGGGCTCCCGCGAATCCGGTTCGCACAGCACGCCCTCATCGTGCAGCACCCGCGCCATGGCGTCGTAGAACGAATAGTCGCTGCCCTTCCACGCGCGATAGTTGCGCGGCGGTTCGTGAGCGAAGTACAGCCCGCTCATGGAGGGATGGCCGACGAAACTATGCGCGACGCCGCGGGCACCGAGCACGGCGCGCATGCCGTGGCGCAGGCGCGTGCCGTAGTCGGCGGCGCGCTCCAGGGCATCGGTCTCGTCGAGTATCTGCAGCGTCTTTTCCGCGGCGGCCAGCGACACCGAGTGCGCAGTGTAAGTTCCGCCATGCGCCACCCCGCGGCCGATCTTGCGCATGATCTCCTCGCGCCCCGCCAGCACCGAAATGGGATACCCATTGCCCATGGCCTTGGCAAAGGTGCAAAGGTCGGCCTTGATGCCGTACAGCTCCTGCACGCCGCCGCGCGCCACCCGAAATCCGGTCTTCACCTCATCGATGAGCATCACCACGCCGTGCTTGTCGCACAATCCTCGCGCCGCGCGCAGGTACTCGGGCTCGGCCGCGATCCCGAGGCAGTTGCCCATGATGGGCTCGATCAACATGCAGGCGATGCGGTGTGCGTGGCGCTTGAAGACATCCTCCAATTGATTGGCATCATTCGCCTGTACGAAGTGCGCAAAGCTTCTCGTGCTGATCGGCACGCCCTCGCTGTAGGGCTTCACCTCTGGGTCGCCGACCTGCGACCATTTGTCCATGGGCGTGAACCACATCGCCGCATCGAACAGCCCGTGATAGCCGCCCTCGAGAATCACGTAGTCGTCTTTTCCCGTATAGCCGCGCGCCAGGCGCAGGCCCGCCATCACCGCCTCGGTGCCCGAATTGGAGAAGCGCACCAGCTCCGCCGCGGGCACCATTTTTGATATGCGCTCGGCGACTTTCAGTTCGCGTTCGGTCGACAGCGCGAACACGCCGCCGATTTCCATGCCCGCGCGCGCTGCCTCATCGACTTCAGGGTGCGCGTAGCCCAAGATTGCCGGCCCGTAACCCATCCGATAATCGACGTATACGTTGTCGTCGAGATCGGTGATGCGCGCCCCCGATCCGCGCTTCACGTAGATAGTGCGATCCTCTCCCCAATAGCGGAAGTTGGAAGCGACGCCGAGCGGCAGCCGCTGTACCGCCCGCTTGAAGTGCGCGTTGCTCTTGGTCAGTTCTCTGGCCATGGGTTTTCCCCAAATTAATTATATGATCATATAATGATAGCACGCCAAAGCATCGAAGTCGCTGGTCGACGCTTCGATAATTAAACCAATTTATCAGGCGTAAAACATTGCTGCGCTGCGCTTCCTTGCCACTGAGGCAGCCTTCAGAGTACATTAAATGACCATATAACTCGTGGGCCCGACCATGACCAGTCCGACGATTGCGAAAAGCGCGCCAAGCCCGGTTGGAATCGCTCACGCGCTGCCCGCGTGGGTCTACGACCATGCGGAGTTGTCGCGGCTCGAACTCCAGCGCGTGCTTCGCCCAAGCTGGCAGATCGTATGCCACGTCAATTCCATCCCCAAGTCCGGCGACTATGCGACTTTTGACCTGGGGCCGGAGAGCGTTCTGGTGCTGCGCGATCGGGGCGGCTCGATTCGCGCATTCCACAATGTGTGCCGGCATCGCGGCGCGAGGCTGCTCGATGGCGCGGGAAACTGTGCCGCGAACATCACCTGCCCCTACCACGGCTGGACCTATCGGCACGACGGCGGTCTGATCGGCATGCCGGTGCGCGAAAGCTTTCCCGGCCTCGATCGCGGCGAACATGGCCTGCGGTCCGTGCGCGTGGACCTTGCCTTGGGCTTCGTCTGGGTGTGCCTGGCCGGTGATCCGCCGCCGGTGGCTCAAACCTGGGGCGCGCTGGCGGATGAACTGCTGCCCTACCGTCTCGAGGACATGGTGCCGTTGGGTCCGATCACCGAGGAAAGCTGGCCGGTGGACTGGAAAATCGCCATGGATAACTACCTCGAGTCCTACCACGTGCCCATCGGCCACCCCGGCCTGTATCGCATGTTCACGCCGGACTATGAGGATCAGGCCTCGGTGCCGGGCGTGGCGCGGGGTTTGAGCTGGATGCGCGACCGGGACTCGACCCGCTGGTCCGAGGGCGCGTACCAACGTCTGGTGCGCAATACCGCCACGCACCTGCCGGACAATTTGCGTCGATGCTGGCGTTTCTACAGCGCGCTGCCGAATTTAGGAATAGACGTCTTTCCGGAACAAATGGACTTCTTTCAAGTGCTGCCCGATGGGCCTGGCCGGTGCACAATCCGCGGCGGCCTCTTCGGACTGCCGGACGAACGGCGCGAGATGCGCGCCGTCCGCTACTTAAGCTCGCGCATCAATACGCAGGTCAACAACGAAGATAAATGGCTGTGCGGCCGCGTGCAGCGCGGACTGGCATCCTCGAGTTACCGGCCGGGACCGCTCTCGCTGCTGGAACGCTGGATGCTCGAATTCCACAATTTGCTGCGCGAGCGGATACCGGAATTCAAGCTCGCCGCGGCGCCCGGCCGCTTCGACTCCGCATAACGCCCGCGACCGTACCCGCGGGTGGCTTACGCTAAGTGCGGTTGTTGCGCCCCACGTATCAATCGCCCGGGCATCGCGCCAGTTGGTTCGCCGTTGCGGTATGTCACCTTGCCCGACACGAGAGTTGCGACATAGCCGGTCGCTTTCTGACTTATCCGCCGGCCATTCGCCGGCAGATCGCGGGTGACCACCGGTGCCTTGAGCGTAAGTCTGTCGAGGTCAATTACATTGACGTCGGCCTTGAATCCAATCTGAATGAGACCACGATCTTCAACCCCTACCGAGACGGCGGTATCCCGCGTCAGCAACTTGATTGCGCGTGGCAGCGAAATGCCTTCGCCCGGGTGTGCGTCACGCACGCAGTCCATCAGAAAATAGGTGGGTAAGCTTGCGTCGCAGATCATCCCATAATGTGCGCCGCCGTCACTCAAACCAAGCAAGACATGCTCGAATTTGAACAGCTGTTTGCCCGCGGCAATGTTATTACCATCAACGTTGCCTTTAGGCGCAAATAGGATCGCGTGTCCCTCGTTCTGCAACAGTGCATCATAGACCACCTCACGGACGTCGCGCCCCGCAGCTTGCGCGCGGGCCTCGAAGCTGTCTTCGACGCGTGGCAGATAGTTCGGCGGATCGCCCAGCGGAAACATCAAGCTGGTGCAACTGATGAGAGCAACGACGATAGGATTGTTGTGCTCAGGATTCTCGCTCAATATTTGCTTCCTGAACGCGGGATCGCGCATCCTGGCGACCCTTTCCGCCAGCGGCAGATCGGCAATTTCCCGATAGCTCCGGTTGAGCGAAAACGGGTGATAAGACGTTTCAAGGCCAAGGAGAATGCCGACGGACCGCGGAATGGACTGTCCCCGCATCACGATGTTGTCGGAATTTGCGTCGGCCAAACCTTTCACCAGGACGGGCCAATCGAAACCTGCGCCTGCCATCAAAGTAAACGATAGTGGTCGACCGGATGCTTCGGCAATTCTGCGCAACATTGCGAATTCTTGCTGCGCGGGATTTTGGAAATTTGGATTGATCTGGAATACTCCCTTGCCGGCATCTCGCAACCCCGCAGCGAGAGCAAGCAACTCATCCTCCCCGGTCTTGACGCTCGGCACGGGTTTACCATCGGGGAAGCGGTGAGCGATCGAGCGGGAGGTAGTGACTCCAAGCGCCCCTGCCTCGACCGCTTCCTTCACAAGACGGCGCATTTCGGCCAGATCGTCTTCAGTCGGCGATTGCGTTGACAGAGCGCGTTCGCCCATGACATAGACGCGCAGTGGCGAGTGCGGAATCTGCGCTGCAAAGTCTATGTCGGATTTTCGTTGGGCCAGTGCATCAAGATATTCGGGGAACGTTTCCCAATTGAACGGCACGCCCTCGGCCATTACCACTCCGGGAATGTCTTCAACACCCTCCATCAATCGGATCATCATCTCGCGTTGGTGGTGTCGCGCCGGGGCGAAGCCGACGCCGCAATTTCCGAATACGGCAGTGGTGACGCCGTGTTCGGAGGACGGCGCCAGCCGGTTATCCCATGTGATCTGCCCATCATAATGGGTGTGCACGTCGACAAAGCCGGGCGTCACAATCAATCCCGCAGCATCAATCTCCTCGGCTCCGATTTCCGTGATTGCGCCAATTGCGGCGATACGTCCGGCCGTTATGCCGACATCGCCGATGAATGGCTCGCCTCCCGAGCCGTCCACTATGGTGCCGCCGCGTATAATTATTTCGTAAGCCGCCATCGCTCTCTCCTGTGTCAGCCTGCCGGCGCTACTGTGCCGCCGATGCCGCCCAATCGGCAAGGCTCAAGGTCGGCGTACCGGCAACCATGATGCGTTCCATGTGCCGCTCGGCGATCTGGTCGGGCACGCCATAATGCTGCACTGTGCGGTTGTCCCATACGACCACGGCGTTGGTCTCCCACCGCCAGCGGACCTGATATTCCGGCTGCTTCATCCGATCGCACAGATATTTAAGCAGGGTTTGTCCGACGATATTGTCGAGACCGACGATGCTCAGCGATTGAGCTTCGTTCACATAGATTACCGGCTCGCCCGTCTCCGGATGAACGCGTACGACCGGATGTGTGACCTCGGGATATTGCGCGATCCTCCGCTCCACCTCTTCCCGGTTGAAGAAGCGATTTGATCCGCGGCCGAACATGAAGGCGCCGCTGGAGGTATAGCGCAGTGGCGCGATCATCTGCTTTATCTCGTCGGAAAGGTCCCGGTACGCCGCCTTGGCGCTCGAAAAGCAGGTATCGCCGCCCAGTGGCGGAACCGTCACCGACCGCAGGATCGATACCGCCGGCGGGACCTTCATGTAGCAGCCGTCGCTGTGCCAGGTGCTCGCAGTCCCCTCCCGACTGCCCCCGCGTGAGCGAACTTCGAGAACCTCAGCTCGCTCGACATTGGGCAGCTCGGTCATGATCTCCCCAAACAGCTCGGCAAGCGCGCGATGGCTGGCATAGTCCAGCGCCTGATTGCGAAAGAATAAAACCCCGTGCGCGTTCAAGGCAGCCCGGATGTCGGCAGCGGCTTCCCGCGAAATCGTGCGGGTGAGATCGACTCCGGTGATCTCGGCTCCCACAGCGGGTTGCAGCTTCGTTACGTCGAAACCTGACGTCTTACGATATTTGATGGGATCGATGCAATCCACTTCGTTCATCGAACTGACCTCTCCAGCACTTATGTGCTCGCGCGCTGATTGGACCCGTCCGGAAATTACTCAAGAGAATAGCGCGATCAGAGACTGACCCCAAAATTACCAACACCATGGCCCAATTTCGCACCATAGGCCCGGCGTTTTCGGTAAAGGAAATGCGGTAACGCAATTACGGCAAGATATTTGGCATGATAGCCAGCCTCATGTCGCTGGCTGGAGGGCTGCGCCCGCTGCTGGCGTCGCTAATGAGGTAGCGCTATGGAATTTTTCCTTTTCCTGCCGCAGATGCGCATGTCGTTCGATCGCATTGTCGGCGCTGCGCAGGCGGCGGAGGCGGCAGGTTTTACGGGTGTTGCCGGCATGGACCACATGATGCCGACGGGAGCCGAACGTCATCCCATGTATGAGGCGATGATTACGAACACCTGGCTCGCCGCGCATACCTCAACTCTGACCATCAGCTCGCTCGTGCTTTGCGATGCTTTTCGCCTCCCCGGGGTCCTGGCGCGGGAAGCGGTTTCAATCGACCATGCCTCGGGCGGGCGCTTCGAACTGGCGATCGGCTGGGGTTCCTACGTCCACGACTTCGAGCACTATGGGATATTGCCCAATCAGCCGCGCGAGCGCGTCCAACGGCTTCGCGAAACCCTTGAGGTGCTCAAGGCGCTCTGGGCGGGCGAGACGGTTACCTACCACGGCCAATATCATCGGCTTGAGGGAGCGTTCCAGGCCCCGCAACCCTTGGGGAAGATTCCGATCGTTATTGGCGGCTCCGGCCCGAAGACGCTCGCGCTGGTAAGGGAGTTTGCCGACTGGTGGAATCTCGACACGCGCTACATCGACAAGCTGAAGGGCGACAAGTTTCAGGAGCTGACTTCGCAGATCGGCAAAGCGCGGGTGTCGATTCAGCAGATGGCGGCTTATGTCGCGCCCAAGGCGGATCGGGCGGCTATCACCGAAGTGTCGATGCGCCGATTCGGTCATTCACGACCGCTGATAGCGACCGGCCCGGAAATGCTCGATCACTTCAGCCGCGAGGCGGAACGTGGCATCGAACGGGTCTATCTGTGGACGTGCGATTTCGCGCAGCCCGATTCGCTGGCCGGCTTTGGAGAAGAGGTGATCGCCAAAATGCCCGTCCGGGCGCTGGTGTCGTGATGGAAGGGGCTCTTAGCGGAATCAGAATTGTCGAGGTGGCATCCTGGACTTTCGTACCCGGCGGGGGAGCGATCCTGGCGGAATGGGGCGCCGATGTCATCAAAGTCGAGGACCCGGAAAGGGGCGATCCGCTGCGCGGCTTGGTCTCGGCCTCGATCAGGGCTGATGGCGGCGTCAATCCGATGCTCGAGATCGCCAATCGCGGCAAGCGGTCGGTGGGAATCGACATCTCCCAGGAAGCGGGGCGCGAGATTCTGTACCAGCTTATCGCGACCGCAGACGTCTTCGTCACCAGCCATCTGCCGGCGGTTCGCCGACGCCTCGGCATCGATCTCGATCAGATCCGTCAGCGTTGCCCAGAGGTCATTTATGTGCGCGGCTCGGCCAACGGGCCAAAGGGCAATGAGGCAACGCGCGGAGGGTTTGACAGCGCCAGCTATTGGGCGCGGGGCGGGGTATCGGATGCGATGACCGACCCGGGCGTAGACTGGCCGGTGGCACGACCCAGTTTCGGGGACATGGTGGCCGGTCTTGCGCTAGCCGGCGGAATATCGGCCGCTCTGCTGCGCCGTGAGCGCACCGGCGTCGCATCCGTGGTGGATGTCGCGCTGCTGGGCGTGGGGGTCTGGAATATATCGCCGGATGTCACTTCCGCCGGCTTGAGCGAAGATCGGGAAGTGACGAAGTACGCCCGGGACGAACCCGCCAATCCCCTCTCCGGAACATATCGCACCAGTGACGGCCGCTTCATCTCGATCGCCATGTTCCAGTTCGACCGGTTCTGGCCAACCTTCTGCGAGCATCTCGACCGGACCGATCTGATCGCCGATCCACGCTTCAAGGATGCCCCGGCGCGCTACGCCAATCGTCGTGAAAATTTCGCGATTCTGAACGGCATATTCGGCACCCGCACCCAAGCCCACTGGTGCGAACGCTTCAAGACCATCGAAGGCGTCTGGGCACCGGTTCGCAAGCCGGGCGAAGTGCATGACGATGCCCAGGTGATCGCCAACGGTTATTTGCAGACGATCGTTACAAATAACGGCCGGTCGCTGACGCTGCCGGCAAACCCAGTGCAATTCGATGAAAATCCGCCGTCGGTTGCGGGAGCCCCCGGCCACGGCGAGCATACCGATGCCGTTTTGTTGGAGCTCGGGATCAGCATGGAAGAAATCATGGAGCACAAGATTTCGGGTGTGCTGCTTTGAACCCGAATAGCTTGGCCGGCGGCTCTTGAAGATATTTCAGCCCGGGCGGCTCTCACGTGTCGAGCGGCGCGTCCCCGTAAGCCAGCGCCGGTATGCGCGCCAGCAAGTATTGGCGAAACGCCGCCGCTTCCGGGACGGCGGCGGCCTGCGCCGCCTCATAGCCGAAAACCACCAGCCCCTGCTGAGTGGACTCGGCCATGGCAACCATCGCGCGGCGTGTTTGCGGGCGCAGCCGCGCCGCCAGATATTGCAGGGCGGCGGCCGGCCGATCGCCGCCGCATAGCGTGTAGCGGTGCTCGCGCAGCCGGCTGCGGCCGGGAGCGACCGGCAATACTTGCAGTACGGTGATGCCGTCCGCCCTGGATTCGACCCAATGGTTGGGCGCCACGAAACGCAGCCGCCGCTCGAAATCCGCGCCCGACCCGTGCAGTTGCGCGTAACGGCGCGCGCTCCACGCGGCACTCGCACCGCTGAAGGCCCCGCGCGCCGGGGCACCGGCCGTTGCGGCTGCGGCCGACTCGAGCAACTGTTCGACCACCAGTTTCCAGTCGGCTGAAATGTGAGTGTCGATCGGCGCCCCGGCGAGCCTCAATCCAATCGGCAACTCCAGCTCGCGCCACCTCTCTTCGTCCGGCGCGGTCGATGCGCGGGGCGCTCTTTGCACCAGGATGAGCTCGCCGAGCAGGCGCAAGTCCAGCGGCGATAAATCCGCGTTGCCGCGCGTGCCGCGGCGCTTGCCGTGGAGATCGAACTCGAGGCCATGAACGGCGCAACTGATGACGCGCAAATTGCCGGTCGCGGCCGCCGTCAGGCTGTGCGCCGCCTCCGTGCAGCTGTTGCGATACGCGCGCAGGCTTCCCGCCTCATCGCGAATCACCAGCGCCCGTTCCACGCCAAGTTCGGCCGCAATGAAATCCCCGGCGTTGGGTATCTCCGGTCCCAGTCCGACCAGTTGCCATGCATCGTGAAACACGCGCTCCCGCTCCAGGGCAAACAGGCGCGCGTTGGCAAAAGTCCAAGCGGCGAGGCGCTTCGCGCCGGGCGCGCCGCCGGAAGCGCCTTCATGCAAATTCGCCGGCGGCGCAAACCGGCCGGGAAAGATGGACCGTAGATAATCCATGCAGCGGCGCTTTGCCGCCGCCCGGTCGATGTCGGCCTCGCTGCGGAAGGCAAACTCCTGCCACAGCATCTCAAGTGCACCCATCAGGCCGAGCGCGATGGCTTTGGGATCGAGCTGCGGCTGCGCGGTTTCGATGATCAGGCGCTCGATGAGTTCGTGCACCAGAACGGCAAAGCCCTCGTCCTTCTGCCCGCAAATATCGTAGTATTCCTGGCGTGAACTTGCCTCGCCCCAGAACGAATACCACACGGATACCTTGCGCGGGCTGGCGATTTCCGGGTCGAGATACAGATCGACCATCAGCTCGAGCGCTGCCACGGGCTTGGATTTGAGCCGGCCGACGGGCACCAAGAGTTGTTCTTCGAACTCGGCCGCGAGGAATTGCAGCGAGGCTACCAGCATGGCCGCCTTGGAGGCGAAGTAGAATCTCACGATGCCGGGCGACATTTTAGCAATTGCGACCACCTTCTCGACGGTCGTGCGCGACGGTCCATAGATGTGCAGCGCCGAGATGCACGCGTCGATCAACCGCTGGCGCTGCCGGCTGTGGGCGTTGCGGGCGCGCGGTATTTGCGCGCGCTCCCTGGACTTTTTCTTCGCCGCACGCATGCCGCGGATTAGGCGCTCATGACGAGCTGGCTTTCCCGCCACGGCAAGTGGTTCATCATTCTGCCGCCCCTGCTGTTCCTGATGATTTTTTTTCTCATTCCATTTGGTTTCGCATTGGTGATCAGTCTCGCAGACACGGCGGTCAGGGTACCGCCATTCAGCGACATTCTATCCATCAGTCCCGATTGGCACATCCATCTCACCCTGAATCTCGGCAACTTCAAATACTTGTTCAACGATGAAGTCTATGGCCTTTCGTACTATTATTCGATAAAGACGGCGTTTTTCTCGACCCTCATCTGCTTGGGGTTGGGTTATCCGATGGCCTACGCCATCGCGCGGACCTCGAGGAGCACGCAAAGCATCCTGCTGCTCGTCATCATTTTGCCGTTCTGGACCTCGTTTCTGCTGCGCGTCTATGCGCTCGAAGGCATCATCCGCGAAACCGGGCTGTTGAACACCGCGCTGCTGTGGCTCGGCGTCATTCACCATCCGTTGCAGATCATGCGTACCACGCTGGCGGTGTACATCGGCATCGTTTACTCCTATCTGCCGTTCATGGTGCTGCCGTTGTTCGCGACCCTGGAGAAGCTCGATCACTCGCTGCTGGAGGCGGCGGGCGATCTGGGCAGCCCGCCGTGGCGGGCCTTTCTCGATGTGACGCTGCCCTTGTCGACGCAGGGGATCATCGCCGGTTCCATGCTGGTATTCATACCCGCCATCGGCGAATTCGTCATTCCGACTCTGCTCGGGGGTCCCAACAATCTGATGATCGGCCGCGTGCTATGGGACGAATTCTTCGGCAACCGCGACTGGCCGGTGGCCTCCGCCGTGGCCATCGCATTCCTCGTGTTGCTGGTCGGCCCGATTGCGCTGTACCAGCATTACAGCAGCAAGCAACTCGAGTCCTAGGGTGCAGAATCGCGTCCCGCCCTTGCTGATATCGATTCTGGCCATCGGAATCGCGATTCTGTACCTACCCATGCTGGTGTTGATCGCCTACTCCTTCAATGCCTCGGCGTTGGTGAGTGTGTGGGGCGGGTTCTCGACCGGCTGGTACACCCAGCTCGTTCACAACGATCAAATCCTCGATGCGGCGTGGCTGTCGCTCAAGATCGGCATCATTGTCGCAACCGGCTCGGTGATCCTCGGCACTCTCGCCGCGATTGCGCTGTTCAGATTCAAGGCATTCCGCGGCCGGCTGCTGTTGACCGGCATGGTCAATGCGCCGTTGGTGATGCCCGAGATAGTCACCGGCATCACGCAGTTGCTCCTGTTCGTCTCCATGCTGCATTTTTTCGGCTGGCCGCACCGCGGCATCACGACCATCGTCATCGCACACATCGCATTCTGCAGCGCCTACGTGACCGTCACCGTGCAGGCGCGTCTGCACGGCGCGGACCGCTCGCTGGAGGAAGCAGCGATGGATTTGGGCTCAGGGCCGGTGCGCGCGTTCATCGACACGACGCTGCCGGCCATCGCGCCCGCTTTGGCATCGAGTTGGCTGCTCAGTTTCACCCTGTCGCTCGATGATTTGGTGATCTCCAGCTTCGTGTCGGGACCCGGCGCGAGCACGCTGCCGATGGTGATTTTCTCCAAGGTGAAGCTGGGCGTCAGCCCCGATGTGAATGCGCTCGCCAGTTTGATCATCGGCGCGGTGGGAGTCTGTGTGTTGTTCGCCGGCTACCTCATGCGCCGCACCGAACGGCGGCGCGTGCTCGATGCGCAGATGGCCGAGCGCTGAAGCCAAGCTAATCGGCGGTCTTTATCCGGGTCCAGACGCGCGTTCGAATGCGTTCGGTGGCCGCGCTGGTTTCCGCAGATCGGTACAGCCGCGCCTCGATTTCCGGGGTCGGATACAACGTCACGTCGCTCAAGATTCGCGGATCGATCAAGGGGCGCGACGCTAAATTGTCGTTGCCGTAGAAAATTTGATTGGTGATCTCTGCAATGACCTCGGGGCGCAGGATGAAGTTGATGAAGGCATACGCGGCTTGCGGGTGCGGGGCGCCTTCCGGTATCAACAGGGAGGAGAAGGTCTGGTTGGCCCCTTCCTTGGGCACCGTAAAGGCGAGATGCACATCGACGCCCGCCGCCTTGGCGCGCGCGCGCGAGTACGCATAATCGCTGGACCACGACATGGCGATGCAGAGCTCCTTGTTCGCCAAACCGTTCATGAACTCGGTGGAATCGAAGGAGCGGATGTACGGGCGCACCTTCAGCAACAACGCTTCGGCGGCCATGAAATCCGCGCGCTTCGTGGAATTCGGATCCAATCCCAGGTAGTTCAATGCCAGCTGCAGCACATCCTCGGCCGAATCGATGAAGGTGACGCCGCAATCGGCAAATTTCGCGACGATTTCCGGCTTGAACAGCATGTCGAGGCTGTCGACAGGCGCATTCGGCATGCGCGAACGGATCATGTCGACGTTGTAGGCGAATCCGTTGATCGAATGCAGATAGGGAACGGCATGTTGGTTGCCGGGATCGTAGTCCGCCTGGATCTTGAGGATTCGCGGATCGAGATTCCGCCAATTCGATAGCTTGGATCTGTCGAGGGTCTGGTACACGCCCGCCTTGATCTCGCGGCTGAAAAAATCCGTCGACGCGCTGACCACATCGTAGCCTGAACTGCCGGCCAGGAGCCGCGCCTCCATGGTTTCTTCCGCGTCATAGACGTCGTAGGTGACTTTGATGCCGGTGAGCTTCTCGAATTCGGCAATGGTCTGGGGGCCGATGAAATCGGACCAGTTGTAAACGAAGAGCCGCTTCTCCTCGCCGCCGGCGGGCGCGGCCCCGGCGCCAATGGCCGCCGTCAACATCCACAGCAGCAGCGCTGCCGCGTGCCGGCGGACTCTGCGACTTCCTCGAGCGGCGCGGGCGATGCGATCGCGCGCCATTGCTAGCCGCCGCCGGTCTTGCCGCCGTAGCGATACTTGAGCCTCAAGCCGAACACGCGCGGTTCGTTGGTGGTCTCGCGCGCGTCATAGTTGTAGCGATTGATGTAAACCACCGCGCGCGTGTTGCCGAAATTGGTCACGTATGCCTCGGCGCCCCAGCCGCCCTGCGCATCGTTGAGGCCAAAGCGCAGGTTGCCCAAAGTGTATGCCGGCTGCAATTCGCGGCTGGTTTCGCTCAAGTCGCTGGTGTTGAGGTCGCTCCACATGTCGCCGGTGCGCGAGCCATCGATCTGGCCGTAGGCTGTGTACTTGGGACCTACGTTCCATTCGTACCGCGCCGTGGCGCTGCCCTTGAAGTAGGGCACGAACGGCAACCTCTGGCCGGGGAGCGCGATGAACTCCGGGTTGTCGTAGATGTCGCTGGTCAGGCGCGAATCGTTGTAGCTGCCCGCCACGGTCAGCGTCAGGCCATGCACGGGCCGATACTCGACATTGCTCTCCATGCCGTAGATGCGGGCGTTGCCGATGTTGGCGTTGAAGGTGACCGGGAAAATCGCCAGATCGAACACCGCGGTCTGGTAGTCCTTCCACTGCATGTAGTACGCGGCGCCGTTCCACAGGAGCCGGCCATCGGCCAATACGGTTTTCCAGCCGACCTCGTAACTATTCAGCGTATCCGGCTTGTATTTCGCCGGCACCAGCGGAAAGGTGCTGTTGGCGCCGGAATTGAAACCGCCGTCGCGAAACCCCTGCGCAAACGAAGCGTAGTACAACGTGGTGTCGCTGTACTTGAAGTTGATGCCCCCCTTGTAGTCCTGCTTGGAGAAGGACACCGATTGCGTGGGTGTCGGCACCTTGGGGTTGTAGAAGTAGCCGCTCCACTGGTCGGAACTCGAGTCGCGCGATTTGAACTCTCTGAACCCGAAAATCAGGCTCCAGCGTTTGGTGATGTCCTGCGTGACTTCGCCGAATCCCGCAATTTGATGATTGTCGGTGCGCGAGTTGCTGTAGCTGTACCATTCCCCGGGCAGCGGCGTCGCGCCGTAGTAGTAGCTGAGCGCGGTTTGCGCCGCTTGACCGTTGAGATTCAGGCCGGGGTAATCGTAGAAGTCCGAATAGATGTCGCGCGTCTGCTCCAAATAGGCCCCCACCGTCCAATGGGTGGATCCGCCCGGCTTCGATGACAACCGCACTTCGTGCGACCAGCGATCGGTTTGGTCGCGGTAGTCAGTGAACATCGTCGGCACGTTGCAGCCGCCGTACGAATCGGGGACTCCGGGCACGCCGGAGGGAGCGGAGGTCTGACAGGCGAAACTCTGCACGTACCCTGCGTAGGTTTGATAGCCGGTGTTGTTGGGCTGGATATTGGCGTACTGCACATACTCCGAGTATTCATTGACCGTGTGATTGGCCCGGTTCCAATAGCCGCCGGCGTAAATCAAATCGCCGATCCCTGCATCCCCCTCGACGGTGAGCCTCATCAACCGGTTGATGCGCTCTCCGCTTTCGGGTCCGAACCGCGAGACGTTGCGTTCTCCGTACCGGTCCGGGTCTTGATCCCAGGCACCATGAGTGGTCTGATTCTGGTAATCGCCCGACAGGGTGACCTTCCAGCTGTCGCTGAACTTATAGAGCACCGCGGCCCGGCCGCCGTAGAGTTCCTCGTGGTTGTAGTTCTGACCGGCCCATTGGGAGTTATTGCTGACGGTGCCGTTCAGCCACTGGCGGGTGGTCAGCAGGTTATCGATGAATCCCCCCTGTTTATCGTAGAAGCCCGACACGCGCAGCGCCGCCGTGTCGGCGATCAGCGGAATGTTCACGTAGCCTTCGACGATTTTGTTGGGCTGCCCGCCGTCGATCTGGCCGCCGTCGAGATCGATGCCGGCGGCGAATGCGGAAGGGTCAGGCTTGTTGGTGACGATCCTGATCGCCCCGGACATGGAGCTGGCGCCGTACAGCGTGCCCTGCGGTCCGTTCAACACTTCGATTTGCTGAATGTCGTAGAGATGCAGGTCGGGTATCCCGCCGAAATAGCTCAGACTTTGCTCGTCCAGATACATCCCCGTCGTCGAGGTATTGGACACATTCGGATTGCTGCCGTCCGACACGCCGCGCAGGATGAACTCCTGGTAGCCGGGCCCGATGCTGATATAGGACAGCGAGGGAGTGCGCGTCGCATAATCCTCGAACTGATTGATGTTGAGGTTCTGAATGTCCTGCGATGAGAAAACATCGATGCTTTGCGGGACGTCTTGCAGATTCTCCGTTTGCTTGCGCGCGGTGACGACGATTTCCCCGAGTGCGTCCGAATCCGCGGCGCGCGCCGTCAGGCTCCCCGCCATGGCTGCGCCGGAGAGAATGGAGGCGATGGCCATGCGCAGCGCCATTTGAGGATGCCTCGCGGCAGCGGCGCGGATTCCGGCGCGTGGTTTCATCCCGATCTCCCTAGTCGAACCTTGGAGCAATGATTACTTTGGATTGCGCCATCCGTCAATGAAAATTATATGACTATATAATGGCAGCGGCGCGAGCTGCGCAGCGCCTGCCATGCGTTTCAGCGGATTTGGGCCGTTCTGCATCGCCACAGGCTAATTCCACCGCCCCAATCATTACCCCTCCTGGTCGCGCCCGTCAATCGAAAGTTATATGGTTGTATAACAATCAGGCGCGCCTGGGGCTTCAAGGAAGCCTTGGCATTCAAGGGAAACGCTGCAGCGCCGTGCCCAAACTGCTGCGCAGCGGCTCGAGTTCCGCCGCGAAATGCCGCCAATACCCGATGCTGGAATCATAAATCGGCACACGCACCTGTTCGGAACTCGCCGTGCGCACCGAGCGTTTGGTCTCATGGAAGCGCAAGCACTGCGGTTCGAACGCAAGCCCGCAATGCGCGATGAGTCTGCGCACCTGGACTTCCGTATCGCGGACCAGATCCTCATAGGCCAAATGCAGCACCTTGCCGGGCAGCACGCGGTCCCAATGGTCCATGACTTCAAGATAACTGCGGTAGTACCTGCCGAGGTCTTCTAGATCGTAGGTGAATGCCTGCCCTTGCGCGAAATGCTGTTTGTAGGCGCTGAAACACGCATCCATCGGGTGGCGGCGCACGTCGATGATGGCGGCATTCGGCAGGATCAGATGAATGAGTCCCACGTGACTGAAGTTGTTGGGCATTTTGTCGATGAACCGCGGCCGGCCGCTGCGATAGATGCGGGTCTCGTCGATATAGCGCCGGCCGAACACCTCGAACCCTTTGGGGGGCAATCCGGCCACGCTTTCTGGGTAGCTGTCCGAGCCGCGGTCCATGTGATCCAGTTCCCTGACGAACTTCAAGATGTGCGGCAGCTCCATGGTGCCCTCGACGCAGGAGTGGCTGGCCAACACCTGCTCCACCAACGTCGAGCCGGACCGTGGCAGCCCGACGATGAAAATCGGCGCCGCATCAGTATTGCCGGTGATGCCGCGCGATGCGATGAAATCAGCGCTGAACGTTGCCGCGACACGCCGGCATTTCTGCTCGAACGCGGCCGCGTCGAAGGGCGCGCTGCGCCGCCGGCCGACGTTGCCCGCGGCATAATGTGCGAAGGCAAGGCTGTATTGGCGCCGCTGTTCGTAGGCCTTTCCCAGGGCGAAGTTGATCTGTGCGAGGCCCTTGTCCCCGATTGGTGAGTGCAGGAGCTGCTGCATGGCGGCGATTTCAGCATCGGAGAAGATGTAATTCTTCAGGTCCGCGAAACTGTAATAGGCCTCGCCGAAGCCGGGTTGCAGTTCCAGGCAGCGGCGGTAGGCCGCCTCCGCATCAGCGCGCCGCCCCAGCGTTTTCAAGACATGGCCGCGCGACAGCTGCACACGTACCTGGCTCGCATCGAGCCGCAGGGCATGATCGTAGGCGTCGAGCGCGGCCGTCTGCTGCATGCTGTGCCCCAACACCGAACCGAGCAGCACCCAGCTCGCCGAGGATCCGGCATCGATCAGCAGCGCGTGACGCGCGGCCGCTTCCGCCTCGGTCAATTCGCCCGCATCCAGGTGCGCCTGAGCCAGCCCGCGGCGTATCAACGGCATGTGCGCGGACTGTTTGAGCGCGTGCCGCAGCAGCCGCTGCGCATCCTGGGGAAAACCGGCGACCAACGACACGGCGGCAAGACCGCAGAGCGCGCCGATGTGATTGGGATTCTCATGCAGCACGCGGCGGAAAATCGCCTCCGCCTTCCGGCCGTCATCGCGTTCCATGCTGAGGCGTGCCTCATCGAGAATCGGTGCATACGGGTCGGTGTCGATGAATGTTTGATACGCTCGCCTCGCGGCGTCGAAGTCTCCGATGTTGACCGAGAGATCGCCAAAGAGCCGCCAGCCTTCGTGCAGTGAACCGTCCAGGCCCAAGGCTTTGCACAGCAGCGCCGCCGCCGGCTGCAGGCGTCCCTGTGCGCGATAAGCGCGCGCCAGGTCCAACATGGCGTGCGCAAAATCCGGGGCGCTTGCGATCACGGCTTCGAGCATCCGTATGCCCTCGATGCTGCTGTCTTGAGCGAGCAGCGACAGCCCCAGCACCCGCCGGCTGTTGACTTCCCCCGGCCAGCGCTCCTGCATCCGGCGCAACTCGCGCTCGGCCCCGCGCGCATCGCCGCGTTCGAGCAGCGCCACTGCGCCGCCGTAGGCCTGCTGAAACTCAAATCCCCTGTCTTGGTTCTGCATACGAGATGGCATCATACTCGTCCGCATGACGCCGCCGTACCACGGGAAATGATCAAGAGACTCCTCGGCATTTTGTTGCTGAATGCTGCGCTGGCCGGCGCACTAGCCGCGGTGCCGCCGTCCCGCCCGGCGTACGGCGTGCGTCTGCAAAAGACCTGGATTCCAATGCAGGACGGGGTTCGCCTGGCCGCCACGCTGTACATGCCCACCGGCGGCAAATCCGGCGAGCGCTTCCCGGCGCTGTTGGAATATCTTCCGTATCGCAAGGATGACGACGAGGCGGTGCGCGATTACGGAACGCACAGCTATTTTGCAAAACGCGGGTTTGTGGGTGCGCGCGTTGATATTCGCGGCTTCGGCATGAGCGAAGGTTCGGCGCCGGATCGCGAGTACTCGGCGCAGGAACAACAGGACGCAGAACAGGTCATCGCTTGGCTGGCGGCCCAATCCTGGTCGAACGGCAACGTCGGCATGCTCGGAATATCCTGGGGCGGATTCAATTCGATTCAGATGGCGCTGAGGCGTCCGCCGGCGCTGAAGGCCATTCTGGCCGTCGCAGCAACCGATGAATTGTTCAAGGAAGACGTGCACTACATGGACGGCGTGTTCCACATCGATGAATTCGAACTCACCATGGATCTGGATCAAGGCCGCACCGGCGCACCGGAATTCAGCCTCGAGGACTCCGCCATCGGGCCGCGCATGGAATCGCCGCCCTGGTCGCTCGAGTACATGAAACATCAGCGCGACGGCAGCTTCTGGCGGGCGCCGCTGCGTCCTATCGAGACACTGAAAGTACCGGCGTTTTTGATCGGCGGCCTGCAAGACGGTTACCGCGACAGCATTCCGCGCATGTTGGAAAAGGTGAGGTCCCCGCTCAAGGCGTGGATTGGTCCGTGGAATCACGGCTTCCCCAACGACAGCGATTATGGGCCGTTGTACGAGTGGCGCAGTCAAGCCGTGCGCTGGTTCGACTACTGGCTCAAGGGGCGGGACACGGGCGTCATGGCCGATCCGAAAGTGCTTGCGTATCTTCAGCACTGGCATGCGCCTGGATCGCAACCCCGGGATGTGCCCGGAGAATGGCGCGCGGAGAATTGGCCGCCGGCGGGACTTGCGCCGACCACGCTGTTTCTCCAGCCGGATCACAGTCTCGCGGCCACGGCCGCCGCGAGCGGCAGCGACCAATTGCGCAACGTTCCATCCACCGGCGTGGCGGCCGGCTTTTGGTGGGGCGAGTTGCTGACCGACCAGCGTCCGGTCGACGCTTATAGCCTGACTTACGATTCGCCCGTCTTGAGCGAGGAGTTCGCCATCCTCGGCTTGCCGCGTATCATCCTGCAAGCGTCGGCCGATGCACCCTTGGCGGATTGGTTCGTGCGGCTGTGCGATGTGGCGCCGGACGGCAGCGTCACCATGGTTACCGGCGCCGGCCTCAACGGCGCGCAGCGCGATTCCATGGCCGACCCTGCGGACCTCGTGCCGGGTCAGATCTACCCGCTGTCATTTGACCTGCATCTCGCTTCCTGGGTATTCCCGCAAGGTCACCGTATCCGCGTTGCCGTCTCCAACGCCCTGTGGCCCATGAACTGGCCGACACCTTATCCGTTGACCACGACCCTGAAGCTCGGCGGCAGCGGCGCATCGCGGATCATCTTGCCGCGGGTGCCGGTGCACGGTGCGCAACCGCGTGTGCTCGATCCACCCGAGCCGGTCGATGCGCCAACCGATATTCATGTCATCGACGGTGCCAGCGCGTGGCCCGGATCCTGGACGGTATTGCGCGATGAGGTCGGGCAACGCACCACGGTGAATTGGAAAGGCAGCGTCGCGGTCAGCTATCCATGGGGTCGCTTCGATCACTCCGAGCAGCTCACTTACGAAATCGACGATGCCCATCCGGACCTTGCCAGCGTCCGCGGCGATTCGGAGTACATCCAGAGAGTCAAAGACCACGTCCTGACGTGGCGCGGACACCTGCTGGTGTCCAGCGATGCCCGCACGTTCTTCTATCGATACGAGCGAACGTTGTTGAAGGACGGCGTGATCATCCGGACCAAGACTTGGAATGAACCCATATTGCGTGATCATCAATGAGCCGGCGCGTCCGGCTTTGCTGTCGTCGAGAAGCGCCTTCGTGTAAAGTTCTCGTCGGTGGAGTCGTGACGAATTCAAAACAATGATGGCAAAGCACACGCATGGATTGCCCAATTTCGGGGGACGGCAATGTTCAAGTTGTTGAAGTTTTTGGGCGTCGCCATGGCCGCGGCGGCGCTGTGCAGCTGCGGATCCAGCAGCCAAACCTCAGCCGTCGCGACCTCGACGGCGCGCGGCACGCTCGCGCAGAATCCGCCCTTTCGCATCGCCTCCTTGAACGCTGCAGATCTGCAGGCGAACCTGAGCAGTGCCACGACCGGTGCCCAGTTGCTGCAAATTACGGGTAACCCTGCTTGCGGTGTGGATTTCTATCATGTCGAGTTTTGGACGCTGGGCGGCGCAGGCGAAACCACCGAATCCTCCGGTGCTTTGATGGTGCCGACCGGCGCCGCGCCTGCGTGTTCCGGACCGCGTCCCGTGGTGCTGTATGCGCACGGCACGAATACCTACAAGGCGCTCAACCTCGCCGACGTTACGGTTGCCTCGAATACCGAAGGCATACTGATTGCGGCCATGTTCGCGGCGCAAGGCTACATCGTGGTCGCGCCGAACTATGCCGGCTACGACATCTCCACGCTTGGATATCATCCGTTCTTGAACGCCCAGCAGCAGTCCGGAGAAATGATCGACATCTTGACGGCGGCGCGCGCCGCGCTGCCCAACACATTGAGCTCAGCGACCAGCGACAGCGGCAAGCTGTTCGTGACCGGATATTCCGAAGGCGGCCACGTGGCGATGGCGACCCAACGCGCGCTCGAAGCGAGCGGCGCGGCCGTGACCGGAGCCGCGCCGATGTCCGGGCCCTATGCACTGGAAGCTTTCGGCGACGCAATTTTTCTCGGCGACGTCGATCTGGGCTCCACGGAGTTTTCACCGCTGCTCACCACCAGCTATCAAAAGGCGTACGGCAACATCTACAGCGCCCCGAGCGACGTGTACTCGGCGACCTATTCGAACGGCATTGAGACGCTGCTGCCCAGCGACACGGCCATCGACGCGATTTTTGCCGCCGGTTTGTTGCCGGAGACCGCGGAGTTCGACAGCACCACGCCGGTTGTCAGCATCGCCGGCAACGCCGCACTGTCGGCGGAGCTCACGGCTTTGCTGTCGGTGCCTGGCAGCGCGAATTATCCGCTGCCGCCGACCGCGCAAACGCCGTTGTTCGCGCTCGGATTCGGCTCGCCTTATCTGATAAACAATTCGTACCGCGTTACCTATGCGCTCGATGCCGTGTCGAATCCGGACGGTGCCGTGCCCACGCCCAGCGCCGGCGTACCGTTGGCGGCGACCGTGCCGTCGCAGACGCTGCGCCAGGCTTTCTATAAGAATGATCTGCGCAACGGCGGATGGGCGCCGAATTCTCCGACGCTGCTCTGCGGCGGAGACGCGGATCCGACCGTGTTTTTCTCGGTGAATACCGAGACCATGGCGGCATTTTGGAGCTCGCTGGTACAAGCCGGGCTCATCACTGTGCTCGACGTGAACGGTACGCCCGCCGGACCTTTCGCCGCCGTGCAAACGGAATTCCAGGCCAATCAAGCGGCCACGCTCGCCTACTATCAAACTCCGGCCGGCGGCGGTCTCTCGTTGGCGGCGGCCGAACAGGCGATCGTCGAGGGTTACCACGCGTCCGTGTTGCCCTTTTGCGCGGTTGCGGCTCGCGCGTTCTTCAGCCAACTGTAACAGGACCCGCCATGACAAAATTTATCGTGCAGGCGCGCATCGTCTTGATCGCAGCGGCAGCGCTCGCAGGTGCCGCACCGGCGTTGGCTGATGACGTTGCCAACAATAGCGCGCGCATCGGCCTGTACTCCATCTTCTATCACGTATCCTCGGAGTACGGTCTTCAGGGCCCTTACGTGCCGCCCGGTACCAACATCGATGCCAAGAACGTCGAGACCCTGTACCTGGCATACGTGCGAACGATTGTCCCGCATTTCGATCTCGAACTGACCCTGGGGATCCCGCCGCTGCAGAAAACAGTGGGCAGGGGCCCCGCCACACTCGGGTCTGTTCCCTACGATGGTCAGGTCATTGCCACGGCGCGGTGGTTGGCGCCCACGCTCCTGGCTGAATATGTTTTTTTCAGCGACGACGCCAAATTTCGTCCCTATCTGGGCTTGGGCGTCAACTACACCGACTTCTACGACCGCGATTCGACCGCCCAGGGCAATGCCGCGAGCGGCGGCCCGACCAAACTTTCGCTCACCTCTTCCGTGGGGGTCGCCGGCACCGTCGGGTTGACGTATCGAATCGCGGGAAATTGGAAAGCCTACGCCTCGTATTCGGCATCGCAGGTGAAGACCCGACTCGACGCAGACACGGCCGGAGTCACGCGCACGGCGCGCATCAACTTTGGACCCCAGGCGTTGGTCCTCGCGGTGGGCTATTCTTTCTGAACGGGAATGACCGCCAAAGAAGACATTCGCCGATATAGGGAGAATTTGCGGGCCGAGTTGGATGGCGCGGCGCCGTACGCCGCGCTGGGATCCGCTGAGCAAGATCCGGTGCGCAAGGATCTGTTTCAGCAGCGGCGGCGGGCGGCGGCATCGGCATCGGACCTCAAATTGGCCGTTCGGAGCCTTGGCATCGCAGGTCTTCGGGTAATAGCCTGCGCGCAGCCGTGTTGGGAGCCAACGACGGGTTGGTATCCAATTTTTGTCTGGTGATGGGAATCGCGGGGGCCGGCAGCCGTGCGCCGACGGTCATTCTGACCGGTCTGGCCGGTCTCATCGCCGGAGCCGGAGGCACAACAAGCCGCCAAGCGCATCATGAGCAACAAGCCGGCGGCGTTGGACATGCTCGTCAGGGAGGAGCTCGGCATTGACCCGCAAGAAATGGGCGGCGACCCGTGGACGGCGGCGGCCTGGTCCTTCGCTCTATTCGCCCTGGGCGCGCTCATGCCGCTGCTGCCGCTCATGGTGCTCCCCGCGCAAATGGCGGCCATCGGCTGCATCATCGCGAGCGGCGGTGCATTGGCATTGATCGGTTTCATGACTTCGCTGTTCAATGGCCGATCGCCCTCGTTCTCGGCAATCCGCCAGGTCGCATTCGGCTGCGCAGCAGCAGCCGTAACCTACGGCGCCGGAGCGCTGCTCGGCTCATTTCTCAAATAGGTGTCATTCGCCGATCGCGTGCAGCACGATTTTGCGCTCATGCGGCCGCCGACGGTGCTCGAAAAGGTAAATGCCCTGCCAGGTGCCAAGAGCCAGCCTGTGTCCTACGATGGGTATCGACAATTGCACCAGCGTGAGCGCTGCACGCAGGTGCGCGGGCATGTCGTCGGGACCTTCGTCGTCGTGTTCGTAGAGATCCGGATCCTCCGGCGCCAGCCTGGCAAAGAACGCCTGCAGGTCCCTGCGAACTTCCGGCGCCGCATTTTCTTGAATCAGCAGCGATGCCGAGGTGTGCGTGCAGAATATGGTCGCCAATCCCGACTCCATGGATTGCGCGGCGACCCAAGCGCTGACTTCGCCCGTGAATTCGATCAATCCGCATCCGCTCGTGCGGATCAGCAGGCTGTGATTCGCTTGTCTCATGGAATGCATCATAGATGATGAACCCCGCGGCCGTAGCCGACGCTACGGAGATTGATTCTTGGCATAAGAGGAATGGGCAAGGCGGTTTCCCAGAAAATCGATCAACGCACGAACGCGCGGCACCCGGTTTCAGTAGACCGGGCAAATTGTCGATTTGTTGCATTCTCAACCCTTGGTGCATTCTCAACCTTTTGGATATACTGACTCGCCAAACTTATCTATTTTCAGCGAACGGCGATTGGGCGACAATACGCGCTCGTTCCGCTGGGAACGGCACCCCCTTACATGCTCGCCATAGTTCGTATCGCTCTTAGCCGGCCATACACGTTCATCGTGGTGGCGCTTCTCATCCTGTTCGCCGGTGTTCTCACTGCGCTGCGCATGC
>Ga0302324_100002445_pt1 | contig 42969 bp, 24 predicted proteins | sample Palsa_T0_1_FD_201949 | JGI IMG/M metagenome (GOLD analysis project Ga0302324, IMG submission 201949) | Peat permafrost microbial communities from Stordalen Mire near Abisko, Sweden - Palsa_T0_1 | ecosystem: Environmental > Terrestrial > Soil > Palsa > Peat permafrost | place: Sweden: Abisko... | reverse complement strand
AGGAGTTTTTTCCGGCGGGCTCTTAGCGGCCTTCGCTGCCGCTGCCTGGTATGTCCATCGATACCACATGCCGCCGCTGGGAACCTGCGACGCGTTTGCTCCTGGCCTCGCCCTTGGTCACGCCATCGGCCGCGTTGGCTGCTTCGCCGCGGGATGCTGCTACGGCAAACCCACGCATCATTTCTGGGGAGTTACCTTTACCAACCCGCTCGCGAATTCGATCACCGGCACGCCCCTGAATATTCCGCTGGAACCCACGCAGCTGTTCGAGTCCGCGGTTGAGCTAGCCAATTTCATCTTTCTTATGTGGCTGCTCAAGCGCAGAAAGTTCGATGGCCAGGTTTTTGGCGCATTCATGTTCATCTACGGGGTGGCCCGATTCTTCCTCGAATATCTGCGCGACGACCCCGGCCGCGGCTCTGTCTTCGGCGGCGCCATGACTGGCACCCAGCTGATCTCCATCGGGTTGGTCGTAGCTGGCGGCTTCATTTGGTGGCTGCGGCCTGGGTCGAAGGCGGTTCCAGCGCAAACGGTTAGCGCGACGCGGTAGAACGCTGCCCCCGGCAATCCTGCCGGCGAATCAGGATGCGGGACTGTAGCCAGCTCCGAGCGTCCGGAGGACGACTGAAAATAGCCCGGCCTTTCTCATCCCGGGTAGACCGTTTCGAATTGCGCCTCGCAGGGGCGCATGAACACTCATGGCGTCATCCTTCCCCGTACAGTTCAGTCCGACCACGCACGACGCCGGCCAGCGGCTGGACCAGTTCCTGGCGGCCCGCCTTGACGTGAGCCGTGCTCAGGTGCAGCACCTGATCGCGGAAGAAAAAGTTCTGGTGAATGATCTGTCCCCGAAGCCTTCGCTGAAGCTTCGAGGCGGAGAGCAAATCACCATCCTCGGTTCCGCCGCGCGCCCACCGCTCCGCGCCATCGCCGAAGACATTCCGCTCGACATCGTCTATGAAGACGACGACCTCGCGATCATCAACAAGCCCGCCGGCATGATGGTGCATGCCGGCGCTGGAGCTACCGAAGATCAGCGCAATCGCGGCACTCTGGTAAATGCTTTGCTGCATCATTTTGTGACTCTGTCGGCCGCGGGCGGAGAAATGCGCCCCGGCATTGTCCACCGTCTCGATAAAGAAACCAGCGGATTAATTGTGGTTGCAAAGAACGACGATGCCCACCGCAAGCTGGCGTCACAGTTCGCGAAGCGCGAAGTGAAGAAGACTTACATCGCTCTGGTGCATGGCTGGCCCAAGAAAGATCGTGGAACCATCACCGCCAGCATCAGCCGCGACCGCGTGCGCCGCACTCGGATGACGACGCGGGGCACGGCCGGCCGCGATGCGGTCTCGCACTACAGCGTTGTCCGCCGCATCGACTCCGCTTTCGGCAAATTCGCGCTGATCGAAGTCAAAATAGACACTGGCCGGACCCATCAAATCCGTGTGCACATGGCGTCGCTGGGACATCCCGTCGTCGGCGACGTGCTCTATGGGGCGCCGCGCGAGATGCGGGCGCGTCGCGGCCGAGCCACCGACGAGGGCACCGCGTTTTCTCTGCCCAGAAATTTCCTGCATGCGGCGCGCCTCGAATTTTCGCATCCCCGAACAGGGGAAACGGTGGCGAACCGGTCTTCAATCCCGGGGCAATTGCAGGATTTTCTGATTAAGCTTGAGGGAAATATTGGCTGCTAGGTCTCCCAGAGGCGAAGGTGAATCTTTTGACAGCGAGCCCGTTTAAGACCGCCTTGATTTGCGATCGCCTTTGATTTGGTTTTGCCTTGCAAGGGCGCGAAAAATCAACGCGGCTCTAGCCGCCGAGGCGATTCCTTTTCAGACAGCCCCGCGACGCCTCAAGGTTGAAGCCCTCTGGCCCGTGGCGGATATAATGGAAGAACAGATGAAAATCCTGGGCACGAGACTTCTGCTCAAGAATACCGGTTTGGCGGGTTTGGCTCTCTTCGTGGCAGGCATGGCGGCGAGTCTGTCGGCGCAGTCGCCACCAGCAGCGTCGAATCCAGCAGCGCAGGCTCCGGCCCCGCCCGCCGCAATTCAAGCATCGCCCGCCGTGTCCGCCCAGGAAAAACCTGCCGATCCGCCCGCTCCCGCCGACAACAACTTCCCCACGATCCGTGCCACTACCAACGAAGTGAACGTGGTGTTCACCGTGACGGATAAGCACGGCAAACGCATTACCGATCTTAAGCAAGGCGATTTCCGAGTACTTGACGACAACAAGCCCCCTGAAGAAATCCGCAGCTTTCACGCTGAAGCCAACCTGCCCCTGCAGGTGGGATTGCTCGTCGACGCCAGCAACTCCGTTCGTGACCGCTTCAAGTTCGAGCAGGAATCGGCCATCGAGTTTCTGAATCAGACGGTACGTCCACGCTTCGATTCCGCCTTCGTGGTTGGTTTTGATGCCACCCCTGAAGTTACGCAGGATTTCACCGACAATACGGAAGCTCTGGCGCACGGCGTCCGCGAACTGCGTCCCGGCGGTGGCACAGCCCTCTATGATGCCATTTATTTTGCCTGCCGCGACAAGTTGATGAAGGCGCCGAAGTCCACTACGGTGCGCCGCGCCATTATTCTGCTCAGCGACGGAGAAGATAATCTGAGCCACGTTTCGCGCGAAGAGGCCATCGAGATGGCGCAACGCGCCGAGGCCATCATCTACACCATCAGCACCAACGTCAGCGGAACCAAAGGGGCGGGCGACAAAGTCCTGGAGCGCATTGCCGACGCCACCGGTGGGCGCGCCTTCGAACCCTTCCAGATTCGCGATGTAGTGAACGCATTCGCCGAGATTCAGGAGGAACTGCGCAGCCAGTACGCCGTCTCCTACAAGCCCGCCGACCTGAAGTACGACGGCCACTACCGCACCATCGAGATCGTCGCCAACGATCGCAAGAATCTCCGTGTGCGTGCCCGCCGCGGCTGGTACGCTCCGGTGCAGTGACGCGCCAATTCGAGAAAAGCTGGTTTGCTCCCGTGCTACCCTGTGTCCTCTGTAGTTAAAATTCTGTCGATCGCAGCGCTGACCCACATATGCCAGGCTATTCCGGTACGCCGCTTCCGAAGAAGCTGGGAATCAAACCTGGGTTTCGGGTATGCCTTAAAGATGCGCCAACTGAAGTGCTCGTCGAACTGAACGCCGATCTTGCGGCGTGCGAAATCGTGCGCGACGGCAAATCGCCCCTCGACTTCGCCATGTTCTTCACGAAATCGGGCTCGACACTGTCAACACAGTTCGGCCGCATCGCCAAGCGGCTTGCGCCTGCTGGAATGTTATGGATCAGCTGGCCTAAGAAAAGTTCCGGCGTCGCCACCGATGTGGACGAACACATTGTCAGGGAAATAGGATTAGCCGCAGGCCTGGTCGACGTAAAAGTATGTGCCGTTACCGAAGTCTGGTCGGGCCTGAAATTTGTGCGCCGCGTCAAAGACCGCTAAAAGTGTGGAGCGGGCGCTCCCTTCGGCAAGCTCAGGGCAGGCTTTGCCCGCTGCTGTTGGTCTTGATCTTGTTGTAGATATTGACTGTGAAATCAAAAACTAAAGTCAAAAGTAGCGGACAGGAGTATCCGCTCCACAGTATCCGGCTTCGGAGGAAATTATGGTGCGAGTAGGACTCATTGGATTCGGCTTGGCCGGCCAGGCATTCCATGCCCCGGTAATTCGCGGCGTCCCGGGGATGGAACTGGCCTGTATCCTCGAACGCCACGGCTCGAACGCGAAGGCGAAATATCCCGAAGTGCGCATCGCCCGCACGCTCGATGAAATGCTTGCCGACAAAACCATCAATCTCTGCGTAGTTGCCACACCCAACGACTCGCATTTCTCGTATACCAAAGCCTGCCTGGAAGCTGGCCGCGACGTCGTCGTCGACAAGCCCTTCACGCCTACCTTTGCCGAGGCTGAACAACTTGTTCGACTCGCCGCCGAGCGCGGAAGATTCGTCACCGTCTACCAGGAACGCCGTTGGGACGGCGATTTCCAAACCGTGAAACAGCTGGTTAAGTCAGGCGCGCTGGGCACGGTCGTCGAATTCGAATCCCGCTTCGACCGCTTCCGTCTCGACGCTAAACCGGGCGCGTGGCGCGAAAAATCAGACCATCCAGCTGCCGGCGTTCTCTGGGACTTGGGTCCTCACCTCATCGATCAGGCGCTGGTTTTATTCGGCGAGCCGCGGGCCCTTTGGGCGTCGGCCTTCTGCCAGCGCGAGACTTCTCAGGTCGATGACGCCTTCGATGTCTACCTGGAATATCCGCACCTGCGCGCCACTCTGCACGCCCGCATCATCGCCTACGCTCCCGAATATCACATGCTCCTGCACGGCACGGGCGGATCATTCGTGAAGTATGGAATGGATCCGCAGGAAGAAATTCTGCGCAGTTCCAACTGCCCCGACGGACCTCAATGGGGCGCGGACTGGGGATTGGAGCCGGAAGCACAGTGGGGAACTCTTACCCAGGTCGGAGAGAAGCCCAGAAAAATAAAGACCGAACGCGGCGACTATCGCGGTTTTTACGCCAACGTACGCGACGCGATCGAAAAGAAATCCCAGCTCGATGTAACTCCCGACCAGGCTCTGCGAACGATGCGCGGAATTCTGCTCGCACATAAAAGCAGCCGCGAAAAGAGAGTAGTCGGTTGGACTGAGTCGCCGGAATAAAGAGGAGAACAAGGGTGGAGCGGGCACTCTTGCCCGCTGCCGTTGATCTTGCGGTTGGTCTTGGTCTCGTTTTTGTTTTTGTTCTGGAAGTCCTAAATCAAAAAAAGTCAAAAGCAAGCGGACAAGAGTGTCCGCTCCACACTAACCCCTCCACACTAACCCTTCATTACCTTCTGGAACGCCGCCTGAAACCGCTCCATTTCTTCCTGCGTGCCCACAGTGACCCGCACGTACGTCGGCATCACCGGCCAGGTCCGCCCGATCAGCACATTCTCTTTCGCCATCGCCTCGCGCACCTCTTTCCCCGGACGTTTCGTCTCGAGCATAAAGTGATTCGCTTCAGAGGGAATGTAGGAATACCCGTTGCGGTCGAACCACTGAAAGGTCTGCTGGCGGACGCTGGCATTGATCCGCCGTCGCTCGCCAACCAATTGCGGATCTTTCAGGCTCGCAGTCGCCGCCGCCACCGCCGTCACCGGCATAAAGTTATATCCGCCGCGATCCATGGCCCGGTCGAGCAACTCAGGACGGCCGATCGCGAATCCGCAGCGCAGCCCGGCCAGTCCATAAACCTTCGAGCAGGTGCGCAGCACGATCACATCTTTGCCCGCCTTCACCAGATCCAGCGTGCTCGGCGCTTCGCTGAAATGCAGGTAGGCTTCGTCGACCAGAACGATCGATCCCTTAGGCTTGTTGGCGACCAGATACTCCACATCCGCGTGCGGCGTCAGCGTGCCCGTTGGGTTGTTGGGACTGCAAATATAGAACAAGCCCGCGTCCGGCGCCGCCGCCAGCATGGCTTTCACATCGTGCGCATAAGTCTTGGTGAGCGGGACTTTCACCGTCCGCGCTCCCGAAACCTGCGCCATCATCATGCCGGCCTCAAATCCCGGGTCCGCCGTCACATAACTTTTCTGGGGCGAAGTGTAGGCCAGCACCACCAGGTTCAGGGCCGGAGTCGATCCAGCGGTAACATCCACCCAGTCCGGATCGACGCCCTCTAGTTGACTGAAGGTCTTGACCAGATTGCGCGTCAGATCGTCGAGATAGCGCCCACCTTGCGGGATCAGAGCGGAAACCGCCTCGCGTGCAGCCGCACTCGGCCCCAGCGGATTTTCGTTCGAGTCAATCATCACTGCATCCGCGGAATGCGGCAGGGGCCGAGCCGCGGCGGCCAGCATAGGCTCACTTGCACCGCGAAACGCAGCTGCAACCGAAGCAGCCGCTGATATATGCAGAAAAGAACGCCGGGAAAATCGGGGCATGGAGAGGCCTCCGAAAGGCAGTGTATCAACAAAAATGTGGAGCGGGCACTCTTGCCCGCTGCCTTTGACTTTGTCGTTGGTCTTGTTCTTGGGTGGTGTTCTTGTTGTCGGGCCTGTTCTTGACTTCGATGTTGAGAACTTCAACCCCAAGAACAAAGTCAAAAGCAGCGGACAGGAGTGTCCGCTCCACACAAAAAACTACTGCCCGGTTCCAGTTAAAGTCTGCGCACCGGGATTTGCAAGCAAAGGAAAGTTTTCGGGGAACTCAATATCGGCCCGAAATCAGTTCTGGCTGGCGCCTGCGTAATATCCCGCCCGAGCCTGGATCTTGTAACTCTGCTTGTTCTTGATTTCCAGCTTGCGGTAGCCGCCGTCAAGCTTCGCGTTGGTGGGCGTATAGCCGATGTTGTACTGGCTGCGCAACTCGGCGGCGATCTGATCGAACGCTTCCCGGAGCTTGTCGAACTTGTTGCCCACATTCACGACGCGTCCACCGGTGGCCTCCGTGAGCTTGCGCATCTCGCCTTCGCCGGAATAAGACATTCCGGCGCTAAAGTACGCGCCCCGGTCCGCACACAGCAGAACGTAAACGATCGCGTCCGCTTTCTGCGACGCCTCAATCGCGTCTTTTATTTTCAGCTGACTGCCTTCATCCTCACCGTCGGTAAGCAGGATCATCGCCTTCCGCCCTACTTCTTTCGACAGCATGTCATGGGCGGACAGATAAACGGCATCGTAGAGTACCGTGCCGCGTTGGCTGGCAGTGGGAACGGGGCCGCCGCCCGCGCCCGGCAATGTCGGCATGGTGTAGCCGGCATTGATCTTCACTTTATTCAGCGCATTCTGCAGCCGCCGCGTGTCGCGGGTGAAGTCCTGCACCAGCGAGGAATCGACGTTGAAGTCGATCACGAATGCCTCATCTTTATCGGTAAGAATTTGTTTCAGAAAAGCTCCGCCGACTTCCTTCTCCATATCCAGCACTCTCAGCTGGCTGCCGCTGGTGTCGATGAGGATCCCCAGGGTCAGCGGCAGGTTGGATTCCGCGGTGAAATATTTGATCGTCTGCTGCTTCCCATCCTCAAAAATATCAAAGTCACTCTTGGTAAGATTCGGAATCAGCGCACCGTGCTTGTCTTTGACATTGAAGAAAAGCTGCACCACGTTGACCCCGACTTTGATCGTCTCCGTGGGTTCCTGTGAGTCCTCCGCCTTCTGATCCTGGGCTTTTTGGTCTTGGGTTTTCTGGTCGGGTGATCCCGCCGCTGGCTGGGCGGGCGGGTTCGACCCCTGCTGGCCAGCAGCTGAACGACCGACAACAAAAAGTATGGAGAAAGCCAAAACGGGCAGAAGCCGTCGATGAAACACAAGAAATTTCGTCATGCGGGATTCTCTCGCGATTCTTTGTTAGTCTAATTGCTAGTGTAGTCCGGTAGCTTAGATGCACCAAATTGCCGGATTAAGCATCCCAAGGGGTGCGTGCTCAGATTTTTAAGGGGGAGCACTCGAGAACTCACGGGAAGTATGAGCGGGAAGTATGAGCGGGAAGTATGAGTGAGAAGGTGCGTGATGAGGCTACTTATGGCGCCGCTGAGCCAGAATCCACAGACCCCCAAGCAGCTTCGACGCGGTCCCATCGGTCTGCTCTTACTCGCCGTGGCTATGCTATTTGCCTCGGCAATACCCGCCCTGCACGCGCAGTCGCCCAGCAGCCAGACGCCAACTCAGTCTCAAACTCAGTCTCAACCACCCGCGAACCCGCAGTCGTCGCAAGACATCCCAGACGCCCCCTCGACCGTCCAGCCGCCAGCGCCGAAGCCGGCCTTTCCGCCACCCGACGCCGTTGGATCCGATCAAGGGGCAGCGGGTCAGCCTGAGTCGGCTCCGCCGGCGCCGAGCCAGCCAGGACCCGGTCAGCCGGGATCAGCTCAGCCCGGCTCAGGTCAGCCGGATGCAGGAAAGCCGTCGTCGTCGTCGTCCTCCATGCCTCGCATCGAGACCGTCCCGGCAGGGAGTACTCCGCGCAACCAGATCAATCCCCAGGAAACGCTCTACACCATTGGGGTTTCCGCCCGCTTCGTCCAGGTTCCGGTTACCGTGAAAGATCCCGATGGCCGCCGGGTCGAGGGCTTGCTTCCCAAAGATTTCACCGTGCTCGAGAACGGCAAGAAGCAGACCTTGACTTACTTCTCCAGCGATCCTTTCGAACTCTCGGTCGCGGTTCTGCTCGATATCGGCATGCCCGACGTTGCGGTGCAAAAGATGAACCAGTCGTACGGCGCACTGGTTGGAGCCTTCAGCCCCTACGATGAAGTGGCGCTATACACCTACAGCAGCACCGTGAGCCAGGTCACCGACTACACCGGAAGGCCGGAGCGCCTGACCGCCGCCCTGAACCAGATGAAGCTGGTTCGCGGTGATAGCGGCGGCCCTCCCGTGCTGAGCGGCCCGTTCACGGGCGGACCTTCCGTCAACGGCATCCCGGTCGGCGGCGGAGGCGCCGCCCCCGTCAACACGCCGGAGAGGGAGTCCCACGTTCTGAATGATGCCATTCTGCGTGCGGCGCAAGACCTGAGCAAGCGCGAGCGCACTCGCCGCAAAGTCATCATCGTCATCAGCGACGGCCGCGAGTTCGGCAGCCAGGCCGGCTACCGCGACGTCCTGAAGATTCTTGAGACGCGCGGGATTCAGGTCAAAGCGGTCGTGGTCGATAGCGGCGCCCTGCCCGTTTTCAAGCAGGTGGAAAAATTCCACATCAAGACGCAGGGATATGCGGACATCCTTCCCAAATACACATCCGCAACCGGCGGTGGCCAGGTCTTGACCGAACTTACGCGCAACTCCATGGAAGAGGCCTATGCCCAAATCACCTCGGAGGCCCGCAACCAATACACGTTGGGCTACGTCCCTCCGGCTGCTGCGACTTCCGGCCGGCGTGAGATTGAGGTCCTGGTCGACCGGCCGAAGCTGAAAATATTTGCCAAGGACGCTTATTATGCGATCCCTTCGGCCCGTGCAGCCCCGCCTCAGCCGACGGGGTCACCTGAGTAACCTGCGGGCTGCGGCCTCCGTATGATATAAAAGCCCCGAGCCTCCATAAGGACATTGGTGTGCGCGGAACGCCTGCAAAGGTGTCTCCGCATTTTGAGGAAAGCCTTGAGTTTCATCAACTTCGCAGCCCGCGAGATCAATTGTAAAATCGTGTACTATGGCGCCGGACTAGGCGGCAAAACCACGAACCTGCAGGTGATCTACCAGAAAACCGCGGACCAGCAGAAGGGCAAGATGATCTCGCTGGCTACCGAAACTGAGCGCACCCTGTTCTTCGATTTCCTGCCCCTCGACCTCGGCAATGTCCGTGGCTTCAAGACCCGCATCCATCTCTATACGGTGCCTGGTCAGGTTTTCTACGACGCCAGCCGCAAACTAATTCTGCGTGGTGTTGACGGCATCGTTTTCGTCGCCGACTCCCAGGAGCAGCGCCAGGACGCGAACGTAGAAGCCCTCGACAACCTGATGTCGAACCTGAAAGAGCACGGCTACGATTTCAACAAGATTCCTTACGTGCTGCAACTCAACAAGCGCGACCTGCCCAACATTCTTCCCGTCGATCTTCTCGCCACCGAACTGCGCCGCAAGAACGAAGCCATTGTCGAAGCGGTCGCCTTCCAGGGTATCGGCGTCTTCGAAACCCTGAAAGAAATCGCCAAGCAAGTCCTCACCGAACTGAAAGCCGGCGGCTAGTTAGCGAACCATCGCGGTCGGACGCGTACAAACGTCCTCTTGGGCTAGGCGGTTCTGAGTGAAATCGCCTGGTTTCGTCAACTGGCTCCGAGTACAATCAATCGGACCGTGCACGGAGGTTTCCGATGAATCGGCATGGGAAATATTGGCTGGGGCATTCGCTTGGTCTACTGCTCTTGGCCTGCCCACTCACACTCTTCAGTCAGAGCACCGACTGTACGGCTCAGGAGCTAAAAGCCGCTTTGCCTTCGGGTACTCCAGTTTATCGCGCTGCCTTTGTGCTATCAGAAACGTTGAGCAAGAACGGGATTTTGGTGAAGTGCATTTTGGGCTCGACGATGGAAGGAACATTTGAGCGCCAGAGCGGTGCTGCGGTGTATCGGACAGTCCATGGCAGTTTTGAGGTACTGTTTCTTCCCGACACATTAACGTTCGATCGTTTGAACATAGTTGAACGGCACAACGGAGACCGCTATTTATATCGGTTCCAAGGTCCCCCTCAAGCATGGCCAGCAAATCTGATTGACAGCGCTTTTCGCATATACTTCGTCAAGGACAAGAACCTGTTGTTTGTTGTAGATGAAAACGCGGAACTGGCCGCAATACTCCAAGACTTTGTGCGCTCGCAACATTAGCGACGCACACAGTTGTCGCAAAACCGCCATTTCACTCATTGACCAGACTACGCGGCCAACCCTGCTATCCCTATCTCCAATGCTTCAGTCGTGCTCTTAAATCCGCCAAGCTCCGTCTAACGAGGGAACACATTCCCCTTTCCTGGTCTACAATAGCTGTCCGCTAGATTCCGCCATCACGTGGAGAGACTTCATGCTCATTCTGCGAGGTTCGTTCCGAGCCTTGGTCATACTGATACTTTCCTTATCGCCTTTTGCCCTGTCCCAGAATTCCTCCCTTCACGGTATCGACCTCACCGACCTCGACCGCAAGGCCGAACCGTGCAACGACTTTTATGAATTTGCCAACGGAACCTGGCGCGCGAACAACCCCATCCCCGCGTCGATGACGCGCTGGAGCAAGCGCTGGCAGGCGGGCGAGACTTCGAAAGACAAACTGCGGGACATCCTTGAGTCAGCATCCGACGACAAAACCGCGCCTGCCGGCAGCACCACGCGGCTGATCGGCGACTACTATGGCGCCTGCATGGATGAATCCCGGGTGAACGCCCGCGGCATGGATCCCATCAAGCCGTGGTTCGCGAAGATCGACGCCGCCGGTAACATCGGCGCCCTGCAACACGTGATCGCCGAAATGAATGACATCCTCATTCAAGTCCCATTCGCCTTCGGCAGCCAACAGGATTTTCACAAGCCTAGTTGGGTGCTGGCTGACCTAGGCGCGAGCGGCCTCGGACTGCCGGATCGCGATTACTATCTGAAGCCCGAACCGCGATTCAAAGATGCACGCGAAAAGTACGTTGCGCACGTCGCCGCCATGCTCAAGCTGGCCGGCTGGGACCAGAAATCTGCTGCGGCCGCCTCGCAGACCATCATGGCCATGGAAACCAAGTTGGCCGAAGCATCCCTCGACAACGTGGCGCTGCGCGATCCTGCGGCCGTCGATCACAACACCACCTTCGCCCAACTGCAGGCCTTGGCGCCTCACTTCGACTGGGCCGCATATTTCAAACACAAGCAAATTCCCACTGACGTTGACATGAACGTTGACCAGCCGAAGTTCATGGAGGAAGTCGATCGCCAGATGCAACAGACTCCGCTGGCCGATTGGAAAATTTATCTGAAGTGGCATGTGCTGAATTCGACGGCGGGCTCACTCTCTGCGCCGTTCGTCGAAGAAGACTTCGCCTTTAACGGCAAGTATCTCGCCGGCACGACGGAGATGAAACCACGCTGGAAGCGCTGTGTCGAGTCCACCGATCAACTCCTCGGTGAAGCGCTGGGACAAAAGTACGTCGAGAAATACTTCCCGCCCGAGGCCAAGGCCCGCATGCAGGAGATGGTGCGCAATCTGCTCGCCGCCATGCGTGACGACATTCTCAGCCGGCCCTGGATGAGCGACGACACCAAAGAAAAGGCCATGGCCAAGATCGCGACCTTCAATCCGAAGATTGGATATCCCGACAAGTGGAAGGATTACAGCCACGTTGAGATTCGCCGCGACGCTTTCTTTGAGAGCATGATCGCCGGAAGAAAATTTGTCGCCGAAGACGACCGCGCCCTGATCGGCAAACCTGTCGACCGCGGCCGCTGGGGCATGACTCCGCCCACCTCTGACGCTTACTACAATCCATTGTTGAATGAAATCGTGTTCCCCGCCGGAATTCTGCAGCCCCCGGCCTTCGACATGAACGCGGTCGACGCCGTGAACTACGGCGCTATCGGTGTGGTCATTGGCCACGAGATCTCTCACGGCTTCGACGATCAGGGCGCGCAATTCGACTTTCTCGGGCGCCTGCGCAACTGGTGGACTCCCAATGATCTAAAAGACTTTCAAGCGCGCGCCGCCTGCGTGGCCGACCAATTCGACCACTATTACATCGAGAAGGATATTCACCACAACGGCAAGCTGGTGCTGGGCGAGAGCATCGGAGACCTGGGCGGAGCGCGCGTCGCCTACCTCGCGTATCAGAAGTCGCTGGAGGGCAAGCCTCGCACCGAGATCGACGGCTTCACCCCCGAGCAGCAGTTCTTCATCGCCTGGGGCCAATTCCGCGGCGACGAAATCCGCCCCGAAGCGCAGCGCCTGATGGTGCAGGGCGATCCTCATCCCATCGCGAAATACCGCGTGATCGGCCCGCTGTCGAACCTTCCCGAGTTCAAACAAGCCTGGAGCTGCAAAGCCGACGCACCTATGGTGCGGCCGGAGGGCAAGAGATGCGAGGTGTGGTAGAACTTAGCGGGCAATACGGGAGAACTTCCAAGGGTGGGCGTACGACTCTAAGACTGACCGGACGCTCACTGCACTTTGGGCAATCCGACCTTGCTCACCAACTCCGCAAACCGCGGGTCTGAGCGGAGAACGTCGAACTGAAATTCTGTTCTTATTCCGTTGAGCAGGAAGTCGTGTTCCCGGTAAGCCGTGTCCAGCCATTGGAACGCATGTTCCTTGTCGCCTAGATCGGCGTAGAAGCGGGCAATCATGAACGGCGAGGAGTACCGGGTCTTGCGCCGGTTTTGCAGCGTCTCGGTGGCTTGAGTCAGCGAGCCCTTCCATCCGGCGGAGCGGAAACCGCGATCCAGCGCTGCCGCCAATTCCACATCGTCCGGATTGTGGGTGAGTTGCGCATAAGTCGTCCATTCCGCGATCAACTGCGGGTACATGCGCTTGCCCCAATACGCGTAACCCAGACAATCGTAGGATAGCGTGAAGGAGGGATCCTGGTTTTTCAGTTCCTTGCAGACGGCAATCGCCTCGTCGTAGCGCCGCGCCCAAACGTCCACACTTCCAATGACCCGGCTGATGATGAGTGACTGCGGATCCAGCTGATGGGCGCGATTGATCTCAGCCAGTGCTTCCTGCTCTCTGCCGCCAATAGCGCTGAGGCTTTCCGCATACCACTGGTGGGCCGTGGCGTCGTCGGGATCAAGTTCAATCGCTTTTTTGAACTCCGCTTCTCCTCCGGCAAAGTCCCAGTCGTACCCCATCTCGTTGCTGCCCAGCACGGCGTGGAGATGAGCCAGCGTGGGATCCAGCTCCAGCGCTTTGCGGGCGGCGGCATTCGACTTCGGATACTCCTGGTTTGGATTCCCTCCAAAGTTCGGCATTACCGAATAGGCGTCGGCCAGCGCGGAATAGGCCAGAGCGTAGTCGGGGTCTTCGGCGATGGCTTGATTGAAATAGGAAACTGCCGTCTCCAGATTTGCCAGCGTTCGCTTGTTCCAGAGAAAGCGGCCTTTTAAATACAGAGAGTAGGCCTTGACATCCCGTGTGCCCTGGTTGATGACCTGCTGCCGATCTGCGGGGCTGAGCGTGGAACGCAACGCCCCCGCTATATCACCGGCAATCTGCTGTTGCAAGGAAATGAGACTGCCGGTTTTTCCGGTGTAGCGGTGTCCCCAGATTTCAGTGTTATCCCGAACGTTGGTCAGCTCGGTGCTGATCGCGATAGTGTCGCCTTGCATTACGACTCGCCCGCTCACCACGGCCGATACCCCAAGGTTGCCGCCGATCGTCGGAAGGTCTACATCTTTTCCCTTGTAGCGAAAGACCGAGTCTCGCGACCGTACTTTTAGACGGGGCACGTGCGCGAGATTGCCGATCAATGATTCGGTAATGCCGTCGCTGAGATAGTCCGTGCTGGCATCTCCGCGTTCGTTGGTGAAGGGAAGCACGGCGACGGAGTCAGGGCCGAGATACGCAGCCGGAGATTCCGAATTCGTGGAGTGCCGGCTGGCGAGAGCTTTGAAAGCCGGTTCGCTATGGCCGATCGAGAAATAAGTGATCAGTCCGGCGGCGAGCAGTAGCGGAAGAATCCATGCGGCCAGGCGGGCGGCGCCCAGATTCTTCACGCTTGAGAACAAGGTGGCCTTGGGGAAGACCGCCTCGACTGGGTGAGCCGGCGCTGCCCCGATCTTTCGCTCATCCGCCCCGGACCCAGGCCTGTCGATCTTGCCTGCTTCGATCTTGCCTGGTTCGATCTTGCCTGCTTCGATCTCTCCAGCCGAATCTTCGGCTTCCAACTCCTGACTTCGACCCTTCAGCCAGTCGGCCAATTCGTCGCTGTAGGCGAACACGCTGCTGCGGCCGCTTCCCGGCAGCCGGTGGACGGGGAGTCCGCGTTCGCTTTCCCAACGCTTGACCGTGCGCTCGGCGCGACCGAAGAAGGCGGCAATCTCCTTCCACGAATCCAGACGCTTGCCGACCAAAGGGTCGTGATTAGCTGCCATAAAGGGAAATGACCTGAAATGACCCGAAGAGGCCCGTCGTGCCGCTTGCCCAGGGGTGGCGTAGCCCGCCATAGTATATCGCGGTTCGAGGCCCGCCGTTCCCCCACTAATGGGCCTGTGGGCGGCACCAATGGGGAACCATGCCCGGCACGTCCCAGCTTCTGGAATCAATAACTTAGGGAGAAACTTCATGTTCAGGAACCGCTCTGTCCGCGTTGCATTCTCGGCAATTCTTGCCGCCATTCCGTTGAGCGTGGTGTCGACCGTCCCAGCGCAGGCACAAACCTATACCGTGGTCGGCATTCTGCCCTCCAGTGTCGGTCCTATTACGAACATTGCGTCGGAACACCTGGTGCAGGGAAGGAATGGCGATGTCTATGCTTTATCCAGCGCCCAAGGGGGCCTAGCCAGTGCGACCACGTCGGGGATGTTTGCTGAGGTCGCCCAGCCTGGCGGAAGCGGCGTGACGCTGGGCATGGACGGCAACTTCTACACCGCCACGTATTTCGACCGCATCGGCTGCGGAGAGGTGGTCAAGACGACGCCGGCGGGCGTGTCGGGCGAGATCGCCTCGATTTGCGGAGTCTACGGAAATGGGCCGACGTCGCCACCGATCCAGGCGCCAAGTGGGCTCTTCTACGGGACCTCCTCCGAGATGCCCAGCGGCAACAACGGGACCATCTACTCGATGACCTCGACTGGAGCCCTGACCCTCCTGCACACTTTCGTTGGCACGGATGGCGCCACCCCGATAGCGCCGCTTGTTTTGGGCAGCGACGGAAATCTTTACGGCGGAACGCAAGGCGGAGGAACTGGCAATGCCGGCGTCCTCTTCAGAATCACGCCCGGCGGCACCTTCACCGTGCTCCACAACTTCGCTGGAACGGATGGGGCCAATGTCCAGAGCGGATTGTACGCGGCCCGCGATGGGAACCTTTACGGCACTACCGTAGCCGGGGGAACGGACAACATCGGTGTTGCCTTTAAGCTTACGACCGGCGGCGTCTATACCGTCCTCTACAACTTCCTCAACTCCACTTCTTCCAAACCCAACAGCAGCCTGGTGCAGGCAACCGATGGAAAGCTCTACGGCCTGATCCAGCAAGGCAACGGCTCACAGCCAGGTTGGATTTACAGCCTGACCACCACCGGAACTTTCGCCATTCTCCACGAGTTTTGCCAGGATACCGGTTGCAGCGACGGCATCGCTCCTTCGACTCCGTTGATTCAGCACACCGACGGCAAGCTCTACGGCTTCACCGGACACGGCGGCGACACCAGCGTGTGTCAGGGCGCCGGTTGCGGAGTGTTCTACAGCTTCGATGTCGGGCTCAAGCCGTTCGCAACTCTGGTTACCACCTCGGGCAAAGTTGGCTCGAAGATCGGCATTCTGGGCCAGGGATTCAGCGCGTCTTCGGTGGTGAAATTCAACGGCGTGACTGCGACCACAGTGACGTTTGGATCTGCGACGTTTCTTACGGCGACCGTGCCCGCCGGAGCCTCCGACGGATTCGTTACGGTGACCACCGGCACTACCACGCTGACCAGTTCGGAAAAGTTCGTCGTGCATAACTCGTGGGGCAAAGGCGCAGTCCTGCCGACTGCAGTGCAATTCCCGGCGACAGGTACGATCGGCAGCAAAATCTACGTAGTCGGCGGTGCGACGGCCACGGCACTCGTCAACGACAACCAGGTCTATACGACTGGAACCAACACCTGGTCGACGGCAGCGGCCATCCCGACCCCAGTCTACGCCCCAGCCTCCGCCGCGGTAAACGGCATACTCTATGTGATTGGCGGCTACACCTCGACCACCAGCAACGGCACCAACTTGGTGCAAGCCTACAACCCCACCACCAACTCGTGGACGACAAAAACCGCCATGCCGACAGCGCGCGGCAGTGCCGCAGCCGTAATCGATGGCGGAATGATCTACGTTATCGGAGGAAACGGCTCGACGCAGAGACTCGACACGGTGGAGAAATTCAATCCAACCGCCGACACCTGGACGACCGAAGCCCCGTTGCTGGTTGGAAAGTCAGAGCCCTCCGCGGGTCTGCTGGGAACGACCATTGTGGCCGCCGGCGGATACACCACTTCGGAGGACACCGGCGACAACGAAGCCTACGACGTCTCCACCAACAAGTGGAGCGCGTTAACCAAAGATCCTACCCCGCGCAACTCCGGATGCTACGGGACGTTGCTGGGGCAACTCTATGTAGCCGGTGGCGGCGACAACTCCAATCCCCAGACCATTACCGAATCATTCAACGTAACCACCGACAAGTGGACCACTCAGGCCGCGATTCCTCAGGCCATCATCGCGTCCGGCTCAGCCGTAGCCAACGGGCTACTCTACTGCTTCGGGGGCTCCAACACTGGGCAGGCGCTAAACGGCACCGTCTACAACAACGTTCAGATTTATCAGCCCTAGCGTCGTTGCACGGAAGCGTCCGGCCCCGCCTGGCTCGGGGCCGGACGCCTTCGTGATGAACGGCAAAGTGAAAGACGGCCAAGCATCAGAGGTTTTCGAGAAACGCGAATTCATCGAGGAGACTTAGAAATGACCAAGAGCCTGTTCCACCACTTCGTGGCAGCCGCGTTCCTGTGCGCGTTCGTTTCAGCTCTGCCGGCCAGACTTTCGGCCCAGACCTACACCGTGCTTTACCAGTTCGGTACCAAGGCCAACGACCCGCACTCCGCAGCCGGTATCGACGCCATCGCGCAGGGGCGCGACGGGAATTTGTATTCCACCTCTCAAGCCGGTGGCACCCATAACGATGGCACGGTCTTCAAGGTAACGCCGACCGGGATATTGACTGTTGTCTCCAACCTCGGCGACCCCGGAGACGACTCGAACAGTGGCGTGACGTTGGGTACCGATGGCTACTTCTATGGCACAACCGTCTACAACGGCGAGGGTCCCGGAACCGCATGGAAGGTGTCGCCGGCCGGCGTTGAGACAGGTCTGCACACTTTCGGCAATGGCAGCGACGGAGCTTGTCCGTGGGCGCCGCCGGTCGAAGCGGCGGACGGCATCTTCTACGGAACCACCACCACGGTCTGCGGTTTCGGCAGCCAGAGCAAGGTCTACAGCCTCACCAGTACCGGCACACTGAACACGCTCTACACATTTACTGACGGCTCCAATGTCACAGCCCCGTTGGTCCAGGGGACAGACGGGAACTTCTACGGAGTATCCGCGAGCGGCGGCGCCAACGGGGATGGAGAAATCTTTAAGATGACTCCGGCAGGAGCCATTACCGTGCTGCATAGCTTTGCCGGAAGCGACGGATCGGCTGGCTACTACGGCCTGATCCAGGCTACTGATGGAAATTTCTACGGCGTCGCGAGAGCCGGAGGAACCGCCAGCGCCGGCGTGGTTTTCAAGGTAACCCCAGCCGGAGTCTACACCGTTCTTCACAATTTGAACGGAACCACCGACGGCAGCGGACCCTCGTCCAGCCTGACGCAGGCGACCGATGGGAAGCTTTACGGCGTGGCCAACGCTGGTGGATCCTCCGGCGATGGCACCATCTTCAACATCACCACCACAGGGACTTTCACCGTACTGGTTAATTTTGACGGCACCAACGGTGAGACCCCGAACTCTCCGCTGAAACAGAACACCAACGGGGTTCTATACAGCGACACCTACTCCGGCGGATCGGACGGCAACGGCGTGTTCTATAGCCTGAATATGGGTCTCAAGCCTTTCGCGAGTCTGGTCTCGATCTCGGGCAAAGTCGCTTCGAAGATCGGAATCCTGGGCCAGGGCTTTAGCGCATCCTCCGTTGTGAAGTTCAACGGCGTGACCGCGACTACAGTCACCCGAACCGGCACAACGTTTCTGCTGGCCACAGTCCCCGCCGGAGCCTCGAACGGTTACGTGACTGTTACCACCGGAACCACGACTCTCACCAGCGCACAGAAATTCACCGTGCATAACTCATGGCGCAACGGCGCGGCGATCCCGACCGCGGTGTATGTCCCAGCGACCGCCGTGCTCAACGGCGAAGTCTATGTGATTGGAGGATCCACTACTGCGCCAGTCGCGGACGTCCAAATCTACAATCCGGTTACCAACAAATGGAGCACCGGCACGCCGCTACCCGTTGCCACCACGACCGCGAGTGCCGCTACGGTCAACGGTCTAATATATGTCCTCGGCGGGTCCACCAGTTCGGGCTTCACCACGGCGGTATGGGCCTATAACCCGGCTACTAAGACATGGTCTTCGAAAGCCGCCTCGCCGACGGCAAGAAACGGAACCGTCGCCGTGGTCGAGAAGAACATTATTTACGTAATGGGTGGGAACATCACTAGCGGCGGCGAATTCGTCTCCACCGTCGAAAGCTACAATCCCGCCACCAACACCTGGAAAACGGAATCCTCGATGCTGGGCACGAAAGATACTGCTGCCGCAGGTCTGATCGGAACCACCATCGTGGTCGCCGATGGCGCGAACCAACCGGGCTCGGTCACAGGAGACACGGAAGGTTACGACGCCACCACAAATGTGTGGTCAAGCCTGACCGCTGATCCCACGCCGCGAACCGGTCCCTGCAATGGCGTAATCAACGGCCTGCTCTATGACGCGGGCGGCTACAACAATTCGTCAGCGACCACCATCAACGAATCGTTCAGCTTGTCGACCGACAAATGGACGACCACGCTCGCTCCCATGCCGTCGGGTACCCTGTTTGGGGGCTCAGCCGTGGTGAGTGGACAGCTCTATTGTCTTGGCGGCGAGGCCCAAATCAACAACAGCCCCATCAGCACCGTGCAGATTTATCAACCGTAAGCCTGCATTTGGAAATCGAGCGGAGCCGCCGCAGGAAGTCGCGGCGCTCCGCTCTGCGTCCGTGGCGCCGGCGTCCCGCCGGCTGTCCGGCGGGCACCTTGCCCGCCCGCAGCGAACTTCGCTTGCGTGCCACAACTGCGGCGCCAAGAAATGAGGCGAAGCAGAGAGATCAAGCCCAGCCAGGTGACCGCACCCGGCGGCCTCGCCGGTTGCCCGCTTTGGGTTTACGGCGCGGCGGCAAGTTCGTAGAATCATTGCCGATGCTGAAGGTCAAGCCGAAGCAAGAGTGCATGTGGGATCTGGTCAGCCTTGGGGAGGTGATGTTGCGCCTCGATCCGGGCGATGAGCGCATTTCTACCGCGCGCCATTTTCGCGCGTGGGAGGGCGGCGGCGAATACAACGTAGCCCGCGGGCTCAAGCGTTGCTTTGGATTGGACACGGCGATTGTTACCGCGCTCGCGGATAATCCCATCGGCCGTTTGGTCGAAGATCTCATGTTCCAGGGCGGCGTCAGCCAGAAGTACGTGCGCTGGGCGCCCTTCGATGGCGTTGGCCGCACCGTGCGGAATGGATTGAACTTCACCGAGCGCGGGTTTGGCATACGGGCTGCGCTGGGCTGTTCCGATCGCGGGCACACCGCCATCTCGCAGATGAAGCCGGGAGAAGTTGACTGGGAGCAGATTTTTTCGTGGGACGGCGCTCGCTGGTTTCATACCGGCGGAATTTTCTGCGCCTTGTCGGAGACCACGCCACTGGTCGCCGAGGAAGCGATGAAAGCTGCGAAGAGGGCAGGCGCCATTATCTCTTACGACTTGAACTACCGGTCGTCGCTATGGAAATCGATTGGCGGAAAAACGAAGGCGCAGGAGGTGAACCGCCGCCTGGCGCCGCTGGTCGACGTGATGCTGGGTAATGAAGAGGATTTTACGGCGGCGCTGGGCTTTGCCGTCTCCGGATTGGACGAACAGCATTCCAAGCTGGAGGCGGGCGGGTTCAAGCAGATGATCGAAAGCGTAGTGAAGGAATATCCCACGATGGCGGTAATTGCAACCACGCTTCGTAATGCAAAGACCGCAACGGTGAATGATTGGGGCGCACTCTGTTACAGCGATGGCAAGTTCTACGAAGCTGCTGTGCGGGAGAATCTGGAAATCTACGATCGTGTGGGCGGCGGCGATTCGTTCGCCTCGGGATTGATCTACGGATTCCTAACGGGCAAGGACCCGCAATGGAGCGTGGAGTGCGGCGCTGCGCATGGCGCGCTGGCCATGACGACTCCGGGCGATACAACCATGGCGACGCTGGCCGAAGTCTTGCAGGCGATGACCTCGCGCACGGCGAGGATTGAACGTTAGGTAGCGCCGGCATCTTGCCGGCTGTCCCGAGAGCGTCCTCGCTCTCGGCGCGACGGGCGAGGACGCCCGTCGGACAGCCACCGAGACGGCGGCGCTACAAGACGCTGACTCTACAGTTGCGGGCACAAAATCTATGACCATTGACGAAGTCATCGCGAGGATCGAAGAAATAGGAATCGTGCCCGTAGTCCGGGCGGCTACGGTTGAGGACGCTACTCGCGCGGTAGAAGCGATTTGCGCGGGCGGAATCTCTGTGGTCGAAATCACAATGACAGTTCCGGACGCGGTTTCGGTGATCCACGAGGTGGCGCAGCAACACGGTAGCAAGGTTTTGATTGGAGCCGGCACGGTCACCAGCGCGGAGCAGGCGGAAATGTGCCTGCGGGCGGGAGCGGAGTTTCTGGTGAGTCCGGGATTATCGACGACGGTGCTCGCGGTGGCGCGGGGCAACTCAAAGCTGGCGATCCCGGGAGCGTTGACTCCAACTGAGCTGATGAATGCTCACGAACACGGGGCTCGGCTGGTCAAGATTTTTCCTTGTGGGAACGTGGGCGGAGCAAAATATTTGCGCTCGCTGCTGGCCCCGTTTCCGAAGGCGGCGCTGATTCCAACCGGCGGAGTAAATGCGGCGAACGCGGCGGAGTTCATCGCCGCGGGAGCGTTTGCGCTTGGCGTGGGCGCGGAACTCTGCGACGCCAAGGCCTTGCGCGAGGGCAATCTGGAGAAGATCACTTCCTCGGCGCGGGAGTTAGTGGCCGCGGTCGCCTCGGCCCGCACACGAGTTGGGACAAAGTTTTAGCCGGGCGCAATAGATCCCGAGCAGGTTAATTCCCGCCGAAGGAGCCTCGGAGGCTGAAGCCTGCGCAACCTGAGGCCTTTTTATCGCAGCGCTGAAGCGCTGCGCCAGCCCAATGCGGAATCATTGATTCACGGCGCTGGCCAGGACTCCGCCGTCGACGGGGATAATGGTTCCAGTCACGAAGCTGGCGGCATCGGATGCCAGGAAAATCGCGGCGCCTACCAATTCCTCGAGTTCTCCGAAGCGTGCCATAGGCGTGCGCATCAGCACTTCATTGCCGCGGCCAGTTCCGACCAGCAGCTTTTCGCTGAGCGGAGTGCGGAAGTACCCGGGAGCGATCGCGTTGACGCAGATGCCGTGCCTGGCCCACTCAATCGCCAGCGACTTGGTCAACGACGCGAGGCCCGACTTGCTGGCGGAATATGCGGCCACTTCAAAGAGCGCGAGAAAGGATCCCATGGACGCGATGTTGATGATGCGTCCGTAACGGCGCTCGATCATGTGGCGTCCGAAGACCTGGGCGGCGCGCAGCGCGCCGGTCAGATTGGTATCCATGATGCGGTTCCAATCGGCTTCAGCGTAATCGAGGGTGGGCGCGCGCTTGGTGATGCCGGCGGCGTTTACCATGATGTCGACTTTGCCGAACGCCGCGACACAGGCTCGCAGCAGCTTTTCGAGGGACTCGCGATCGGCGACGTCGCAAGTCACGCGCAGCGACTTGCGGCCGAGAGCTTCAATTTCGCCGGCGAGAGTTTGCACCAGCTCCATGCGGCGCGCGCTGGCGACTACGTCGGCGCCCGCCTCGGCGAGACCGAGGGCGAGCGTCTTGCCGATGCCGGAGCTGCCGCCGACGACGACGGCCACTTTGCCGGTGAGATCCAGGGGCTTGTAGGGCATAGTTGAATATTCTCCGGGTGGCGGCTGAAGCCGCGGGTCAGTTTTGTGGTCGTGCGGCGCGGCTGAAGCCGCGCCCTTTCAAAGCCAGATTCTTTCAAAGCCAGTTTCTTTTTCAGAGCGCGTTTTCTTGAAGTCAGATCTTTCGAGGCTCACGCCTACCAGTTGAACATGGTTCCATCGAGCTTGCGGTTTACCGGCAAGTAGGCGCGCTCGTAGGGAAATTTTTCCGCCAGCTTTTCGTTGTAATCGACTCCCAATCCGGGCGCGTCGCCGGGGTGCAGATAGCCGCCCTGGAATGAATATTTATGCGGAAAGACTTCATCGGTCTCGGCAGTGTGACGCATGTATTCCTGGATGCCGAAGTTGTTTACGGAAATATCGAAGTGCAGCGCCGCAGCCATGGCCACGGGAGACAGGTCGGTTGCGCCGTGACATCCGGTGCGAACATGATAGATCTCCGCCAATGCGGCGATTTTCTTGAGATGGGTCAAGCCTCCGCCGTGGACGACCGTCATTCGGAGGTAATCGATGAGTTGTTCCTGGATTAGAAGATGCGCATCCCAGATCGCATTGAAGACCTCGCCGACCGCCAGGGGAGTGGTCGTGTGTTGGCGAATGAGGCGGAAGCCTTCCTGTAGTTCTGCAGCGACCGCGTCTTCGAGCCAGAAGAGATGATAGGGCTCCAGACTTTTTCCCAGCCGTGCGGCTTCAATCGGTGTGAGGCGGTGGTGAACGTCATGGAGTAAATGCAGGTCGTCGCCAAACTTCAGGCGCAGCGCTTCGAACAGTTTCGGCACATGGAGAAGATATTTTTCCGTGGACCAGACATTCTCCGGGGGCAAACCCTTTTCCGCCGGCTCGTAATAAAGCTTGTCGTGCGCCACGCCGTAGGTTGAGGGCAGCCCAGGGATACCGCTCTGGGCTCGTATGGCGAGATAGCCCAGGTCTTTGTATCTGGCGACTTCGTCTACAGTTTCGTTGATGTCGCGGCCATTGGCATGGCCGTAGACCAGGACTCCAGTTCGGCTCAGGCCGCCGAGCAGGTTATAGACGGGAGTGTTGAGCGCTTTGCCCTTAATATCCCACAGCGCCATGTCGACCGCCGCGATGGCGGTCATGGTTACCGGGCCGCGACGCCAGTAGGCGCCGCGGTAGAGGTATTGCCACACATCTTCGGTCTGGAACGGGTCGCGTCCGATGAGGCAGGGAATGAGGTGATCCGCCAGGTATGATGCGACCGACAACTCGCGGCCATTGAGAGTTGCGTCGCCCAAGCCATAAAGACCTTCGTCGGTCGAAATCTTCAGGGTGACGAAATTCCGCCCCGGGCAGGTGACGAGGACTTTGGCATCGGTAATCTTCACGCAAGTCTCCTGAGCATGGGGCAATGAAACATGGGGCGCGGGAACACGGGGCACTTCAGCAAACAAAACGCCGGACCGGGCAAATTATACAAAACACGGAGACTATGATCTTCAGACGATATTCTCAGACCCTGATCCCTACCTTTGATCGGGCCGGATCGAAGAATATAAGGGAGGTTGGCCAGACGTGGCGGCGGCTGCTGTAGTCTGCGTTTGCTCTTGTAAGTCACTGATTTGTTTATGCGAGAGGCCGTTTGCCCGGTTAGCCGATTACCGTTACTGACGAGGCTAATCCCCCCGATTTCGAGAAAAACGGTAACCAGGCCGTAAATAACGGAAAATGCAAGGTTTTCTCGGCCTCGCCGTAATGATGGTAAGGACTTGAGGGAGTGATTAGCACGGAAATACTAGCCTTTCTGGAAGCCCGCTGATGTACCTACGGTATCTATCTCATTACAGAATGCGCCGTGAGACTGGTTGGGATGAGTCATCCTCCGGTGCAGTTCCGTTTTGGGAAACCAGTGGCAGCGGCGCTGCTTGTTCTGGGCCTGGCTTTCCTGGTTGGTTGCCAGGGGATCAGCGCCGGGAATTCCGGGCCGCAGGGTGGTACTCTCGGCTTTGCCAGCAACAGTATGAATTTTGGCAGTGTGGCCGCCGGCACGAGCAAGACTCTCACCCTGACCGCGACCAATTCAGCGGCTCAGACGGTAAACATCAACAGCGTTGCAGTTACTTCTAAATACTTTTCCTTGGTTGGACCTAGCCTCCCGCTGAGCATTGCCGCTGGAGACAGCGCCACCCTCACCCTGAAGTTCACCCCGAGCGCCGCCGGAGCGTTCAATGGCACGGTAAGCGTCACCAGCGACGCCTCGAATGCGGTAACCAACATCTCGGTGACCGGAACGGGAACAGCCGATGGTGAATTGGGCCTCAGCGGAGCCAGCGGCGTTTTCGGCAGCGTGGCCGTAGGAGGCGTGGGGTCGCAGACGGTGACCCTCACCAACAATGGCGCTGCCAACGTTGACATTTCGCAGGCGACGGTGGGCGGTAACGGCTTTCAACTCAGTGGACTTTCAACCCCGCTGACGCTAGCTCCTACGCAGAGCACGACCTTTACCCTTGTTTTCGCCCCATCAGCCATCGGCAGCATCAGCGGCACGTTAACCATCGCGTCGGACGCCTCGAACGCAGCATTGACTATGCAACTGTCGGGCGTCGGAGTGGCAGCGGGATCTCTTGGGTCGAATCCGACTTATCTCGGCTTTGGCGGTGTGCAGGTGGGCAGCAAAGAGACTCTCTCGGAGTCGGTGACGAACTCAAGCGCGACGAGTGTCACGATTTCTCAGATTTCAGTGAGTGGAGCAGGATTCAGCGAGAGCGGAATTACTGCGCCGTTGACATTAGCTGCGGGACAAACCGCGAATTACACGATTACGTTTGCCCCGACCACTGCGGGCGCGGTCAGCGGATACATCACCATCACCTCTACGGCGCCGAATCCAATACTGTACATCTCGATGGATGGCCAGGGCACGACCACTGCCGGGAGTTTAGGGGCGAGCCCAAGTAGCCTTGGTTTTGGCACCGTCCAGGTTGGAAGCACCCAGACTTTGTCGGAGACGGTGACCAACAACGGCGGTGCGAACGTTACGGTTTCGCAAATTGCGGCCAGCGGAGCGGGATACAGCGTGAGTGGGATCAGTCTCCCCATAACTCTGGCGACGGGACAGAGCGCGAATTTCAGCGTTTCGTTCGCTCCCACGAGTGCGGGCGCGGTAAGCGGTAATGTGGCCGTGACTTCAAATGCATCGAATGCGACGTTGAGTATTCCTCTATCGGGAACGGGCGCGGCGACGGGCGCATTGGGATCGAATCCGGCCAGCCTTAACTTCGGCAGCGTGCAGGTGGGGAACAAGCAGACTCTGTCGGAGACGGTGACCAATACGGGCGGATCGAGCGTTACGATTTCTCAGATTGCGGCCAGCGGAAGCGGCTTCAGCGTGAGTGGAATCACCGCTCCGGTGACGCTAACCTCGGGGCAAAGTGCGAGCTTCAGTGTGTCGTTTACTCCAACGACGGCGGGCGCGACGAGCGGCAACGTCGCCATCACCTCAAACGCATCGAATGCGACATTGAATGTTCCACTGTCGGGAACGGGTACCGCGGCCGGTGCGATGACATCGAATCCAACCAGCCTTGGCTTTGGCAGCCTACAGGTGGGAAATACGCAGACTCTGTCGGAGACCGTAACCAATACGGGCGGATCGAGCGTTACGATTTCTCAGGTTGCGGCCAGCGGGACCGGATTCAGCGTGAGCGGAATTGCTGCTCCGGTGACTTTGACGTCGGGGCAGAGCGCGAGCTTTAGTGTGTCGTTCGCTCCTACAACCGCGGGCGCAGTCAGCGGCAGCGTGACCATTACTTCCAATGCATCGAACCCGACTTTGACGGTTCCGGTGTCAGGAACGGGAGTCACAGCCGGCACGTTAGGATCGAATCCGGCCAGCCTTTCATTCAGCAGTGTGCAACTGGGAAACACGCAGACTCTGGCGGAGACGGTGACCAACGCCGGCGGATCGAGCGTTACGATTTCCCAGGTCGCAGCCAGCGGGACCGGCTTCAGCGTGAGCGGAATCGCCGTGCCGATGACGTTGGCGTCGGGGCGGAGCGCGAGCTTCAGCGTGTCGTTCGCTCCTGCGACTGTGGGCGCTGCGACCGGCAGCGTGACCGTTACTTCGAACGCATCGAATCCGACTTTGACAATTCCGCTATCAGGAAAAGGAACGGCGGTGGGTCAGTTGGGCGTCACGCCTACAACTCTCGGAATCGGCAGTGTAGTGGTCGGGACCAGTGGCAATGCGACCGCAAGCTTGACGGCGACTGGTGCGAGCGTCACCGTTACTGGAGTGGGATCGAGTAACTCGGCGTTCAGCCTGAGTGGCCTGACTTTGCCAGTGACGATTCCCGCGGGGCAGAGCGTTCAGTTTACGGTGACGTTCAGTCCGCAGACGACTGGTGCGGCGAGCGGCACGCTGACCTTCAACAGCGATGGGCAGCCTTCTACGACGGTGGAGTTGCTGACTGGAACCGGCACCGCGGCGCCGGCTCACAGCGTCAACCTGGGCTGGGATGCGAGCAGCTCACCGAATATTTCCGGCTATAACATTTATCGTGCGGTGTTTGCCGGGTCGTGCGGATCATATTCGAGGATCAATCCCAGTCTGAATGCGAGCACGGCGTATACAGACTCGGACGTGACTGACGGCACGGCTTATTGCTACGCGACCACGGCCGTGAATTCAAGTGATGAAGAGAGCGGGTACTCGAACATAGTTTCCGGCGTGCAAATTCCTGCACCCTAGAATTCCCGGCGCAGATACTGATACCGAGACACATTAACGCTTTCTGAAACGCCCGGACCAGCCGAGTCCGGGCGTTTTTATTTCAATTATTTATTGAGATTAATGGGAAGGGCATGACGTTTGGCGGCGGGCAGCCGTCCGTCCGGACACCCCACGGGATGAACCACTGGCATCTGGGCGGGAAGGGCGAAACAAGGCAAACTCACTGTCATGCGACTCCCCCAGTCGAGCAACCAATCTCTCTATCTCCGTTTCATCTCCGTTAGCGTTCTCCTGGCTTTCGTTTTGATGCTGCCTTTAGGCTCCCGAGCGGCCACGCAGCAATTGGCGTGTACGCCCAACAAGCTTAGATTTGGCGCGATCACGGTGGGCCAGTCAGAGACTCAGATCATGGTCTTGACTAATACCGGATCGACCAGTGCTACGGTTTCGTCGATTACCGTAGGCGGCACGGAGTTCACCTTATCTGGCTTGAGCATGCCCGCATCCCTGGCAGCGGGACAGAGTGTCACCTTCAACGTGACGTTCGCTCCGACAACCGAGGGGTGGACGGGATGGACGCAAGGGACGATCACCTTCTCGAGCACAACCGAGAGCACGACTGTTCCCCTGTGGCTGGCGGGCTCCGGTGTGAACAGTGAGGTCTTCACGGCTACACCTGCAAGCCTTGCCTTCGGACCGGTCGCGGTCGGCAGTAGCGTCACGCTTCCGGTGGTGATCAGCAATCTCCGCTCCAGAACGCAGACGCTGAAGGGATTTTCTTCCGTGGGCGGCGGATTCACAGTCAGCGGTCCGGCGACCCCGATGGTGATCTCCCCCGGACAAAGCGTCACGCTAAATGTGACTTTTACTCCTCCGACTGCCATTGTGAGTAGTGGAGGAGTTCTCATTTCCGGTCCTGGTTTGAATGTACCTTTGACCGGAACCGGCACGGCTACCGCCAGCACGCAACTCAGCGTCTCGCCCGCCGCTCTGAGTTTTGGCAACATAGTGGTTGGCGACACCGGGACGCAAACGGCAGTGCTCACCGCCTCCGGCGGAATCGTAACCATCTCTTCGGCGTCGAGCAGCAGTTCTCAGTTCTCACTGACGGGAGTGAATTTTCCGTTCACGGTGGGAGTTGGGCAGAGCGTGCAAGTCAACGTCGCCTTTAAGCCGCAACAAACCGGAACGGCCTCGGCGAATCTCACTTTCTCCAGCAATGCGAGCGACTCGCAGGCTGTAGAGGCGGCCGCAGGGACGGGTACAAGCCCCATGGTGACTCTGGGATGGAGCGCCAGCACCTCCGCGGTGCAGGGCTATAACATCTACCGCGGCACGGCGCCCGGAGCGTATTCGAAGATCAATGCCGGTCTGGATGCGAATACGTCCTACACCGATTCGACCGTCTCTCCGGGGACTACTTATTACTACGCCGCTACCGCCGTCAACTCGAGCGGAGAGGAGAGTACGTATTCCTCTCCAGTGCAGGTGACGGTTCCGTAAAGGTCGCGAGACAGGCCTGGGTCGCGGGGCTTGCGGAACGACCGGAAACCGCGGCCCTTTCGAAATAGGACCCCGCTCGGAATATTCTTCTCAGGTGCGTGCCGGTCAGGTGCGTGCCGGTCAGGTGCGTGCCGGTCAGGTGCGTGCCGGTCAGGTGCGTGCCGGTCAGGTGCGTGCCGCTCAGGTGCGTGCCGCTCAGGTGCGTGCCGGTCAGGTGCGTGCCGGAAGTTCACGATTGGACTTCGACGCTGGCGTGGTCTCGCTCACGGGAAGTGTGTTCTTCAAGTCCCATTTGCAAAACGGGCAGCGGGTCGCCACCGAGTAGACGATGCGGCCGAAGGCCGTGCATCCGGTATTAGGGCAAGCTCTCATAATTGGACGAATCCGAAGTCTCGAGGAACGGCAGCTAATTCGCCGGTTTTCCGTAGAAGTTAATCTACCCCGCCAACGTAGCACGAAGATTCCACGCTTACCCGCTTCTTTTCGGTTGATGCGAATCCATTTTTTTTCTAGCTGTGTCAACGCGCTTCCTCGGCGGGCCGCGATCGCAGAATCATCCGCGGGTCGTCACGTGTCCGGCCCTCCCGCCCGCGAGTCACGCCAAAATCAACCTCGGCTCTAGCGGCTTGGGAATTGGTGCGGACAGCTCGCCTCGGGGGCTAAAGCCCTGTCAGAAAATAAAAGGACCTTATCGCAGCGCTGGAAGCGCTGCGCCACCCAAAAGCTATACGAGCAGTGGGTAGTGGGTCAGTTTGACCCACTACCGAGCAGTGCTCAAGGTCCTTGAGTACTTGCGGGGTGATGTACAATCCCAGCCCACTCGCTCTTGAGCCAGCGAAGGGGCGGGCTACGCCATGGAGCCAATCGCGCCACCGCAATCTCAAGCCGTCGATTATGGTTTGCGGCGGGGAATTCTATCTCCGCTGGAAACGCTGGCGCAGTCAGTCTCCACCGTTGCGCCCACGACAACTCCGGCTGCGACGATTCCGCTGGTTTGCGCGCTGGCCGGCAACGGCACGTGGCTGGCTTACGCATTAGCCACAGGCGCGATATTTCTGGTCGCGTTGTGCATTGCGCGCTTCGCCCGGCATTCCGCTTCTCCGGGATCGCTGTATACCTACGCGACGATGGTGTTGCCGCCGTGGCTCTCGGCGACGGTGGCGTGGAGCCTGCTGCTGGCCTACGTGGCCACAGGATCGAGCGTGATTGGCGGTTTCTACCACTATGCGAATCTCCTGTTGCGCGACGCCACGGGACACGCGCTGTCCGCGGTCCTGCTCTCGCTGCTGGTGACGGGTGTTTCGATCTGGATCGCTTATCGCGACGTGCAGATTTCCGCGCGGCTTATGTTGTGGATTGAGGCGGCGTCGGTTTCGGTGATCGTGATTGTGGTGGCGCTGCTGCTCTTTCGTGACGGATGGCACTGGGATACTGATCAACTGCATCTCCGCGGCATGACCGGGGGCGGACTTCGGCTGGGCCTGGTGCTGGCGCTGTTCAGCTTTGTCGGGTTTGAGAGTGCGACCACGCTGGGTGCGGAGGCGCGCAATCCGCTGAAGACGATTCCGCGAGCGGTCATTCAAAGCGCGATCCTGGCCGGAGCTTTCTTTACGGTATGCGCCTACGCGGAGGTTCTGGGATTTCATACCGTGGGTCAGGATCTGGGGACGAGCCAGGCTCCGATGGCGGTGCTGGCGCGCGTGGGCGGCGTGCCGGTGCTGGGATTGCTGATCGACATTGGCGCGCTGGTCAGCCTGTTTGCCGGCACCCTGGCCTGCATCACGGCTGCGGCCCGCGTGCTATTGCGCATGGCGCAGGATGGGCTGGCGCATAAGTGGCTGGGTACGACTCACGCCCGCAACCAGACTCCGAGCCGGGCGGTGGTGATCACCGGGATCGCGGCGGTGCTGCCGGTGGTTGTGCTGGCTTACCGCGGCGACAGCGGGCTGGATGTTTATGGCTGGCTGGGCGCGCTGGCGACCTACGGATTCATCGTGGCTTACGCGCTGGTGTGCGTGGCCTTACCGCGCTACTTGCGGCAACACGGCGTGTTTAACACCGGGGCCCAGATGATTTCGGCGCAGATTGTTCCGTGGCTGGCGGCCACGGCGATGCTGCTGGCGCTGGTAGGCAATCTTTATCCCGTGCAGGAAGGTCCGGAGGGAAAGTTGCCGTACATTTATCTCGCTTATCTGATCGCCGGGTTGGGCTGGTTCGCCGTTCGCGGCCGCGGCAGGAAAAGCGCGCCGGCGTAGAGCGTTGAGATTTCGAAGTTATAAGACCTGCGATACGCATCCCGCCATAAAAATTACTGATTCTGTTCAAAAGAATTTTCACTGAGCACGCGGCTTCCGCTTTGCCGGGAGTTCGCGTACATTTGCCGATCAGTATTCGCAACTCTCGCGAGGTTCACATCGATGGCGAAGCAGATAAATCGTGGTGTTTTCTCACTGGCGGTTTGCTTTTGCGTCGTACTTCAGTTTGCCGTAAGCGCATCGGCCCAGCAGACCTTGGGCGGCATTACCGGGACGGTGACCGATAAAAGCAGCAGTGTGGTGCCCGATACCACGGTGACGATTGTCGGAGACCAGACGAAGCTGACGCGAACGCTGAAAACCAACGGAGCGGGGGCCTACGATTTCGTGAACTTACCGATCGGTACATACACCGTCACCGTCGCGCATGACGGCTTCCAGACGGAGAAGATACCGTCAGTCCTGGTGCAGGCCGATCGCACCGCGACCTTGAACGTTGAGCTGAAGGTCGGCCAGGTAGGAACGACCATCGAAGTTGAAGCCGCGCCGGCCATGAACGCGGTCGACACGACGAATGGTTATGTGCTCGAACAGCAGCAGATTCAGGAAGTGCCTTTGCCGACCGGAAGTTTCACCGGGCTGGCGATTCTCTCCCCAGGCGTGAACGCTGAGTTGCCGGGAGGCACGGGCGTGAACGAAGGCCTGGGGAACCAGCCGATCTGGGCCAACGGCCAGCGCGACACCAGCAACACTTTTCTTTTGAACGGCGTCGACGCCAGCAATCTGTTCAATGGCAAGAGCACGAGTTCAGTGGCTTCGGCGCGTATCGTGAATAACACCGGCGTTTCCGGAGCTGGCAGCACCACGGCGGAAGAGATTCAGAGTACGGCCTCGCCGTATCTTGCCATCGGCCAGGCGTTGCCGACGCCTGCGCCCGAGACCATTCAGGAATTTCACGTCAATACATCAATGTACGATGCGCAGCAGGGCTCGACCAGCGGGGCGCACATCGATATGAGCACCGCTTCGGGGACGAACTCGATCCATGGCACGGCTTATGTTCATCGCGGAACGGATGCGTGGAATGCGGCCCCGTATTTCTACAAGCAGGACGGCAACATTCCCGCGAACGAAGATGTTCCGCAACTACACCGTTATACTGCAGGCGGAGCGGTGGGAGGTCCGCTCATCAAAGACAAGCTTTTCGGCTACATCGCGTACCAGCATACGCATGCTTCCGACCTGGAGATTGGAACTTCGCGTACGGCGGTTCCTTCGGGATTGACGGACGACCGCAGTCCCGCAGCATTGGCGAACGTCATCGCCATTAATGGCTGGGGCGCCGTGAATCCGATAGTGGCACCGAATGCCCCGGGAGCGACCGGGACACTGAACATCGATCCAGTTGCCTATGCGCTCCTGACCGCCCAGCTGCCCAACGGTCAATATCTGTTTCCGTCAGCGAATCCGAATTTCACGCCGACTCTTAACTTCCCGGAAAATGTTTTCCTGACGCAGCCGGCTTATTTTATTGCCGACCATGCCATTGCCAACCTGGATTACCAGCCGACTTCCAAAGATACGTTGGCCTTGAAGTATTACTACCAGCACGATCCTACGACAGCGCCGTTCGGGTACTCGGCGGTCGAAGGTTTTCCGCAGCATCTGGACGCGGGCAGCCAGGTTGCTTCCATCACGAACACGCAATCCATCCGGCCGAACTTCAATATCTCGGAAGTGTTCGGTTTCATTCGCGAGAAGGTTTACAGCACGATCGCCCAGCCTTTTTCGCCGCAATCGATCGGCATCAATAATTTTGGCTCGAATATTTTTCCGGGGATCACGATTGTGGACGATCTGGGCAACGACTCTCCGCTGAATACGAATTTCGTGTTCAACGCGGGAACCACCATCGGCTCGACGGCGGCTTCGCAAGGAGCGTTCACCGGTATTTTCCAGAACCGCTGGATGCCTTCGGCCAATGCCATCTGGATTCACGGCAAGCATACCGTCACCTTCGGCGGGAGTTACTCCTATACGCAGCTCAATGCGCGCGATGAACGGCCCAACTCGGGCATGATCGGATTCACCAACTTCGACAACTTCCTCACCGGCTCGCCGATCACGTATACGGCGGATGGATTTATCGCTACTACCTTCCTGCAAGGCGATGCCAACCGTTACTACCGCTCAAATGAATCGGGCATCTACATTCAGGATAAATTTCAGATTCGGCCCAACCTCAGCTTCAGCGCCGGTCTGCGCTTCGACGATCACCGAGGCCTCACGGAAAAGAACGGCCGCATTTTCAACTTCGATCCGTCGCAATACAACTACGACATCGGCTCGGATACGATCGTCAGTAACGGTTTCATTGTCGCGGGCAACAACCCTGACTTTCCCTCCAAGGGAGTGAGCGACTCGACACTAACCGGGCGAGAATGGGGACTGGGGCCGCGCCTGGGCTTTGCCTGGAGTCCGCGGATGTTCAACGACAAGGTCGTGGTTCGCGGCGGCTGGGGCATGTACTACGATCGCGGAGAGCTCTTTACTTATCTTTCTCCCGGTTTTGCATCCGGCGTGATCGCCGGAGGTCCCTTCGGCGTGAACCAGACGCCTCCGTGGGTGAACCAGCAGTCGTGCAGCACCTTCGGATATTCCAATTGCAGTAATTTTGAAGCTCCGTGGGGACCTTCGCTCGGGCCAGGACCCAGCGGCAATCCGGCGGACCTGCAGTTGCCCAATGCGGCGGCCATTGCCGGCGGATCACCGCTGTTCTCCTTCGCCGATTACAACCGGGCCAACAAGCTGCCTTACACCATGAACCAGACGCTGGATATTCAATGGCAGCCACGGAATGACCTGGTGTTCGAAATCGGCTATGTCGGTAACCTCGGCCGTCATGCAGTCGTTCCCTTACCTTTCAACCAGGCCAGGATTGCTACGCCGTCCAACCCGCTGCTGGTGGGCAGTCCGGTGGGTGAGCAGGATTACACCTACGGTTATTCGATTGTGACGGCGCCGGGCAGCTTCAATACGATCCCTTTGCCCAGCGCCAATGGGCAGCCGCCGCAGTTCTACCAGGAAACCTTTGAAGGCGGAAACGTCGATCTGCGCGTTCCCTATATCGGCTATTCGTCCGAGTCGGAGTCCTACACCGCCGCTGGAATCTCGGCTTACCATGCGCTGCAGACGCATCTGGAAAAGCGCATGAGTCACGGACTGCAGGTCGGTGCGTCGTATACCTACTCGCACGCGACCGATGAGCAGAGCGCCATGGGCCTGTTCTACAACGGCAACAATCCTCTCGACTTGCGCTCTGGTTATGGACTCTCGGACTTTGACCGCAAACACGTGCTCAACTTCACCTACACCTATCAGCTGCCAAAGTTTTTTTCGGCAACTTCCTTCAAGGGCAAAGTTGCCGACGGGTGGTCGATTTCCGGTTTGACCGTGATTCAGAGCGGTCAGCCCTATAGCGTTGTCGATTACTCCGGCGCGGTGGGCAGTATCTTCTACGGTGTGAACGACGGGATTACAAACCCCATTGTCCCGCTCAATGGATGCTCACCAAAACAGGCGCTCACCGGGTCTTCCGGCGCCCACGCCAATCCCGCCGACCCGAATTCCTATGCGCTGAAAGCTTCGTGTTTCGGCTTGCCACTGCTGAATCCGGGAGACTTGAACGGCGCAATTCCGAGCAACGACCCTTATGAGACGAACTTCATCGATCATGGCCAGCGCAACATCTTCCGGCAGACCTGGCAGCGACGCGCCGACATCTCGATCGCCAAGGCCACGCAGATTACTGAGCGCTTCGCATTGAATTACAGGCTGGATGTCTTCAACGTAACCAATACGGCGAGCTTCGATATCCCCATCGACGATGTAAGCCAGAATATTAACTTCCAGGGCTTTCCTTACGTTACGCAGCCCTCCACGACTACGCCATGTGATCAGACTTACACGGCTTTGTATGTGTGTCCGACGCTCAGCGGTCTGGGGATCACGAACAAGACGATCGGCAGCCCGCGGCAGCTTCAGATGTCGTTACATTTGATTTTTTGAGGGAAGCCTGGTCTCCAGAATTTTGCGTCTGGTGTTAAGATTCGCCGGGAAGAATTCTTATGAAACCGGCGATTTTATTTCTGTGCTCCGTCCTTACCGCATGCCTCACGCTTAACGCGCAGAACTATACACGCGGGGTCGGCATCTATCCCGGCGATCCGGCGGCCTACAACGGCGCGGTGTTGACGGCCGATACGCAGAATTATCGCAATCTTGCCTTGCACCGTCCCGCGTACGCTTCCAGCAGTTATGACTACAACCTGACTGCGCAGTTGGTGACGGACGGAATTCGCGAGACGCGGATGCCGCACTGGGTTTCGACGGCGTCGAGCGAAGGCGGCACATTTTCACGCAAGAACCGCGAACACTTCATCGACGACAATTCCACCACAAGTGCCGACCTGCCCGGAACCGGAGGATGGGTGCAGGTCGAGCCCGGGGGCCGCGACACTCCGCTGGAAGTGGACCGTGTCGAGGTGATCGCGCGCGCGTGGTCGTCGGCGAAGGAGCCTGGGCCGTGGACATGCGTGATCCTGGGCTCTGACGATGGTACGACCTGGACAGAACTTGGCCGAACCAGCGGCACAGAGATTCCTCCTGGCCCGGCGTACACGCATTCCAAACAAATCAAGCCGACGATCGTGTTTGCTTCGCCGGCCCGCAACCATATCTACCGCCTGCAGATTGACGGGCCGAATGTGGGGCGATGGCAAGTCGCCGAGGTCGCGCTCTTCGATAAAGAAAAGCATCTGGAACTCGGTGGCCCCTACGACTTCACCAGCGTGTGGAAGAGTCTCGGCGCTGGCGAGGAATGGGTATACGTCGACTTGGGCGCGGACTGCACGTTTGACCGCGTAGCGTTGTATTGGGGGGAGCGCGCGGCAGAAGGCACGATTCAAGTCTCCGACGACGCTCAAAGTTGGCGGACGATTCAGACGCTGCCGTCCGGCGGCGGATTGAATGATGACCTGAAGTTTGCGCAGCCGGAGCACGGGCGCTACGTTCGGGTGCTGATGACGCGGGCGGCGTCGGTGGACGGCTACGTCCTGAGCGAAATGGAAGTGTACGGTCGCGGCGGGACGGTGCCGCATGCGCAACCGGCAATCGCGTCGAAAGGAAGCCCTGGGATCGAGCTGGCGCGCGGTGAGTGGCGACTGCAGCGTGATTCGTTCGTCACGGCAGGCGGCGCGACGATTTCGCTACCCGGCTTTCAGGCTAACGACTGGCTGCCCGCGACCGTTCCCGGTACGGTGTTGACGAGTTATCTGGACGACGGAGCGATTCAGGACCCCAACTATGGGCGCAACCAGCTGCAGATTTCCGACTCCTACTTCTACGCGGACTTCTGGTATCGCGACGAATTCGTCGTGCCAGCGGCACCGGCTGGCCGTCACGTCTGGCTGAACTTCGATGGCATCAACTGGAAGGCTGAGGTGTTTTTCAATGGAGAAAAGGTCGGCCGCATTGAAGGCGGGTTCATGCGGGGCAAGTTTGATGTCACTCGTTTAGTGCGGCCGGGAGCGACCAATGCGCTGGCAGTGCGGGTCATCAAGAATGCCACGCCCGGCAGCGTTAAGGAAAAGACGCTGGCGGAAACCGAATCCAACGGCGGTGCGCTGGGTGCGGATAATCCCACGGCCCACGCTTCGATCGGCTGGGACTGGATTCCGACCGTTCGCGGACGCAACACGGGCATTTGGGGCGACGTTTACTTGTCCACGAGCGGCGCGGTCACGATTGAGAAGCCGTTCGTTTCTACCACTCTGCCTCTGCCGGACGTTAGCCGCGCCGACGTGAATATCGAGGCGACGCTGTGCAATCACGAAGCGAAAGAAATGTCGGGAACTTTGCGCGGCGACTTCGGCGCGGTTCACTTCGAAACCCACGTAACGGTGCCGGCGGCCTCGGATTTCACCGTGAAACTGAATCCAACAACCACGCCGGCGTTGCGGTTGCAGAATCCGAAGCTATGGTGGCCGGCAGGATATGGCGACCAGAATCTGTATGACGTGAAGCTTTCGTTCGAGACGGGCAAGCACGACGTTTCCGATGTGAAGGCGTTCCGCGCGGGCGTGCGCCAGTTCACCTATTCTGACGGTGAAGATGGTGCGCTCAAGATTTTCATCAATGGACGGCGCTTTATTGCGCGCGGAGGCAACTGGGGATTTCCTGAATCCATGCTGCGTTACCGCGCGCGAGAGTTCGACGCCGCAGTTCGCTACCACAAAGAGATGAACTTCACCATGATCCGGAACTGGGTGGGGCAGACGGGCGACGACGCGTTCTTCGAGGCCTGCGACAAGTACGGCATCGTGATCTGGCAGGATTTCTGGCTGGCGAATCCGTGGGACGGTCCCGATCCGGACGACAACGAAATGTTTATGAGAAATGCCGAAGACTTTGTCGAGCGCATACGGAATCATCCTTCAATCGGCCTGTTCTGTGGACGGAATGAAGGCGATCCGCCGAAGCCGCTGGAAGACGGGCTTACGGAACTCGTCGATAGACTTGACCCAGGGATGAAATATTTCCCGGCGTCGTCCTACGGGCCGGTCAGCGGCGGCGGGCCTTATCGGGCGATGCCAGTGAAATTTTATTTTGACAAACGGGCCACGCCGAAACTTCACAGCGAACTGGGCATGCCGAATATTGTCACCATGGATAGCCTGCGGCAAATGATGCCGACGCCGGATCTCTGGCCACAGAATGACGATTGGGGGGAGCACGACTTCACGCTCAACGGTGCGCAGAACCTGGGCGCCTATCGCCAATTAATTGAGGACAGTTACGGGCCCGCGGAAAATGCCGCCGACTGGGTGGAACTGGCGCAATTCGAAAACTACAACGGCTATCGCGCCATGTTCGAAGCCCAGAGCAAGAATCGCATGGGACTGCTCTTGTGGATGAGCCATCCCACGTGGCCGGATTTCGTGTGGCAGACCTACGATTATTATTTCGATCCGACGGCAGCGTATTTTGGATCGAAGAAAGCATCGGAGCCGCTGCATATCCAGTGGAATCCGCTGACCGACAATGTCGAAGTCGTGAACTACAGCGCGGGTAAGGTCACCGGACTGACGGCGCAGATCGAGATTCTGAATCTCGACGGTTCGAAGCATTGGGACAAGTCGGCGTCGCTCGATAGTGACGAAGACAGCGTGCAGTCGCCGATCAAGATCGAGTATCCCGCGGACCTCACGGCAGTACATTTTCTCCGGCTGAAGTTAAGCCGCGGGGACCGGATTTTGTCAGAGAATTTTTACTGGCGCGGCACGGAGGATGGAGACTTTCGCGCGCTGCGAAGTCTACCGAGAACGAAGCTCGGGGCAGCGACGCGCGTTGAACGGAAGGGTGCTGAGTGGGTTCTGCATACCGATCTGAGTAACTTATCGAACGCGCCGGCTCTAATGGTGCGGGTAAAGGCGGTGCGCGGGAAGTCCGGAGATCGCATCCTGCCGGCGATTTATAGTGACAACTACGTCGCGCTGATGCCGGGGGAAACGCGGACCATCGAGACTCAACTCGAAGACGCAGACGCGCGCGGCGAGCATCCGCAGATTGTGGTGGAAGGATTCAACCTGGGGGAAGTGATTGTGAAGTAGGCTGGGAATGTATTCGAGAGGCTCATGAATCCTCATTCCTATCGGCTTTGCGCCGGAGTGGAATGAGCGAACGACCAGTAGAGTTCGCGTGCCTTGGTGTAAAGCGGTCCAAAGGGAAGAATTTTACTGTCGATGCGAGTGACGGGCACAACCTTCGAATAATTTCCGGTCGCGAATATCTCATCTGCCGAACTGAAATCCTGATAGGTGAGAATTTTTTCAAACACCTCAACACCCGCGTCGCGCAGTAACCCGATCACCCGCTGCCGGGTGATGCCATTCAGAAATGTTCCGTTGGGCATAGGCGTGTAGACGACGCCATCTTTCGCCATAAAGACGTTTGACGTCGCAAGCTCGGCGACGTTGCCTAGCATATCGCAGACGATCGCGTTATCGAATCCCTGCGATTTGGCGTGGAACAGGGCGCGCGAATTGTTGGGATAGAGGCATCCGGCCTTGGCATCGACCGGCATGGTGTCCTGCGTCGGACGGCGAAAGGGAGAGAGCGTGAGCGAAAATCCCTTCGGTGGACGCATCGGCGCTTCGTAAACGCACATGCACCATCGCGTCGACTCCGGCTCATGCGCCTGCACCCACGGGCCTTCTTTTTCCGCCCAGTACATGGGACGAATATAAAGGGAAGCATCCTTATCGAAGCGTTCGATGCCCTGGCGCGCGAGATCGATCCAGGTTTCAGCCGAAACCATGGGCTTGAGGAACATTTTTTTCGCGGAATCATTCACTCGCGCACAGTGCAGCTCAAGATCGGGCGTGACTCCTTCGAAGGCGCGGGCGCCGTCAAATACGATCGAGCACAGCCAGGCGGCATGAGTCCGCGGACCCATGATGGGGACGTTGCCCTCCTGCCACTTGTCCTCGAAATAGGTCCACGTCTTGGACCAACCGTCAGTGACTGCCAACGGACTCTCCTATGTGCTCTTGTAGAAGGTACGTTACGACAGGCGAATTCGCCCGTCAATGACACTAGCGGAACGACACGAGAGTGCCGTGGCTCGGCCAGGCTTTGAAAGGGTGCGGCTTCAGCCGCACCGCTAACTCGCCCCAAAATTTATCTTGGCTTTAGCCGGCAGGGAGGGTGGGTGTCGCACAATCAGCTCAAAAGTCGCGAAAGGAGTCGGCCGTCCGCCGACAACTTACCTCAGCGGCCGATGCCGGGGTTGATGAGCGAGACTTACGGCGCGGTTGGAAACCGCGCCCTTTCAAAACGAGAGCGATAGCAAAATCAAAAGTAAGAGCAAAAGCGAAATCAAAGGTTAGAGCGAAAGCAAATCAAAGCAAAACTAGATCAGGACAAGAAAGTATAAAGAGTTCCGCGACCTCGAGAATTTACATCAAGAGTTTACTGCGTACTGGCTGGCGCGCGGCACAGGGGATAGTTCGGCACGGAAGCACCGCTGCTTTTCGGGCTGGGGGGAATCGGAACCAGGATTTCATTGGACGACGCGCTGCGTATTTTGTTCGTATTGATCGCCGTCGCGACGTAGAAATAAGTCGCGCCGTCCTGAACGAGATCGTCCACGCACGCGGTGCCGACGACGGGGACCAGATTAATCTGCTCGCAATTGCCGCAAGTCGCGTTCTTGAGCGCCGCACCCTTGGTCGGACTGCGGTACAGGCAGTAGCCCACGGCGTTGTCTTCGGGGTGGGGCGAGGGCGCGCTGGCGTTCCAGGTAAGAATAACTTTGTGGTGGCCAGTATGCGGGGCCGACGGCTGCAATATGGGCAAACCGGCCGGCGGACAAGGGGGAAGCGGAGGGCGCGGGGTGAGCGCTTTGGTCTGACTTGAACGAGACACAAACGATTCGAGCGTAACTCGCGATGATGAAGAGGATGAGCGACTGAATTTAAGAAACAGCAACAGGCACGCTACGATCGAGATTGCGACCGGAAGGAGGATTCGAAGGGGCTGGGTGGCTCGCACGGGGATCGGTCAATGCAGACGAGGCCATCATAATGCATTGCGGCTGCGATTCAGCCCGGATTTAGCCCGGACTCCTGAGGCGGGCGCGGAGAACCAAAAGACTTTGACCGCAAAGTTCGCAAAGGAAAAGCCGCGAAGGTCGCAAAGAAATTCCATCACCGGTACTTCAAGTATTACGGACTGGCCCTCAGATCGCTGGAGGTTCCTCCGGCCGCGGGCACGTAACATTTCATGGTGTAATCCATGACCATGCGGTCGGCGTTGAAGCGCCAGCCCAAGGTGCGGATGGTGCGCTTCATGCGCTTGATCCAGCCGCGGGGCAAGCCGTCGCGATCGCGCTGGTAGTAAAGCGGGATGACTTCGTCGTGCAGCGTCCGCAGCAGGTCTTCGCCGTCGCGGGTATCGTGGACGCTCATGCTGGAGTGAGTGCGTCCGGTGCCGATGGCAAAGCCATTCAAGCCGTCGTAGGCTTCGGCCCACCAGCCATCGAGAATCGAAAGATTCAGCCCGCCGTTGAGGACGACTTTCTGGCCGCTGGTGCCGGAGGCTTCGAGCGGGCGGCGCGGGTTGTTGAGCCACACGTCGACGCCCTGCACAAAGTGGCGGCCCACGTTGATGTCGTAGTCCTCGACGAAGACGAACTTGTCGCGGAACTGCGGATCGCGCATTAATTCCGCAATCTGCTGCAGGACTTTCTTGCCGTCTTCGTCGCGCGGGTGAGCCTTGCCAGAGAAAACGAATTGCACCGGACGGTTGGGGTCGTTCACCATGGAAGCCAGGCGCTCGATGTCGGTGAGGATCAGATTAGCCCGCTTGTAAGTCGCAAAACGGCGGGCGAAGCCGATGGTAAGGGCATCGGGACTCAGGGTGCGATCGAGGCGCTGCAGCGTCTCCGGAGACTCTCCGCGACGGGCGGCCTGGTCGACAGCGCGGCGGCGCACGAATTCGATGAGCTGTGACTTGAGGTTGAGGTGAGTCTCCCAGAGTTCGCCGTCGTCGACGTTATCGATTCCCAGCCAGATTTTCGCCTCGCTGCTGCGTTGGTGCCAGTTTGTGCCCAGATGGCGGTCGTACAGGCGAAACATCTCCGGAGCCAGCCAGGAGGGAACGTGGACGCCGTTAGTGATGTGGCCGATGGGAACATCGTCTTCCAGCGTGTTACGGAAGAGTCCGGTCCACATAGCCCGCGAAACCTCGGCATGCAGGGCCGATACGGCATTGGCGCGGCGCGAGAGCCGCAGGGCCAGAACTGTCATACAGAACAGTTCCTCGTGATTCGTCGAATTTTCGCGGCCCAGGCCGAGCAGGCTATCCTGCGACAAGCCCAGCGCCTCGCGCAGCGGTCCGAGATGCTCTTCTACCAGAGCCGGGCTGAAGCGGTCGTGCCCCGCCGGCACGGGAGTATGCGTGGTGAACACGACTTCGCGGGAAACCCGCGGCACAGCCGCGTCGAAGCCGATGCCCTCATCCTCCATGCGCATGCGAATCGCTTCCAGCACGGCGAATCCGCTGTGGCCTTCGTTGAGGTGAAGTACGCCGGGAGAAATCCCCAGAGCCTTCAGGGCGCGCAGTCCGCCTACGCCCAGCAGTAATTCCTGACGAATGCGGATGCGCGCATCTCCGCCGTAGAGTCGCGATGTCAGTTCGCGATCTTCGGGTGCATTACCTTCGACGTCAGAATCGAGCAGCAGAAGATCGCGCCGGCCAACTTTTACGCGCCAGACTTTCGCCTGCAGCCGGCCGCTGCGAGTTTCGATTTCAATCACCACCGGCCTGCCATCCTTGCCGATGGCCACTTCCATGGGCATCTGGTTCACGTCGGTCTTGAGGTACTCTTCCCGCTGCCATCCGTTCAGATCGAGGCGTTGACGGAAATAGCCCTGGCCATAGAACAAACCAATGCCGACCAGTGGAATGTCGAGATCAGAAGCGCTCTTGATGTGATCGCCCGCGAGCACGCCCAGGCCGCCGGAGTAAACCGGCAGCGATTCATGTACGCCAAACTCGGCGGAGAAATAGGCCACCGGATGAGGCCGCAGAACTCCGGCGTGGCGCGTTCCCCAGGTACGATCCGCCTCTAAATACTCCAACATGCGGCGATAGGCATAGTTCACGCGGCTATGCAGCATGAGTTCCGCGGCGCGAGTCTCCAGCTTGGCCAGGGGAAGCTCCCCGAGCAACGCGATGGGATTATGGTTCAGATCGCTCCAACGTCCGGGATCGAGATCGAGGAATAAGCTGGATGAATTGTGGTCCCAGCTCCACCACATATTGCGCGCGAGCGCGAATAGGCGCTCCTGCAGCGGAGCGATGAAGCGATCCAAAGTTCGAGCCTCGCTGACGACCGGAGCGACCTGGGTCGCGGCTTCGGTCAGCATACGGATTTCGTCTTCGCTGAACACGCGGGCTTCGATGGTTTGCACCACGAGCACCCCTTGCAGCACTCCGCGGTCGATCAGCGGAACTCCGAGAAACGACTGGTACTGCTCTT
>Ga0302324_100002443_pt1 | contig 42975 bp, 30 predicted proteins | sample Palsa_T0_1_FD_201949 | JGI IMG/M metagenome (GOLD analysis project Ga0302324, IMG submission 201949) | Peat permafrost microbial communities from Stordalen Mire near Abisko, Sweden - Palsa_T0_1 | ecosystem: Environmental > Terrestrial > Soil > Palsa > Peat permafrost | place: Sweden: Abisko... | reverse complement strand
GGGTTCTCAAAGTGAGAGTGTTTGTCGAGGCCCGATGCCTTTTGAAACGCTGCCAGCGAAAAGTAATCCATACCCTGGTAGGTCCACTTCGCGGGGCCGAGCGTGTAATAGATGTTGTAGTCCGAATCTACCGGAGCCGGGGTCGAGTCGTACTGTCCGCTGAATACGGCTCCGAAGAGACCGGTGTAGACGATGTTATTTTCAAACACATTATTGGTCGCGTGGTACTGGACCTGAAAATCGCCCTCACCGCCGGTGCGATCGTCGTTAAACATGGTGTTGTTGGCGATGGTTATATGATCGCTGCCGCCGACATTGGTGGCATATCCACCGATCGAGATACCGGCAAGGTTGCCGCCAAGAACGATGTTATTGTCGATCGTCACATAACTGGTGTCGTGGCCGAAGTTTTCGCTGGCAGCTTCAATGTTGTAATCGCAGTCATAGACAAAGTTACGCTCGATCCGCACATCGGTGCATCCGTCGCAATAGATGCCGTCGGCGCCATAGCTGCTATAGGCAGGATTCTTGAGGCTGGTGATGTTATAGACGGTATTGCGGGAAATCACGCCATTGCGCGCCTGGTCGTGACCTGACGGGCCTGTGCCATAGAAACCTGTAGCATCGATTCCGATGTTGTTGTTGTCATGGACGAGGTTTCCAGTTACGGTGAATCCGACGATGTTGCCGTCGAAAGTAATCGTCTCGCTGTTGCCGGTCACCATGCCGTACACGGTATTGCCGCTGAGCACGATGTTACTCAGCGCGGCCGCGGACGTACCGTAGAATCCAATCCCGTGCGCGTTACCATTCGGTCCGGCCGTCTCGGTGATTCCGTGCACGACGTTATTCAGTACCTGGATATACTCGCCCGAGCCGGAAACATAAATGCCGGCCGGCTCATTGTTGACATTGTTGCTGGTAGAATTCTGTATCTCAAATCCATCCAGAATCAGATAGCTCTCGTTGCCGGTGATATTAAAGAGTCCCTGAATCTGATCGCCGCAGCAGGGCACTCCGGTGCCGTCTACAATCGCCAGCTGTCCGGGATAACTTTGAAAGACAATGGAGCCCGCGGTTGCCGAGCCGGAGTGGGGCAGATTGATTGACTCGTGATAAGTGCCGCCGAGCACATAGATCGTATCGCCCGCAATGGCCTCATCGGCGGCGTGCTGAATATGGCGCCAAGGCACAGGCTTCGTTCCGGGATTCGTGTCTTTGCCCGTGGTGGAGACGTAGAATTCGACGCCGGCGGTGACCGCGGCCACCACCGAGAAAGGCTCCGCTCCGGCAGCGATGGCAGTGACGGTAACCGTAGTTCCAGCGGGGACAGCCGAAGGCGCCTTGTAGAGCCCTTTCGTGGTGATCGTGCCTGTCTTTGCAGCACCGCCGGTTACGCCATTCACCTGCCAGACGACGGCGGCGCTGGTGGCGCCTGGGTAGATGGCATCGAACTGCTGCGTGGCGCCGGTGTGGACAGAGGCGAACGCGGGCGCGACCGTGAGCGGCCCGGCCGCCAGCGCGGAGGCTGCAAATGCACAAAACGCCGCGCCCAGGGCCATCCGCCGCAGGGAGGCGAGGCGGACAATTCGAGATACGAAAGAACATTCCGGCAACATGAAGCTCCCTGGAGCTTGTTTCAAAGACCCGTTTCGTGTCAGGGCACGACTTCAGTCGTACCGAAAGGGCCCCCATAAAAGGCGGGCTTCACAGACTGCGAAAAACTCCTTCGACGGAGGCTTTGTAACAGGGCACGACTTCAGTCGTGCCGAAAAAGCCCCATAAGACGCGGGCTTTAGCCCCTGACGGATTGCACTACCGATCGACGGGACCATTTCTGAGACACGCTCTAACGCCAGACCGCCAGCAAACCGCCAGTGATGAGCATGGCCACCAGCCAGTAGCCGGTGTTGATGGCGAACAGGCGAAAGGGCCGCCCCTCGTAAATGCCCTGGGGAAACTGCGGCGCGGCGATGAATCCCAGCCACAGGATAAACCCGATGAGGGCTCCGCACGCGTAGGTTGTGGAGCCGGACCAAAGCACCACGTGGGCCAGCATGAGCGAGAGCAGCAGACTGCCGATGAAGGACGAAATCATGCCCACCACCATGCCCTTGCTGTTGGAGCCCTTCTGGATTTTGAGCGCGGCCATCCACGGCTTGGCAAAGAGCGGCGGAGAGTACCAAAGCGCGCCAAGAAGCCACTGAATGATGGCCGAAACCAGGATCGCCCAGTGATTGAAATGAAGATGATGCACGGTGAAGCCTCCTTGCGAATCCTCTGCACCCGCAGGACACGATGGCAACGTCGCAGAGTCGGGAAAGGCCGCCAACGTTCGAGTAGGGATGGAGACTTTGACTGTGCCGCAGGCGCGGAGCGTGTGTCAAGGCAAATCGTTGAAGGAGGTGCTTGAAAATCGATTGAACGCTCGACTCACCAGACTTTAGAGAGATTCGCGAGACTCTGGCGATAGTCTTCCCGATCGATCCTGCTCCGCACACCAAATTCGGCAAACAACTCGATCGTCTGCCCAACGGGCAATCCAGCCACTGCGGCGGCCTTGGCGAGCGACGCTTCGCCCTTTCTGTATTTCTCCACAGCAAACAGGATTCTGCCCCGCGTGACCAGATCGCGCACCGCTTTGGATAGATCGCTTCGCTCTTCCCGCGACATGGCCGCAAGGAATTCATAATTGTCACGGTCCATTCGGATGCTCATCGTCTTGGTCACGGCAATTCCTCCAGTTGCGTTCTGGCGTCTTCCAGAATTCTGATTCTATCCGCCCATAGGTTGCGACATCTCGCAGCGCTTCCCAATTGACCGACGTACAAACCGGTGGCAGATTGCGCTCACCGCCGCTTCAGCGCCTCCAGCTCTTCCAGCGTGCGCGGCCAGTCCGCGCCCAGCAGGCGTGACAGGCTGCGGTCGGCCAGCACTTTTCCGCCCGTCTGGCAGCGGGCGCAGTAGTTGGTCTCGTTGTCGGCGTAGCGGATGCGCTGCACCTTTGCGCCACACCGCGGGCACGGCTGGCCAAACTTGCCGTGCACGGCCATCTCCGGACGGAACGCGGTGACTTTCTCAGGGAATGTACGCTCCGCCTCGGCGCGTAAATGGTCCATCCACCATGTGAGTGTGGAGCGCGTCGCGGCCCACAGCCGCTCCCACTCCTCCGGGTTGAGCTTGTGGGTGAGCGCGATGGGAGAGAGCTGCGCCGCATGGAGGATTTCATCCGAATACGCGTTGCCCACTCCGCTGATGAGGCGCGGATCGGTGAGAGCGCGCTTCAGGGTGCGATTTTCCGCTGTCAGCGCGGCGCGAAAGCCATCGAGGCCAGTCGCGAAAATCTCCACGCCGCCGGGGTCCATGGAACGCAGCCCTTCTTCGCCCGCCACCACATGCAGCGAGGCGCGGCGCTTGCTGCCGGCCTCTGTCAGGAGCAGCGTCCCATGGGAAAAATCGAAGGCCGCAAGGCCATGGCGGCCGGCGAGCCTGGCCTGCGGCGGCTTCCAGTGCAGGCGGCCGGCAATCATGAGGTGCAGCACCAGCCACAGGTCGCCGTCGATGCCAATGGCGATCCGCTTGCCAATGCGGCGCAGCTCGCGCACCACGCGCCCTTCCGCACTCGCGAGCGGCGGATCCACGGTGCGCAGCAGAAACACGCTGCCCAGCCGCACACGCTCAAGCGCCTGCCCGAGAATGCGCGGCTCGAGCGCGGAGATGTATGCGGATATGTCGGGAAGCTCCGGCATGTGTACAAGCTTGCAGCCGGAAGGCCGGTTTCAGCAATGGGGAATTCGAGGGCGGCCTTGCGCGGCCGTTGCCGGCCCTGCGGTTAGCTTGACTGGGTGCTCAATCCCCGCCCAGGTTCTTTACTCGTCTGGCAATTCGCGCTGGATTTGCCGGAGGATCGAGCAGAACAGGCCTGGACGCATTCTGCCCCGGAAGCTGATCGTGCAGCACCACGTTGAGCAGCGTCTTGTTCACCCGGATGCGGCCGTTGTAATCGATGTAGCCGAGCTTCCTGAAGCGGTTCATGAAAAAGCTGACGCGCGACCGCGTGGTCCCGATCATCTCCGCGAGCGTCTCCTGCGTGACCAATGGAATCAGCGTCTCCGGCTCGCCCGGCTTTCCAAACTCCGCCATCAGCAGCAGCGTGCGCGCCAAGCGCCTCTCACTCGAGTTGAAGAGCTGATCGACCAGGTCGGCCTGCGTTCTGACGCCGCGCACCACGATGAACTGCAGAAAGAAATCGGAAAAGGTGTGCTCCTCATGCAGGATGCGCATCATCTGCTCTCTCTCGATCCGCAGCACCGCGCAGGCGGTGATTGCCATGGCCGTGGCGGCTCGAGTGGCGCTTGGCCCCACCATGGACTCTTCGCCGAAAAAATCCCCAGCGCCAAGCAGGGTCACAGTAGCTTCCTTGCCCGCGATGGAAAGGACAGTGAGCTTGGCCCGGCCCGCTTGCAAATAGAACACAGAGTCCGCGAGGGCGGCCTGCAAAAACGCCGCTTGCCCCGCCTTGAGCCGGACAATACTTCGGCCCGGACCCGCAGTGGCAAGAAAAGCAGCTATATTGAACGGTATTCTTACTTGATTCATTTCTTGCGATTCCGCACAGGCTGCTATTGCCAATGCACCCCGCCATTATGGGGAACCATTCAGGCTGAATGTCCGTCCGCTTCTAGGCAGGCTTTCGTCGCACACTAAGATAGGTTCGCATTTCAAAAATATTTAATCTGAGCGGTTTAGCTCAGTGGTGAGAAGGCGGGTAGAGCGGCCCGTTCCCGCTGTGAATTATTGCGGCGTCAGGCCTTCTGGAAGTTCGTCGCCGGGGTCGGGCGGGACATCGGGGATCATGTCGAGGTAGTGCTGAAGACCTTTGCCGGTGGCGCACAATTCACGGCGAAGCTCGTCCATCATCGCTTTCGCGACGTCTCGTTTTTCATATGGACCGGGCATTCGAAGAACCGTAAACCCTTGTCGCGCGAGGGCCGGCTCCGCTAACGTCCATGGCTCCTTATAGGTGAAAAGAATTATCGGCTTATCCCCAAGCGCCTCCAACCTAGCCACAAGGTCTCCTACAGCAACCCTCTTTTCTTCCGCGCTCAGATCTTTGCATGAAAGAGTCGGCCTTCTAACTAAATCGGCGAAGCCAAAGCCCAGTGCAAACGCTTCTTGATCCTCCGCACCAGCACGCAGCGGCCTCCAAGTTATAAGGTGATCACGGAGTCTCTTCCAGAGCCTTCGACCATGCACTCCCTGGTAGTAATGACCCAGCTCGACCGAAGCCGGAGCGGGATTCATTCCGACAAGGATAGCCTTGAGACCACGCCTCGTCAGCTCTTTCAGAGTTCTGACGGGTTGACCGTTTACGAGGATTTCTTCGTAAGCCACAACCGGCCCTCCGTAAATGCGAGCAATGAACAATACTACCCTCCGAGTCACTTGCAAATCCGATCTTCCCGCAGGGGCTAAAGCCCGCGTTCAATTTAGCGCATTTGCGGCACGACTGAAGTCGTGCCCTGACACAAAGCCAATCTTTAAACCGCACTTGAACAGTCGAAACCAGTAGCTGCTTCTACAGCTTCTGCGTCCGCTGCACCGCTCTTACGCCGGCCACGCGGCGCAGGCCCAGCACCATGCGGTTGAGATGCCGCATGTCTTCGGCTTCGACAACAAACTCCACAATGGCTTCGCCGCTGTCGTCGCGGCTGATCTCCACGCCGCGGATGTTGGTGTTGTCGTCGGAGATGATGGCCGTCATCTCTTTCAACATGCCGGTGCGGTCGTCGCAGAAGACGGTGATCTTGACCGGGTAGCGCTGCGGCCGGCCGTCGTCGCCCACACGCGACCATTCGACAGCTATGCGGCGATCGCTCTCATACAGCAGGTTCTGCACGTTGGGGCAGCTGCGCGCGTGCACCGCTACGCCCTTGCCACGCGTCACGTAGCCCACGATCTCTTCGCCGCGAATGGGATTGCAACATCGGGCGCGATAGACGAGCAGATCGTCCTGGCCCTCCACCTGCAGCGAATCGGAGCCGCTCAGGTGCAGCTTGCGCACCGCCTCCGACATGCCGGCCTCACCCGGCTTGGCGGTCTCAGCGCCCGTCTCCGCATCCTGCTGCGTGTTGAAGCCCGGCGCCAGTTTGCCCAGCACCTGGTGAGCCGAGTGCTTGCCCTGGCCCAGCGTGGCCAGCAGGTCGGCGGCCGTGGCCACCCCGTATTCATTGGCGATGCGGCCCAGGTCGCGATCGTCGATCTGGCTCATCGGCACCTTGTACTTCTTGGCTTCGCGCTCCAGCAGCTTGCGCCCCGTCTCGATCGAACGCACGCGCTGGTCTTCATTGAGCCAGTGCTTGATCTTGTTGCGTGCGCGCGGACTCTTCACAAACGTGAGCCAGTCGCGGCTCGGCTTGTGATCCTTCTGCGTGACGATCTCCACCACGTCGCCGGTCTTGAGCTTGGTGCGCAGCGGCACCTGGCGGCCATTCACCTTGGCGCCCACGCAGGTGTGGCCCACCTCGGTGTGAATGGTGTACGCAAAATCCACCGGCGTGCCGTCGGCGGGAACCACCACCACCTTCCCCTTGGGCGTGAAGGTGTAGACCTCATCCGGATATAGGTCCATCTTCAAGCTCGATAGGAATTCGTTGGGGTCGGTCATCTCCTTTTGCCACTCGACCAGCTGGCGGATCCAGTTGAGCCGCTCTTCGTCGCGCGCGGTCACGGCAGCGCCGCCGGCCTTGTACTTCCAGTGCGCGGCAATGCCCTCCTCGGCAATGCGGTGCATCTCCTCGGTGCGGATCTGTACCTCAAACTGATGGCCGCCATCGCCCAGCACCGTGGTGTGCAGCGATTGATAGCGATTGGCGCGCGGGATGGCGATGAAGTCTTTGATGCGCCCCGGCACCGGCCGCCAGAGCGTATGAATGAGGCCGAAGACGGCGTAGCAGGAGGCGACATCCTGCGTGATCACGCGGATGGCGAGCAGGTCGTAGACCTGGTCAAAGGCCACCTTCGACCGCTCCTGCTTCTGGTAGATGGAGTAGTTGCGCTTGATGCGCCACTCCACGCGCGCCTGGATGTTGTTCTCGCGCAGCTGATCCACGAGCATATCCTCGACGTTGCGCAGGAACTGCTCGCCCTCGGTGCGCCGCGCCTCCACAGCCGCCGAAATCTGTTCAAAGCTCACCGGGTCGGTGTAGCGGAAGGCCAGGTCCTCAAGCTCGCCGCGCACTTTGCCCATGCCCAGCCGATGGGCCAGCGGCGCGTAGATGTCGAGCGTCTCGCGTGCAATGGCCTCCTGCCGGTCGGGCTGCAGATGCTGCAGCGTGCGCATGTTGTGCAGCCGGTCCGCCAGCTTGATCAGCACCACGCGCACGTCGCTCACCATGGCCAGCAGCATCTTGCGCACATTCTCGGCCTGGCGGTCTTCGCGGTTGGCAAACTGGATCTTGTCGATCTTGGTGACGCCCTCCACGATGTGCGCCACCTGGGGGCCAAACTCGGCGTCGACCTCGGCGCCGGTGGCGGGCGTGTCTTCCACGGCATCGTGCAGCAGGCCGGCGGCGATGGCGGTCGAGTCGAGCTTCATCTCCGCCAGCACCTCCGCCACCTCGAGCGGATGAATGATATAAGGCTCGCCCGACGCACGCATCTGGCCCGCGTGATGGCGCACGCAGAACTCCCACGCCTTGCGGATGAGGGCAACATCTTCACTGGGGCGGTTGGCCTGAACGTGCTTGAGCAGGGCCTCAAAGCGCTGCTCGATGGACACGGGACGCTGCTCCACAGGGATCGAGGGCGCAGAGGACGAACCGGGGGGAGGCGAGCCTGGAGAGAGGCCGGGAATCGTGGCAGCGGAGGACGCGGCGGGGCGACGCTGCTCCAACTGAGGTGGAGAAGCGCCGGAAACATCCGCCGGAATGTCCTGCCGGACGGTCGCCATGGTTCATTATAGGCCGCAAGTGTTCTTCGCGCATCCGCCGGCGAAGTACGCGCAGAGGCGATCCGAGGGGATCGGACGGGGTTTGCGCACAATGGGCGGGCGTGACGCCGGCGCGAAAAATCTCCTCGAACCGGGGCTTTCAAACAGGGCACGACTCCACAGGCTGCGGAAAAACTCGTTTCAGCACCACGAAACGGTAGGTCGGGGTTTTAACCCCGACACAAAGTCAGCAGAGTCAGCTCCGGGCTTTAGCCCCTGAGGCCTGCTTTCGGGTAATTCGGCCTGCGCACTGCCTTCTCCGCATCCTGTTCAGTCCCTGGGATGCCCCGCCTCCGATTTCATCCTCGACGCCATCTTCTCTTGAGCCTGTTCGCCCGACTCGTGCCTCCATCCATTCCGCCTGCAGCGAGGCCTTCCTCCGCAACTTGCTACGGGCTTTCATTGCCTGAGATACATGGGTTCGATGTCTCGCACAAGAGTGTTGGAGTTACCGAATCGGGTAAGTAGGGATATCCATCGCCCACCATGTCAAAGGGTAACGAAGCAGCGAATGAGGCTAACTAAGCCGGAAAGCCGAAAAGCGCAAATAAAGCTATCGACTTAGCCGAAATCGGCAGGCAACAAGGTTTGAGGAAGAGAAGATCTTCGATGCTGAATAAGTGATTCGTACTTTAGCGGGGCCTATATAAGAAATGCAGCGTATGCACAGGAATCATAGGCCTGACCGCATTGGTACGTCGGTGCCGGAAGACGCTCTGCATTGTGCTGGCCGTCACAGCCGGTTTACCACAGCAGAGGAGTAAAGTCCCATTCGGACTAGAGGTCCAGAACCGAGGAACTTATGTTGAAACGCATTCTATTTATGGCCCTGGCCGCGACCCTTGCGGGAGGTATGGGCTATGCGGATCAGAGTACCACGAAGGTAACGATTCCAGTGACCAAGACCGCGCCCACAAGCGGCCAGCAGATGTATACCAATTACTGCGCCGCGTGTCATGGAGCAGACGCACGGGGACATGGCCCCGTAGCGCCACAATTGAAGACACCGCCGCCCGATCTGACCGTGCTGGCCAGAGACAACCACGGGAAATTTCCCGACACCCACATCGTGAGCGTGTTGCAATACGGCTCAGAATGGCCGACGCACGGTACTGCCCAGATGCCGGTCTGGGGGCCGATCCTTGGTAAGATGAACCAGACCAGCCCCCAGGAGAGGATGCTGCGCGTCAGCAACCTCAGCCGGTACCTGGAGACTCTTCAGGTGAAGTAGAAGCCGGCAGCGTCATCGCTCCGGCGCGCGGGCCAGCCGACCCGGCCGGAGCTTATGACCAAACCGAATAAACGAAAGCCTGATCCCGCTCAAAAGGCGCCCGGAGCCAAACAGCCCGAGGCGCCTTTTGAACGCCACCGCGCCCAACCCGTCCCCGCCGCCGGCGTGGGCGCCATGGTGAACCGGCGCGCCGCCGACCGGCTGCGCAGCGGGTCTGTATGGGTCTACGCTTCCGACATCGACTCCATCGAACTGCCCGATGCCGATGCTCCTCCGCGCCTCCTGCCCGTGGCTGACGCCCGCGGGCTGCTCCTGGGCACCGCGCTCTATAGCCCCACGTCGCAGATCGCGCTGCGCATGGTTTCGCGCGAAGCGATCGACGAGTCTGCGTGGCTGGAACTGCTGGCGGCACGGCTGCGCGCTTCGATCGAGCGGCGCATTCCTCGCCTGAAAAACGAGCCGGCCACTACGGATTCCTGCCGTCTATGCTTCAGCGAGGCCGATGAACTGCCCGGTCTGGTGGTGGACAAGTACGGCGACCTGGTGATCTTGCAGTTGTTGGCGAAAGGGCTCGATTCGCCGGCGGTGCGCGAGACGTGCGTGCGCGTGATTCGCGAAGGGCTCGCGCCCACGGCCATCCTAGACTCAATCCTGGAGCGCCCCGATCCACGCATTCGAGAGCTTGAGGGCCTGGATGCGCCTGCGCCGGGCGCCCTGTGGACGGCGGCAGGCGATCCAGCCGCGGCTAAGACAGCAACGCTCTTCCACCTCAACGGCCTCGCATTCCACTATGACGCCAACAGCGGCCAGAAGACCGGAGCGTTCCTCGATCAGGCTGCCAACTACAACGCCGCGCAGGAATATGCGTGGCTGCTTGCTCCCGGAGGCCGCGCGCTGGACGTCTGCTGCTATCAGGGCGGATTTGCGCTCCATTTGGCGCGAGTTTCAAAGCGCGTCACCGGCATCGACGCTTCGCGCGCTTCCCTCGAAGTGGCAGAGCGGAATCTCGATGCCAACCGCGGCCAGCTTGGCGCTGAAGTCGATTGGGTGCAGGGCGACGCCTTCGAGATCCTGCGCGAATGGTCCGGCGCAGGCGAGACCTTCGACACCATCGTCCTCGATCCGCCGGCCTTCGCAAAATCGCAGCGGGCCGTTGAGGGCGCACTGCGCGGCTACAAGGAGCTGAACCTGCGCGCGTTGAAGATGCTGCGGCCGCGCGGGCTGCTCATCACCTGCACCTGCTCGCACCATGTGAGCTGGGCGGAGTTCGAGGGCACCGTCGCCTCCGCAGCCGCCGATGCCAACCGCCGCGTGCGGCTGCATGATCGGCGCGGCGCCGCTCCCGACCATCCGGTGATCCTCAATCTGGCGGAAACCGAATACCTGAAGTGCCTGGTGCTGGAAGTGGAATAGTCAGGCGCTGGCGGCGCGTCCGGCAGCGGCAAAGCGCGGCCAGAAGCGGGCAAAGAACGCAGAGATACGAAGCCGGGAACGGGGCGTGGCCTGGGCGGCGGCCCGGCCCCGGACCGCAACCGAGCGCAACTCCGCCAACGCCTCCTTGACCTGTGCGCGCAGGATCTCCGCCTCAAAGGTGCAGGAGCGCAGATAGGCTGAGACCGTAAGCCCGGATTCTGCGGCCCGGGCGCGAAGCTGCGCGCACTCCTCTTCGCTGAGCCGCACCGTGACGCTGGCACACTTCAACCGCCGTGCCGGGGCGGCACACGGGCGCTGCCCTGTATCAGGGACAAGGCTCGAAGCGGCCGCAACGGCCTCGTTTTCTGCATGAGGCGCCGCCTCGGACGCAGGCTCGGCAATCTCCTCGAAAACCAGCGGGGAGATCTCATCCTCAATGGCCGCTGAAGAGCCTGCTGGCACTGCGCTCATCTGCGCAGGACCATTTGCCGCAGCAGAAGCGACCGGCTTGTAACGCGCGTGAGCGCGAAGGGCGTGCTCATAACTCAGCACCGCCACGTCGTCGGCCAGTCCGTCGTCGATCCAGCCGGGCAGGGCCGACGCGGGCTGTTGCGCGGGCGAGGCCAGAGCGGCCAGTATGCCGGCAAAGCTGCGGGAGGGCTGTGTGGACGCGGGTGCCTCTGCGGTCTGCATGCCATGGAGCATACCCTCAACGCACTCGGTTCCTGAGATCGATTCCCATCGAGTGCATGGCCGGAATCTCACTTCGGGATGAACTGGGAGCTACGCCCAATTCGGTATCGGCGCAGCACAAAGGGCAGCCCCGAAGAGCTGCCCTTTGTGCTGCTGAGTGAGACCTCGAGATTTTCTGAATAAGCCGCCATCTTTGAAGGGTACAGGCTTCAGCCCGTACGTAAGCCTGGCAGAATGAGCGTGGGCTTTAGCCCCTGAGGGGAGTATCGACGCGTCAACCAGACTTATTCGGTGGTCCCCTAGAAAGTGGTTGAAACCGTGAGCCGGAACGTCTTGCGCGGCTCGCGAATGAGGTAGCGCGATCCGTACGCCTGGATCGACTCCGCATAGGTATAGTCGCCCGCGCCGCCCGGGGGGAAGAGGTCGCGCGTGATCAAAGCCGCCGAGCAGCTGCCCTGCTTGCCGCCCAGCAGCACGTTGTTGCAATACGGCGTCTCGTAGAGGCGCAGCGGGTTGTACGCGTAGTAAAGGCGGAACGGCGCGTTGACGATCGGCATGATGACAGACAGCTCGGCGCCGGTGGACATGCGGGGCACAAAGTTGGTGCCGGTGATGGGCCGGATGTTCTCGACGAATCCTACCTTGTCGCCCGAAATGCCACCCTGGCAGGAGCCGTTGTTGAACACCGGGCAGCCATAGAGCGGCGCGGTCAGCGAAGCGAAACCTTCGGGACTCTGCTTGAGCTGGCCGTGATTGAGTGCGACGTCGATGCCGAAGTCGTCGAACAGGGAGAAGGTTACCGGCCCGGCGATGGGAATGCGGTATTCGGCGTTCGAGATCAGGTTGGTGTCGCCGCCGATGGAGGCGATGCCGTAGACGGGCAGCGGCACCTGGATGCACTGGCCGAGCTGCGGATTGTTAGGATCGCGCGGCACGCAGGTGCCGTCAGGGTTGGTAAGCTGCACGGCGATGCGGTTGGGCACGTATCCATATGGGGTTGCCCCGCGCACGTCGAAGCCGCGCAGTTCGCCCTCGCCGCCGGAGTAGAAGCGGTTGTTGGGCGGCGCCACGTCTCCGCCAAAACCCTGCACATAGCCGAGCTGAGCGCGCACCGCCAGCACATTGCGGCCTCCGGCCTCGGGTTTCAGATAGTGGATGGGAATGTAGCGCTTGTAGGCCACCAGCGGGGAGATGTAGCGCACGTTGCCGCCCAGGCCGGCCACCTGGAACACCGCTGTGTATTCCTTGCCCGTGCGCGCGCGCAGCGGGTTGTTGACTGTGTTGAAGATGTAGCTGAACGAAGCCGAGCTGGTGACAATGCCGGCCAGCGCATTGGTGCCCTGAATGCCGGAGCGGAAGCTGATGGTCTGGAAGAAGGTCTGCGAAGCCGTGCTGAACGCCGTGATCGACGCCTTCTGCAGCGAATAGGTCATGCCCACGCGCTGGAAGGCGTGACGCCGCAGCGGGTAGCTCACTGAGAAGTTGAGCCCCGTGGCGGCCTGGTTATAGTTCTGCGTGAGCGATTGCTGCGCCGCGGTCAGGTTGACCGACTGCCCAGTGGATTGATAGCTCTTGGCTGCGTTGTAGTCGGTCTTGTTGTTGAAGAGCTGGAAGCCCAGGTTCAGCGGCCGGTTGTGTACGTAGGGCTGCGAAAAGCCGAAAAGGAACTGCCGGCTGACGTTGCCCAGGTTGCCCTGTACGCTGAGCGTTTCGCCCAGGCCGAGGAAGTTGTTGGTCTGATAGTTGACACCCAGGAACGCGCCCGACAGCCCGCTCACGCCGCCGTTGAGGCCAATGGAGTTTTTGCCCTTTTCCCTGACCTTCAGCAGCAGGTCCACGGTGCCGGCGTCGGCGTCCTGGTGCGCCTCGGAGTCCTGATCCACGCGCAGGGGCTCGAAGTACTCAAGCTGATTCAGCCGCAGCAGGCTGAGCTCCCAAAGCTGCGAATTGTAAACCTGGCCTTCGTCCAGCAGCAGCTCGCGGCGGATCACGCGGTCGCGCGTGATGGTGTTGCCGGTAAACTCGATGCGCGATACGTAGAAGGGCTTGCCTTCGTCGATGTCGATCTCAAGCGAGACAGTCTTCTTCGCCTCGTCGTAGACGGGCTTGGGAATGGCGCCGAAGTTGATGTAGCCCAGCGCGCCGTACGCCTTCTTCAGGTTCTCCAGGCCCTTGCTGATGAGGGTGGCGTTGAACCAGTCGCCGTCCTTGACCTGAAATGTGCCGCGCAGCGCGCGCAGGTTGGTAACGGCCTTGTTTCCGGTGAAGGTGATCGTGCCCAGGCGGTAGCGCGCGCCCTCTTCCACAGGCATCAGGATGTCGATGCGCTTGCCGTGGTTGGGGCGGAACGTAAACCAGTTCAGGCCGCCCTGGTCGCGGATCTGCGTCTTGGGCTCTTCGATGGCGGCGTTGTAGTAGCCGCGGTCGCGGTAGGCCAGGCGCACGCGCTCTGTATCTTCCTCGAGCTTCGACGCGTCAAAGGTCTGCGCAAACAGGTTCTCGAACACGATGGAATAAGGAATGCCGATCGGCTTCAGGTTCTTCATGGCGCGCCGCAGGTAGAGCGCGCCCACGTGCTGATTGCCGGTGAACTTGATGTTGCCCACCTTCACAGTCGGGCCTTCCTTGATGTTGAAGATGACCTGCACCGACGCCGGAGGAATGGTCTTCACTTCGGTCTTGATGGTGGCGAACTGATGCCCATGCTCGGCCAGAATGGTCTTGAGCACAGTGACGGCGTGCATGGTCTTGGTGGCGTCGTACTGGCTCTCGACGGAGATGCCGACCTTCTCCTTCTTGAAGCGGTCGAGCACGTCCGACTGCGAAACAGCATTGAGGCCGTTGTACTTGATTTCGCGAATCGTCGGCTTCTCGCGCACAAACACGTTCAGGATGATGCCCTTTTCCGTGTCTTCGCGCTCAATGCGCAGGTCTTCGAAGTAGCCCGTGTTCCACAGAGAGTTGAAATCGCGCTCGATGGAGATGGGGTCGTAGGTGTCGTTCGGATGGGTGAACATCCGCGCCAGGACCGTCTCCTTGGGGATGCGGCGGTTGCCGATGACCCGGATGGACTCGATGGTCTCGGGACTCTGGGCCATCGCGGCGCCGGCCAGCAGCACCAGCAGCAGCAATAAAAGCATCCGCCCCACCAGGCTCATGCCGGCCCGGGAGCGGGATTTGGACATCTGCTGAACCTTCACTGAGCTCTGGCCCTGATGCAAAACCAGGCACTGGTGCGGTCCATCGATCGAATTCACGGGAAGAATAAGCACACCCTCACTGCTCAAAAATCTGCTGCCACTTCATGGAAACCTTGATTATATTGGACCGTGGCCACCCTGCCCAAACCAGCAGGCTGCCCGGCGGGCCGATGACCACGGCGTTCCCATAACTTCTCCGCTCCGCCTTGCCCGCGGATTTTAAATCTGGCCCCGGTAAGACCCAATACCCAGTCTACCGGACCCAATTGGGCCGGAGCGATGCCGGCGCCTGTTTTCAAATCCGCATGTGCCTTAGACGCAGGTGCCCCGCACATGACATCCTCTCTGTGTGGAGGAAAATGTGGCAATCGAGGAAAGCGCTGAGTCGGTATTTGATCTTTCCGCCCCATTATTGGATGGGCGGCCGGTGAGCCTGGCCGATTTCACGGGCAAAGTGCTGCTGATCGTGAACACGGCCAGCCAGTGCGGGTTCACCCCGCAGTACAAAGGTCTCGAAGAGCTGCACCAGGCCTATAAGGATCGCGGCTTTGAAGTGCTCGGTTTTCCCTGCAACCAGTTTGGCGCGCAGGAGCCCGGCTCGGCCGATGAGATCGGCGCCTTCTGCGAGCGGAACTACGGAGTGAGCTTTCCCATCTTCGCCAAGATCGAAGTCAACGGTCCCGGCGCCCATCCGCTCTACAAGTTTCTCAAGAGCGAAAAGTCCGGCATCTTCGGCACCGAGGCCATCAAGTGGAACTTCACCAAGTTCCTCGTGGATCGGGAAGGCCACGTTGTGGAACGCTATGGGCCATCGACCGAGCCCAAGGCCATTGCGGCCGACGTGGAGAAATTGCTGGGCGGTGCTGCAGGCTGAGCTGCGCGCCGCGTCACGAATCGAGTTCCGGGCCGGGAGGCTTGCGATGCGCCAAAATCTACCCATGATCCTGATCCGCCTGATCGTAGGGCTGGTTTTCATCACGGAAGGCGTGCTGAAGTTTGTCTATCCGGACGAGCTTGGCGCGGGCCGGTTTGCGCTCATCGGCCTGCCCTGGCCGCAGCAGCTGGCTCCGGCGGTGGGCTCGATCGAGATCGGCGCCGGAGCCATGGTCATTTTGAACTTCTTTGCCGGGGACGCGGCCCTGGTGCTGCTGGCGATGATCCTGGCGGCCATCGTAACCACCAAGCTGCCCATCCTGCTGGGCAGGCCGTTCGGTCCATTTCCCCTCGCCAAGCTGCCCCACTACGGTGTGCTCAGCTTTCTGCATGAGGCGCGCACCGACCTCAGCATGTTGGCCGGCACGCTGGCCGTTGTCCTGGACTCGGGCCTGCGCGTGGGCCGGAGGCGGCGCTGGTACCAGTCCAAGGGATTGTGACACACCGCCGCGCAAATAAATCTGCCACTCAGTTGTGACGGGGATGCGCCGGGGCTAGAATGGCTGCGTAATCTCCGGTCCCCTTTCTGTCAATCTTCCACGCCAGGAATTCGTCTGGACCATCCGTGTTTCCAGGGGTGCCGCAGGATTTTCCCCCAAAGCACATCGCAGGAGGCCTTCGTGACGATCCGGAACATAGTCCTTGTATCGACATTATTGGCGGCGGCGGTTTCACCGGCCGCGAGTCAGGCATCCGCCAACAAGCCCGTCATCCCCGCTTCGCCCGCGGCGTCCGTTCCGGCACTGGTCCCGTTCTCCGGCATCGCTCTGTCCGGCGAAGGCAGGCCGCTCTCCGGCCAGGCGAGTGTTACGTTCCTGATCTTCAGGGAGGAGCAGGGCGGCGATCCGCTGTGGGCCGAGACGCAATTGGTTGCGCTGGGCCCCGCAGGCCACTATAAAGTGCAGCTCGGCGCGAGCACGGCCAGCGGCCTTCCACTGGAGCAGTTTGCCTCGGGTGACGCGCGCTGGCTGGAGGTGCAGGTGGCCGGACAGAAGCCGGAGCCGCGCATCATGCTGATCAGCGTGCCCTACGCGCTGAAGGCCGCCGACGCGGCCACGCTGGGCGGGCTGCCGGCTTCGGCCTTTGCGCTGGCCGGAAGCTCAGCGCCTTCCCCGCCGGCCGCAATTCCGCCAGATGTTCACCCCGACACCAGCACAGATGTGACCACCACCGGTGGCACCGTCGGCTTTCTGCCCTACTTTAACGGCAACACGACGATCTACAACTCGCTCGTATCGCAAACCACCGGGACCGTCTTCAGCCAAAACGTCGGCGAGGTGAATATCGGAGCGGCGACGCCCACCGCCCTGATGGTCGATGGGCCTTTCCTTTCGCCTCCCGTGACCACTGCAACGCAGACCGGCGGAAGCGCCTCGCAATCCCAGAACCTGGTTGCATCCAGCTTTAGCAGCACGAGCAAAGCTGCCGAGAATCAGACCTTCCAATGGCAGGCGGAGCCCGCCGGGAATAACTCCAAGACTCCTTCGGGAACGCTCAACCTTCTGTTTGCGTCCGGAGCTGCGATTCCCGCCGAGACCGGATTCCACTTCAATGGCGACGGCACCGTGAACTTTGTGGCAGGCCAGAAATTTTCCGGCGTGGCCGGCACCGGCACGGTGACCAGCGTCGGAAGCGGTGCGGGACTCACGGGCGGGCCGATCACGTCGACCGGAACGCTGTCGATCGCTACCGGCGGAGTCACCAACGCCATGCTGAAGAACCCGTCTCTTAGGGTTGCGGTGACGCCGGGCAGCGGCCTGACCGGAGGCGGCCTGGTCCCCCTGGGAGGCAGCAGCGAAGCCCTCAGCATCGATGGCAACGTGGTGCCGCTGCTCAATGCGACCAACACCTTCTCCAATACCAACACGTTCACGCAGCCACAGGCCTTCGACGGCGGCCTCTCCGCGCAGAGCCCCACAGCACAGTACGTTGTCTACGGGTTTCAAAACGCCCCGGCCAGCCCCAACGTTGCGGGAGGATATTTCCAATCCAACAGCCCACAAGGTACCGGCGTGGTGGGAGTGAATACCGCCGGGGGCAATGCCGGGTGGTTCCAGGGCCCGGTTTTAGTGCAGTCCGGCTCCGCCACTTCGTCCACAAGCGCCGTGAGTTCCCCGCCGCTGAGCCTGACGGCGTCGATCTGGAGCACGTCGGCCGACGCGGTTGTGAGCCCGGTATTTGAATGGCAGGCCGTGGCGACGCCGGCGGCGACGAGCGCCGCCAACCCCACCACCACCCTGAACCTGCTCTATGGCGCGGGCACGTACGGCGTCCCTCCCAAGACGGTCCTCTCCATCAACCCCAACGGCACGCTGAACTTCGCCAGCGGCCAGAAATTTCCCGTCACCGGCACCGGCGGCGGCACCATTACCGGCGTGACCACCACCAGCCCGCTCACCGGCAGCGGAACCACCGGCTCGGTGGCGCTGGGGCTGAACACAACAGCGCTCGAAACCACGCTCAACGGCACATACGCGCAACTGGGAGTCGCCAACACGTTCAACGCAAGCCAGACCTTCGTCGGAAACACGCAAACCATCATTGGGGGCCTTGACGTCGAAGGGGGCACGGCGGGCACGGGCCCGGTGGCAAAGGTTTATACCGGCTTGGTCTCCGCGGTGAGCCTTACCGCTACGAACTCCGCGGCAGGGACCAATGCCGTCTATGGAGCGAACACTGCGAGCTCCGGATCGTCCAATGGCGGATACTTCTCGTCGGCCAGCCCGGGAGGCTCGGCCGTGGTGGGAGTGAACAAGACCGCCACAGGCAACGCCGGATACTTCCAAGGCAATGTGACGGTCACCGGCACGCTTACGGCGAATGGCGCGTTCCAGGGTGCGGGCTTCAGCGCTTCCAGCGCCACGGCCAACGATTCCGTTGTCCAGGGCAGGAACAAGGCAGGCAAAGGAACATCCAATGGAGGATACTTCTCTTCGGCCAGCCCGGAAGGCTCGGGCATCGTGGCCGAGAACTCGGTCGGGGGCCTTGCCGGATTTTTCCAGGGCGCGGTGACGATAGCCGGGCCGCCTCAGGGGGCAGCCCTCAGCGCTTCCAGCGCCACGCCTGAGGGCTCCGTCATCCAGGGCACGAGCACGGCAGGCACGGGAGCGTCCAACGGAGGATCGTTCAGCACGAACAGCCCGGCAGGATCGGGCATCGTGGCCGCAAACACGGCCAAGAATGGCAACGCCGCCTGGCTCCAGGGCAACGTCGTCACTACCGGCAACACCGCCACCGCGCAACTTGGCGTTGGCGGCGACGCGCCCATGAGCCACAACCCGCACATGGTCTTTTCCGGCTTTATTCCCAGCTTTGCCAGCCAAATCAGCATCTTCAAGGGCAGCATCGGCGGGTACTTCGTCCCCGACCAGAACATCGTCATTACACGCATCACCGTCAGCCAGGGGAACACCGCCATCGACTGCTCCAGCCCGGCCGCCATTAACCTCGGTAACGTCAATGAATCCGTCACCCTTGCCTCCCTGGCCTTGGGAGACACGTTCTTTGGGCAATCAGGACCCCTCGACTTGCCCGTGAAGGCTAACGAGGAGATTTTGATTTATGGGACCCCAGCCAGCGGCGGCACCTTTTGCCAATCCCCCGGTGGGGTCTTCATCAACGTGCAGTACGTGATGCAGTAGAATACGCGCATCATTGATGCGCGATAGCCGGCAGCAGGCTCACCCGGAACGCCGCGAACTGTAGGATCGCGAGCAGCACGATCATCGCGCACCCGAGCAGCGTCCACCGCGCCCGACCCAGGCACAGAACCAGGCCCGCGACGCTGGCCGCGCCCACCACCAGCGTCATGGCGACCTCAACCGGCGAAAACGTGCCCGAGACCACGTGCGCCCACCCCAGCAGAAACAGCCAGATCAGCACCATGACGGCGAGCCAGAAGAGCAGGCAGGGCAGTGCGCACCAGCGGGCATACTCGCGGCGATTGAAGCCGGCCACGATGGGAACCCACAGCGCCAGCGTTTGCACCTCGTGGCGCAGCGACCCGTGGCTCACCGCGCCCACCACATAGAGCCCGGCCAGCACTGCCAGCCAGCAGGCGCCGATTCCTTTCAGGCTGTTCGTCATGGTGCGATCCTCTCCCTTGCGCTTTTACTCGATCGGCCCCGCAAGGAAAAATACATAGATCAGCATGGCGACGCCGACGAATCCAGGAATGAGTCCGCACAGGTACGGCGAGCCGGAGCCGCCGCCCAGCAGCATGCGCAGAAAGATCACCAGGCCCACGCCGACGAAGACATTGATCAGGCCGCCCACCTTCATGCCTTCGCGCGCCCTGATGCGCTTGAGCCGGTCCTCTTCGCGCAGCAGTTGCAGAGCGGCCTTGGCGCCCTCGCCGGTGGCCTCAGACAGGCGGCGAAACGTCTCAGCCTTGTAGAACGCCTCGCGCTCCTTGCGCCGCGAGTCCATCCATGTCACCAGCGGGATGAACACGCAGAACATCGCCACTGCGCCAACTGACAAGAAAACCCACAAGCCGATACCGTTCATGTCCGGTTCGCCGAACAGATGCAATGCCAGATGCGTCATAAAATCCTCCTGGTCAAAATGGGTGAAGGGATTATTTCCCCTTGCATCCGGTACGACCTGACGCGGCACGTGACGGTTGCATTTTCTTTGCGCGCAGGCCGGCAAAAACAAAATGCAACCGCGCGGCGTAGAATTCGGTCCCACCGCTTGAGAGGCTCATGACTCAAATCCCACAGCGCGCGAATGAGGACCGAAACGACGCGGACTTGGCGGATGTTGCGCGCGTTCTGGCTGGCGAGGCACGCGCATTCGAGGGGATTGTCCGCCGCTGGCAAGGGCCGCTGATCAACATGGCGTGGCGATATTGCCGCGATCGCCGCCGCGCTGAGGAGCTGGCCCAGGATGCATTCATTCGCGCCTGGCGGGGCTTGGCGCAGTGGCGTCGCGAGTCGAGCTTTTCCACGTGGCTGTTTGCACTCGCGGCCAACGTCTACCGCTCGGAACTGAAGCGCTTTCCCACCGTCGATGTGCCCATGGAAGACGTCGCCGAGCCCGGTCGGCCCGCTTCGCAGCACCGCGATCTTGAAGAGCAGGGACGCGATCAGGCGGTGCGCAGAGCGGTGCTGGCGTTGCCCGTTCGCTATCGCGAGCCGGTTGTTCTGTACTATTTTCATGAGATGGACGTGTCGGCCGCGGCCCGCACCCTGGGGCTGCCGGAAGGAACGGTGAAGGCGCGGCTCTCCCGCGCGCGAGCGCTCTTGCGACAGCGCTTTCCGCATCTCAACCAGGAGCGCGCCGAGATCGAGTTTGCCGGAAAGGAGGCCTGAACATGACGACTGAAAAGCTGGACAGCATCTTGGCCGCAGAAGAAGAGTTGGCTCCCTCTTCGGGCTTCCTGGCGTCGGTCATGGAGGCCGTCGAAGAAGCCGCCGCCGCGCCGCCCCCCATTCCGTTCCCATGGAAACGCGCCGTCCCCGGCATGGTGCTGGCTGGCGGTGTGCTGGGATGGGGCGCGGTGGAGCTGGTGCGGCTCGGCCTGCCCGCCCTGACCCAAGCATCGACCCATGTATCGCTGCAAGTGCCGCATCTTTCCGCAGCTCTCAACCGGCCGCTGGAACAGGCGGGATGGGTGGCGATGGCGCTGGGCGTCTCGCTCGCCGGCTGGATTTTTTCGCGGCGCATGGCGGGCGGGTCGGGGCTGTTGTAGGCGCGTGCAAGCTCCTGGCGCCTTGACTTTGTGGCTTCGTAGTCTCAACCACGAGATTGGGTGGCCTGCCCGGAGGGCGCCCACTCGATTTTGAGACCTGGGAGGCCACGAATTCACGCGGTCACCGTACTAGCTTGCATTTGGGGTGATCCGATTTATGTGGGTTCCCAGCTTTGCGACAGAAAAAGCCGCAAAGAAGGGGCACGGGAGCATTGGTGGCGCAAATGAACGACCCTTTCGATCTGAACCGCTTCGTAGCCGCCCAGGCCGATATGTTTGACGACGTGCTGGCCGAGCTTCGCGCCGGCCAGAAGCGCAGTCACTGGATCTGGTTCATCTTTCCGCAGATGAAAGGTCTCGGCCGCAGCCCGCAGGCGCAGCACTTTGGCATTGGCTCGCTCGCCGAGGCGCGGGCATACGTAAACCATCTTGTCCTGGGGCCGCGTCTGGCCGAGTGCACGCGCCTCGTCAACCAGGTCGAGGGCCGCTCCATCCATGAGATCTTCGGCACACCCGACGATCTGAAATTCCGCTCCTCAATGACGCTCTTCTCGCGCGCCGCCGGGACAGACCCGATCTTCGCAGCCGCGCTCAAGAAATACTTCAACCGCGAACCCGACGACCTGACGCTGGAACTGCTGCGCAAGAGCGGCGGTCAATAGAGCTTGTTATAAAAGCCCGCTCTGTGTCGGGGCACGACTTCAGTCGTGCCGACTGCGGCCCCGGTCGGCGCACAGTTTATGAATCGCTCTCTGGAAAGTGCCCGTCCATTCGCCGGAAAAAAGGCGGATGGGCGGGGCACAATCAGGTCAGGGGTGCGAGCCGGGGACCGTTTCCGGCCCCCGATCAGGTTGTACCGCCTCAGTCCCCGGTGCCTGTGAGCGACACCTTCTGCGGAGAGCTGCTGCCATTGTCTGAAACGGTGAGCGTTGCGGCCAGGCTGCCGGTGGTTGCCGGCTTGAAAGCCACATCGATCACACAGCTTGTTGCCGGCGCCAGGGTCGGCCCGCAGTCGTTGAGCTCGAAGAACGACGAGACGTCAAACCCGGTGAGGGCGATGCCGGTGATGTCCAGTGTGGACGTGCCGGCGTTGGTTACCGTGATGCTCTTGGTGGCGCTCTGCGTGCCGTGGGTGGTTGTCGGGAAGGCCAGCGCGGTGGCGCTGAGCGTCACTGAGATGGCCGCCGTGCCGGTGCCGCTGAGCACCACCTCCTGCGGGGAGCCGGTGGCATTGTCGGTCACGTTGAGCGTGGCCTTGAATGCAGCGGCCGACGCCGGCTTGAACGCCACGAAGACGGTGCAGCTGACTCCGGAAGCGAGCGATGCCGGGCAGGTGTTCAGCTCCTCGAAATCGGTCGGGTTGGTCCCGGCCAGTGCAATCGAGGAAATGGTTACCGCGGCCGTGCCGGTATTTTTCACCGTCACGGGCACCGCCTCGCTGGTAGCTGCCGCCACCGTGTTGGGAAATGCAATGGTGGTGGGAGTCAGCGTGATGGCCTTGGTGGGAGCGGCCACGCCGGTCCCGGTGAGGGTCACTTTCTGCAACGAGCCGGTAGCGTTGTCGGCCACGCTCAGCGTAGCGGTGAGGGAGCCGGTGGCAAGCGGCTTGAAGCTGACAGAGATGGTGCAGCTTGCGGCCGCCGCGAGCGACGTGCCGCAGGTGGTGGTCTTGAGGTAAGAGGTGGCGTCGGTCCCGGTAAAGGTGATGCCACTGGCGCCGATGGTGAGCGCGGCCGAGGCGCTGGTGTTTTTGAGCGTGACCACCTGCACAGCTGAGGTGGCTCCCTCATCGGTGCTGGCAAAGGTCAGGCTCGTCGGGGTCAGCGTGACCGTGGGAACGACGGCCGCGCCCGTGCCGGTAAGCGTCACTTTCTGCGGAGTTCCGGTGGCATTGTCGGCCACGCTGAGCGTTGCGGTCAGCGTGCCGGCGGCGGCAGGCTTGAAGGTGATCGAGATGGTGCAGGTTGCCCCCGCGGCCAGGGTCGTTCCGCAGGTGGTCGTCCCGCCGTATGACGTGTAGTCGGTGCCGGTGATGGTGATGCCGCCTGAGGTAATGTCGACCACGGCCGACGCGCTCGTGTTCTTGAGCGTGACCACCTGCGCGGTCGAGCTCGCACCCACCGTGGTGCTGGCGAAGGTAAGGCTGGTCGGGGTGAGCGTGACCGTCGGCGCGCTCACCGTCGACGACCAGGCATCGGCCAGGTTGGCCACATTCAACGAGCCGAGACCGGTGGCCTGATCGTAGCCCACGCCGGAATAGTACCCGCTGAGGATGCCGTATGTGTCGCCGCTGGTATTTGTGACGCACTGCTGGGAGCCCGTCTGACAGACCTGCGAGTTGTTGCCGTAGGTCACGTCATTGAACACGCAACTCGATGCGGGCAGGGTGGTCGAGCTCGAGCCGTTGCAGTTCGAGAGCGTCTCCTTGGCCGCCAGCTTGTAGAGTTCGGGGTTGGCCAGGCCCTGCCAGGACCCAACTTTCTCGACGATCAGCGCCATCACGCCGGCCATGGCGGGCGAGGAGGCCGACGTGCCGCCCGTCTCCTGATAAACGATGTAGGTGGGGTTGGAGTAATCGCAGCCGTTGGTGCCCGTCGACGACTGACAGAAGAGCCACGCCGAGCCGATGAAGCCGTCGGGATAGCCGCCAGCCGCAAACAGTGAAATGTCGGGAATATCGCGATGGCCGTCCGCGGGAATGCCCGCAACGCCCGCCTGCCAACTGGGCTTGGCGTAGCCGCCCGAGCAGCTGGTCGGATCGAGATATGTGCTGCTGGACGTAGTCGAGTTGGTGGTGCAGGCGCTCTCGCCGCCGCTGCCGGCGGTGATCTTCACCAGGTCTGGAGCGATGCTGCTTATGTTGTTGCAAACCTGCTCGAGCGAGGTCGCTGAGTAATTGGGCACCCAGAAATAGTCGTAAAGATACTGGCTGGTGCAGGTCGCGTTCCAGGGCATCTCCGGGATGTAGCTCTTGGCGCTGGAGCCATTCGCGGCGTTGGTGGTGTTCCAGTAGGTGGTGTAGTTGGAGGAGAACCAGATCAGGTCGGTGCCGCCCACGGCAGTGACGTAAGGGCTGGATGCGTCGCCATTCACCTGGAGGCCGACCGGCGTGGCGTTGGGAGCGGCCGTGTCCTGGCTCAGGCATCCCGCGGCGCCCTGATCGCCTGACGACTCAAATGCGCTGATGCCCTGCGCTGTAGCCTGCTGCCAGACCGCGTTAATCGACGCGTTGCCGGAGGTGCCGAGGCCAAGTTCGCAGGTGCCATAGCTGGCGCTCATCACCGGCGCAACCTTGTGATCGATGATGTAGGAGTCGGAGAGCGTGCCGCCGAACGAGGTCGCCGTGGAGGCGCTTACAACCAGGTCGATCATCGCGTTCTTGGCCACCCCGCCTGACATCTCGACGTCCAGCGTGTTTTCGCCCTGGGCGCCGGTGGTCACCAGACCCGGGTCGGTGCCGTTCACAATCGTGGTCAGCTTCGTGGCGGGCAGACCAAACGAACTGCGGAAGGTCTCTACGTCGGTTAGAACAATGTCGCTGGCGCCCGAGATGGCAACCGTCATGCCCGTGCCGTCGATGCCGGCGTTCCACAATGGAAGCACGTTGTAGATGGTGGCAAAGTCGTAGGGCGTAACATCGGCAAAGTCGTATCCGCCCGACTGGTACGAGAGATCGGGCGAGAGTCCCTTTGACGGCGGACCCGGGTCGGCCAGGCTGAACTTGTGCGTCTTGCGGTCCATCTTGATGCGGCGGCCAAACTGCGACTGGTGCTTGGGAAAGAAGTTGTGCAATGAGGCGATGCCCTCGATCACCGGCGCCAGCGCGGCGGGGATGGACGGATCGCGGTCGTTGGCGATGTGCTCGACGCCATCGACAACGTAGCGGTGAATCTCGGTGTGGAAGGCTTGGCTCACCTGGGCCGCGGTGCCCGAAAACTCAATGTGCACGCGCCCGTTGGTCACAAGGTAGATCTGGAAGCCGTGATTCTGAAGCCAGCTCGTGACCATCGCGATGTCGGCATCGGACGGGCCGTAGAGCTTCCCGAACTCCTCCGGCGTGAGCCAGCGATGGAAGTTGGCCGAACCGGGTTCGTACTGCTCGGCGATCAGCTTCTCCAGAGCCGCCTCTTGCGCGGGGCTGCGCTGGAGCACGAGCTGGATGCGTTCAAGCGGCATCTGCGGGTCCACGGGTCCTTTGTCATACTCGGCGCGCGCCATGGGGTGCGTGTTGCCGGTGAGCCGCACCAGCCGGGTGTCATCAATGGGCTGCACCACGCGAGAGGGGACGACCGGAGACTCCACGGCGAGATCGCCGGGGCTCGCCGCGGTCCGCACAACGTTGACGGCGTTCTGGGCAGATGCGAGATTCCATCCGCAGATGGACAGGGACGCGAGCGCGCACAGGGCTGCTTTCCTGATATTGAGCATGTTGAATAATCCTCCGACAGATGCCCGTTGACTGAACTCATCAATGTGGCGGGGTTGTTGTCTATCTAGTAGGCGTCGTCCGGCTGGAAAGTGCGTCAGGAACCGTGCAAGGGAGGGTTTCCCGTCTGGCCCCAGGTCTCAGGTCCGGATTACGTAAGAGGTTCCAGGCGCACAACGGGCAAGCGGTTGCGGTTGGGGAACCCAAGGGGGGAGATGCTGCCAACAATTTGGCACGCAATAGTGGTCGGCAGGCAAGGGGATTCGCGGTCCTGGGCGGCCTTTCCCATTACCGGAGTGCCGGAAGAGCAACGTAGTGGTTACGTTACCGTTGCATTTGTTCGTGAGGCAAAACTTTCCTCGCTCTTCTGGGGCCGCAGCAGAAGAGTAATGAGCAGGACGGCGGCCGAGATTCAAGCCACCGTCTAGTCCTCGGTCCTGAGTCCGCCGATGAATCGAAAAGCGCTGTCGTGCGTGACGTGGATCGCCCCCAGGCTAAATAAAACGGGCTCCCACGGTCACGTGAAGCGTCACGCGGGAGCCCGATTGAAAAGCCAAGTTGACCACGACGCTCGCTTAAGGATTGCTGGCCGTATCCGGAGCACCGGCGGCAGCCACCGACGGATCGGCAAAGGAGAGGCCCAGGAAGGCTTTGACGTCCAACGTGCCGTTGCCAACTACCAGGCTATAGGCCTGCCCCGGCACCACCTTGTAGCGGTTATTGTTGCCCGTGATATAGCGATGAAAGAACTCGAGCGAAGCTGGCGCCTTGAGATCTCCAGCCAGTGTCTGCAGATGGGACTGCAGGTAAATCAGCCAGTTGGTGTTGCCCAGGCGGCCGCCAGTCAGCTCCACCGCGAGAGCCAGCACCCCGGCAAATTCAGGGGCTGACGAGCTGGTGCCGATGAGCAGCTCCGGCTGGCCGCCGACCCAGACAATCGAGGCGCTGCGCGGCAGATCGACGCAATTCTGAGCCGTCAGATCCGCATTTCCGGGGCAGCCGCCCATCTGCATGGCCACATCCGGGACAGCGCGCAATGTCGCGTTTCCGGTATCCACCAGGAATTGATAGTCCGGCTTGGCAAATACGCGGCTGTACCCGCCGCCCGATCCCCAGGTATTGTTGCCGACGCTTACGATGGTGCTGGAGCTGATTTGGTACTGCGCGGGCAGGGTTGGATCGTAGTTGGCGTTTTCTGTCTTGTAGGCCGCGTCATTCACACCCGGCGTCGCACTCGTGGTCAGGTTGGTGCCGCCCACTGCGGTCACATTCGGGTCGCTTGCCGGACTTTCAACGCCCTCGCCGAAGTTTGTGCCATTGGAAGGGTTGTTGACAAATGCGGCGCTCAGGCAAGGCACACCGCCGTTGTCGCCCGAGCTTGCCACGAAAGTGATCCCCTGGGCATTGCCTTGCTCGAAGATCGCGTGAAGTGCCGTCAGGAAGCTGGTGTAATCGACTCCTCCGTTGTAGGCCTTGGTATAGTAGAGCTCGCATCCGCCAAAGGACGAGCTCACAATGTCGACTGCATTATCTTCGTTCACCGCAGTGTAGGCGTCGATGATGGAAGAGTCGCTGAGGTCCGGAATGTTGTAGAGCGTCTCCTCAGCGCCGGGAGATGTGCCCAGCGACATCTGCGTGTCGAGAGAAGCCTCCGCCGCATCGGCCGAGCTGGGATCGAATGCGCCGCTTCCGCCATCCACAGTGCGAATTTTGACGGTCGGAACCGGCAGGTTCGAGTTCGCCGTATAAGCCTGGATCAGGTTCTCGCCTGTCCCAACATTCAACGTCGAATTGAACGTGGCCGTCAGATCGCTTGGTTCGATGACGGAGGATATAACGATGCCGATGTGCGCACCGACACCGGCGGTCTGGAGGGAATGACCGGCCTCCTCGACTTCACCGCGGAACGAAGGCAGCTGATAAGCCTCGTTGAGATCGTTGGGATAGAAGAAGCTCTCGGAGCTGCTGAGCCGAAACAACGGAACTGCATCCGGAATTTTACGAGCCGCCCGCGCAGAATGCACATGGGCCATCCGTTGGGTGGCGAAATCGGGGATGACCGCGCCTGCGGCTGCCAGCGTGTCCGGCATTGTCAGGTGGCCGGCACCGGTGGAGAGCTTCTCGCGCCCGTTGTTGATCTGCACTCGCTGCAGATGGGTGGAAAATGTGCGCTCCACGGCCCAGACCGGCCCCTCCACCGACAGGCTCTGCGTGTGTTCGCCGACGATCTTGAACCCAGCCGTCTCAAGTACAGCCCGGACCTTTTCGACGGTCGCGGGAGCAGGTCCGAACTGCTGCTTGAACTCGATAGGCGTAAGCCAGTGGTGATAGTTCGGAGACGCCGGATCGGTTTGCTGGCGGATGAGGCTCTCGAGCGCGTCCTGGTGGGTCACGGGTAAGTAAACGCTGAAATGAGCGATCGATCCTTGATCGGCGGGTCCGAGAATCTTGATCTCATCCCGGGTCAGGACACTGTTGGGGAGAGAAAAGCTGACGGTCGCCAGTGCGCTCAGCACGGCGCCTGTTGCAAGGCTGCGGAGTTTCATGGGCATCCTTTATCCCGGGTTCTTTTGTCTGGAAGGAAAGGGCCGAGCCCTGTGCAGCGCCTTTATTGTCTATGCTGCACCTTGTGTTGGCCCAGGAGGAACGAGTCCCAATTCTCGTCAATTGCGACGTTCCGTGTCAAACCTGAATCGTCTTTCTGCCGGGTCTCATTGTGCAGTTGCTCTTATCGCGCTACTGCGAGGCTCCATGCTTCTCCCCAAACCGCCTCAGCTTTTCGAGCGTAGCCGCAGCCTGGCCGGAATCGACCGCCTCGGCGGCCATCGTCACGCCTTCCTTCAGGTCGCCGGCCAGCCCGGCTGCCACCAGCGCCGCCGCCGCATTGAACAGGACAATGTCCCGGTGCGAGCCGGCAATGCCCGTCAGCACGTCGTAGAGAATGGCCGCGTTGGCCGCCACATCGCCACCCATCAGTTCGTCAATCGTTGCACGAGTCAGCCCGGCCATCTCTGGCGTCACGCGGGAGGCCCTGAGCATAGGCCCCGCCCCCATCACCGGCTCCTCCACGCGGCCCACAATCGACTCGCCCGTGGTGGTCAGCTCGTCCATCCCATCCGTTCCGTGCACCACAAAAGCGCGCTTCGCCTTCAGCTCCACCAGCGCCCGGCCCACCAGCAGCACGCGGCTCGGCGCCAGCACGCCAATCACCTGCGCTCGCGCCCCGGCGGGGTTGGTCAACGGTCCGCACAGATTGAAAATCGTCCGGAACCCCAGTGCGCGCCTCAGCGGCCACACCACCTTCATGGCCGGGTGATAAAGCTGCGCAAACAGGAACATGAAGCCGGTTTCGCGCAGGCACGCGGCGGCCAGCTCCGGCCCCAGCAGGATTGGCACGCCCAGCGCCTCAAGCACGTCCGCCGACCCGGCTCGCGACGTGACCGCGCGGTTGCCGTGCTTGGCCACTTTCGCTCCGGCTGCAGCCGCCACCAGCGCCGCCCCGGTTGAAACATTGAACGTAGCCGGGCCGCCGCCGCCGGTGCCGCAGGTGTCCACCAGCTGGTCGCGTTCCTCGTCGGTGAGCGGAACCGGCACCACCCGCGCGCGCATGGTCTCAACAAACCCGGCCAATTCCGGCGCCTGCTCGCCGCGAGTCGCCATCACGGTGAGCAGCGCCGCGCTTTCGACCTCCGGCACGCTGCCGGCAAAGATTTCTGCCAGCGCACCCGCGGCCTGTTCGCGTGTCATTGCCGCGCCATCCTCGGCCAGCGGCTTCAGGAGTTCTTTCACAGTCGCCATAAGCTACAGTGACATATCGCGGAGGGAGCATGAGCCGAAAATCAGGGTGCCCCCTGTCACTCGCCTTTGGGGACCGGGGATGTCGAGCCGAAGATAAGGGTGCCCCATCCATCGCTTTTTTCTAGCGAAGACGTGGGAAACTACGAACCTCGATTCGCCAGGTTCGGACATCGGTCGACCAAAAACAGCCCATAAAAAATAATTCAGGCCGAACCGCTCCCACGGACCAAAAAACACCGCAACTCCATCATTCCAAAAGGCCAACAGCCCTCAAAAGTATTTGCGTATAATTAACTGCCTTTGGCGCACAATTGTATTGCGGGTCAGAAAATGACCGAAGCGGGAGAATCCCCCATGCGCAGCACAAGTCGCCCTTCCACCGACCCCGAGCAGTCCAAAACCAGGCCCCGAACCGCGCCCCGCATTTCAGAAATACCCCACCCCTCCCCCACTCTTGCTGCAACCCGCCACAAAGAAAAGGATTAGGTCAAAAAGAGCCGTTTCGACCAGTCGAAACAAAGCACTTCCAACATCGGTTTGCCGCTCGTTGGGCCGGAAAGATAGAATCGAGGCACCGCTGGCACGGTCCTGCTGGCGCGGCAATCGCCGCACCGGCCTCCGAATCCCACAAGCCACAGCGGACGTGGGCGGTCCCAGACACAATGAAGATACACGAGTATCAGGCGAAGGAAATCCTGGCGAAATACGGCGTGGCCGTGCCCAGGGGCGAGATGGCCAACACGCTCGAAGAGGCCTCCGCGGTGACGCGGAAACTGCTGGCCGAGGGCGCAACAGGCGTGGTGGTCAAGGCGCAGATTCATGCCGGCGGCCGCGGCAAGGGCGGCGGTGTCAAGGTAGCCCGCAACCGCGAAGACGCTGAAGAGTACGCCAAAAACATTCTCGGCATGCAGCTGATCACGCATCAGACCGGCCCTCAGGGGCAAAAGGTGCAGCGCCTGCTGATCGAAGAGACCGCGGCCATCGATCGCGAGCTCTATCTCGGCATTGTGCTCGACCGCGCCACCGGCCAGCTGGTCTTCATGGCCTCAAAAGCCGGCGGCATGGAGATTGAGGAAGTCGCCGCCAAGGACCCCGACGCCATCTTCAAGGAGACCATCGATCCGGCCGTGGGCTTTGGCGCGTGGCAGGCGCGCAAGCTGGCCTTTGCGCTGGGCCTCAAGCCCACGCAGATCAACGCAGCGGTTGCCTTCCTCCAAAGCCTCTACAAGGCGTTCATCGATACCGACGCGTCGCTCATCGAGATCAACCCCTTCATCACCACCAAGGACGACAAGCTCATCGCGCTCGACGCCAAGGTCACGTTCGACGACAACGCGCTCTTCCGCCACGCCGACATCAAGGCCCTGCGCGACACCGCCGAAGAAGATCCGCTCGAAGTCGAGGCCAGCAAATACGCGCTCAACTACATCAAGCTTGATGGCTCCATTGCCTGCATGGTCAACGGCGCAGGCCTCGCCATGGCAACGATGGACATTATTCAATACGCCGGCGGCAGCCCCGCGAACTTCCTCGACGTGGGCGGCGGCGCGACGCAGGAACAGATCGAGCACGCATTTGAAATTCTGCTTTCCGACGCCAACGTGAAGGCAATCTTCATCAACATCTTCGGTGGCATCCTGCGCGTAGACCGGCTGGCCACAGGCGTAGTGGCCGCAGCGCGCAAGCTCGACGTCAAAGTGCCCATCGTGCTCCGCCTCGAAGGGACCAACGTCGAGGAGGGCCGCAAGATTCTCAAGGAATCTGGATTGAATTTTCAAGTGGGCGCAACGATGAAGGACGCGGCGGAGATGGTTGTGGCTGCTGCGAAGGGTTAGCAGCTGTTTTCGGTGCATGAACCGTGCGATCTCAATTCTCACCACCGACTACGGGTGCCCAAGGTCTCGATTTTGAGACCATCGATCACGGGAAATGTACCGAATAGCGTCCCCCGAAGCTGCTTTGTAACAGGGCACTACTGTAAGTCATGCCGAGATGCCGCCCTTTTTGAAGGGTACGGGCTTTGGCCCGGACGTTGACGCAAGCGAGATGAACGGGGCTTCAGCCCCTGAGGGAATTCCGGCAAGACCGGAATCGAGAGCGTGGAGAAAAGATGTCAGTTCTAGTCGACAAGAATACACGTCTGATTGTTCAGGGAATAACCGGCAAGGAAGGCACCTTTCACGCCAAGGGCGCCGAAGAATACGGCACCAAAGTCGTCGGCGGCGTAACGCCCGGCAAGGGCGGCACCACGCACGAGGGCTGGCCCGTCTTCAACACCGTCGCCGATGCCGTCGAAAAAACCGGCGCCAACGCGACCGTGATCTTTGTGCCGCCGCCATTCGCAGCCGACGCCATCCTCGAGGCCGAAGACGCAGGCCTGCCGCTCATCGTCTGCATCACCGAAGGCATTCCAACGCTTGACATGGTGCGCGTGTGGGCCAAGCTGAAGCATTCGACCTCACGGCTCATCGGCCCCAACTGCCCCGGCGTTATCTCGCCCGGCAAGGCCAAGATCGGCATCATGCCCGCGCGCATCCACAAAGAGGGCTCGATCGGCATCGTCTCGCGCTCGGGCACGTTGACCTATGAGGCCGTGCACCAGTTGACGCAGCGAGGCATCGGCCAGTCAACGGCAATTGGAATTGGCGGCGACCCCATCATCGGCACCACGCACATCGACGCGCTGCGCCTGCTCAACGACGACCCCGAGACCGAAGCCATTATCATGATTGGCGAGATCGGCGGATCGGCCGAAGAGGCCGCTGCGGAGTTCGTCAAGCAGTATGTGAAGAAGCCTGTGGTCGGCTTCATCGCCGGGCAGACCGCGCCTCCCGGCCGCCGCATGGGCCACGCCGGCGCCATCATCTCGGGCGGCCAGGGCTCTGCCGCAGACAAGATGAAAGCGCTCACCGCAGCCGGCATCCACGTCGTCGTGTCGCCCGCCGAGATCGGCGCCACGCTGGCGCGCGTCATCGGCAAAGGCTGAGGTCTCCCGCGTTGCACAACAGCGTCGAAGGGCCACTCTCTCGGGAGTGGCCTTTCGTTTCCTGTAGTTGGGCGAGCGTGATTGAGGGGCGTTCAAATGAAGGAGCTGTGGACCGGCCAGGTGGAGCTGCTCACGCCGCCATCGGAGACCGGCGACACAAAGTGCTTTACCAATGTGGTCGCGTGGGCCGACGCCCAGGAAGGATTCGCGGCAATTGCTGCGACCGTCTTTTCGAAATACGGATGGTCCATTCTGCGCATAGAGCAATGCAAGCGAGTCGCGGAGTGCGGGGGCATGGCCCAGGAGCTTGCCGAGCAGGTTGAGCGCGCCAGCGAGAATCCCAAGGCCTGTATCTTCGGAACGCTGCACTACTACCCGTCGCGGCCGTTGTAGCCGGGTGAAATCGTCCATAGGAATACTTGAGAAATTTAAAGTGACATTTTAGGAAACTCAACACACATTCTTGCGATCTCTTCGCTGTTTTCGCCGTTTCTCTGCGGTGACATCGGAGAATATCTCAGCCAGCACAAGAATCAATCCAGGCAGTCCCTCCAACAGTTCTAGCATGAGAAGTTCTCCTTGTCAGGCTGCACCGCGGAATGTCCTGCGCACCAAATGCGAATTGCCTTCAATGGACACGCCCTTCCTCCATTGCAACGGAAAGGAATACGAAAGCCGCCGGCAGCAAGTTCCGCCCCTTCAACCTCACCTGCCGTCATTTTGCCTTGCCGCGATTGAGCTCTTCGGAGAACTGTTCCAAGGTCAGCGCGTCCGCGCCCTTGGTCAGCGCCGTAAATGCCGGCTGCGTGCGCGACTGGCGATACACCACGATGCGGCGCGTGGCGCGGTCGCCGGCGGCCTTGGAAAGCGACAGCATGGGCGTGGCCATCGCCGGCTGCACAGTCTTCGACGCCTTAGCCTCGACGAGCCAGAAGCGCGCATTCGGCTGCGGCACCATGAAGTCGATCTCCATGCCCTGCTGATCACGGAAGTAGTACAGGTCCTTGCGCTGGCCGCGATTGATCTGGCTCTTGAGAATCTCGGATGCAACGAAGCCTTCGAAGATCGGCCCCATGAAGGGCGATCGCTCCAGCTCCGCCTGCGACTGGATGCCGAGCAGATGGCAGGCCAGGCCTGCGTCGCCCCAGTAGACTTTGGGCGACTTGACCAGGCGCTTGCCGAAGTTCTCAAAGTACGACGGCACCAGGATTACCTGCCCGGTGATCTCAAGAATGCGCACCCACTCGGAGATCGTCGGCACACTCACGCCCAGCGGCGCGGCAAGGTCAACGCGGTTGAGCATCTGCCCATGGCGGCTTGCGAGCAGCGAGAGAAATCGCCGGAATCCGGCCAGGTCGCGCACGTTGGTGATGAGGCGGACATCGCGCTCAATGTAGGTCTGGAGGTACGAGGCAAACCAGAGCTCCCGGCCGCGCGGGCGCAGCACCACCTCGGGGAATCCGCCCAGCAGCGGACCGGCCTTCGGCGTCTCCGCCAGGCTGAATGGCAGCAGTTGCAGAATCGCCGCGCGGCCGGCCATCGACTCGGTAATGCCCTGCATGAGCGGGGCCTCCTGGGAGCCGGTAAAGAGCCACTGGCCCATCCTGCGCGGATGCGCGTCGACCAGCGTGCGCACGTAGTCCAGCAGCTGCGGCGTGTTCTGGATCTCGTCGAAGATGACTGGGGGACGAAGGCTCTCAATGAATGCCCGCGGGTCGCGGCGGATGCGGTCCTGGATGTCGGGATCTTCAAGAAGCACATACTTCGCATGAGGCAGGGCAGTGCGCAGCAGCGTGGTCTTGCCCGAGCGCCGCGGCCCCGTAATGACCACCGCCGGAAACCGGCGCAGCGCGGAATGCAGGAACGGAACGATCTGACGGTGGATTTCTGCCATTTGAGAAATATATAGTAGTACTTTAAAAAACTCAAGCCTAAATCCTGGACATGCCGCCCATAATCCTTCCTTCTGGTACGATAAATCCCCTGTAAACACAGGGGTATGCCGCGATTGCGGTGAGGAGATGCGATGCCCCCGAAGTGGATACCTCGCACAATCTCGCAGTCAGTTTTCTACCAGATCCGGCACGCCGTCGGCGCCACCATGGCCGCGGTCTTCTTGCAGCTGAAGCTCTTGGCGAACTCCGGCAGATCGCTGAGCACGGTGTTGGTGCGGTACTCGTCGGGCGCGTGCGGATCGGCGTGGGCCTGGCTGCGCAGTTGTTCCGGGCGCGTCTGCGTGCACCACTGCTGCGCGTAGGCGATCCAGAATCGCTGATCCGCCGTGTAGCCGTCCGTCTCGGCCTTCATATCGAGGTGCGCGGCGTCGGCCTTGTCGAGCCACGCCAGCCACGCCAGCCACAGCCCGCCCAGGTCGGCGAGATTTTCGCCCAGCGTGAGCTTGCCGTTCAGATGCACTCCCGGCACGGCCTCAATGGCGTCGTACTGGTTGACCATGCACTGCGCGCGCTCGTTGAACTTCGCTTCGTCGTCCTTCGTCCACCAGTTCTTCAGATTGCCGTCCTTGTCGTACTGGCGGCCTTCGTCGTCAAAGCCATGCGTCAACTCGTGACCCACCGTCGAGCCCATGTCGCCGTAGTTGGCCGCGTCGTCTTCCTTGTCGGAGAAAAACGGCGGCTGAAAATATCCGGCGGGGAAGTTCACGTTGTTCTGCTGCGGATCGTAATACGCATTTACCGTGGGCGGCGACATGTACCACTCGCCCTTGTCTACGGGCTTGCCGATCTTGGCCAGGTTACGCGCGTGGTTGAACTCAGCCACTCGCTCCTGGTTCCCAAGCGCGTCCCCGCGCACAATGGTGAGCGTGGAATAGTCGCGCCACTTGTCTGGATAGCCAACCTTGTTCATCACCGTGTGCAGCTTTTCCTTGGCCTTCACCTTAGTTTCGGCACTCATCCAGTCGAGCGAGTCGATGTCTTTTTCCATGGCCTGCTCAATGGCCACGGTCATGTTCACGGCGCGCCGCTTTTCGGAAGGAGGAAAATAGCGGGACACGTAAACTTCGCCCAGCGCCTCGCCCATCTCGCGATCGATGCGCGTGGTGCAGCGCTTCCAGCGCTCCTGCTGCTTCTCCGCGCCGTTGAGCGTATGCGCGTAGAAATTCCAGTTCTCGGTCTCGAAACCTTCGGGCATCGCCGTTGTGGCAAAACCGTGCAGCAGGTGCCAGCGCAAATACGTCTTGACCTGATCGAGCGGCGTGTCCGCCACCAGCGTGTTGAATTCGGCCATAAACTTCGGCTCGGTGTCGTTGGCCTTGCCCGTCGCCGGCGCTTTGTCGGCGGCCGCGTAATCGGCCAGTGAAAAGTGTGTCAACTCTTTCCCGAGCGTGGCCACATCGGTGGGATGGTTGAGATTCTGCGGATCGCGCTGTTCGGTGCGGGTGAGCGAGGCTTTGGCCAGGCGTGTCTCGATGGCCATCGCCACGTCAGCGTCCCTGGCGGCCTGCGCATCGGCCTCGCCGGCCAGCACAAACATCTTGCGTACGTGATCGACGTATTGCTTGCGCTGCTCTTGAGACTTGGCGTCGGTGCGGAAATAATAATCGCGCTCCGGCAGCCCGAGACCGCCCGCGCCGTAGTAGGAAATCTCCACGCTGGCGTCGGCAAAATCCTGCTCGGCCCTCATTGTGAAGAACGCGTTCACGCCGATGGTGTGCAGATGCGCCAGCAGCGCGGGCAGTTCTGATGCGGATTTAATCGCCGCAATGCGGTCCAGTTCCGGCTGGAGCGGCGCGAGCCCCAGCTTGTTGACAGCATCGGTGTCCATGCAGCTCGCATACTCGTCGCCGATCTTCTGCTCGTTTGCGGTGCGGCTGGCCGCAAGCTCGGCGGCCTGCTCCAGGATTTGCTTGAGATGCAGCCGGTTCAGCTCGAAGAGCTCGGTAAAGCGGCCGTAGGAAGTCTGGTCCGGCGGCAGCGGGTTGCGCTTGAACCAGCCGTTGCAGCTGTAGCGATAGAAATTGTCGCAGGGGTCCACGGTCCTGTCGATCAGGGACGGATCGAAGACGCGAAGCTCAGTGCCCGCCGGGGCCGCGGTAGGCGGAGCGTTCTGACTGAAGGTGGGAAAAGCAGCCAGAACGACGGCGGCAACGAAACAGGAGCAAGATGCTGCGACATAGCGGAACATGCCGAAACTCTACCAGATTGGCGCGAGGGCGGTCACTGAAAAGCCGCGGCGATTACAATGGAGAGGCAGAGATATTCACGTGTCGAGGAGCCAACCGAGTGTCGCAGCGCACCTTCAGCATCATCAAGCCGGACGCGGTCCGCAAGGGATTTACCGGAGCCATTCTGGCCGAGATATACAAAGCCGGATTCAGCATCGTGGCCATCAAGCGGCTCTCCATCTCAAAGCAGCAGGCGGAGGGCTTCTATGCCGTGCACAAGGAGCGGCCTTTTTTTGGCGACCTGACGACCTTCATGTCGACCGGGCCCATGGTGCTGATGGTGCTTGAGAAGGACAGCGCGATCGCGGACCTGCGCAAGCTGATGGGCGCCACCAATCCAGCCAACGCCGACGAGGGAACCATCCGCAAGAAGTTTGCCGGGTCGATCCAGGAGAATGCGATTCACGGCTCGGATGCGGAAGAGACGGCGGCCTTCGAGATCGGCTACTGGTTTGCTGGGTACGAGCTCCAGTAGATTTTGCCTTCGGGCGTGTGGGTCGGAACGTTTTCGAAAAAAATGTCCGGGCGAAAAAGCATCGCCCATTGCCGTCAGATCGCATTCAGACGGCGGCCCCGCGGAAGGATCCTCCTCAATCGCCAAAAAGATCGTCGATCCGCTTGCGCAGTTCGGCCACTTCACGCCGCAGATCGGCGACTGTCGCTTCCAGCTGGGCGATGCGCTGGTCATCCGCGGAGCCGTCGCCCTCTTCGCGGGCCGCGCCGGAAAATCGCGAAGCGGCGGGCGCTGCCGCGAACGCCGTCTCCACCGGTCCCGATAACAGATGCGCGTAGCGAACCTCCTTGGTGCCCGGCTGCCGGGGCAGCACGGCGACGAGCGCGGGTTCGCGCTCCATGAGCTTTTGCAGGCCCGCCAGCACGTCGGAAATCTCCTCAAAGCGGTGCAGGCGCTCGGTGCGGCCGCGCAGCTCGCCCGGCGTCTGCGGTCCGCGCAGCAGCAGCACGCACACGAGAGCCGTCTCCGCGCGGCTGAAGTTGAAAGCCTCGCCCAGCCAGTGCTCGTATTTGCTCACGCGCCCGTCGGCAGAGCGCGCGCGCCCGGCCAGGCGATCGTCCTCGAGGCCGTGCAGGGCCTGGCGCACAGCCTCTTCGTCCAGGTCCATCACGGGGTCGCGATTGGACCGCTGATTGCACGCGTTGATCAGCGCATTGAGAGAGAGCGGATAATACTCCGGCGTGGTGACTTCCTTTTCAATCAGGGCTCCCAGGACGCGGGCCTCGGCGGCAGTAAGTTGGATGGGCGTGGAGGGCATGATTCCATTTTAGTGCCGGAAGTTTCACGGCCGCTGCCTCTCGGTCATCGAATCCAGCCTATGGCGATTGTCACTGGTGGTTCGGTCTGGTAGGCTCGATTGAGCTGAAGGCTAACCGGCCGTTCAGACCCAAGATCATCCCTTTCTATGGCTTGCCTTGTCCACACATCTGCCTGAGCCGTCTTGTGCGGGGCGCAGGCGGAGGAACCGGCGGAAGACCGGAACCCACTAGTCTGCCGACAGCGATGCCGCTGAGGTACGCAAACGACGCACCAGCGAGCCGTTCATTCCGATTTTTATTTTGAGCGCGCGCGCAAGCAAGCTGCGCCAGGCAGATTTGAGGAGTGCACTTGATACCGGTTCAAGAATCCCATGGAAGAGCTTCCATTCGAGGGCCGCGAATCCTCCTGCTTGCGGGCATTCTCTTATTGCCCGGAATCCTGCGCGCTCAGGCAAACGCCGATCTGCCCGACGCGCCTGCACCTGCTACCGCGGCAGCGCCTGAGGCGGGCGCCGCATTCACGGCACGGGATGCAGGGACGAGCCAGTTCCTCGGCCGGCCGGACACCGCAGGCCTGGTGGCTCTGGCCAGCGCACACGGCTTCAGCGATGCGGCTCCGGATGGCGCGGAGTTGGCAGCGTGGCCGGTCGAGGACATGGACGCCACTTCACCCGAGCCCTGGGGCGGAGTGCAGTCGGCTTCGGGCCTCCACTTCAACCTCAACGGGATGTTTTCCAGCATGAACCGGCCTGCCTTGACCGGCGTGACCGCCGCGGGCCAGGAGCCCGAGCGCTACCACCTGAAGATGATGCTGTGGCAGTCGCTGGCCTTTACCGGCGTGGAAGACACCTACCGGCTGGTGACTGACTCGTACTTCCGGCACCTGCTGGCCGACCAGCCTTTCTGGCAGGACTACAAAGCCTCCATGGGGCAGTGGAACATGGGCCGCTGGTGGGACGGCGACGATTTTCTGGTGGACGATATCGGGCATCCGATGGAGGGCGGCGTTTCGTCGTTCATCGAGATCCAGAACAGCCCGCGGCAGCGCGACCTGCGCATCGGCTTCACGCACGAATACTGGCGAAGCCGTTTCCTGGGCATGATGTGGGCCACCGTCTTCAGCACGCAGCAGAAGATCGGCCCGCTGGGTGAGGCAGCGCTGGGCAACGACGGCGGCTACACCTATCCGTTGAACTGCCCAGTCCCCTGCAAGAGCTACAAGCCGGGGGACAAATATACCAACAACACCGGCTGGACCGACTTCATTATCACTCCCACGGTAGGGACAGTCTGGGTGCTGCTCGAGGACTTCCTCGACCTGGAGGTGAGCGACCGCATCCAGGGCGACAACATGAATGCTGTGTTCCCCAAGATTGTGCGCGGCGCGCTGAACCCCTGCCGCACCATGGCCAACTTCATGCGATGGCGAAAGCCGTGGTACCGGGACTTCCAGCATGAGACCAGCGCGTTGCACCTGACGAGAGGCGCTCCGAACCTGCCGCGCGCGTTTGAGACAGAGCCGCGCGAGCCTCGCTTTCAGGTCTTTCCGCACCTCAACGCCATATCACTGCACGTGAACACCGCGAGCTGCACCTACTGCCGCCAGGAGCTCTACGGATATGGCGTGGGCTTCTCTTCGCGGATGAGCAAGTGGACGGATTTCGACTCGGACGTGGACTATCAGTCCAACGCCAGCCCGTTGCCCTCTGACCGCGCCGGCGGCAACTTCACCATGGGCACGTTCGGATTCCGTTCAGGGTTTGAGAGCTCCCACGCCATGTTCAAGGCTTCCATCCGCCCCGGATTCCTGAGCTACGACCATGCCTATGAGACCAGCCCTGTAAAAGGCGGGCCTACGCCGGACATCGGCCGCATCACGCACTTCATCACCGCGCTGGCCCTTACCGGAGATGTGACGGTCAGCCGCCATTTTGCCCTGCGCGGCGTGGTTGCCAACACCGCGGTGCGCTATCGCAGCGCCGAGTTGACCGTCTACAAGGACAAGCCGCCGTACCTGAACTGGCTCTCGACGTTGAACTTCATCAACACCGGGAATTGGACTTACCAGGCGGGGCCGGTGCTGCGCTTCTAGGGATTCGGCTGGCAGTCCTGGTCATGCGATAAGTGCCTTGTTTCGGATGGTCAAAACCGGTTTTGCTGACCTAATCCTTTTCTTTTTAAGGGGTCGCGGCAGAAGCGGGGGAGGGGTGGGTTATTTCCGCTGTGCGGACTCGCTGCGGGGGGATTGCGAACTCCCTGGGACCGGTGGCGAGGGCGACTGCGCGGCGCATGGTGGATTCTCCCTCGGGTCGTTTTCTGACCCGCAATACAATTGTGCGCCAAATGCAGATAATTCCACGCAAATTTCTTTTCCGGGGTTTTGTCTTTTGGAATAAGTAAGTTGCGGCGTTTTTTGGCCTGACGGGACAGTTCGGCCCGAATTATTTTCAGAGGGCTGTTTTCGTCGATCGATGTCCTCGCGGGTGTGTGGACGTAAGAAGTGGCGAAGCGAGGTTCCTGGTTTTCCCATCGCCTGCCGATTGCTCATTTTGACTCGGGATCGGTGGGCGCGTCGGCGGCGTCTTTGGGGCCGAGCAGAAACTGCACGCCAAGGTAAGCGATCCAGTTGGGCTCGCTGTTGGTGAGCGTCACAGCCTGCATGGCGCGGCCGCCCATGAACAGCAGGCGGATGTGTCCCTTGCGGTCCAGCGTCTGCCGCCCGCCCATGTCCAGCGTCAGCTCGCGCTGCTTTGGAATGCCGCCGATGCGGTTGATGTCCTGCAGATCGTAGATCTCGCCATACAGCTCAAAGCGGTCGTTGAACTCGTGGCCGGCGATCAGTCCGCGGCCCCAGCGGCTGGGCGTTAACTGGTTGCCGAACCAACGTCCAACCTCGCCGTCGAAGTTCACCGGGCCCCACTTGGCCGTCATCTCCACCGGCAGATAATACTGCGGGCCGTTCTCCACAATGCCGCGCCGCACCGCGCCGGTGGGATTGTTGATGGAGGCCTGCGGATAAGTGCCGATGGAAAAATCCAGATTCTCGTCGGTCTTGGGCTCGCCCGCGGTGTGGTGCTCGTAGGGGCGAACCTTGATGCCCAGCAGCGACTCGCCCAGCCCGGCGCGCGTGGTGTTGTGCACGTCGGTGGCCGCGGCAATCGGGAGCTCGTATTTGAGCTGGATCTTATCGCCCAGGCCGTAATTGATGTCGAAGTCCGGCAGCTCATAGGTGGCCAGGCCTGGATTGTGATCGCTGGTCCAACCCAGGTTGATCTCCCAGTGCTTGCTTCCGGGCGTGCCGGGGTCGTCGGTAATGAAAGGCGGCCCGCCCTGCGCCCGGGCGCACACGCCGCAGAGAGCGATCAACAATAAAAGAAACAGAGTCGGCATACGCATGCGGTGGACTGATGGTCTCCCTATGGATCTTCGCAGGCTGCGAAAGAAACTCAGACCCAGGTCTGCGACCGTTTGAATTTGTGCGTTGCTATTGGGTTTTGTGGTATCCCAGGTCCCAAGATCGGGACCTGGGGCACCCAGTATTGGCACAACATCATGCAGTCAGAGACCGAGTGCCTCGACCGCGTGAATTCGGGGTATCCCAGGTCCCAAAATCGGGACCTGGGGCACCCAGTTTTGGCACAACATCATGCGGTCAGAGACCGAGTGCCTCGGCCGAGTGAATTCGTGGTATCCCAGGTCCCAAGATCGGGACCTGGGGCACCCAGAATTGGCACAACATCATGCGGTCAGAGTCCGAGTGCCTCGACCGCGTGAATTCGTGGTTTCCCCGGTCTCAAAGTCGAGTGGGCGCCCTCTGGGCAGGGCACCCAAGTCTCGTATAGGGGATTACGAAACCACAAAGTCGAGGTACCGATGCCTCGACTTAACCGCGTTCTTGCCCAATCACGGGCAATCTTCCGCCTGCACCGGTTTGCGGCTTCTGAACCCCGCCAGCACCGAACTCAGCATGACATAGAGTACAGGAATAAAGAAGAGGTTGAGCACGGTGGAAACCAGCATGCCGCCGACGATGGTGGTGCCCACGGAGTGGCGTCCCAACGCGCCCGCGCCGGTAGCAAAGACCAGCGGGAGAATGCCGAGGATGAACGCGAACGAGGTCATGAGAATCGGCCGCAGGCGCAGTTCGCCAGCCTCGATGGCGGCGTCTGCAATGGAGCGCCCCTTGGCCCGCAGCTGCTCGGCAAACTCGACAATCAGAATCGAGTTCTTTGCCGACAGGCCGATCAGCATCACCAGGCCGATCTGACAATAGACATCGTTTGACAGCCCGCGCAGCGAGACCGCGCCCAGCGCGCCCAGCACTGCCGTGGGGACCGCCAGCAGGATGATGAACGGCAGCGCAAAGCTCTCGTATTGCGCCGAGAGCGTGAGATAAATCACCAGCACGCCGAGGCCGAAGATCAGCAGCGCTTTGCCTCCGGACTCAATCTCATCGAGCGTCAGTCCGGTCCACGCGTAAGTCATGCCCGGCATCATGAATTTGCCGGCAAGGTCCTGCATGGCGGTCAGTCCCTGGCCGGAGCTGTAGCCGGGCGCGGCCGAGCCGTCGATCTCCACCGAGCGGAAAAGATTGTAGTGCGAGATGACCGGCGGACCGGAGCTCTCCTGAATGGCGACCAGGTTGTCGAGCGGTACCATTGTGCCCGAGTCCGAACGCACATAGAAGTTGTGCAGATCGCGCGCGGTCATGCGAAACGTCTGATCGGCCTGCACAAACACGCGATAGGTGCGGTTGTTGTAGTCGAAGTCGTTCACATATTCCGAGCCCATAAATACGTTGAGCGTGGTGGTGATCTGCGAGAGCGGAATGTTGAGCGCCTTGGCCTTTTCGCGGTCGATGGTCACCAGGATCTGCGGATCGTTGGCCGAGAACGAAGTCTGCAGACCGATCAGGTCCTTGCGCGCGCGGCTGGCGCCCACAATCTGGTGCGCCACGCGATCAAGATCGGTGAGCGTGTTGCCGCCCTGGTCCTGCAGGATGAACTGAAAGCCGCCAAATGCGCCCACGCCGTTGACGGCCGGCGGCTGAAAGACGCCCACGAATGCGCCGGGAATCATGAAGAGCTTGGGCGTGAGATCGGCGACAATATCGGCGGCGGAATGGCCCTTGCCGCGCCGCTCGTCCGAGGGCCTG
>Ga0302324_100002441_pt1 | contig 43042 bp, 31 predicted proteins | sample Palsa_T0_1_FD_201949 | JGI IMG/M metagenome (GOLD analysis project Ga0302324, IMG submission 201949) | Peat permafrost microbial communities from Stordalen Mire near Abisko, Sweden - Palsa_T0_1 | ecosystem: Environmental > Terrestrial > Soil > Palsa > Peat permafrost | place: Sweden: Abisko... | reverse complement strand
CTCTCAGACCCTTCGTCGGTGCGAGGGTGCGTCGCAGCGGTCAAGGCAGACGGTCACCGGCTCGACGCCATCATCTGCAACGCGGGCATCATGATGCTGCCAAAGCTCGAGAAGTCGCACGGCTATGAGCTGCAGTTCTTCACCAACTACATTGGACACTTCATGCTGGTGACGGGCCTGCTCGACCAGCTCAAAGACGAGGGCCGGGTGGTGATGCTCAGCAGCGAGGGGCACCGGCAAGCGCCCGTCGGGGGCATCGAGTTCGACAATCTCTCGGGCGACAAGGGGTACAAGCCTTTGGCGGCCTACGGCCAGTCGAAGATCGCCGACCTGCTCTTCGCCAAAGAACTGCAGCGGCGCTTCGCCGACACCAAGAAAACCGCTTACGCAGTGCACCCCGGCGTAGTTGATACCAACCTCGCCCGAAGCCTGGGACCGTTGCTCAGTCGGGTGCTGGCGGCCATCGGGCCGCTCTTTCTCAAGTCTGTTGGCGAGGGCGCCGCGACCGAGGTCTTCGCCGCAGTGAGCCCGAAGGCAGTGCCCCTGGCGGGCAACTACCTCGCCGATTCGAACGTGATGAAGCCCCGTGCCGATGCAGAAGACGCCGCGCTCGCCACCCGGTTGTGGGCGGAGTCAGAGAAGATCGTTCAGGCGCTCTAAAGACGAAGCCTCTGCGCGTAGGAGATTCAAAGCACTTTTTTAACAATGTCGCCAGATAAAAATAAGTCGAAGACGAAGGAGAATATGATGCGACGAGAACCCAAGTCCCGCCGGAATCAACCCAAGAAGGTCGCCGCCTGGTCAGCTCTGATCCACAACTCTTGACTATATCTCGACTCGAGTGGAGTCCGCAGTGGCGTAAATGGCCCCCCACATTCTTCATTAACGGTCAACGCCATAATGGTCCGTTCGACTTCGACGACCGCGTCAATAAAGGGCTTAACTGGCATTGAGCTCCGTGGAGATTGAGTGCTCGCTTTCGGAACTGCGGGAATAGATTTCCTCGCTCGTGCGTACCGGACAGATATCCGTCACAGTCCCTGCTCTTTGCCCGCTGGCAACCTCCCCTGGCGTAGTGTGAAAGCCGAGTTCTGTTCGGAAAGCCGGTAATCCACTCGGAGCACTTGAGCAAAACTGAGCAAAACGCACTCCCCGCCCGCCGCAGCAAGAATTGAGACCCTTGCAACCCGAAGAATTCTCTTCATTGCGGAAGCCGGACGCGCCGGGCCAGATCCTGAAATCGCGGGTCGGAACGAAGATTATCGATTCGCAGGTCGACCTTGAGGTTCCACGCAAAATCGAGCGACTTTTCGTCGTACGCTTTTTCCAAAAACTGAAATGCCGTGTCCTTTTCGCCAAGTCCAGCATAAATGGTTGCAAGGACATACGGGGAGACGTAGCGATCCTTCGATCTGCGCTCAAGGTCATGAAGAATCCCTTCTGCACCCGCTCTGTTTCCAGCCGCTGCGAACGCGTGCGCGAGCGAGCCTCTGGCTCCCTGATCGCCGCTCGACAACTCGACGGCTTTTTGATACTCGGCGATCGCTTCCGGCAGATTGCCCGTGCCTTCATAGCCGATGCCGAGATTGAGGTGTTCCATCCACTCGTTGGGATTTGAAGCAACTCCTCTGCGGCTCGCTTCCAACAGGTTTGGATAGTCGCGAAGCTGAAAATAAACATGAGCTTCGGTGTGGGCGGCGCTGGGACCGAATTCGATCTGGTTGACCCTGGAGAGCTCGGCAAGGGCCTCCGCGCGCCGGCCAAGAAAGGCGAGAAGCTCAGCGCGATCTTCATGGCCGCAAGGGTAACTCGGGGCCAGGGTAATAGCCTGGTCCAGATCGCGTTCGGCAGCCGCCCAATTCCAGTCATGCAGCCAATCGATCAAGCCGAGCGTATCGTGCGGTTCTCCAATGGTGTTGTCGAGTTGCATGGACTTGTTCAGCGCTTCCATGGCTGATTGCAAGCCGGTTTCCTCTGGAACATGGTGAAAGAGCGCCAGGTAAAAATAACTGTCTGCCAAACCGGAGTAAGCCGGGGCAAATCCGGGATCGTTGTGGATGGACTGTTCGAAGTAGCCTTTGGCCTGGAGCAGCGGCTGCTCAAGAGTGAACTGCGTTGAAAGGTAATAGCGCCCTCTCAGGTAAGCTTCATAAGCCTCCGGATCCACAGTGCGTGGGGCATTGAGTCTGGCTTCCTGCTCAGGAGTCAACGTGACGCGAATCTGCCGGGTGACTGCCTCGGCCACCTCCCTCTGCAGGTTTAGAACGCCGTGCAACGGGCGCTCGTAGGATTCGCTCCAAATGTGGCGATCATTGGGACCGTCAAGCAACTGCACGGTCACGCGCACCTCGTCGTTCTCGCGGATGACAGAGCCCTCGAGGATGCCATCGACCCCCAGTTCGCGTGCGATTTGCGGCAGGTGTTTTCTGGTGCCCTTGTATTCCATTACGGAGGTATGCGAGATCACTTTCAGAGCCTGGATTCTCGACAATTCCGTGATGAGTTCCTCCGTCATCCCGTCGGCAAAGTAATCCTGAGCCGGATCGCCCGATAGATTCTGAAGCGGCAGCACGGCGATCGACCGAATCGAGTGAGCCGCATCTGCGCCATAAAAATGCGTCCACCCCATCCAGGCGGCAATGCCGAGGACGCAACAACAGGAAACAAGGGAGGCGACCAGGCCGATTTGCCGCCGATGTCCAACCGCGGCTATCGGCGCCCCACCCTCCGTTTCGCCGCGGGCTCTCTCACCTATCGGCTGCGCAGGCATAGCCGCCTGTTCAGCTTCCGTGGGTCGCAAGGAGCCGTTTCGAGCAGACGCAATCGTATGCCCATCCAGTTCCGAGACAGGCGCAATGAATCGATAGCCTCTCCCGGAGAGTGTCTGTACAAAGCGCGGCTCCTGGGGATCGTCTTTCAATGCCTGGCGGATTTTGCGAATGGCGCCGTTGATGCTGTTGTCGGTATCGACAAAGACGTCTTTGCCCCAGATCTTTTCGGCAATTTCTTCGCGCGTGACGAGTTGGTCCTTCTGCTCGATCAGAATGAGAAGAACCTGCATGGGAAGGCGTTCGAGCTTGAGTGCGTGGCCCTCGCATCGGAGCTCGAAGGCTCGGGGATCGATTTCGAAGTCCTCGCCGAACCGAATGAGTCCCTGCGGACCAGCCGAGATTGATCCCACAGCAGCACCTCCTGCATCTTGCACGAGTGTTGAGATTCTACACTGCCTGCGGATTCGAGAGATATCCCCAATGGAATCTTAACTTAAGGAGAACAGAAAAAACTAAGATATCCGACAGGTGCCCGCTATTGAACCCCAGAGCCGTGCGGATCAACATTCGGATTGTCGGCTGGGGCAGTGACGGCGAAAACGATGCAGCCTGAGCACCCCGTAACCAATGTGCAGATTATGCCAGTTCTGAATGTGAAGAGGTGACCTTGTGATCAGTCAAACCTGGAATGTTTTGGCGTTTAAACGTAACTCGCTCAGTAGGTTATTCAACCCCTTCATGGGCCCGGTGTCCGGCAGGGGCGAGCATTCGCGGCCGGGTTGGGCTCGCAGCCTCGCCAGGGCGGGGGTCAGGACCGGCGCAATGTTTGCGTTGCTGGCGCTCAGCGCTGTTGCGCAAGGCATCGGCCAGACCGCCGGCTCACGGATCGATCAAGCCGATTCCAATGCGAATCCGTCCCAGGAGAGCGTTACGGTGCCGCCGGCCGACCCTGATCGCGAGGCGTGGCAAATGACCATGCTGAACATTCCGCGGCCACAAGAGACCTGCTCCACGGCCACCTATCCTGAGCAACAGTGGCGCGAGGTTCCTTGTGAGGCTCCGCCCGATCGTCCGGTTACGCTGCGCGACGGTGTCCGGCCGGATATCGTGGGAGGGGGAGGGCCCGGATCGGACCTTCTCCTCGCGACCACCAACGGCGCCATCGCGGAAGGCGAAGGATCGTTTGACAAGGTCACGGGGGTGACCAGCGAGACGGGCAACAGAGTAAGGAATTCTTTTTCGCTTCAGCTCAACACGAATATTTTCCAAACCAAGAGCTGCGGATCTGCAAAGGATTGCTATGGCTGGGTGCAGTTTGTTTACGACTCCTTTGCGCACACCGCGTTCGTCCAGTATTGGCTGCTGTTCTACGGGGATTCCTGCCCGGCAGGATGGACATCGGACGGCGGGAACGACGGCAGTTGCTTTAGAAACAGTCATGCCGTGAGCACCCCCGCGGTGACCATCGCCGAACTGCAACAGACGAAGCTGTACGGCTATATCGGAGGCTATTTCGGCAACCCCGGCGATGACTTGGTTACCCTCCAGATCGGAGACAAATTCTATACGGAGGCCAGCGGCGACCCGATCCAAGGAGCGGTGAAAGGCTGGTCTCAAATGGAGTTCAATGTGTTTGGCGATGGCGGTGGCTTGGAGGCCGTCTTCAACCCGGGATCGACCATCCAGGTTCGGGAAAGCATGATCTTAGGCACGGGGACCGAATTCGAATGTTCGGGTTTTGGCAGCACAGGCGAGACCAATAGCCTGACCCTGTCGGCCAAGACCCCGCTGGTCGCGGCGGTTGGGCCGCCTTCGCTGGTATTCATCGAGAGCAATGTAAAGGGCACCCAGCCAGGATCGTGCGCGAATGCGGCGCTCATCGGCGAACCACATCGCATCTGGCCGCCGTTTATCGCCGATGAACATTAATCCGGTTAAGCTTCACGGCGGGTGTCTTCAAATCTGTCTGCCGATCCCCGAATTCCAAATCGCTCGAATAACCGGCGGGCCCAGATCCAATTGACCGATCTCGCCGGTTGTTTTATGCTGTTCCCGGCGAACCACCCAAAATGCCGAACACGAATAGATGGAGCACACAAAGGGGGACCAAATGCCAAAATATGTAATCGAACGGGATATTCCTGGCGCCGGAAAGTTGACCGGCGATCAGCTAAAGGAAATTTCGCAAACCTCTTGCAGTGTCCTGCGCAAACTTGGAAGTGAGATCCAATGGATCGAAAGCTTCGTTACCGGCGACAAGATTTACTGCATCTACCGGTCACCCAGCGAGGAGTTGATCAAGGAACACGCCGCTCTCGGCGGATTCCCAGCGAATCGGATCTCCGAAATCGTTTCGACAATCGATCCAAGTACCGCAGAAGTCTGACTCGCGATGCCGCATTCGGCTCTGCCCTGGTCAAATTTGCTTCTGAGCATTCCGCAGCCAGAACCTTCTTGGGCCAGCCCAGGCTCGGACCTCTGCACCGGGTTTCGCAGCCCCAGAACCTACTTTGGGAAATGAGATCCGTTTGGAGTGCGGTAGATCATGGAAGTCGATATAACTTCGCTGTCCATTGCTGGCCCCCTAAGCATAGGAAAGCCAAACCGAATGTCAACCAATCACACTTGGCGATAACTTCTGGCTCTGCGCTATCGACAATACGAGGATAATCGAGTTACCAACCTAATAGTTGATAGGACCGGGCTGATTGGCAACGGTGTTCGCCCGTTCCTGGGGGCCGGCAAGTATCTGCAGTTCGCAGTGGTAGCTGCCGTCATGTACTTTCCAGCACGCACCGTCCGTGCTGGCGGCGTGGGTAACGTAGCAGTTCTTGCCCTTGTTGTGCATGACGGATTCGTCGATTGGTGCGCAATTGTAGTCGTCGTGGCTGCCGTGAAGTTCAAAAACTTTGGAGCTGGTGTCGATGTTATCTTCTACGCCATCCATCGCCCCCACCGGGTGCGTGCCGCTCATTTGAATCTTGATGTTTTGTATAAGGAAGACGGATTCATGCGTTGCATGATCCATATGACACTGGATCAGTGCGGCGGCTTGTGCGGCGTTCGGTGGACTGGTGACGCGTGCGCACGAGCGCGCCATGCGTGCACCCCAGTACGCGCTAAAGACGGGCGGCCCGGAGAGGTCCGTTGCGCCGCTTGCGCCAGCCGCCATGGAAACTCCGCCTTTGCAGCCGAAGATTAATAGAATCGTAAGGATGGCAAACCTTAGTTTGCCGCTCGAGGGGAATTTGCCGATTGTCAGAGGAACTCTCCGCGGGACGAAGGTGGTCCGGCTTCTTAAAGTATACGCGGCCTCGGAGCAACCTGGCCTTTTCGCTGTCTCCGCCTGTTGAGCACCCAAATGAACTGTTGACGATGCGAGGACACCAACTGACGTGCCATCCACCTTTCGGTGGACGCGCGCACCACAGTCCTTCTGTATCCTGATCCTTCCCCAGATTGGAGCACGGGCGTGCTCAGCGGGTTGCAAGACCGGTTCACCGAATTTCCCTGCGTTCTCAAGAGCGCACGGCATCGCCAGACGATCATCCCGGTGTTGGGGCTTGAGATCGGCGGCGATCGATTCGTCACCATGGCTGGGCCGTGCTCGGTTGAGTCCGAGCTGCAGCTCATGTCCACCGCCAGCCATCTCAGCCGCGCCGGCGTGCGCATCCTCCGGGGCGGCGCATTCAAACCGCGCAGCTCTCCCTATGCATTTCAAGGGCTCGGCCTTGAAGGGCTGAAACTCCTGGTTCGCGCGCGCGCCGAATTTGGCATGGCCATAGTCACTGAGGTGATGTCGGAGACCGATGTCGCCCTGGTCGCCGGCTACGCCGACATTCTGCAGATCGGCTCGCGCAACATGGAGAACTTCTCGCTGCTCGAGGTGGCAGCGCGATCCGGCCGGCCCATCCTGCTCAAGCGCGGTATGGTGGCCACCGTCGCGGACCTGCTTCGTTCCGCACAGTGCGTGATCGAGAACGGCAATCCGCACGTGATGCTGTGCGAGCGCGGCATCCGCACCTTTGACACAACGCTTCGCAATACTTTCGATGCAGGCGCAATCGCCCTCCTCAAACAGATCTCTCATCTGCCCGTGATCGCCGATCCAAGCCACGCGTGCGGTCATCGCGGCCTGGTTCCGTCGCTGGCGCGCATCGGAATCGCGGCCGGTGCCGACAGCATGATCGTCGAGGTGCACCGCAATCCAGATCACGCCTGGAGCGACGGCGATCAGTCGCTGAGCTTCGCACAATTTGACGCCATGATGGCATCGCTTGCTCCGTGGATTGCTCTGCGCAATGCGGATCAGCCTCGGCTCGATGCCGCGCTTTCGTCGGCATTTGAATCGATGCCTCTGGAGGCTGCGTGTTGAGCGCCTTCGCCCGTGCCTCATCCGTCGCCGCAGCGCTGATCCTGATACTTTGCGCATTCGCCCCCGCGCCAACGCGCAATATCGGTGCTCCCGTCATCTTTACAGCAGCGCCGGCGTACGATCCGATGGCTGCATTCAAAGGCGGCGAGCGGTTTCCCCAGGGAGCGCAGTTGATGCTGCTGCGCGACGGAAGAACAGAGCCACTGGTGCCAGGATTCTATGCGTCGGCCGACGCCAATGTTTCATTCGATGCGACCCGCGTGCTTTTCGCGGGCAAGCAGAATGAAGGCGGCCCTTGGCAGATTTGGGAGCTTTCGCTCAAGAATCGAGAACTGCGCAGGGTGACGGCGACCGATGCCGATGCGATTCGCCCGCTCTATCTGCCCGACGATCGTCTCGTCTACGCGCAGCGCACAGCGCAAGGCTTTCAACTGGCCGCCGCGCAGTCGGCCGATCCCACGGCCTTTCCGCTCACCTATATGAATACCAGCGCGCTGCCCGTGGATGTGCTGCGCGATGGCCGCATTCTCTTTGAAGCCGGATTTCCGCTCGGCTCCGGATCGACGCCTGAACTGTTCCTCGTTTACTCCGATGGCTCCGGAGTGGAATCGTACCGCTGCGACCACGGAGCGGCGCGCTGGGGCGGACGCCAACTGATCTCGGGCGACGTGGTGTTCACGCATGGAGCCACGCTGGCGCGCTTCACATCGCCGCTTGCCACAGAGGTGCGCATCGCCGCGCCCCGCGCGCAATATGCAGGCGGCATAGCCGAGACGGAATCAGGCGCATGGCTGCTGAGCGCGCGCATTGCCACCGATTCTCACTTCGCGCTCAAGCTGTTGAAACCAGGCGCGGCAGTGCTTGAATCGGTGCTGACCGACAAAGCTAACAACCTGGTTGAGCCGGTGTTGGTTGCGCCGCGTCTCACGCCCAATCGCCATCCATCCGCGTTGCATGACTGGACGACAGCCAACCTGCTCGCGCTCGATGCGCGCCAGACACGCGGCGGCGCCGTCAACGGCACACCCGCAACGGTGAGACTTGAAACGCAGGATGCAACAGGAAATGCCGTCGCACTCGGCACAGCGCCAGTCGAAGCCGACGGCTCCTTCTTTGTCACCACACCGGCCGACCGCCCCATTCGCTTCGTGCTGCTCGATGCGCACGGCAAAACCATCGAGCAGGAACGCGGCTGGTTTTGGATTCGACGCGGCGAGCAGCGCATCTGCGTGGGCTGCCACGTTGGCCCGGAGCGTGCGCCGGAAAACCAGGTGCCTGCCGTGCTGATGCGCACCACGACTCCTGTTGACTTATCAAAGGTGCCAGCGATGGAAGCTGCGCACCGTGCATCGCCAGGAGGCAATTGATGTTTGCCCGTTCCCTCATTTTTTTCGCGGCCGTTTCCATCGCAGTGGGCCAGGCGCTCCCGCCCGCAGGTCCTGTCAGGACCGCCGCAGCGCACGATCCGGTGATTCGATTCGAAGACGCAACGGCGACGGCGGGCATCGACTTCACGCACAGCTTCGGTTCGCGTCAGCTCGGCTCGCTGCTTGAGGGCACCGGCGCGGGCTGCGTGTGGATCGATTACAACAACTCCGGCCTTCCCTCGCTCTTCGTAGTGAATGGCCGCCCGCTCGACGACTCCATGCATCCGTTTCCGCTCAAGGAAAAGCCGGCCACGCCTCCGCACAATCATCTCTATCGCAACGACGGAAACGGCCACTTTACCGATGTTACGCAGAAGTCCGGTCTCGCGTCGGATATGTATGCAGTGGCAGTGACCGCGGCCGACTATGACAACGATGGCTTTGTGGATCTGCTGGTCACAGGCTACGGACGCACGATTCTCTATCACAACGACGGCAACGGCCACTTCACCGATGTAACAGAAAAGGCCGGCATCAAGGTAGACGGCTGGGCAATCAGTTCCACATGGCTCGATTACGACAGAGATGGCTGCGTCGATCTGTTTGTCGGCCGCTATGTCAAGTTCGACCCAAAGTACCGCGCTTACTACGCCGCGGATAACTACCCTGGTCCGCTTGACTACGAAGGGGAAACCAATCGTCTCTATCGCAACAACTGCGACGGGACATTTACCGATGTGACCGATAAGTCGGGAATCGGCGCGTATGTTGGACGTACCATGGGCGTCACGGCCGCCGACTTCGACAACGATGGCTGGGACGATATCTATGTCGCCAACGATCGCACGGAAAACTTCCTGTTTCATAACAAGCACGACGGCACCTTTGAAGAGATCGGCAATGACAGCGGCACCGCTTTCGGGCAGAATGGCGAATCCACGTCATCGATGGGACCGGTGTTTGCCGACCTCGAGGGCCGCGGTGTACTGGACTTGTGGGTCACCGACGGGCATTACAACCGGCTGCTGCATAACACAGGGAAACTCAGTTTCGAGGACATCGGCGCGGAGACCGGGGTCTCGCAGGTAAATGCGCAATATGTAAGCTGGGGCACAGGCATCTACGACTTCGATAACGACGGCCTGCTTGACATACTCATCTTTCACGGCGGACTCATTCACCTCATCCCACAGGAGCACACGCTGTTTCGCGGGACCGGCGACGGTCATTTTCGCGATGTCTCGCGCGAGGCCGGGCCGGTGCTCAGCGAGCGCACAGTTGCGCGCGGCGCGTGCTTTGCCGACTACGACAACGACGGCAAGATCGATGCGTTCGTGGTGAATCTTGGCGACAAAGGAAAGCTGCTGCACAATGTGTCGGCCAATACGGGCCACTGGCTCGCCATCAAGCTCAAGGGCACAAAGAGCAACCGCGATGGCATCGGCGCGCGCGTTGAGATTTACGTCGCGGGCAAGCGCCAGACCGCCGAGCGCGTCGCAGGTTCCGGCTATCTCTCGCAAAACGACGAGCGCCTGCATTTCGGACTGGGCGCCGCAACAACAGTTGAAAAGCTCTTGGTGCACTGGCCAAGCGGCCGTGAGCAGACACTCGTAAACGTCAGCGTGGATCGCGTTCTAACCGTGGAGGAGCCGAAGTGACCCGCTCTTTCCATGCCGGACTCACAGCGCTGGCCGTGGCCCTGGGAGCCGCTCTGCTGTTGACAACGCGGGGCATTGAAATCCCCGTGCGGGCGGCTGTGGATACGCCGTCCAACGCCTCGGCCGTCGCGTATCGGGGCTATGCATCACCCGTGGACGTGTTGCTTTCGCCCGATGGCGCGCGCCTCTACGTGCTCTGTCAGGATGCGATGGAAGTTCGCGTGCTGAATGCGCACACATTCGCAGCAATCATAACCATTCCCGTGGGCCGCGTGCCGCGCGGCTTCTCGTTGTCGACCGCCGGCGACCGCTTGTTTGTTGCAAACTCATGGGACGACACGATCACTGTCATCGACACCCGCGCGCTTACTGCAGTGGCAACCTGGCCTGTCGGCGCCGAACCAAGCAGCGTGGTGGAAGACCGCCAGGGGAAGCGGCTCTTTGTCGCCAATCGCATCAGCAACGATGTGGCTGTGCTCGATGCATCGACCGGCGTTGAACAGAGACGCCTGCTTGCCGGGCGCGGCTCAAGTTATCTGACGCTCGCGCCCGACGGAAGCCGCATCTACGCCACGCACATTTATCCCAATCGTCCGCCGCGGCGCACCGGCCTCGAGAATCGTACCGCGCCGGAGTCCGAGATCACAGTGATCGATTTGTTCGATCCGCAGCGCGCCGCGGTGGTGGACCGCATTCCGCTGCACCGCATCGCGGGAGTTTTCCGAACGGCGATCTCAGACGATGGCCGCCTGGGCGTAACGGCGGAGTTGCATCCCAAGAATCTTGTGCCGCTTGCTCACGTCGAACATGGCTGGGCTTTCGAAGACACCCTCAGTCTGTTTGGCGCGGATGTTGGCAAACCTGGCTCGCCTCCCGTTGAGGTGCCGCTCGACGAACTTGAACGCTACGCGTCCCGTCCATTTGCCGTCTCCATTGCACCCGACAAATCGCGCATCTACGTCACCAGCGGCGGCTCCGACATTGTGACGGTGATTGACGTCGCGCGTCTGCTGCGCTTTATTCATACGCACCCCGGGCCGTTTGCGCAGGACCTCTCGGCCAGCGCCAATTATGTAGTTACGCGCATTGCGGTGGGCCGTAACCCTTACGGCGCTGTTCTCTCCGCCGATGGCCACAGGCTGTTCGTAGCCAACCGGCTCGACGACACGGTGAGCGTAATCGATGCGCGGACCGATCGCGTGTCCTCCACGATTGCGCTCGGCGGCCCGAAGACAATCACGCCGCTGCGCCGTGGCGAGCAGACTTTCTATTCGGCGCGCTATGCCTTTCAAGGACAATTCGGCTGCGCCAACTGCCACATCGATTCCACGTTCGATGGTCTTCAGTGGGATCTTGAGCCGGACGGCTTCGGCCGCGATATTGTGGACAACCGGTTGCTTGAGGATCTTCGCGGTACAGAGCCCTTCAAATGGAACGGCGGCAATCCAAACATCCCCACTGAGTGCGGGCCGCGTACAGAAAAATACTTCTGGCGCTCGCAAACCTACGACGATCTCACGCTGACAGATCTGACGCTTTATATATTCAGCCTGCCGATCCGTCCCAATCGATTTCGGCCCCAGTATCAGCAGTTCACGCCGGCGCAGGAGCGCGGCAAGGCAATCTTCGAGCGCGCGCTGGACAAGTTTGGCAGGTCGATTCCCGAGGCGAACCGCTGCTCGTATTGCCACAGCGGCCTCAAGGGCACCAGCCAGAAATCTTTCGACGTTGGCACGCGCAAGCTCACTGACAACACAGGAATGCTCGACACTCCGCAATTGACCAACATCGCCCTCACGGCGCCCTACCTGCACGACGGCTCGGCGCGAACGCTTGAAGAGATATGGACTGTCTACAACCCCGAAGACAAACACGGCCGCACCAACGACCTGACCAAGGACGAACTCAACGATCTGATTGAGTATTTGAGGACGCGATGAAGAAGCATTTCCCGATTGCCGTGTTGCTGGCTGTGGCGATTACAGCACTGGCCGCGCCGCCGCGCATGCCGCGCTTCCACTTTGAAAACTTCACCACGGCCAATGGGCTGCCCGACAATCATGTCTTCGCGGTGCTGGTCGATGGGGAACGCGTGTGGGCGGGTACTGAAAACGGCCTCGCGCTGTATGAGAATCGCACCTGGAAGACATATACAACGGAAGATGGACTGGCTCATCGCGCGGTGCTTTCGCTTGCGCTGGATCCTCGCAGCGGCGATGTGTGGGCAGGCACCATGGGCGGACTCAGCCGCGTCTCTGCGGGCCGCATTGAGAGTTTCACGCAGTTGAACTCAGGCCTGAGCAACGACGTGGTCTACGGCGTTTCGGTCGAGGGAGAAAACGTCTGGGTGGCCACCGCGGCCGGCGGCTGCAGGCTCAACACGCGCACAGGTCAATGGACGCTTTACACCGAGCGCAACACGCCCATGCAGGAGATATGGACCTATGGCGTCTCCGCCACGCCGAGCAAGGTTTACTACGCGGTGTGGGGCAGCGGCGTGCTCGAATACGACCAGAAAACGGGACGTTGGGATAAGTACGACGATCCAGACGGCGAGAATGAAATCGTACTTTTCAAAGACCAGGGACTAATCCACGAAATCGTAACTTCGGTGAGTTATGTGGATAACATTCTTTGGGCCGCCACTTACTTCGGAGACAGCCGTTATGACGGGCGGTACTGGCATAACTTTCTGACCAAGGACAGTGGACTGCCTTCAAACTTCACCAACTACATCAAAGGCGTCGACGCCAATCGCGCGTGGTTCTGCACTGACAAGGGCCTGGCCTACTACGACGGAGTCAACTGGGCGGTCTATCGGCCGTCCCTTGTGGATGGCAAGCCGGAGATGACAGTGCGCGACTCAAGCGGCAATGTATCGCGAATTGCTGTCTCTACCGCGCCGGCACACAACTACATTCTCGGCATCGACTTTCAGGGTAGCGACATATGGGTCGCAACCGCCAAAGGCCTAAGTCACGGAATTCGCCAACAACCATAACAGAGGAGCGTCACTTATGAATGCATTTGCAGAAATTCTGGAGACCATCGCGCACGCGCCCTTCAACAAGCGCGCCATCACCAATCACGGCGTACTCAATGAGGCATACGCCTACGCCAAGCCGAGTTCGTTTTCGCGCGGCATGAGGATCGATCTCAACGGGCTCACCATCCTGCTCATCTCCGGCACCGCATCCATCGACGAGCACGGCGAGAGCGTCCACATCGGAGACTTCCGCGCGCAGATGCGCCGCACGCTCGAGAATATCACCGGCTTATTGGTGAGTGAAGGCTGCACATGGAACGATATCGTGCGCACCAGCTGTTATCTGCGCGATATCGATCGCGACTACGCCGCATTCAACGAAGAGCGCACCGCGTATTTCGCTGCCCTGGGGCTCGATCCGCTGCCCGCTTCCACAGGCATCGAGGCGAGGCTTTGCCGCCCGGAGTTGCTGATTGAAATCGAGGCCATCGCCATGTTCCGCACCGAGCACGAAGGCACGGCAAAGGAGTAGTACAAATGGGGATTTCCTGGCGAATCTGGACTCTTATCGCGGCCTGCACGCTCTTTGCGGCGCCTGCGGCCACTGCTCAGGCGCAGGACGCGAGCACGCATGTTTGCGAATGCGGCGCGCATCCGCCTGGGCCGCCGCGAGACCGCGCGGTGTCTCCCTATGCCGGCGAGCCCGAAGATCTGAGTCCGTATTCGAAGTTTGCGGAGCCATACGACCGCAATTACATCCATCCCAATACCTACTCCGGAGCGGGGCGCGATCTTCCGGCGCCCACCGATCTCACTGAAGTGCGCATTGGATTCTTCGGGCCCGTCGAGCCGCACCCGCAGCAGGTCTTTGGCCTGCGCATGTTGCACGGCGCGCAGCTCGCGGTGGAGGAGGCGAATTCCCGCGGCGGCTATGGCGGCAAACCTTTCAGGCTGATGCTGCATAACGATTACGACAACTGGCAGGCGAACACGGTTTATGGCGACGACCGCCCCACCGATCCCGCCATCTGGGGCTCGGCTTCAAATGAAGTGGTGAAGATGGTCTACGACGACAAGGACTGGGCGATCTTCGGCTCCATCAGCTCCGAGTCCACGCACATCGCTTTGCGTGTTGCGCTCCGAGCGGAAATTCCCGTTGTCAACTCCGCGTCGACCGATCCCACCATTCCGGAGACATACATTCCGTGGTACTTCACCGATCTGCAGGACGATCGCGTGCAAAGCCAGACACTGGCTCGCCATATCTTCACCGAACTCGGCCTCAAGCGCGTGGCTCTTCTGCGTGTCAACGAACGATACGGTCGCTTTGGCGTGCCCAAGTTTCGCGATGCCGCGCGCCGCCTTGGCCATCCCGTAGTGATCGAGCAGAAGTACCTTCCTGGCGATACAGACTTCTCGCGAGAGCTGGCGGTGATTCGCTCTTCGCGTGTTGACGGAGTAGTGCTGTGGGGCGATGAGATTCCCGCGGCACTCATCCTCAAACAGATGCGCGTCATGGGCATGAAGCAACCGGTCTTTGGCTCGCATCGCACGCTGGGTCCGACGCTGCTGGCTGAGGCTGGCGCGGCTGCGGAGGGCTTTGAGGCTGTCTTTCCTTACGACCCCACGCGCCCCGAGCCGCTGTGGACCGGCTTCAGCAGCCGCTATGAGATCCGGTTTCATGAGCCACCGGAGCAGTTTGCCTCGCTGGCCTACGACGCAATGAACATGCTGCTCGACTCCATCTGCAAGGCCGGATTGAATCGTGCGCGCATCCACGATGCGCTGGCCGGCATCGAGCAATACGACGGCGTGACGGGGCACATGATCTTCGATCCGAATCAGAAGAATGTTGCGCCGATGTATCTGGGAACGGTACACGGCGGCGCGATTACTTATCGCGTCGCAACTGTGCAGCGAGAGCCAGCGCAGCCGCCGATAACGCAGCATGTGGATGTGCCTGCATCGCCATCGCCCTATGCGCGCGTCGGTGAAGACGGCGTCGACTACGCGGGGCCTCATCGCATGCAAACGAACGCGGGCCCGATCCGCATCGTCTTATTCGGACCCAAAGCTGAGGAGATTGCGGCGTCGGATGCGATCCGGGCGGAGCTTACGGCTGCAAGAAGCCGCGGCGGACAGCAGTTGGATCTGCTGCCCGTTGCGAGCAATCAGAACTGGGGAGCCGCCTCGACTGCATTGGTTCGCGCCTTGACCGACGAACAAGCCATCGCAATCGTGGCTCTCGATCGCGACTCAGCACACCTGGCCGAACAGCTCGCGCTCAAGCTGTTTGTTCCCGTGATTGCTGTGAGCGACGATAAGGCGCTGACCTCGACCAACGTCCCGTGGATTTTCCGCGTGCCGGGTGACACTTCCCCTGCGGCGGCGCTGCATCTGATGAACACGGCTCTCCTGCACGGCGGAGCCAATGCCGAGAGCCTGCGAAACGCGCTCGCGTCCGGTGCGGACCTTGCTGGTTTCACGTTCCAATCAAACGGGGAACTGCGCGGAAGATAAGTCTTCGGCGGCACGGGCGCCGCTATCTGTAGCGAACCGGCCAATCAGTGGCCAATCAGTGACCGACGTGGAACTGGGCGAGAGTGTCGAAAAGTCCGAAGACCTTCAAGAGCCAGATCACCACCGCAATGGTGACAACAGCGTTGAGAATTCCCTTGATGGTTCCCTGCATGGGGATGAAGCGGTTGACCAGCCAGAGCAGAACTCCGATAACCACCAGTGTCAAAACTACATTGATGAGAGGCATTTCTTATCTCCTGTCAGATTTCCAAATCGTGAGTCACAAAGTTGCAGTCGAAAATGCGGAAAAGTGAAAAAGCCATAATCATTCACCTTGGGAAACTCCGAATAAGGACCTCATTTCGAGGAAGACATCCCTCAGGGGCTAAAGCTCAGTTGATTTTGTAGCACTCGCGGCACGACTGAAGTCGTGCCCTTTTAGAACCTCGACTTAATCAGAGGTTCCATAAGTCATTCACTGGGCGCTGCTGGCCTGAGCTTTGGTCGACTTGCCCGGCGGGATCGCCGTGCCGGCCGGATAGATGACGACCTGCACTGTGCCCCAGTCGCCTTCCGCGCCCGCATCCGGCTGCTTGCCCTTACCCAGAGTCTTCAGCTGGCTGTCGTCAAATGCGAAGTTGTCCACCAGGTACGACCGAACCACCGCCGCCCTGGCCTCGGTCAGCACCAGATCCTTTTGCGTGTCGCCTTCCATGCCTGTCGCCGCCACCACCACGGCCAGTCCAAATGGATTGGATGCAAGAAACTCGCCGCTCTCTTTCAGAGATTTCTGGTGTTTCAGTTTTGCCGAATCTTTGCCGTCGAAGAGCTCCTTGGCTGCAATGGTGAATGACTTAACCGGGGTCCCAGCCGGCAGCTCTTCCACCTCGTCCGATTCCAACTCGGCGGAGTCCTCGTAGCCGCGTTTCTTGAAGTAGCCGCGAAGCAGGAAGTTATGCTTCATGGCTTCCATGTTTTCCTGGAAGTCAGTCACTCCGGCCTGCGCGTGCGTCATGGTCTGCTGCAGGCTGGCGGTCGTCTGGTCGAGGTTATTGTAGAGAGCCCTGTCGTTCACAAGCGCGCCAACGGTGCCCTGACCCGAGTCGATCTTTGCGGTCACCGAGTTCAGATGCGCGGTGGCCTGTGTGGTGTTGACCACGGCCTGCTGGCTGCTGTCGAGAATGTCGCTGGCCTTCTTGAGTATCGCCGACATTTCAAGCGGCGGAATGCTCTTGAGCGTATCGCCGTCCTTCACGTCCGGCTGCCCAGGCGATCCAAAAGAGATGGCCATATACTGGCTTCCCAGCAGGCCCTCGGTCTCGATGGTTGCCATCGAGTCCTGCTTCACGATCTCATGCGTCCGCTTGTCCACGTCCATCAGCACTACCACTTTGCCGCCCGGCTGGTGGGGCAGCTCGATCGAGCGCACGGTGCCGCTGTGCACTCCGCCCACCTGCACATCGGCGCCCGCTGCCAGTCCGGCCACATTGTCAAACTCGGCCTTCAGCTTGTAAGTCGACTTGAAGCGGTACTCATTGCTCCCGATGATAAAGATACCGGCGCACAGTATCCCCAGCGTCAGTACGATGAAGGCGCCCAGCCGTGCTGTTCTTGACATACATCTCCCTACGAATGCTTTAGAAACTCGCGTACGAACCCGTTGTCCGAGGCCCGCAGCTCTTCAAACGTTCCTTCCATGACCACGTTGCCCTTGTCCAACAGCGCCAGACGATCCGCAATCGTCTTGGCGCTGTGCAGGTCGTGCGTCACCACGATCGATGCCATCTGGTGCTGCTCGCGCAGCTTGATCACCAGCTCGCCGATCTCGCCCGAGCTAATGGGATCGAGCCCGGCTGTGGGCTCGTCCAGCAAAAGGATGTCGGGCTCGAGAGCCAGCGCACGCGCCAGTCCCACGCGCTTCTGCATGCCGCCCGAGATATCGGAAGGCATCTTGTTTTCATGCCCCTCAAGTCCCACTTCGGTCAGCAATTGTCGGACCCGCTCGTGCTGCTCCTGCCGCGGCATATCCTTGCGATGATGTTCGAGCGGAAAGGCAACGTTCTCGCCCACCGTGAGCGAGTCGTAGAGCGCCGCGTGCTGAAAGAGAAAGCCCATCTTCATTCTCACGCCGCTCAACTCGTCCATGGAGAGCCCCGCAATGTCACGGCCGTGAATGAGCACCGAGCCTGAGTCGGGCTTGACGATGCCGATGATGATCCTGAGCATTACGCTTTTGCCCGTGCCGCTGCGGCCCAGCACCGCCAGCGTCTTTCCTCGCGCCACCGAGAGGCTCACCCCGTTCAGCACCTTTTGCGTGCCAAACGACTTGTGCAGATCCTCGACGGCGACCACGGGCGAGTTCTCGTCGTTGGCGGCATCTGCCGGCCTTGTCGGGATTTCGTAAGCCGTATTCATGGTTGTCTCAATCGGTGCACCCTTGCCGGTTACGGAAACAGAATCATGATGAGCTTGACCAGCACCACGTCGGCCAGGATGACAAACAAGCTCGAAAGCACCACGGAGTTGGTGGCTGCGCGGCCCACGCCCGCGGCGCCGCCCTGCGTGCGCATGCCCTGAAAGCATGCGACCAGGCCGATGATCAGGCCGAACGCAGCGGTCTTGAACGTGGGCGGCATGAAGTCGCTGAACCTGCCGCCTTTGAATCCGACATAAATGAACTGACGCAGCGAAACGGGATCGGCCAGCGTCTCCGCCACCCAGCCCATCAGCAGGCCGCACGCATCCGCCGCGGCGGTGAGCAGCGGCAGCATCACGATGCAGGCCAGAATGCGCGTGGCGGCCAGCAAGCGATAGGGGTTCAGCGCCGAGGCCTCGATCGCGTCGATCTGCTCGGTGACCTTCATCGACGCCAGCTCCGCGCCAATGCCCGCGCCCACGCGCCCGCTCACCACAAGACCCGTGATGATGGGGCCCATCTCTTGCACCACCGCGTAGACAATGGCCGAGGGAAGTATCGATTTGGCGCCGAAGCGCACCAGGCTGGTGCGCGTCTCCATCGAGAGCACAACGCCCGTTGCAGCGCCAGCCAGCGCCACCAGCGGAAAAGATTTGGATCCGATCTCGTCCATCTGGCGCACCAGTTCGCGCCACTCATAGGGAGGCGTCGCCGCGGCCCGCATCGTCCGCCAGAAGAAGACTCCAAGATCGCCAAACCACTCAAAGAAACTTGAGATCACGCCCAATCCTGTACTGATTGCGGTCCACGCGACGCCGCTCTCCGGCTCAGGCCGGGGACTGATTGCTCCCACCGCAGTGACCCCTCGATCGCTCATTGGGTTGAGCCTTGAATGGGAGTATTGGGTCCGGGCGCATCCTTCGCTTTGCGCCGGCGCGCGAGCACGGCACGACGCCCGCTGTAAAGGAACTCGTAACTGATATTGAGCCCCACCGATGCCACGGTAGCGTAACTGCCCATGCGCGCCACATCTTTGATGCCATAGCGCCGGGGATACCATCCGTACACGCCCACCATCGTGCCGCTATAGGTGGCCGCCACGCCAGCAAAGGAGAAGACCCGGTGGCCGTCCGGCCCGCTGCGCGCCGTGAAGCTCGACAGCACCGCATGCCCCACGCGCGGCATCACGCTGGTGCAGTCGCAGGGGTAATAGAGCGTGTCTTCCCTGAGCGCTCTGGCCAGCAAGTAGCGCGACGTGGTTCGGGAGAGCGAGAAGCCGTAGTTGGAAAGAAACCGCTCTGTGTAGCCCTGAAAGCCCTGACCCCACTCCGGCGGCGAGTTGCTCGCCTGGTTGAATGCAGCCGACCCGAATGCGCCCATGATCGGATAGGGACCCATCCCATCGAACATGTAAATGCGGAAGAGCATCTGATGGCTGGGCGGCGCGTAGCCCCGGTCCGTCGGAAAGCTGGCTTGTGACACAGGCGCGTTGGGCACGGTGGCCGGAGCCGGCACCTCTACCATGTCCCCATCGCGCTCCTGCGCGGTACAGGGCGATTGTGCGCGAGCCAGGCGCATGGGCAACGTGGCTACAACCGTCAATATCATGACTTTGGACAGCTTCAACGGAGCACTTTCCCCCACCGGATTGGATGCGCCGCCCCCGCAAAAAGCCGTCTCCGCCGGGCGAAATGCGCCCCTCGGCGAGCGCTGCCGGCAAGTCCTGAACCGGCCAACGATTTCCCGCTCTTCGGCAGCTGACAACACGGGCATCGTCTCGAAATGCGGGTTCATATGGGGAGATTGTGACTGAATCGAGCCCCAGGAGGATGGTCATTATTGCTCGCCCCGCAAAAAGGACAGCCGCGGGTGCCCCACCTTCGGCGCAGTTTCATCGCGCCTAACAGCCTGTGGTGAAAGTCTGGTCTTGAAAGGGCACGACTTTAGTCGTGCCGTAAGCATCGCAAAATGAACGCGGCTTTAGCCGCTGAGGGATGCTTTTTCCGGAATTTTCACTTTCACCACAGGCTGCTAAGGAACCTCTGACCAAGGTTCCTTTTGAGGAAGACATCCCTCAGGGGCTAAATCCCAGCTGATTTTGCTGCAATTACGGCACGACTGAAGTCGTGCCCTTTAAAACCCCGACTTAATCAGAGGTTCCCTGAACAAAGAAACGCCGGAGAAGGGTTCGCTTCTCCGGCGTGGGTGGTTGGAAGCGGGCTCAGAAGTCGTAGCGCAGGCTGAACTGCATGCGGCGCGGTTGGGTGAGCAGCGAACTAGCGACTCCCAGGTTGCCATTGGTAAGCCCGGAGCCGATCGACGCAGGGTCGAAGCGCGCGGAATTGGTGACGTTGTAGACCTCCCAGGCAAACTTCAGCGTGCCAAATTCAGCTAACTTCCAGCTCTTCGTCAGGCCCGAGTCGATGTCGAAGTAGCCGTCGCCGCGGAAGGTGTTCCGTTCGCCGGCTTCGCCCGGATAGGGAAGGCGAACGTTGCCGGCAGGGCCTGAGTTGCCAGGACAGACCTGTCCGCCGCAGGCGATGCTGTTGTTAATAGCACCTGCGTTGTCGAAGAACTGAGGATTCCCGTTGTTGGTTTTATCGAAGTAGCGGCGCATCTTGACCGGGCCTGTCTTCACGCCGAAGCTTTCGATCTGCCAGTCGGTAGACCATCCCGGTTCGAAGAGTGAGAAAGGCAGCCCGCTGGACCACCGGTTGATGCCGGACAATTGCCAGCCGCCGGCAAATGCATCGAGAACCTTGTTGGTGTCGCCAAGCAGCATTTTGCCGCGGCCGATTGGCAACTGATAGACGGCATCCGCGGTGATCAGGTGCGCGGTGTCGAAGTCGGAGACGCCACGGTTCAGATAGGGCTTCCAGGTGTTCAGGATGTCGCTGAAAGAGCCCTGTCCCGTGAACTCGGTGTTGCGCTCCGCATCCGAGCCCATGTCGATAGAGCGTGAGTAGGTATAACTCACGTCCATCTGGAGACCATGGCTCGTTGGGTGGCGCAGCGTGACCTGGCCGGCATTGTAGTAGCTCATACCGATGGTATCGAGGGCATAGAGCGATGAGAACTGGTTCTGCCAGAAATGCGGCTGCCAATTGGATGGAACCGGGTAGAAACCGTACAGCAGGTCGTAGAAGTCCAGATCGGACAACGCCGTGGTAGCGCCGTATTGCGCGCGATAGGGCGCCCACTCGTTGTCGTAAATTGCCTGCGTCGCACTCTGGCCCGAGTAATCGAGGTTGGCCATGAACGGAAAGACGTTATCAAAGTACGGGATCGAGCCCACGTGATTGGTCGACCCGATCGGGTTCCCTTGGGAGTCGTAGATCAGCCCGCCATTTCCCCCGTTCAAGTCCACATCGTGCGACAGCTTCGCGCCCGCCGCATAATAGTCGCCTGCCCCTTTTGGATCGACGTAGTCGACCGGTTCGGCGAGATCGAGGCTCTGCATCAGGTGTCTGCCCAGGCGTCCAACATAGGATGTCTCCACCGTGAAACCGCCAGGCAATTCGCGTTGAACTGAGAGATCGAAACTCTCCGAATAGGGGGTCTTGAGCTTGCTGTCCAGGCCCCAGGTGATGGCGAAGTTGTCGATCGGCGCAGTAAACGGGTACTTTTGAACGGCGGGCGATCCGCCGTTGTTGATGTCCGGTAAGGTATGCCTTCCAATGTACCGGGGTGAAGGAGAATGGTTTGCATCCCCTTCGATTCCGTAAACGCCGGCAGGGTCGGTAACCGACGAACTGATCCCAAACGATCCCTCCCGGTCAAAATTGTCTACGAGCGCTTCACCGTAGTGATCGTAGTAAATACCGGCGCCGGCGCGGATCGAAGTCTTCGAATCCGGAGAGAAGGCAAAGGCCAGCCGGGGCGCGAAGTTATTCTTGGACTTGGGCCAGAAGCCAGGCTTGTTGTAGTAGGGGCCGGAGGGCGTGAACTGCAGGTTCGGCTCGTAGATACTGCCGCTCTGCGCAGCGGACTCCCTTTGCAGATACCATGTGTGCGTATCGATCGTTGGGGAGACCTGCTGTCCGCTGGTTTCCCAGGGCGTCTGCAGGATCGTGTGGCGAAGGCCGAAAGTCACGACTAATTTGGGTGTAACGCGCCATGCGTCCTGCACGTACCACTCGAACTCATTGGCCTTGAAAGCTCGCTTGAGATATGCACCGTCAGGAAGAAGAGTCCCGGAGGCGGCGCTGTCGACGTGATAGTTGTAGGAGTTGGTGAGCGAGGGGACAGTGCCCACGAGGTTTGCAAACGCAATCTCATACGAGTTATCGAATCCGCCCGGAATGAGTGAGTTTCCCTTGTTGTCCGTTGGAACTGGAGGATTACCGCCGAGCCAATACGGATTGGTGCTGGCGCCTTGCCAGGTCGTGGAATCCGAATCGTGGTTCTGATGGATCAGCCGCCAGTTGCCGCCGACCTGAATACTGTGTTTTCCCTTGATCCAACTCAGGTTATCGACCAGGTTGTTCACGGGCACGCTGGTGATCGTGGTCCGCGTTTCGGCGGTGGTATTGGTGAGGAACCGGAAGTCAACGTAGTCGCCCTGGCCTACACCGATATCGCCGAATCCCTGACGGATGTAACCGTAGCGAATGTCGTTAATAAGATTCGATCGGAGCGTCCAGGTATCGCCGGCGGTAATGCCCTTGCTATTGTCTTCAAGGACGTCGGTGGGTCCCTGACCGGGAAACTGCTCCGGATTGTCGGTAATGTCTTTCTGCAGATTGCCGCGAACGAAAATCCTGTGCCGGTCATTCGGCGTGTAGTCGATCCTGGCGATGCTGGTATTCAGCCGCTGCGGATTAGGGGAAGCGAACGTGAACGAGCCTTCGTTCAGACCGTCGCCATCGAGAGACCCATTCGCCGTCGGCTCGGAGGCAAAGTAGGCCAGGGCATTCGGGTTGGGGCCGGGACCTTCCGGGTAGGCGCTGGTTTTGCAGATCTGACATCCCTTGTCAAGCGTGGTGACCTGACTTGCGGTGACGATGCCGCCTGGGTACAGGAGATTACCGGCCGTGTACGACGCGGTCGGGGTGGTTTGGACCTGCTGAAAGTCTTCCGCCCGTCGAAGGGCCTCGTAATTCCCGAAGAAAAAGAGCTTGTCCTTCTTGATCGGTCCGTTCACCTGCGCGCCGAAGATGTTGCGAAGGACCTTGGTCGGGATGTTGGGCAAGCCTTCGCTGAGCTGGGCCTGCTTGTTGAACCAGTTGTTTGCGGCGGTGAGCGGCGGGCGGTAGTATTCGTACGCCGCGCCGTGATATTTGTTGGTGCCCTGCTTGGTAACCATGCTGATTTGCGCGCCCGAAGAGCGGCCCTGATCGGCGTTGGAATCGCCGGTGGTCACGCGGAATTCCTCGATCGAGTCCTGCGTTTCGCGGAGCACGCCCTGAAACGCGTACCCGTTCACCTGGTCGTTGTCGTCGACGCCGTCGATGGTCACGTTGCCCTGGTCGGAACGGCCGCCGTTCACCGCGCCGGTCCGGCTGTCGCCAGAGTTGGGCAGATAGAGCACGCCGGGCTGCAGGGAAAGCAAATCCGGCACGTTGCGGGTTTCGCTGGGCAACGCCTGGATCTCGGCGTTGTCCGCCGAGTTGCCCAGTGAGGCATCGGTGGTGTTCAGCGTCTGGGCCGCCGCGGATACATCGACGGTGATCGATTGAGACTGCACCGTGAGAGTGAAGTCGATGGTTGCCGGCTGGTCGACCAGGAGCTCGGCTGTCTTGCTCTGCTCGCCGAATCCCACGGACGTGACCGTGATCGTATACCGGGCTGGCGGAATTTGGGCAAATACGTAGACGCCTTCACCATTGGCAGTGGCGCTGAGTGTCTGGTCGTTGGCTTTGTTCACGAGGGTTACCTTGGCCCCCGGTACCAGCGCGCCGCTGGGGTCTTTCACGATTCCGCGCAGGGAGGTGGTTGCGATCTGGGCGAAAGATAGATTGGCGCTGGAAAGGATACAAAGTAGCATCCATCCCCATAGGGATCTTTTCACGGCTGTTCCTCCAGAAAGTGTTGCGGTTTACGATCAACCCTGTTGGTTATGCAGGTCTGTGAAGTGCGGTCCTTTCGCGATGGACCACACACCGGGCGACGTTTTTCCTTTTTCCTGGTAAAGCCAGACTCCGCGGGGGTGGCTCCTGCCCGCGGAGAAAAATGGAAGCCCCCAGATGGTGAAATGGCTAAATGACAGAGGCATCGGGGATTTGCCTGTCATGGAGTGATTTTTATCTTGTCCGAAATTGCATAAAGATTCAACAAAAATCTTTATGCCGGCGTGGAAAAGATGGGCCCGGCCCGCCTGTGGTTTGCGGGGCGAAACTATTGCTGCTGTTGCATTTGCTGCATGTCGATGAAGGGGACAGCGGGCGCGGGCGGCTGCTGGGCGCGCTCCACCAGTACCGACCAGTCTTCCGGAATGGGCAGCTTCCGGTCGAGCGCGGGCGGCTCGTCGCTGGCCTCAACCTGCACTGCCACGTAGAGCTCGCTGTCGGTCTTGCCGCGAAAAACCCCATGCGTCGGCGGCACGTCGGAGTAGTCCCGTCCCACCGCGGTGCGGATATGCCGGTGGTGCGAGATTAGATTGTTGGTCGGATCGAAGCCCACCCAGCCCAGGTGCGGCATCAGCGCCTCAACCCAGGCGTGGGACGCGTCCGGCGTGGAGCGGTCGTGGTCCTCGCGGCTGCGGTAGAGATAGCCAGACACATAGCGCGCCGGAATCCGCACGTGGCGAAGCAGCGCAATCATGGTGTGGGCAAAGTCCTGGCACACGCCGCGGCCGCTCACGATGGCTTCGTCGATCGGCGAGTCCGCGCGGGTGGACCGGGGCACATAGACAAAGTAGTCAAAGAGCCGCTGGTTCAGTTCGTGCACCAGCATCAGCGGATCGTCGCGGCGCTTCACCTCCATCTGCTCGGCCAGCAGCAGCAGGGCAGGCGTCTCCACGGCAAAGGTGCTGGGCAGCAGCATCTCCCAGTAATCGCCGGCGTCGATCAGGTCGTCCAGAGCCTCCCACGCGTCGGGCGAAAGAAAGTGCGGCACATCGGGTTGTGCCTGCTGCTCGACGACGGATTCGGCCACGATCACCAGCTGGTTGTGCTCGCCGGGAATGTCAAAGTGCTGCACGTTGTTGCCGAGGTGGTCACGATAACTGAAGACACGGCAGCGCGGACTGACCGACAGCGTAAAGGTCAGGCAGTGCTGGTTGGTGTCGGAGCGCGGATGCATGCGCGTCTCCATGATGCTGGCGTTGATGGGCCGCGAGTAGCGGAAGCGGGTAAGATGCCGGACGGAATAAAAATTCATGGTTGCTCCCGATTAAAGCATGTCTTGACGAGACGCTTTGTGTCAGGGCACGACTTCAGTCGTGCCGAAAACGGCCCAAAAAATGGCGGGCTTTAGCCTCTGTGGGAGTTGGGCGCAATATCCCACGCCCTCTCTTGATACGCGCACTACACCGCCAGCGCGGAATGAATCGAATAGTCCACATAGTGCCCGTAAATGAGCTCGTGAATCTTCATGCACTGCTCGCGAATGGAATGAAGAAAAGCCCCCGTGTCGCCGGCCAGGATCTCGCCGATGGTGGTGAATCCGAGCATGGCGTGCAGCCGTCCGACCACGGACGTCAGTTCTTCGGGCGGCCGCCGTCCGCCGGTGCGCTGGATCGACTCGATCGCATGACGAATGCCGTCGGCGGTGTAGCGCACGGCGTGCGGAAAGTCGCGGTTAAGCAGCAGGAACTCGAGAATGCGGTCGGGCGCCAGATCGGCCGTATACACCTGGCAGTAGGCCTCAAACGAAGTGCAGCAGCGCAGCAGGCCCACCAGTTCAAGATACTGATAGCCCGAGTGCTCGCGCTCTGCCGGATGGAACAGCGCCGGCTGATACACCTCGAGCAGCGTGGCCGTGGCATAGGCGCGTTCAAGATAGCGCCCGAGGCGGATGAACTGCCACCCCTGGCCGTGAATCATGGTGGTGTCGCTCACGCCCTTGAACAGGTGAATGCCGTCCACCACGGAGGCCAGCGCGTCGTTGATGCTGTTGCTGAACTGCGCCTGCGCGTTGGGCGAATGAATCTGATGAAAGAGCCGGTTGAGCCGCGCCCATTGCTCGCTGGAAATCTCCTCGCGAACCTGGCGTGCGTTCTCGCGCGCTCCGTTCACGCAATAAGTGACCGAGGCACGGTTGGTGCCGTCGAAGATCAGCTTGCGCGCCATTGACTCGAGGTCGCCATCCCACTCCATCGACGGGGGCCTGCCCAGCGACGCCATCAGACGCTGCCAGCGCACCTCCGCGCTGGTGCCGCTGATGTCGAGCATCAGGCTCAGCGTCACGTCGAGCTGGCGCACGGTGTTCTCCGCCCGCTCCAGGTAGCGGCTCATCCAGTACAAACTGTCGGCAACCCGCGATAGCATTCGTTGTCTACTCCAGAATCCACGTATCCTTGCTGCCGCCGCCCTGTGACGAATTCACCACCAGCGAGCCCTTTTCAAGCGCCACCCGCGTCAGCCCGCCAGGCACGATATTCACCTTGTCGCCAAACAGCACATAAGGCCGCAGGTCCACATGGCGCGGCTCAAGATGGTTGCCGATCAGGCATGGAGCGCGCGAGAAATCCAGCGTCGGCTGCGCTATGTAGTTGCGCGGGTTGGCCTCGATCCGGCGCGCGAACTCCTCGCGCTGCGCAACCGTCGACTGTGGCCCGATCAGCATCCCGTAACCGCCGCTTTCGCCCACCGCCTTCACCACCAGCTTGTCCAGATTGGCCAGCACATGCCGCCGCTCTTTCTCATCGTTCAGCAGGTAGGTCTCCACATTATTCAGAATTGGATCTTCGTTGAGGTAGTAGCGAATGATGCGCGGCACATACGCATAGAGCGCCTTGTCGTCCGCCAGACCGGTGCCAAATGCGTTCGACACGGTGACGTTGCCGGCGCGATACGCATTGAACAGCCCCGCGCAGCCCAGCGAAGAGTCGGCGCGAAAGATGAGCGGATCGCTGAAGTCGTCGTCCACGCGGCGATAGATCACATCCACGCGCTTGAGGCCGTCGGTGGTGCGCATGTAGACGATATTGTCGTGCGTGACCAGGTCGCGGCCCTCGACCAGGTCGATGCCCATCTGGCGGGCGAGATAGGTGTGCTCGAAATACGCCGAGTTGAACACGCCCGGCGTGAGCAGCACGATGTTCGGCTCCGGGCGGCCCTCCGGCGCCAGTGAGCGCAGCGTGGCCAGCAGCACCTGCGGGTAGTGCTCGATAGGCCGCACCCCATAGCTGTTGAACAGGATCGGAAACGTGCGCTTCATCACGCGGCGATTCGTAAGCATGTAGCTCACGCCCGAAGGCACGCGAAGGTTGTCCTCCAGCACCACAAACTCGCCGGTATTGAGCCGCAGCAGGTCGGAACCCACCACGGCGATATAGACATTGCGCGGCACCGTGAGCCCGCGCATCTGTCGCCGGTAATGCTTGCAGCTGTAGACCAGCTCACGCGGGATGATGCGGTCAGACAGAATCTTGGCGTCGGAGTAGACGTCGCGCAAAAAAAGATTCAGCGCCGTGATGCGCTGGGTGAGTCCGCGCTCAATCTGGTCCCACTCCGATGCGGTGATCAGGCGCGGCAGCAGGTCGTAGGGGAAGATGCGTTCCGTGCCTTCGTCCCGGCCGTAGACGGTAAACGTGATGCCCTGGGTCAGAAACGACAGGTCCGCCGACTGCTTGCGTCGCTGCAGCTCATCGTGCGGGAGCCGGGCCAGCGTCTCGGCCAGCGCGCGGTAGTGCGGCCGCACCGCTCCATCCGCCTCGCGCATCTCGTCAAAGGCGCGGTCGAGCGGATAGTCGCCAAAAAGCGTATCCATTTCCATCTGTTCGACTTGGCGGCCTGAACTCATGGGGATTTGTGGGATTCCTCTAACCGCGAATTCAGAGGCTGGCGCTTGATAGGCTGGATAGAATGCGGATCTCCGGGATGGCCATGCCTCGCCTTCCCGCTCTGGCTGCCGAGCCACAAGCGCTTACCCTGTTCCTTGCTTTTAACACGTGGGGGATAAAGGAACAAGGGAGGTATTGAAACGAGCCATCAGGCGGCGCGCTTCGTCTTACGCGTTCTGACCGGCTGAATCAGGATCTCGGCCGGTATGCCGAGCCGCGCATTGAGCTGCCGAATCATGGCGAGCGACAAGGCGCGATCGCCGCGGAGGACTTCGTAGACTCGAGTGCGATTGCCTATGATTCCAATCAGCGCTTTCGCAGTCTCGCCCCTCTGTTCCAGGCGGAACTTGATTGCATCGATCGGATCGGGCAAGTCCATCGGGTAACGCATTTCTTCATATTGCTCAACCAGCGTTGCGAGAATTTCAAGGCGATCTCCCTCGGCGGTTCCATCCTTCGCCCCAAAGGCGCTCAATCTCTTTGAGGGCCGCTTCATGGTCCGCGTCGGTCTTGATCGGCTTAAGGTACATGCGTGATAGTCCTCACATCGATTTTGTCGTACTCTTTGTGCGTTCCAAACCACTTGATGAAGAGAATGGCACGCTCATAGTCCACCGCGACAACCAGGCGATACGAATTTCCCTTGATGTTGGAGACCAACCGCTCTGCCCCGACAATGCTTGCGCTAGCATAGCCGGCCTTCACATCGGACGAGTTCTTCCAGTTTGCTCGTTTTGCCTCCTGAAACCACGAGTCGAGCGCCGCCTTCCCGGCGCGTTGACCATTCTTGCCTTCCGGAGAAGCGACGAAACCGATCAAAGTGCTTCGCGAAAAAATGCGCGCGCTGCTACAGTATCATGTTCCCAAAATGGGCACAAACACATTCCTGCCTTCGAGGCTTGCCAACCGGCAGCCTCAAATCGGAACCAGGAGAACCTGCAAGATTGTTAGGACATACTGGAGCGGCGTTGATTTGACCGGAGCCGAATGTAGCCCCCGACCACCGCGCACGCGGGGCTGGCTGCGAGCAGCAGAATCTGACCCCACAGCGGCTGCGGCTCCCTCCCGGTCAGAATCACCCAGATGCCGATCGCAACACACAAGCAGGAAGAGAGGCCGGCATTGAGCAATTCGTCATGCCTGGCCAGTACCGCCGCCACGAAGCCGCCGAGAATCGAGCAAGCCAGTCCATTCAGCAGGAGCGTCAGGGCTATTGGCCAGGACGAGCCGGCAGAAGTGTGCGCAGTCTGAAAATTGTGCGTGACGATGAGTACCATAAAACTGCCGCAGAAGATCGAAGCGGCCACATCGACCACACCGCCGGCCAGAATGCCCGCAATCGAGACACGGCGCATTGTGTTCTTCCAAGAGATCGGTTCGATTTGAGTTTGTGCGGTCCCAGATCCCAAATGCGGGACCTGGGGCACCCATATTGTGATTGATGAGCGGAAAGAGATATCTAAAACAAATTCCACAACGACTGGTTGTAGACCTCGTGGTGATACTGCACTTCGGAGCCTTTGACAAACGTTCCCAGGTCGCGCGGGCTGCGGTCGGCGGCGGCCTGCTTCAGGTCCGCGTAGCGGCTCTGCACATCGGAGCCAAGAATATTTGCCACCCACGCCGAGTCCTTGAAGTCCTCAATGGCCTTGTAGATGTTGTCGGGCAGGTAGCGGCCGCCGGCGCGCAGATTGTCCACGCCCGAAATGTCTCCGTCAATGCCCGTCTTGAAGATCGCATATAGAGACAGGTACGGGTTGGCGTCCGGCGCCACCGCGCGAACCTCTGTCCTCATCGACCGGTGATTGCCGATGGGCACGCGTACCATGGCGCCGCGGTCGGTGGCTGAGGCGCGTATCTGATTGGGCGCCTCGAAATGCGGATCGAGCCGGCGATAGGCGTTCACGCTCGAGTTGAAGATGAGGCAGGTGTCGAGCGCGCGGGTAAGGATGCGATCGAGAAAATTCCATCCGAATGTGGAGAGCTGCTCCTGTCCCTTTTCGTCCCAGAACAGGTTGGTCTTGCCCTTCGACACGGAAACATTGGTGTGCATGCCGCTGCCGTTTACGCCCACCACGGGCTTGGGCAGGAAGCTGGCCGTGTAGCCGAGGTTGTTGGCGATCTGCCGGCACAGCAGCTTGTAGAGCTGAATCTGGTCCGCCGCCGCCACCACTTCGGAGTAGCCATAGTTGATCTCGAACTGGCTCGGCGCAACCTCGGGGTGGTCCTTCTCGTTCTGGAAGCCCATGGCGCGCTGCACCTCAGCGGAAGTATCGATGAACTGGCGCAGCGGATCGAGCGGCAGCACGTGATAATAGCCGCCCGTGTTGATAAATTCGAACTTGCCCGTCTCGTGAAATTTGCGCTCGGCGTCGCGGCCGGCAAACAGGAAGCCCTCGATCTCGGTGGCCGCGTTGAGCGTGTAGCCGTGCTCCTTGTGCAGCTTGTCTGAGTAGTTCTTGAGCACCCCGCGCAGGTCGCCGGTGTAGGCCGAGCCGTCCTTGTCCAGCACCGTGCCAAACACCAGCACCTTGCCGTTGCCGAAGACATCGGCAGGCACCCAATAGAATGCGCTCCAATCAATGCCGAGGCGAAGGTCGCTCTCCTTTTGCGCGGTGAAGCCGCGGATGGACGAGCCGTCGAAGGTCAGATTCTCATACGAGCCGAGCAGAAATTTCTTGTCGTAATCGAGCAGGTGCAGCCGGCCCTCAAGATCGCTGAAGAGCACCGTGACGGCCTTGATGCGTTTCTCGTCGGTAAGATACTTCAGCCGCTTCTCGCGAATCTCGTCCACGTGCACGCGCGCGCTGCGGTCGGCCTTCGCAGCCAGGTTCAGGGATTCCAGCTCCTCATACGGCAGGGCAAGAAAATTGCGATACTCAGTGGACATGGGTCTCCTTTGTTGGGCGGAAGAAAATCGAGCCTCGGGGCTTTGCTGGCGCGCGGCTGTTTCCACAGGTTGATATAAGGTTAACGCGCCACGCCCCGCCATCCGCAAGGAAATCTCAGCTCCCCCAGGGCAATGGCATTTCAGATTGCGGGATGATTTTGTTTTGAAAGGGCACGGCTTCAGCCGTGCCGTAAGCAAACCCCGATGAATTTCTTCAGCCTTTAGGCCCTGGGGAATGGGTTTTCGTCCTCAGAGCATCCCTCAGCGGCTAAAGCCCGTCCGTTTTTCGCAGCAAGTTTCGGCACGGCTGAAGCCGCGCCCCTTCAAAGCTGTTCCCGTCGGCAATTCGAAATCCAAATGCGATTGCCCTGTCCGCTCAGTGCGTTACTCTGGATTTCTCAGGAGATTCGAGCTATCATGCACAAACCCTCCCGCCTCCCCGACGTTTTCAACGCGACTCTTCTGCTCTTCATCGCCGCGTCCGCCGCAATCGCTCAGAAAGCCCCCATCCAGATCACGGCCGACCTGACCGACGCGCCGCGCAAGCTCTACCATGCCGAGGTAGATCTTCCGGTCACCGCCGGCACGGTCACGCTGACCACGCCAAAGTGGATTCCCGGCAATCATCGGCCCACCGGCCCCGTGGACGAGATTACCGGCGTGGTGTTTACCGTCGATGGCAAGCCAGTGCAATGGCGGCGCGACGATGTGGATCTTTATCAATTCCACGTCACGGTGCCCAAGGGCGCGACCACGCTCCACGCGCACCTCGATTGCATTGTCACGGCGCGTGTGAGCCAGAAGATGGCAGTCCTCGAGTGGGAGAAGCTGCTGCTTTATCCGGCCAACACGCCGGTGCGCGACATTCTCATCCAGCCGGCGCTCATCGTTCCCGCGGGCTGGGGCATCGGCACGGCGCTCACGCCCTCGGGATCGAGCGCATATCCAGTGCCGGCCGCGGGCTCAACCACTCACTACGCGGTCACCAACGTCGAGCAGCTTGAGGATTCGCCCGTCATTGCCGGGCAGTATTTCCACGAGTTCCAGCTTGCGCCGGAGATATCGCCGAAGCACTTCATCGATGTGGTGTCAGACTTTCCCGACGACTCAAATCTGCGTCCCGCGCTGCTGGGCGAGCTCAACAACCTGGTGCGCGAGGCCGACTCGCTCTACGCATCCCACCACTACCACGTCTACCATTTTCTGCTTACGCTCTCCGATGTGGCCGGCGGCGAAGGCCTGGAGCACGGACAATCCTCCGACAACGGTGTCGGCGAAAAGGGATTTGCCGACGACGCGCATCAACTCGCCGAGGCTGACCTGTTGCCGCATGAGTTCACGCACTCATGGAACGGAAAGTACCGCCGTCCGGTGGGCCTCTATCAGCCCGACTTTGCCACCATGCAGCAGGGGGCTCTGCTATGGGTCTACGAGGGCATGACGCAGTACCTCGGCGACGTGCTGGCGGCGCGCGCGGGCCTGGTGACGCCGGCGCAGTATCGTGACATGCTGGCCATGTCCGCAGCCAGCCTCGACTATCGCCCCGGCCGCGAGTGGCGCTCCACCGGGGACACTGCCATTGCCGCCAGCATTCTGCGCGGCGGCAATCCGGCGTGGTCCAACTGGAAGCGCGGCCAGGACTATTACCAGGAAGGCGAACTGCTGTGGCTCGACGCCGACACGCTCATTCGCAAGCTCACGCAGAACAAGAAATCGCTCGATGACTTCCAGAAGATTTTCCTTGCCAAAGGCGGCAATACAGGCCCGCTCATCGTTCCCTACAACTTCGATGAACTGGTCACGGATTTGAATGCGGTCACGCCCTACGACTGGGCGACGTTTCTGCATGATCGCGTGGACAAGATCAATCCGCGCGCGGATCTGGCCGGCATTGAGCAGGGCGGCTATAAGCTGGTGTACAAGGACAAGCCCAGCGCATCCGAGCGCATGATGGGCGCGGCTGCCGGGCCGCGCGGCCGGGGCATTGACTGCTGGTTCTCGATCGGCCTGCGCGTCTCCGGCGATGGCAGCATCTTCGACGTGCGATGGAATGGCCCTGCGGACAAGGCGCGCTTGGCTCCGGGTGAAAAAATCGTCGCCGTCAATGGGCAGATCTTTTCGGCCGATGCTCTCAGGGAAGCCATCAAAGCAGCCAGGAGCGCCACGGAGCCGATCCATCTCATCGTGCAGGCCGACTCGTTTGTCTCCAATGCCGAGATCGATTACCACGACGGCGAGCGTTACCCGGTACTCGAGCGCGCCGACGGCAATCCGGCTTATCTCGACGACATCGCCAAGCCGCTGACCACACCGGAAAAGGCGCCGGAGAAGCCGAAGAAGGATGAGGAATAGCGAAAAAACAGGAATTAGAGATCAGTGTTCAGAAATCAGGGTCGTCCGTCTCGGCTGTCGTGCCGCAAGGTCGTACTGAACACTGACAACTGACCCCTGTCGTGGAGTACTCTGGTTGCTCAGGAGAATTCACCGCAACATGCCCAATTCGCATCGCTCCCCGCTTGCCCTTCTGGCCGTTTTCGTCCTTGGTTTTTCCGTCGTGCGCGCCCAGCAACCTGCGCCCGACGCGCCCAAAGAAGACTACGTCCGCGCTCACTACACCAAGTATGAGTACCGCATTCCCATGCGCGACGGGAAGCGGCTCTTCACAGCCGTCTACGTGCCGAAAGATGCGGCTGGCGGTCCGTACCCCTTCATGATGGATCGCACGCCTTATAGCGTGGCGCCCTACGGTGAAGATCAATATCCAACGCATCTCGGCCCGTCTGAGGAATTTCAGAAGAGCGGCTACATCTTTGTGTATCAGGATGTGCGCGGCCGATGGATGAGCGAGGGCGACTTTGTTGAGATGCGCCCGCACATCGACGACAAGAAGTCGCCGCAGGATGTGGACGACGCATCGGACACGCACGACACCATCGACTTCCTGCTCAAGACCGTGCACAACAACAACGGCAAAGTCGGCATCTGGGGCATCTCCTACCCCGGCTTCTATACATCGGCATCGATCGTCGACTCACACCCGGCGCTGGTGGCGGCCAGCCCGCAGGCGCCCATGACCGATCTTTTCCTTGGCGACGACGCGTATCATGGCGGCACATTCATGTTATCGGCTAACTTCGGCTTCTATGTCTTCTTCTATCCGCAGAAGGAACCGCAAACGCCCAAACCTGCGCCCGAATTCGACTTCGGCACGCCCGACAGTTACAAGTTCTATCTCCAGGCCGGCAACATCGCTAACCTTGACAAGCTCTATCTCAAAGGCTCTAACTGGCTCTTCACCGATCAGGCCAAACACGACACTTACGACGATTATTGGCAGGCACGCGACTTATCGCGGCACATGAAGAATGTGCATTGCGCCGTATTGGTGGTGGGCGGCTGGTATGACGCTGAAGACCTCAGTGGACCTTATCGTACCTTTTACGCGATCAACAAGTTCAATCCCGATACTCCCACCACTCTCGTCGAGGGGCCCTGGGTGCATGGCGGCTGGGCACGCGGCGATGGCACCCATCTCGGCGATGTGCAGTTCAATGCGAAGACGAGCGAATACTTTCGCGCCAACATTCAGTTTCCGTTTTTCGAGCACTATCTCAAGGGCAAAGGCGAGGCGCAGCCCAAGGCCGTGGTGTTCGAGACTGGCACCAATGTGTGGCGCAGTTATGACGCGTGGCCGCCGAAGGCCGCGGCGCCGAAGACACTCTACTTTCATGCCGGCGGCAAGCTCAGCTTTGATCCGCCCACCGAGACTGCGAGCGTGGACGAGTATGTGAGCGATCCCAATCATCCCGTGCCATTTGTGGGCTATACCACGGACACGGTACCGCAGCGCTACATGGTCGACGATCAGCGCTTTGCCAGTTACCGGCCCGATGTGCTCGTCTACCAGACCGAGCCTCTGACAGACGATGTAACCATCGCCGGTCCCATCTCGCCGAAGCTGAAAGTCTCAAGCTCCGGCACCGATTCCGATTACGATGTGAAGCTGATCGACGTCTATCCGGAAGACTATCCCGATCCTGAGGACACATCGCACGGCAACAAGCGCATCTCCGACGCGCCGCCGCTCCACATGGGCGGATATCAGCAATTGCTGCGCGGGGAACCATTTCGCGCCAAATTCCGTAATAGCTGGGAGAAGCCCGAGCCGCTGACGCCCGGCAAAGAGGCCAACGTCAACTTCACCATGCCCGATCTCTACCACACATTCCGCCGCGGTCATCGCATCATGGTGCAGGTACAAAGTTCCTGGTTTCCATTGACCGACCGTAATCCGCAATCCTTTACCGACATTCCCAATGCGCAGCCGCAGGATTTCAAGAAAGCTACCGAGCAGGTCTTTCATCAGAAGGACCTGGCCTCCGGCGTCGAAGTGCTGGTAATGCCGCAACCGTAACTGCAGCAAACGGCGGTTGGGAAGAGTTACTCACTAACTCGCTGACTCGCTGACTTGCTAACCATGCTAATTCCGTTAGCTCCGTGACACCCGAGGGCTCCAATGTTGACTCGCACTCTACGCTCTGCTGTCCTGCTGCCTGCCGCTTTCATGTTGGCTGCTGCGCCTGTGATGCACTCCGATGAAGGCATGTGGACCTTCGACAACCCGCCGCTCAAATTACTCAAGGCCAAGTATAACTTCACGCCAACCCAGGCGTGGCTCGATCACCTCAGGCTCTCAAGCGTACGCCTCAACGATGGTGGCTCGGGTTCGTTTGTCAGTCCCAACGGCCTGCTGCTGACCAATCATCATGTGGCGCGCGGACAGCTGCAAAAGAATTCGACGGCCGACCACGACTATCTCCAGAACGGCTTCTATGCTGCCACGCCGGACCAGGAGATGAAGTCGCCTGACCTTGAAGTCAACGTACTGATCGCCATGAAGGAAGTGACCGCGCGCGTGCAGGGAGCCGCAAGAGGGATTGCCGATGACGCCAAGGCGTTGAAGGCTCGCGACGCTGAGATCGCTGCGATTGAGAAAGAAAGTACCGACGCTCTCAACAAGGCCAACAATGTAACCACCGGCTATCGCTCCGATGTGGTGTCGTTCTATCAGGGCGGCGAGTACTGGCTCTATCAGTACAAGGCGTACACCGATGTGCGCCTGGTATTCGCGCCGGAGCAGCAGGCTGCCTTCTATGGCGGCGATCCCGACAACTTCACTTATCCGCGCTATGACCTCGACATGGCCCTGTTCCGTGTCTATGACAACGGCAAACCGCTGCACACCGATAACTTCCTCAAGTGGAGCGCAAAAGGCGCGGCGCCGGGCGAACTGATCTTTATCTCAGGGCATCCGGGATCGACCGAGCGCGATGACACCGTGGCACAACTGCTGGTTCAGCGTGACATCGTGGGGCCGGCAGTGACTGAGTATCTTGAGCGGCGCATCGCAGTCGCACAGCAATTTGCCACGCAGGGGCCGGAGCAGGCGCGCCTCGTGGGCAGCACCATCTTCGGCCTGCAAAACGGGCTCAAAGTCTATGAGGGACGCAAAGACGCGTTGGCGGACAAAGCGATCCTGGCAAAGAAGGAAGCCGACGAAGCAGACTTCAAACGGAGAGTAGCGGCCAATCCTGAGTGGCAAAAGGAATACGGCGATGCGTGGGGCACAATTGCGCACATCGAGGACCGGGTGAGGCCCGAGATCAAGGGCCAGCTTTTCCGCCGCGCCGATAGCCAGCTCTTCGGCATTGCGTTGACCATTGTGCAATACGTTGCAGAGATCAAGAAGCCGGATGGCGAACGGCTGCCGCAGTTTCATGATGCGGCGCTGGCGACGCTTCAGTTTCGCATGAAATCGCCGGCTCCAATCCCGATTTCAACCGAGAAGCTCTATATGTCGAGCGCTCTCAAGCTGGGCCAAGAGAAGCTGGGCAAGGACGACGCATACATTCAGGCTATCCTGCAGGGCGGAGATATTGACTCAGTAGTAAATAGCATGGTGGACGGTACCAAGATGGGCGACCCGGCCGCGCGCAAGGCGCTGATGGACGGCGGCGAAGCTTCCGTAGCCGCTTCTACCGATCCCATGATTGTGGCTGCGCGCCGCATTGACCCCATCGTCCGCGAAACCGACAAGCGCCTGCGCGACACTTATGGCAGCGTGCTGACCAAGGAAGGCGAGAAGCTCGGCAAGGCCCGGTTCCTGGTGTACGGAAAGGATGCGTATCCCGACGCCACCTTCACGCTGCGCCTGAGTTATGGCACTGTCGACGGTTACCCCTACAACGGAACCATCGCTCCGCCCTTCACAACCTTCTACGGTCTCTACGATCGTGCTGCCAGCTTCAGCAACAAGCCGCCGTTTGACCTGACGCCGAAAGAGGTGGCGGGTCGCGACAAGCTGGACCTGGCCACTCCGCTCGATTTTGTCTCAACCGGAGACATCATCGGCGGTAACTCCGGTTCTCCAGTAGTCAATCGCGACGGCGAACTGGTCGGGCTGATCTTCGACGGGAATATCGAGTCCATGGCCGGCGACTTTGTCTATGACGGAAGCAAGAACCGTGCTGTTGCTGTGCATTCGGCGGGCATGATCGAAGGCTTGCGCAAGCTCTATGGCGCCGGCGCGCTGGCCGACGAATTGGAAGGCAAGCGGTAACTCGACTCACGCTGCTCTCGAAGGGAAGGTGAGCGCGCCCGACGCTCACCTTTCTAAGTCGATCGCTTTACTGCAGTGCAACGGCGGGCAAGGTAATCGATCCCATGCGCCCTGAGTTTCTATCGACTACAACAATGCGCACCGAAGTAGTTTCCGGTTTGCACGTCAATAATTGTTCGAACGGAATTCCTTCGCGCTGATACTTCTGATAAGTGGCGGCCTGAAGGTTAAGTTCAAGTGTTTTCCCGGTAACTTCAGCCTTCTGTTGACCGTCATTTCTCTCCGCCAGGTAAACATCCACTTTATCGACCCAGACGCCATTCAACGGGATCGCCGTCAAGTCGGCGGCGTTGATGTGGAGCTTGACTGTCCGTTGATTGGCTGGCCCTGCAATATCCGCGCCGACCGCAATCTCCGACGCATCCTTCTGCTGCCAGATCGCGTCCCGGAAGCTCTGTTTCAGAGTAGCCGGCTCGCGCTCGTAGAAATAGCCAGCGCGGTAACGTAGAGTCACATCGCGCGTCTGCTTGAGTTTGACTCGGACCAGGTGAAATTGCCCGTCCGGAGGGACATCGGGAGTGAAGCTGAGCCTGTACGATGCGCGCCCCTCGTCGACCACGTGTATCAACTCCGCGGCTAGATCGGAGCCGCCGTGAATGGTGCGGCCGCCAGTAGCCTGGGCCGGGCCTGGCGCTTCGATTTCACGGGCATTGTTTGTGGTGCTGCTGGTGGCGCTTGCGCCAGCTTTTTCACGGGACAAGATAGGCGAATAAAAGGTGACACCGGCATCGCTCAACTCACTCGGCGCGCGCAAAACATCTTCATCGATGCTTCTTACATGTTTGTCGGCATTTGCAGCGGAGGCGCCATCTTCTTCGCCGGGATCGGAGTTGCCGATCGACACCAGGTTCTTGTGGCCGGACATAGCGGCCAGATGCCGCGCGACCGCGATAAGAGCCTGCATTGGATGGCTCTCGGCTGCTGAATTCTCACCGCTCCCTGGCCACTGGCTGACCTTTGCTGTTATCGCGGTCCGATCCGTAGTTGCTTCCTCCAGAACCTCATAGCCGCTGTCTCTTATCGCGTACAATCCGACGCGCTCGTCAGCCGGCAGATTGGGCAGCAGGCGCAGAATTGCTTCCCGGAGAGAAGCCGCATCCGCGGAGGACAGATGGGCTTCATCGGCAATAAAAATCGTGGAGTGGAGTCGCGCGGCGTCCACTTCGTCGATCGGATGGTTTGAAAAGGACGTTGGCGCGCTGACGGGTTGATCCGCAACTGCCGGGACATTCGTAGAAGTCTCACCGGCTGCGGAGAGGAACGATGTGATCGTCTGTGGATCGCCGTCATCGTCGATTTCGAAGTCTTCGCGCTTCAGGTCGGTGATCGAATGGCCAGCTTTGTCAGAGGCAGTCACGCTCACGCCAACTTCACGAGCGCGCACTCTTGGAGTGAGGTCCGTCTCTTCCGTGATGTCCGTGCCGGAGGCGGGCGAGTCCGGCAGTTCGGTCGCATCCGTCACGCTGATTTCCGCCCGGCCCGTGCCCGGGACGAATCCTGATTCATCAGGCGCGGAGGCAACAACGCTCTTGTCTGTTGAAGCCGAAGCCAGGTTGCTATCGACCGCAGTTTCCGACAGACTTCCAATCACACCGGAAGCGCCGGCCGGCTGCGAATCGACTATCGACGACTTATCGGCGGGCAGCCCGGGAGATACAGAGGTTCCGCGCGCCTGACTCTCTTCGGCAGTAAGTATGCGCGTCTCGGCGCGGAACAAATGGTACTGGCTGAAGGTCACATCGTTGAGCATGGTTTTGAAGGGTCCAAGAACCCGATAGGTTCCCCGTCTTACAATCATGCGCGCCTTGTAGATGGAGATACTTCTGACCGGGCAAAGATAGGAAATGCCGCCAATTTCAACCGGGCCGTACTCTACCTCGATGTCGGCTCTCTGGACGACCGAGTCCGCTGGCAGGTCAGCCATCAGAGTCATCCGCAGAATAGCGCCGGTGGCCGGATCGATGGCGATTTCTCCGTGATATGCCGACAACGTCTTGATTGCATGATTGTCACGGTTGCAGCAGAACGACACTTCGTAGTTCGACTTGTCGTGAGGCACGATGTATCGAAAGACTGCCACCGGGCCAGCCGATGAACGTTCCCAGTGGCTCCAGGTCAGCGTGCCGTGCCCGGCGTCCACCAGCACTGTGCCGAGGATGGGCCCAAACAGGCCCCAGGCGTTCAACCCGCTTTCCTGCGAGTCCGTCTTTCCGTCCCTTGTCACGCCCGTATCCACTACTTCTCTTCCGTCGCGGTACAGCACGGTTGATTTGGCGCCGCTCACCGCGTGGATCGGCTCGAAGCCGATGGCGAGACGCCCTCCGAGATCATTCTGAGCCGGGCGGTCTTCAAAACGGATGGTGTCGCGGTTGGCGTAGAAATTCGGCGCCTTCGGGATCGTGCGGCCCACATACTCCGCGCCCAGACTCATGATGCGCCGCTGCGTGGCAAATTCAGGGGTGGTCTTGTCCCCGAATTCAGCCGCGGGAGGGGCCAGAAACGCGGCCGCATCCGTAAGCGCCGCCAGCGCCAGCCGGGCCTTGGGGCCTGCAATCTCCGCCTGCCACTGCTCCAGCGTGGCTGGGCTCACGCGCTCCGTCAACTCAAGGTCGGCCAGCTCTCTGGCCAGATCGGCGTCCGGCTTGGCGCGATCCTGCGCCAGTATCTGCTCAAAGTGCTGCACGGTAAGCTTCTTGGCGTGCGCGAGCGCCGCCATGCCGGCCAGCAACAACAGCAGCGGCAACTTCCGCATGAACTTTTCTCCGCGAGAATACGGTTCCATCCTAAGCGCTCTCAAATGGAGTGTAAAGAGAGGTCGAGCGGGCTCAGCGTGCCGCGTTGAGCCACGCATCAGCCCCGCTTCCTGCGCGGGCCCGGCGGTGCGCGGGAACTCCGGTCGACTCGCGAATCACCAGCTCCGGCATGATCGGCACGGCATCAGGAAAGCTGGCCTGGCCGCGAATCCGCTGCAGAAGGATCCGCGCCGCCACCACGCCCATCTGCTCCAGGGGTTGGCGAATGGTGGTCAGGCTGGGATTGTGAAACGCCGCGCCCTGAATGTCATCGAAGCCCACCACCGAGATGTCCTCGGGCACGCGCAGGCCGTGATCGCGGATGGCACGGATCGCGCCAATCGCCGACACATCGTTGTAGCAGACCAGCGCGGTGAAATCGACGCCGCGCTCCAGCAGATCGTTGGCTGGACCAAACCCCAGCGCCGGAGTGGCCTCGCGCATCTGCAACTGCACGGCCAGCTCAGCGGGCATTGCGAGCTCGAGAGTTCGCGCTGCAGCCATGAGGCACTCCCAGCGGTCGTCGGCGTCGGAGCTGTGGCTGCCGCCGCGCATGACCGCGATCTTGCGATGCCCCAGCTGATAGAGATGCCCCAGCGCCAGCTCCGCGGCCCGCCGCTGATCCAGCACCACGTTGGTCACGCCATCGATCTTGCGGTGACCGGCCACCGCCACCACTGGAAGCGGCAGGCTCTTCTCGAGGATGGTGTCGATGAGGATGAATCCCTCGACTGCGCGGTCCATGAGCAGCCGCGGATATTCGTCGATGAGATCAGCCTTGCGGCGATGGCTGGCGGTCAGATAAAAATAGCCTTCTTCGATGAGGAACTCTTCCACCCCGGCAAGCACCTGGGTGGTGTAGTTGTCGCTCAACTCGGGCACCAGCACGCCTACCGTGTAGGTCTGGCGCTTGCGCAGGGAGCGGGCATAAAAGCTGGGCCGGTAGGCAAAGCGCACCGCCGCCTCGGTGACCCTATCGCGCGTCTCCTGCGGAATGGAGCGAATGCCCGGCGCATTGTTGAGCACCAGGGAAATGGTCGCGGGAGAGAGATTTAGATATTCGCCCAGGGTGCGCAGGCTGATCGGCTGTCCCGGCCGGGACAGGCCGCCAGGGTTTAATCGCTTGTTCATGCACTCCTGTTGTACCACTCCGCATGCACAGTCCGCAGTGCGGTGGAATTGGGACGCGAAGCGACGCCGGGCGCCCGGCGAATGGACGCAGGATTCCGCCACACGAACCTCCAGGGTTGACGCGATCCGGTAGCGCCCGGGCCCCGGTCCCCCGGAGGAAGCCTCTCGGAATGCCGCCAGAACCCACCTTTCGCAGTACAATCGAAGACAGGTCAAACGCCCCGCGGAGGGATGGGTGAGCGGTTGATACCGGCGGTCTTGAAAACCGTTGTACCTGAAAGGGTACCGGGGGTTCGAATCCCTCTCCCTCCGCCACGAGATCGTTTTCGATTCAAATGGGAACGAAGCTTTGGGCGTCCATCCTGGTGAGCTCTTTGCAGAGGGGTAAAAGCCACAACAGCCTAAGACTACAATTGCATTTCGCGTGGTTCCTGGCAGAGTGACGAAAGTCCTGGGCGTAAAGGCCATCTAAATCGACCTCTTTCAGGGGGTTACCCCCCCCCTGCTCTCTCCGGTTTCTTCCATTTACAACTGCAGAACTAAGCTGGACCGTAAGCACCTGATCTGAAATCGCTATACCTGTAACGCATTGAATTCAACCGCTGCATTCCGGCGAGCCTTATGATGCCCGCCTTGCCTGAAAGCAGAAGACCCCAGCCGAAGCCGGGGTCTTTTGGGGACAGCTTTGAAAGCTGGTTACATGGCGCCGGCGAAACCGGGAGCCATATTTGACGCATTCGCCTGCACCAATTCGGTCATCCGTGCTGCCATTCCGGTGTACATCGACGCCGCGCGCTGCGCGTTCATGCAGATGCCCGCGTTGGCCTGGCTGAATGCGTATTTGGCGAGTGCAGTGAACACTGAGAGGCGAATCTGCATTGCGTCGTTGCGCAGCGATCCCAGCAGCTCACGGTCCACCGTGTCGCTGTTGCGCGCCGCGTAGTCGGCCAGTTCCAGCATCACGCCGGCATTCTGATACAAGGCCCAAAGTCCCTGAGCGCCTCCCGTCATGCTCCACTGCTCTTCCGGTGAGGCGTTCGATTCCGCTTTCCAGCCGCAGGCGTTTGCGACCGGCTTCAGCTGTGCCACCAGCGAATCCCAGGTCCGCGCATTGCGGCGGCGAACGCTGGCTCTCCAGTGGCGGAAGTACAGTGCAAGACCCGAGACTGCGAGGGCTTCGAACAGAATGATCACCACGGTTCACCTTCTGGCGCGCCGCGTTAGTACCCAAAAGAAGCGCGCACAGGTAACTTAAAGTAATCCAATGGCTCCAGCAATGGCACATTTGGGGGATTTTGCTTGTCCGGTCCGCAAACAGTTCAAGCCTTGGCCTTTGATGCGGTTTTGATTCTCGGGAGAGCCGCTGACTTGAGAACCTTTCCGCCCTCCTGGATGACGTGCAACTGATTCACGTCCAGATTCTTGACCACATCGACCTGTCCGCTCAGCCAGCGAATCTCTACCTGGTCGACCTTTTTGGCCTGGTCGAGGCCAAAGTGCATACGGAGGTC